>WNGR01003859.1_pt1 | contig 22049 bp, 26 predicted proteins | sample 5407581 | NCBI WGS metagenome assembly WNGR01 (sample SAMN13153383, study PRJNA577476) | soil metagenome | isolation source: 80 cm soil or saprolite under Garry oak tree replicate 2 | place: USA:California | collected 2016-06-15
GGAAGGGATTCGACCGCCGGAGCGCGTGGGATCGGCTCGGGGTGCGGGAGGCACTGCCGTCGCTCCTGCTGTTCGGGATCGCGGGGATCACGATCTTCCTCGCGATCGGGGTCGGTCCCCTCGCCGTCGTCGTGCCGCTCACGACCGCGTACCCGATGGTCGCGATCCTCGTGCGGCGGTTCTGGATGGACGAGCGGATGACGCTCCCGCAGAAGTTCGCCGTCGGACTCGCGATGCTCGGCGCCGTCCTCGCAGCCCTCTGACCTCCGAGGCGCCAAGCTTTTCAACGCGGGTCCGTCTCGCCCTCGCATGTTCCGTCCCTGGCGGAGCTTCCCGACGATGGTCGCCTCGGGCCTCGTCGTCGGGTTCGTGACGGGAGGCTTCCCCGCCTATTCGAAAGAGATTTCCCAGCTCGCCCTCGCGGTCGGCATGGCGTTCTCCCTGTCCGAGATCACCCTGAAAGGGATTTCGCCACGCGACGAACTCCGCGGCTTCCTCGTCTCCTTCGCCCTGAGCTACGTCCTGTTGAGCGGAGTGATCCTCGCGTTCGCGTATGCGAGCGACGAGGCGGCGATACGGGACGGGTGGGTGCTCATGGCGGCCGTGCCGCCGGCGGTCGCGGTCGTGCCGATCACCGGTTACCTCAAGGGCGACACGCGCCGCGCGCTCGTCTCCCTCGCCATCCTGTACGTCCTCGGCCTAGCGCTCGTGCCCCTCGTAACACTCGCCTTCACGGCGCAGGCCGTGCCCGTCTCGGAGCTGCTCCTTCAGACGGTCCTCTTGATTGGCGGGCCGCTCCTCGCATCCCGGGGGATCGCCCGGTGGCCGCGTGGCCGGGAGAATCGGGCGACCGTCGTCAGCGTCTCGTTCTTCGTCCTCGTGACCGCGATCGCCGGTTCGACACGCGGCGCTCTCCTGGCGCGACCGGATCTCCTCGGGGTGCTGTCGCTCCTCGCCCTTCTCCGGACGTTCGGCGTGGGCGGACTCGTGTTCCTCATTTCCCGAGCGCTGGGGGCCTCGAGGGAGACGCGTCTCTCGCTGACGGCCTTCGCATCGTTCAAGAATCTCGGCCTGACCGTCGTCCTCGCGTTCGCGGTGTTCGGGCCGACCGCGACGCTGCCGTCGATCGTGTCGCTCGTGTTCGAGATCCTGTGGCTCGCGGCGCTGCCCACGTTGTTTCGACGAGATGCCCCGACCGTAATTCCGGCGTAGGCGGCCTACGCGGGATTCGGACGCGCCTCAAGCGCGCGGGAGACCGCACTCTTCACGGGCGCATAGTCGTTCGGATCGCGGAAGACCTCCCGCCCGTCGACGATCACCGCGAAGCCGGAGCCGACCCGGTGCCGCAGGCCGAGCCACACCCCTTTGGGGGAGTCCATCCCGACGACTTCGATTCGGATCCGGTCCCCGAAATCGCGGAACAGGTCGTCCGCGACGGCGTGCGCGCGATTCGCGTTGTCGAGCAGTAACGCGGGCGTCTCCCGAAGCTCCTCCGATTTCAAGGCCGCGACCGTCCGGTTCGTGAACGGCTGCGCACAGGCCGGACCGCACGGCTTGAGGATCGCGGGGAGAAAGCCCAAGAGCTGGATGCGTGGGGGCCGCGGCGTCGTACCACCGAGATCGCGATCGGGCAATAAGCCGCTTGCGCCGGAGGCTCGGCCGACCCGGCAGGCCAAGAAACGTGACTTTTAAACGCCGTGACACGCTTACCCGTGATGGGACCTCACAAGGCGTGGGGTATGCGGGAGGCGGTTGAGTGGCCGACTTTGTGGGAACTCCGTTCTTGTGGGTAATCATTGCGATTGGCCTGTATGGGGTAGCGTATTGGGGCTACGGCAAGTGGGTCGACCGGAACGTGTGGCAGTCCAACGCGAAGAGGACCACGCCCGCACACATGTACATGGACGGGGTCGAGTACTTCCCCGTGAGTCGGTACGTCCTGTGGGGCTACCAGTTCAAGAGCGTCGCGGCACTCGGGCCGATCCTTGGGCCGTTCATCGGGATCACCTACGGGTGGGTGCCCGCGCTCCTCTGGATCATCGGCGGGAACTTCTTCATTGGGTGGCTCCAGGACTACGGCGCGATGATGCTCTCCGTGCGGAAAGAAGGCCGGTCGTTCGGGCCCATCACGTACGAATTCACCGGCGCGCGCGGACGCACGAACCTCCTGGCGTTCGTCTTGTTCTACCTGATCATCATTTCCGCCACGTTCATCGCATTGATTGCCACGTTCTGGAACGCCTTCAATGGGACGACGTTCGTCCCGACGATTGGAGTTTTGCTCGCCGGCGTCCTATGCGGCCAGCTGTTGTATCGGGTCAAGATGAACGTCTTCGCGGTGACCGCGATCGGCCTCGTGCTCGTCGTGGTGAGCATCTACCTCGGCATCCTCTTCCCGGTCAAGATGCCATGGGGCGCCGCTTGGAACACGGTGTACTGGGCGGCAATCTGCGCCGTCATCCTGTACGTCGCTGCGATCCTGCCGACCCCGACGTTCATCCAGCCGACGAACTACCTGGCCTTCTACCCGGCGTACGCGGCGATCATCCTCCTGCTCGTCGGCGCGCTCGCCTCGCCCTTCGTCAACGGAGGAGCCGGCGTGCCGTTACAGGAGCCGGCGTTCGTCGGAGTTTGGAACAGCACGATCGGCCCGATCTGGCCGATCCTATTCGTGGCCATCGCGTGCGGCGCAGTCTCGGGGTGGCATAGCCTCGTGAGCAGTTCGTCTTCTTCGAAACAGCTGGACATCGAGACCGATGCGCTGCCCGTCGGCGGGGGCGCGATGCTCTCCGAGGGCCTCCTCGCGCTGGCGTCCCTGGCTGCATACTCAGTCGTCGCGGGGCTCAATCCCCTCAGCACCAGCACAACAGCCTGGGTGACAGGCGCACAGTTCCTCGTGGCCCCGCTGGTGGGCGGCACGGCTGCGAATGCGGTGCTCGCCACGTTCTTCGGGCTCGTCCTCATCATCTACGCGCTCACGGTGCAGGCCCTGGTCACGCGGTTCTTCCGGCTCGTCGCCGCGGAGACCTGGGGCGAAGGACGGTTCCGGATCTTCGGCAACAAGCATGTCTCGACGTTCGTCAGCCTCGGCGTCTCCTGGTCGTTCGCGGTCACAGGCAGCTGGTGGGCCCTGTGGCTCTACTTCGGCGGCGCGAACCAGCTCTTGGCGGGCCTCGCGATCATGCTCATCGCGATCCATCTCGCGAAGACCCGGGCCCGGACCCGGAACTACCTCGTCCCCGGCGTCTTCATGGTGGTGACCACCCTGGCAGCGCTCCTGTGGGAGACCTGGACGTTCATCAATGCGGGGATCCAGTACCTGTTCTTCGGGAACAGCGGGCCTCTCACCCTGCAGATGACGAAGAAGCCCGTGAGCGACATCCCGTGGGCCGCGCTCGGGATCGATGTCATCTTCATCGTGGTCGGCGCGGTCCTGTTCGGCGTCGGGCTCTCCATGTCCGTCCGGCTCTTCCGAAGCTACAGCGCCAGCCGGGCCGAGGCGCGGGCGCGCGCGCCCGCGGCGGCCGACGGAGGCGAGGTGGAGAAGTAGCCGTCGGCATGCGTCAAGGCTATCGAGGCCGGCGCATATAGGGACGAATGAGGAGCTGTTCGAGATGCCAGAATCGAAAGCCCCGGCGGGGGCGAAAAGCCGAAGGGGCAAGGTCAAGGAGGCTGCGAAAGGCATCCTCTACGGGATGGCGGCCCACGGCCATGTGACCTCGGCGCTCCGCACGCGGATGTACCTCGAGCACCTCTTCATGTTCATCACCCTCGGCGACATGCTCGGGGTGCCGGTCATCCCGCCGTACTATTCCCTGAGGATCCTCCCGTACGCGGTCCCGAACATCAAGAGCTGGAAACAGCGGGTGTTCCGGGAGCGGGACTTCACGGACCAAGTGTTCTGAGGGAGCCCATGGGCCTTGCCTCCTTTTTCGAGCAGAAGGGCGACAAGGGGATCGTGATCTTCGCGGGCAAGGGCGGGCTGGGGAAGACGACGTGCAGTGCGGGCCTCAGTCACTACATGGCTTCGAAGAGGAATCGGAAGGTCCTCTGCTTCTCGACGGATCCGCAGGCGAGCCTCAGCGACATCTTCGACCGGGACATCTTCGGCAAGGGGCTCGTCCCCGTGATCCCGAATCTGGACGTCGTCGAGATCGGAGTCGGCCACATACGACGCCATGGCCGACCTCGTCTCGACGAGCGGGCACGACCTGTACGTATTCGACATGCCGCCGTTCGGCCACGGAGTCCGCATGATCGCGATGGCGGAGATCCTGAGCAAATGGGTCGGGAAGATCACGGAGGCCCGGGAGAAGGCCCAGGAATACGAGGCCGTCGCAGCGACCCTGAAGGGCGCTAAAGTCTCCGAGGATGAAGTGCTCAAAGAACTCCAAGACATCCAGGCGAAGATCACCCGCTTCACGGACCTCATGGTGGACCAGCGCCGCACGTCGTTCTTCATGGTCCTCATCCCGGAGCGCATGGCCATTTTGGACACCGAACGCGCGCTCGAGATGTTCGATGCGCTCGGCCTCCAGATGGCCGGGCTCATCGTGAACCAGGTGTACCCGGCCGAACTCGCCGAGGCGAAGGGCGGCGAGGCGGTGGAGTTCCTCCGGAACCGCGCGAGGATGCAGCGGAAGTACCTCGATGAGATCCGCTCGAAATTCGCCGGGAAGGTGGTGGCCATGCTCCCGATGTACCCGCGCGAGCCGCGCGGACTCGACATGATCGAGACGGTCTCCCACGACCTCCTCTTCGGACCCGCGCTTTGAGGTGGCCAACGTGACGAGCCTCCCGGAACTCCTCGAACAGCGACCGAAGATGCGGTACATATTCACGGGCGGGAAAGGAGGCGTCGGCAAGACGGTCGCGGCCGCGGGACTGGCATACCACTTCGCGTCCCGAGGAGAACGCGTCCTGCTCGCGTCCCTGAATCCGGTCCATTCCCTGTCGAGCTTGTTCGGCCAGAGTCTCGAGGGTGGGAAGGTCGTCGAGGTGAAGGGCACGAACCACGTGCACGCCGTGGAGGTCGAGACCGCCGAGGTCGTGGAACGATACCGAAACTCGATTCGAGGCCGCGTCAAGGAGTTCCTCAAGTGGGCGGACATCCCCCTCGACGCCCGGCCGTTCATCGAGATCGCGGCGACGAATCCGGCCTTCGAGGAGAGCGCGATGTTCGATCGGATGGTGGACTACGTCCTCAAGGAGGGCGAGGCGTACGACCGCGTGATCTTCGACACCGCGGCCGTCGCGAACGCCGTCCGGCTGATCGGCTTGAGCAAGATCTACGGCCTTTGGCTCGGTCGCATGATCGATTCGCGCAAGGAGGCGCTGAACATGCGCGTCAAGCTCTCCTTCCGCAAGGAGAAGGTCACGGAGGACGTCAAGAGAGACCCGCTCATGGCGGACTTGATCTCGATGAACGAGCGATTCGAGAAGGCGAAGGGGATCCTGGTCGATCCCGAGCTGACCGCGTTCTTCTTCGTGACGCTGCCCCTCGGGTTGCCGATCGCGGTCGTCCGGCGATTCATCGGCATGGTCCGGAAATTCAACATCCCGATCGGCGGGGTCGTCGTGAACGAGGTGCTCCGGCCCGAGATCGCCCTTCAGGACGGCGCGGGGGAATATCTGGGGAACAAGTACCACGAACAAACGGGCTATATGAAGGTCCTGTACCGCGACCTAGGGCCGCTCGTCCGATCGTACATCCCGCTGTACCCCTCCGAGGTCACCGGCGTCGACATGGTCCGTCGGGTCTCCGAAGACATGATGTCGTACCGGCCTCCGTTCGCCGCCGAGCTGGCGGGCGCGTCATGAGGGCCGTCACGCGAGATCACGTCGTCGCCGCCACCCACCTCGTCCTCGGGCCGTCCAACTTCCTCGTGATCCGTCTCCCGGACAACTGGGATCTGCGGATCGGTCGCCAGCCCGCGGACGTCGACTATACGTTCGCCTACGACGGCATCCGTTGGGCCCAGCAAGGACGGGCGACGGGCGCGGCTTCGTACGCCCTCGGGTTTGCGAACCTGGGGCTGCTCGGGACGAAGCGCTACTCGATCCTCCACGTGGCATACCGATGCGCCGAGACGCAGCGCGTCGTGGATCTGCGGTTCATGCACAAGGGAGACCTGGAGGTCCTCCAGGGTCTCTTGCCCTCCCTCGAGGGGACCCGCTGTCACTAGCGCGCGAGCCGCTCTGCGAGCCCGCGGATCGCCGCGATGGCTTCGGCGGCGCGGCCCGGTTCGACGGACATCGACGCCGAGATGCCGGGTTGGCTTCCCGAGCTCACGTGGAGGGCCGTGATCGGCTCGAGGCTCCCGACGTCGACCTCACCGAGGATCTGGCGGACGATCCGCTCGCGGTCGGAGGAGAGGAGGAGTTCGCGTCCTCCCAGCGAGAGCGTCGTCCAGTCCGACTTCTCACGCATCCTCCGGCGTCCGATTCGGGAGAGCGGGTCCACGACCTCGAAGTGCACGTCCGAGTCCTTCCGCAGGGACGCCTCGACGAGAGCGGTGTCGCGCCGACCCTGCCCCGTCGCAATCGCCCAGTTGATCGGCATCTCTCGAGGCCGCAACGTCACGGTGATGGAGACTTCTTTGAACGGCGGCTTGGCCCCCTCCGTCGTCATGCGGAATGCCGTCGTCCCGAACCATTGGATCCGGGAGTTCCCCCCGAGGCCCAGGACCGCTGCTTTCAGTTCCGTCCCGATGCGGCGGGCGAGTCGCCGCGAGTAGATGTGGGCCGCGAAATACCAGGCCGTGAAGAAGCCGGCGACGCCGAGGACCGCGATCAGACTCGGGTCCGCCACGCCCGGGCGGATGCGCCGGCTCGCCCTAAGGCCTTTGGTCGAGGGGGAAAGCGTTTAGGGCCGTCCGGCCATCCGCCGCGTCGGGGAGAGGCGTGGGCCGCTGGCGGCGCACCTTGAATGTCATCAAGGAAGCGCTCTGGGGCCTCTTCCTCTTCGACTTCTACACGGAAAACGTCAAAATGCGGCTGCGTTACAACGACGCCGTCAACCTGCTCGTGTTCTCCGAGCAGCTCGGCATCCCGCTCATGAATTCCTACGTCTCGATGCGCCTGCTCCCGTATTTCGTCGGGGACCTCGAGGGCTGGAGGCGCCGCGAGATGCGGGAGCGCGACTACCTGGAGGACGTCCCGGACATCCACTAGGCGTGCGCGGGCGACCGCACTGCCAGCAGTCGTCCCGCGCGATCCCGTTCCAGACGCGGCACGAGGCACACGACCATCGCTGCGCGAGCGGGATGTGGGACGCATCATGTCTCACGTCGCCCATGCGGTGACCGCAGCTCCAACACCGATCGAGGGCGAACTCGTTCGGCTGCGTGCACACCTGGCACATCCAATCCCGTGGACGCGAGGCGAGATGCGGGGCGCGGCGGTATCCCCACGCGAACACGGCAAGGCATGAAAGGAGGAACGCCGTGAAGGCGACGGGGAGCGCGTCCATGCCGGCCGCGACGTCCGTTCCCGGACCCGACTAAATAGGTTCCCGGCCGCCTATCCGAAATGAAAACTCTTGCGGCGGTCAGTGACCGATGACTCGCGAGCCAAAGTAGAACGTCACGACGAGCGACAGCGCGTCCTCCGCCTTGCCCGCGAAGGCGTTCACCTGGTGCGTCGCGAGGGCGTAGCAGATGTAGCCCGTGAGCGCGAGGGCGCCGAACGCGGTCGCGTCGCGGAAGAACGTCGCGAGGCGCTTTCGAAGAGGGCTCGTGTGCGCCCGGCGATGCACGAGCCACGAGACGGCGTATCCGCCGACGTACCCTCCCAGGACCTCGAGGACGGCCGTCAAGGCGGTCGGGATGCCGGACAGCGTAGGATTTTGCCAGAGGAACCATCCCGCGAGGCCGAGGAACCCGAGGAGGAGGAGCGCCCGGACGAGCCGCGGACGATGCGGGGGAGGCGGCGCGGTCGGCGACCGGGGCGGGGTCGCGGTCGCGTGGCTCCCGAAGTAGAAAGCGACGACGACCACCACCGCGTTGATGACCACGGTCGGGACGGTCGTGCCCAGGATCAGCAGATAGCCGTACGTCGCGGTGACGACGACCGCAATGCCGCCGCGGACGCTGCCTCGCGGCAGGCGGAGCGGCTCGGGAAATTCGATTGGCGGAGAAACCGCCACGGAGCGTGCGACGGGGGGCGCGCGACTTAAGCATGCCGACGGAAAAGTCAGAGGATCCCGGCGAAGGCCCGGGCGAGTCGCCGGAGCAATCCCGAGTCAGGGGCAGGGTCACGGTTTTCGTGCGCTGGGCCCTCCGTGGTGCGGGCCCCCGGGAAGATGCGGAGGGGCCAGTCCGAACCGAGCTCGGCTCGCAGGTATCGCTCCTGGTCCCGAGGCTTCGTCGCCACGCCCGGCGCGCCGTCCCACCCCAGGAAGCCGTTGCGGGTCGGAGCGCGTGCCGTGGGATCGATCGGTCGGCGCCAATCCAGTGAACCAATGCCAATCAGAGGAGCCACCGCCGGACCCATGAATCCGCCCCCTGAAACACGCTCTCCCGGACGGCCACAGGCGCGCTCGCCGGGGTGTCATCCTCATTCACACCATGCTTTGCAAATTGTCCGTTTCTCTTGTTCCAACGCATGTTTTGTTAATGGAAATGGTAGTTAATAAAGCATGCGTTTTAGTAATGGAAACGATTATAAACATCGACAAATATTCATTGTTCCGAGGCGACCATGAAGGCGTTCAAGGTGATCCGAGACCCGGAGGCGTTCAAGCTGCTCGGGGACGAGACCCGACGGCGCGTGATCTACCTGCTGCGAGCGAAGGAGATGACCGTGAGCCAGATCGCGGCGGAGCTCAACCTGACGCCGCAGGCGATCTACCACCACATCCGCAAGATGCGCGATGCGGGCCTCGTCGAGGTCGCTCGCGAGGAACGGGTGGATCATTTCATCGAGACGTATTATCGAGCGACCGCGGAGGTCTTCAACTTCTCCCATGGCGAGGGGATGTCCCCGGCGGACGCCGCGGCGAGGGTCGAGGAGACCCTGAAGGCGCTCGGTCGGATCGGGTTCCGCGTGAAGGCGGACCCTCAATCCGTGTCCGAGTTCGTTGGGGTGGAGAAGCGGATGAATCAAATCGACGAGAAGATGGAGCGGGAGGAGTCGATCGCGGGAATGGACGACATCGATTTCTTCGTGAAGCAGAAGGTCGCGCACCTCGCGGGCCTGCTCTCGATGAGCGACAAGGAATTTACCGAGTACCTCGGCCTCCAGCGCGAACACCGAAAGATCCTGCGCTCCCTCGTCGGGGAGCCCGTGAAGACCGAAGTGGTCTCGCCGAAGGCCTAGAGCTCGCCGATCTCCTCGCGTGAGATGACGAGCCGCTGGATCTGCGAGGTGCCCTCCCAGATCTGGAAGATCTTCGCGTCCCGCATCCACTTCTCGACCGGCTCGTCCTTCATGTAGCCCGCGCCGCCGAGGATCTGCACCGCGTCCGTCGTGACCTCCATCGCCATGTCCGCGGCCAGGAGCTTCGCGATGCTCGCCTCCTTGTTCATCGGCATGCCCTGGTCGAGCATCCACGCCGCCCGCCAGACGAGGAGGCGCGCCGCGTCGATCTTCGCCTTCATGTCCGCGAGCATGAACGCGATCGCCTGTTTCTTCGCGATTGGCGATCCGAACGCCTTCCGTTTCCGGGCGTAGTCGAGGGCGTACTCGTACGCCGCGCGCGCGATCCCGACCGCGCCCGCCGCGACGAGCGGCCGGGACGACTCGAGTGTCTTCATCGCGCCGTAGAACGCCGTTCCCTCGTCGGATCCGAGCACGTTGTCCACGGGGATGCGGCAGTCGTCCAGGAGGACTTCGGCGGTGTGGCTCGCCCGGACCCCCATCTTGTCCTCGACCTTGCCCATGGTCAGCCCGGGCGTGCCGTGCTCGACGACGAACGCCCGGATGCCGAAGTACCCGAGGCTCTTGTCGATCGTCGCGAAGACGACGTGGAGGTCCGCGATCCCGCCGTTCGTGATGAAGCGCTTCACGCCGTTCAAGACCCACTCGTCCCCTTTCTTCACGGCCGTCGTCGAGATGTTCGCGACGTCGCTGCCGGCGTCGGGCTCGGTGAGGCAGAGCGCGCCGAGGCGCGCCTCCGGGCCGGTGAAGCGCGTGAGGAAGCGTTTCTTCTGGTCCTCCGTCCCCATGTGGATGATCGGCAGGTACGCGAGGCCGGCGCCGATGAGGCCCGTGGCCATGCCCGCGCAGCCCCAGTTCAGCTCCTCCATGACGATGACGTGCGTCAGGGTCGAGTCGATCCCGCCGCCTCCGTAGGGCTCGGGGATGAACGCGGTGTCGAGGCCGAGGGCGTGCGCCTTCTTGATGATGTCCCACGGCACCTCGCCCTTCTTGTCGCACTCGAGGGCGACCGGCCGCATCTCCCGCTGCGCGAACTCGCGGGCCGTCTTCTGAAGGAGCCGTTGCTCCTCCGTGAGATCAAAATCGACCACCGCGTTTCCCCTCGACCCGCGCTTCGGATGAGACGATGGCCGGTTCCGTATTTAATCCTTGGATTCCGACGGTCCCGCGAACACCAGATTGACAAAGCAGAGACGCATACCTCTCGCCGAGGACGCGATGGCGCTGCCCCGCTTCTCGCCGCGGACCGCGTACACGCTCTTCGCCCTCGCCCACGCCGTGGGCGGATTCGCGATCCTCGTCGAGATGACCGGAGGGGACTGGGACATCCGGTGGCACATCCGTCGCCTCGTCGAGGTCTTCTGGACGCCGCCCCACACGGTGCTGTACAGTGGCCTCGCGATCGCCTTCGCGTCGGCGTTCGGCGCGCACCTCCTTCAGCTCCTCGGACCCGTGCCGCCTCGGCCCTTGCGCGTCGGGATCCGCATCGCGCTAATCGGGCTGGCGATGCAACTCGTGGCGGGCGGCTTCGACGCGTGGTGGCACGCCACGTTCGGCGTGGACGACGCGCTGAGCCCGCCGCACGTCCTGTTGATCGGCGGGATGGTAATCTCCGTCTTTGGCTTCGTGTCGGGGCTCGTGGTGCTGGCGCGGGCGTCGCCGTTCTGGACGACCGCGGTCCCGAGCGTCCGGCGGCTGTTGTACGTCGCGATGCCCGCCGCGTTCGTCGCGCTCTTCTACGCGCTCTGGGGCTTCGGCTGGGTCTTCACGTATCCGGGATTCACGAAGCCGCCGTTCCTCGCGGAACTGTGGCAGCGGAGCATCGTCGGGATCCTCTTTGCAACGTTGCTCCCGTTCATCGCGCTGTCCGCCGCACGCCTCGTGCCGTGGTGGGGCGGCGCGACCGCGACCCTGGCCCTCGTGACGATCGACGTCACCCTGGTCGACGCGCTGATGGGCTCGCCGCCGGACGCCGCCTCGTTGGCGCTCGGCCTCGCTCTCATCCTCGTGCCCGCTATCGTCATCGATTTCGTCGTGAAGCGGTATCCAGCCGAGCGTGCCCGGCGCGTGACGACGCCGCTCCTGGGGATGGCGGGCGGGATCTTGGGCGGGCTCTTCGCGGGCGGGCCCGTCCTCGCGATGACGGGCGGCCTCGGCTCGAACCCGCCGTGGTTCCCGCTGCTGTTCGTGTTCGGCGGTTTCGTCGGCGCGTACGGGAGCGTGCTCTTCGCAACGACGGTCGAAACGCTCCTCGGCGCGGCTGGGACTCCAGCGACCCCCGTCGCCGCCTCCGCGGACGGCGGGATCGGACGGCGCGTGACGTGAAGGTCTTCGTGGCCGGCGCGACCGGGGTGTTGGGACACCGTCTCGTTCGCCGCCTGGCGGACCGCGGCCACCACGTCGTCGGGTCGGTCCGCGACGAGGTCGGCGAGGCGGCCGTACGTGCCGCCGGCGGGGAACCGCGACGGGCGGATCTCTTCGATGTCGACTCTCTCGCACGGGCCGCCGAAGGGGCCGACATCGTGATTCGCGCCGCGACGAAGATTCCGACGAAACTGCGGACCTCGCGGAGGCACTGGGCCGAGAACGACCGGATCCGGATTGAAGGGACGAGATCTCTCACGGAAGCCACGGCCCGAGTTGGAGCCAAGGCTTACGTTCAGGAGGGCATCGTCTGGGCCGTCCGGAATCCCGATGGATCGCCGTTCGACGAGGACGCGCCTCCCGCTCCCGACCCGATCCTTGCGTCCGCGTTGGAGGCCGAGCGGATCGCGCGCGATACGGGGTCGCGGTATGGCTTTGCCGCGGGGACGCTCCGATGCGGCGGATTCTACGCCGCCGACGGGTGGCACACGCGCGTGATGGGAGAGGCGCTCCTCCGCCGGAGGCCCGCGATGATCCGGGGGGCGTCCCCCATCTGGTCGTTCATCCACGCGGACGACGTCGCGGGCGCGTTTGTCGCGGCCGCGGAGGCGCCGCGGAGCGGCGTGTGGCATGTGGTCGACGACCGACCGGTCGCGTACGCAGAGTTCCTCGGCGGCCTCGCGAATCGGTTGGGCGCACCCGCTCCGAGGCAGATGCCGGCGTGGCTCGCGCGCCTCGCGCTCGGCCGGTACACGTCCGAGCTGCTCCGCACGTCCTTCGTGACCTCGAACGCCCGGTTCCGACGGGACTTCGGATGGCGGCCGCAGTATCCGACGTTCGAGCAGGGTCTCGACGACGTCGTCGCCACCTGGAGGGCCGAAGGATTCCCGCGAGGGAAGGTCTGATCCTTGGACCGCCTCGCCCGAGTTCTCGTAGGCCTCGTGGGGCTCCATTTGGCGGTGACCGTCCTCCACGCCACCGCGCACGCCGAGCTCCAAATCCTCCCGGAAGGGGTCGATCTCGCATTCATCGTCGGCGTCATCATGGTCGGGCCGGTGGCGGCGGCGGGGCTCCTTCGATTCCACCGTCAGGTCGCAGCGGTGCTCGCGGCGGTCTTCATGGGCCTTTCGTTCGTGTACGGCGTCTCCAGCCATTTCCTCGTGGCGGGTCCGGACCATGTGTCGATCGTCTCGGCCGAAGCGTGGACGACCGTCTTCGTGATCAGCGGGGCGGCCCTGGGCGTACTCGAGATTGCGACTGCCGTGGTCGCGGTGGTCGTGTTCTGGAGTTCCGCTAGAACTCCTTCGGGACCTGTTGAGCCACCTGCGTGATGCGGTTCAGCTGTCCCGTGAGCGCCATGATTTTCGGCATCGAGCCGCGGAAACGGATCTTCCCGCCGAGGACGAGGCCCTGGAAGTCCCGCTCTCCCTTGCCGAGCTGCATCCATGCGTCGTATGGTCCTTCGAACTTGAAGTCCGCGAGGACGTCGGGCGGGACGGCGCTGGCAGCCACCTTCCCGCCGACGATGTCGAGGAGGAACGACGCGTTCCGGTCGATGCAAGTCAACACGATCTTCGCCGTCACCGTCGTGGCGCGCTTCGCCCACTCCGGGTCCGCGTTGAGGCGGCTCGCGAGCTCGTCGAAGAACGTCTCCGAAAAATACTGGACCATCAAACCCTCTCGCCCTCGGGAAGTCGGCGAGGTCGGAAAAAGGCTTTGCCGATTCGTCGCCGCGTCGATCCCCACGGGAAAGGTTTTACGGGCGCCGGCATCTCGCGGGTCGCGCGTGGGTAGCCAAGCCCGGTCAAAGGCGAGGGACTCAAGATCCCTTCCCGAAGGGGTTCCCAGGTTCGAATCCTGGCCCACGCATCATCAACTCGCCCCTACTTGTGGGCGAGTGAGAGTTGATCGAGGATGCGTGAGTGTGCACTCATCTCTCTGAACCTTTGACTGTTAACCTGCAGGTCTACCACTTGACGGTAACGATTCCATTAATCAATGAATTAATATACTACTCTTGCTTTCCTCCTTGTTGTGACGTCTCCCAGGTCCATGATTTCGCACAAGGGTCCAACCGTGGCCACGCTGAAGGCCATCGAAGATGTTCTGCTGCGCGAGGCGATGCCCATGACCCGGTACAAAATTCGGCAGGCCCTCGGTTACCGAATCGGCCAGCCCTTGCTCGACAAGGGCCTCGAGTACCTGGCCGACCACGAGATGGTCTACGATGAGGGGCCCGGCGGGCAAGTCCTCTGGATCCGCACCTCCGCCGCGACGCGCGCTCGGCTCCGCGGCGAATAGGCGGTCTGCGTGGCAAAACCGAAGATTCTGGGCATCGAATACGCCGCGAAGGCCGATCCCGTTCTTGACGAGTGGCGCCGGTTGGCGGAGGAAGGAACTGAATCCGAGAAACGCCTGGCGAAGGCAAAGCTCAAGAGCATCGCGACGTTCGAAACGCGTGCGCGGACGAACCCTCTGACCGCCGGCGACCCCGTTGCCAAGGATCGCTTGCCGGTCGTCCACCTCCGTGACTATGGGGCCGACATCCCGAACCTTTTCCGATTTGAATTGGCGGAGCGGTGGCGCGGCTACTATTCGCTCATCGGCGAACCAGGTGGCGCGCGAATATGGGTTCTGTATTTGTGGGACCACCGGACATACAGCAGGCAGAGCGGATACTCGCAGAAGTAGCCCATCCTATGTCGTGCGAGATCTCCCGGGGGGCCCCGGTCACGAGGGTCCAACGATGCATTCGACCCTATTTGCAGGCGAATCCTGGCCCACGCATCATCAACTCGCCGTTGGGCAGCGAATCGCCTCAGACGTCGAGTTCCTTTCGAATTTCTGCCCAGGCCCGTCGGGGTTCCCGATTCAGCCGCCTCAGGTGTTCAAGGAAAAACTCCTCGGGTGGGTGGGCGTCGAGGAGATCGTTCACGAGTTGATCGTAGCTGACGCCCCCGACCTTATAGCCTCTCAGCCGGCGCAGAGTCTGCGTGCGGACGGGGAGGGTCGTGTATTCGCGCGTCTTGGAGCCCATCGAAGTCATAGTCTACATGGAAGTTATCACGCTTATAGGTGAGGCCGGGCCGCCAGAACCGGGTGCCGCCCTAACTCGCCCCGGATTGTGGTCGAATCCTGGCCCACGATCCGAACCGTGCCTCGTTCTGGGCGAGAGCAAAGGCAATTCATTGGTGGCCGAGGGGTGCGTGAGCCCGTGGCACGGAATGGCAAGATTTCTTGACAGAACTCGACGATGCGGAGGCAGGGGTCTGCGATGAAACAAAAAGAGCTGATCGACTTGATGACGACGCTCGACGATGCTTGGAATGCCGGACCGGGAAGTCCTCTTTGGGAGACTTTTAGGAAGCGTCACACTGAGGATGTCGCCGTGTACTGGCCCGGCGGGGCCCCACCCACGAGGGGACGGCACAACCATGACGTGGAAGCCACTGAATTCTTCAAGACCTTCCCGGACAACCACCTCATCAACCGCCCGTACAAGATCCTCTTTGCGGAAGGAAACCACACGTGCTCCGTCGCGGAATTCTCCGGCACGATGAAGGGACCGATGAAGACCGGGGATGGGAAGGTCATCCCGCCGACCGGGAAGAGTTTCCGCGTGGAGTTCTGTACGGTGGCCACATGGAATGAGAAGGGGGAGATCACGGAGGAGCGGCTCTTCTATGACCTCGTGGGCCTGATGAAGCAGGTTGGACTCGCGTAATGGCCAGGTGGGCGAGGTTCCAGACGGCATTCACCGCGGCCGATCGGTCCATCGGATCTCGCCCCGCAGGATCGCGGCCGCGTCCTCCGGGACGACGGGGTTGATGTAGAATCCGCTCCCCCGCTCGAAGCCGGCGGTCTCCGTGAGATGCGGCGTGATCTCAAGGTGCCAGTGATACGCGACCGCGTCGTCTCCGCGAGGTGCGGTGTGGATGTAGTAGTTGAACGACGGGTCGTCGAGGATCCGGTCCATCCGGCCCAGGATGTCCTTCAGGAACCGGGCGAGCACGAGCCGATGCGCATCCGGAATCGACTCGAAGGCGCCGGCGTGGGCTTTCGGCAGGATCCACGTCTCGAAGGGGAACCGCGCGGCGTAGGGCGCGAGGGCGATGAACCGTTCGTCCTCCGCGACGATTCGGTGACGCGCCTTCCGTTCCTCCGCGACGACGTCGCAGTAGAGGCACGAACCCGCCTTCGAGCCGCGGTGCGTTCGGATGCCCTCCAACTCGTCCAGGATCCGAAGCGGGACGATCGGGGTCGCGACGAGCTGGGAGTGCGGATGGGACAGCGACGCGCCCGCCCGTTCCCCGTGGTTCTTGAAGATCAGGACGTAGCGGACCCTCGGATCCGCCGCGAGGGCGCCATACCGGTCGCAGTACGCTCGCAGGACGTCGGCGACCTGCGTGTCCTCGAGCGTCGGGAGGCGGCCCTCGTGGTCCGGCGCCTCGACGATGATCTCGTGGGCCCCGACGCCGTCGACACTCACGAAGAGGCCGTCCCCACGGCGCCGCACGTCCCCCGAGGCCTCGAGGGCCGGGAACATGTTCGGCACGCATCGGATGCGCCACCCCGGACCGTCTTTCGGACCGCGGTCGCGGTACGCGAGGACTTCGGGCGGGGTCATCGCCTCGTGGCCGACGCAGAACGGGCAGTCCTCCTTCGGCGTCGAGGCCTTCGCATTTCGGAACGCGCCCGGACGGCGGGAGCGCGCGGCGGAGAATATAACCCACGTGTCCGTTGCGTAGTCCTTCCGGATCTCCGGCATGATGCAGCGCCGGTACCCGCACTTGATGGTATTGAGGATTGTGAGCGGCCTCTTGGAACCGGCGTGTGTGTCCGAAAGGGTAATGGGGGGTGGGACCCTTCCGGGTCAAGACGGGAGGAGGAGGATTTTGTCTTCATCAGCAGACGCCGGAACGCCAAGTGGTCAGGCGCCGTACGTCCCGGCGCGGTCGATGGGGAAAATGGTTGCGATCATAGTCGCGCTCCTCGTGGTGACGAACGTAATCACGGGGCTCGCGGTCTATTACCTCGCGGTGCCGGCTCCGGGGGCGGGCGCGGTCCAGGTCATCGGTCCCTGGGCCGGCGGAGAGTGGGCGAACTTCAAGCCAGTCCTTGACGCGTTCAAGAACGCCACGGGGATTTCGTATCAATATACGACCTCACGGCAGGAAGACCTCTCGCCAACCCTGCCTATCAACTTCCAGGCGCAGCAGTCTCCCGCCGACCTGATCTTCATGCCGAGCGCGACAATCAAACAGTACGCCGGAAGGGGCTGGGTCGCGGACCTCACCGGGACCCTGAGCACATCCGGCTATCAGCCGGGCGCGCTGGACCCGCTGACGGTGAACGGCAAGGTCTGGGGCGGCGCGTACACGGGCAAGGTCAAGCCGGGCTTCTGGTACAACTCCTCGTTCTTCACGAGCCACAACCTGAACGTCCCGACGACCTGGGCGGCGTTCGGCCAACTCCTCTGGGACATCAAGAACACCTCCGGAGTCAGCGCACCGATCCTGAGCGGGGATGGCGTCGGCTGGCCTCTCTCGGATGTCACGGAGGGGTTCATCGAGACGTACGGCGGCGCGGCGATGCACCGGGCCCTCGCGAATCGGACGCTCTCGTGGACGCACCCCAGCGTCGAGGCGGTCTTCCAGAACTACCTCGTGCCGACCTTGCAGAACGGATTCTGGAGCGCGCCACAGACGTGGAACGATCCGGCCGTGATCAGCTCGTGGTGGAACGGCGCATACCCTCTGTACTTCATGGGGAGCTGGATCACGTCGGGCTTCGTGCCGAACCCCGCCAACCTGAAGGTGTTCTCGTTGCCGGGCGGAGGGTCGAACCAGGGCATCGTTTTCGCGGCCGACTACTTCTTCGTGCCGCAGTACGCCTCGCATGCCGATCTCGGGAAACGGCTCGCCCAGTGGTTGGCATCGAAAGAGGCCCAGACAATCCAGGTTGGAGTCGGCGGACACATCGCCACGGCGGCGGGGGTCTCGGCGTCCGCGTATCCGGCGCTCGACGCCCAGGTCGCGTCCCTGATGACCGGGAAGGCCGTCCTGACGGACCTGGACGACACGATCGGCAATCCGTTCCAGGGTCACTTCTGGAGCGAGCTTCAGAGCCTATGGGCCAACCCTGCCAATTGGCAGACGGTCTTGGCCAACATCCAGGCGGCCGCCCAAGCGCAACCATGAAAATTCCGGGAGGCGGGTTTTTTTCCCGCCTCGTCCCCCGGCACCATGGTCGCGTACCGATCATCCGTTGGGCTCGGTCGCAAGCGAAGTTTCTCTCCTTTTTCCTCCCTGCGGCGATCTTGCTCATCATCCTCGTCATCTATCCGGTCGTCGCCACGCTGACCTTGAGTTTCCTGGCTCCGGATGGCAGTTACGCCGGTCTCAACAATTACGAGTCGGTGATCGGCTCGCCGGACACCGTCAATCTGATTCAAAATCGTACTTGCCTTCAGCCGCCACCTGGAGCGAGCTGGCCGCCGCGCGGTCCGCCTTGCGGTACGCTTCTCAACAACCTGATTTGGATTGGCCTCCACCTCCCGCTGACCCTGTTCATGGGCTTGTTCCTTGCGATCCTCCTGCAGAACGTCCGCGGGGCCTCGTTCGTCAAGTCTCTCATCTTTCTTGGGATGGTCACGCCGCTCATTGTCGTCGGGGTCGTCCTTCGATTCATCTTAGAGTACCCAATCGGTCTCGTCCCAGCTTTCTTCGGGTGGCTCGGGATCAAGTCGCTCGACGTCAATTGGCTCGTTACACCCAGCACCCTTCTCCTGGGACTGATCTTCGGTACCGTGTGGTCGTGGACGGGCTTCAGCATGATTGTCTACTCGGCGGGCCTCACGACGATCCCGAAGGACTACTTCGAGGCCGCCCGGGTCGATGGCGCGTCGGAGTGGCAAATCTTCCGAAAAATCACGTGGCCCTTGCTCCGTCCGGTCACGCTCGTCATCGTCACGATGACCCTTCTGTGGGAACTCAAGCTGTTCGACATCGTCATCGGTGCAACGAATTCGCAGGGCGGTGTGGGCGGTTCCGCAGACGTGCTCGCACTCCAAATGTATCGATACTTCTTCATCATCGACTACAATCGGGCAGCTGTCGTCGCGACCGTCTTGTCGATTTTCACGCTCATGGTGGCGGTCGGCTTGTTCCGTAAGCTCCTCGGCCTGTCCCTTCGAAAGAAGGGGAGGCCCCGGGTGTCTGTCGAACCTGCGACCGAAACCGAGGAGGCTGAGCCGATCGGGAATCCGGGTCAAGGGACCGCCGAGGAGATCTCGTGAACACGTCCGTGACCACCAATCGCGCGGCCTTGCGGAAGCGGTCTCGGTGGATCCGGATCCGCCCGCGGACCGTGGTGATCCACTTGGTCGCGTGGGCAATCGGGCTTGCGTGGCTGCTGCCCTTCGTCGGTGTCGCGATGACGGCAATCCGGCCCCTCGATCAGACGAGCCTAGGCTGGTGGCGTCTGTCCCCGTTCAGCGTGACGCTCGATAACTTCGTTGCCGTTTGGAACAACCCGGGATGTCCGCTGTCCCTCGGCCTCCGTGACTCGTTCCTGGTCGCGTTGCCAGCAACAATTCTCCCGATGCTCGTCGGTGCCCTCGCGGGCTACGGGTTCGCTCGGTTCCAGACGCGTTCCCGGGACTACATTTTCCTCGCGGTCGTTCTCTTCATGGCCGTCCCGCAGATGATGGTGGCCGTCCCGATCTACAACTTGATGATCCGGGCGGGTCTCGTAAGCAGTCTCCTCAGCCTCATCCTCATCCACTCGGCCTGGGGGATCCCCTGGATCATCCTCTTCATGCGGAACTTTTTCCGGACCCTGCCAATCGAGGTGGAGGAAGCTGCGCGCGTCGACGGGGCATCGGACTTCAAAATCTTCTACAAGATCGTCTTGCCGATGTCCCTTCCCGCGATGGCCGCGATCGTCGTCTTCCAGTTCATGTGGGTCTGGAACGACTTCTTCTTCGCCCAAGTCCTCATCCAGAACCAAAACTGGTACCTGGCCACCCAGTGTGTGCCCCGGCTCGTCGGCCAGTTCGTGCGGCCTTACGATCTCCTCTCCGCGGGTGCGATCTTGACCATGTCCGTCCCCGTGGCTCTCTACGCGATTCTCCAGCGCTTCTACATTCGGGGCCTCGTCGGTTGGACGATCAAGGGCTGACGCCGGCGTCCCGAGATATCATGTCGAGCAGGCCAGCGCTCGCCCACGCCTGAAGCGGGTTCGCCTTCGTCGCGGCCTTCGACTCCGCCACGGAGAGATCGACGAGTCGGTCGTCCACGACTGCGTAGAGCTCGGGGATCTTCCCGAGTTCGCCGAATGCGCGGAGGAGTGCCTCTCGAATTCGGTTCGCCTCGCTTCGCCGATTCACGGCGAGCAACCCTCGAAAGAGGAACCAGTTGTCGTGTGGCCATACGCTCCCGGTGTGGTAGGACGTCGGATCGAAATCCGGTTCCAATGTCGAATGGGTTCGCACGCCGTACGGCGTCCAGAGATCGTCGCGGAATAGGCGGGCGACCATCGACGGGAGTCGGCCGGACGCCACGGCACCGCAGACCAACAGGTGGCCAGGGTTCGACGTCACGGCGCGCCGCATCCGTTTCGACCCGTCCAAGGCTAATGCGAAGAATTCGCGGTCTTCCATCCAGAAGTCCTCGTTCAGCCGACGCTTGAGCTGGTCTGCGGACGTGCGGGCGCTGGCTGCCACATCCGTCTCGCCGCGGGCCTGAGCTAAGGAAGCGAACGCCCGATGAGCTGCGTAGGCGTATCCCTGCACCTCGACCATGGCGACTGGAGGATCGATCCGTAGGTGGTCGTCAGAACCATCTTTCCAGGCCTGATGGAAGAGCCCGCGTGGATTCTTCCTCTCGTATTCGACGAATCCGTCTCCATCGACATCGCCGTACTCACCGATCCAATGATACGCAGCAACCAGCGCGGGCCACAGGTCCCAGACGAGGCGGAGATCACCCGTTTCCTGCGCATATTCCGACGCAACGATGAGGAATAGGAGGGTCGAGTCAACGCTTCCGTAATATGGAAACTTCCCATCGGCCAACTCGGCTCTCGCCGCCGCATTGAAGCGGTGCTCGTGCAGGATCTTGCCGCGCTGTTCCTCCGACTTCGGATCTTCGGTTCGTCCTTGAAAAGAGGCGAGGACGCGGAGGGTCGACGCGGCGATTGACGGGTCGAGTCGGAGGGCCTGCCACGCCGAAATCAAGGAGTCGCGGCCAAATAGTGTCGCATAGCGCGGCGCTCCCGCCCGGAGGTAGCCGTCCGACGTCCTCAATCGATTCAAGTCCTCTTGCAATCGCGCACGAACGGGGTTCGCGTCCACGAGACCGCCGACCGAGCTAACGGATCGCATGTCCCGAACCGCGGTCGAACAAATGAATCCGATCCGGAGGGAAGTGCAGCTCGACCTTCGCACCGGTGTCACCCGCGAAGGTCGCGCCGACGACGGCTTTCAGGATTTTCTCCCCGACCTTCAGGTCGAGGATCGTCGAGTCCCCGAGGGGTTCGGTCGTGTAAATCTCCGCGGGGACCGCCGTCGACGGGAACCGGTGGACGACTACCCCGTCCGCTTCGGTCGGCGGCGTCGGATTCACTTTGAGGTCTTGGGGACGGATTCCAAGGACAAGCTTCTCCGATGCCGTCTGTTTGAGTGGTCCTAGGAATTGGTCCGGAACCGGGATGCGGAAACTCCCCGCATCGAGGACGTTTCCTTCGGTCAGGTCGCAGTCAACCAGGTCGATCGGCGGGCTCCCGACGAAGCTCGCGGTGAACGAGTTCGCGGGGCGGTTGTACAGCGTCTGCGGGGCGTCATACTGTTGCAGGACCCCTTTGTGCAGGAGTGCGACCCGGTCCGCCATGGTCATCGCTTCGACCTGGTCGTGCGTCACATAGATCGTCGTCACCCCGAGGACTTCCTGGAGTTTCTTCAACTCGGCTCGCATGTGGACTCGGAGTTGCGCGTCGAGGTTGCTGAGCGGTTCATCCATGAGGAAGACCTCTGGCTCGCGGACGATCGCCCGTCCGACGGCGACCCGTTGACGTTGGCCTCCGCTCAGCTGGCTCGGTTTTCGCCCCAGTAGACCCTCGATCTGCAGGAGCTTCGCGACTCGGTTCACGGACGCGACGATCTCCCGCTCCGCAACCTTCGCGTTCTCGAGGGGAAACGCCATGTTCTTGTACACGGTCATGTGCGGGTAGAGCGCGTAACTCTGGAACACCATCGCAACGTTGCGGTCCTTTGGATCGAGGTCATTCACGAGGCGATCGCCGATGTA
>WNGR01002083.1_pt1 | contig 22043 bp, 12 predicted proteins | sample 5407581 | NCBI WGS metagenome assembly WNGR01 (sample SAMN13153383, study PRJNA577476) | soil metagenome | isolation source: 80 cm soil or saprolite under Garry oak tree replicate 2 | place: USA:California | collected 2016-06-15
CGCGCGCTCAACGCGCCGCATCTGATGCGGGATGTCTACAATGGGAAACGGTTCAAGGACGGAATTGCTGTGCGCACGATGATCGAGCCGACAAGGAAAGCCGCCTGAATCTTTTTACACACCTATTGACGACGCCTCAGGTACGGGTCCGTTCGACGGACAATCCAACAGACTCGAAACGTGTGGCACCACGCTAAAATGCTCATCCCTTCGGACCGTTAAGACATTACAGCCGGAATGCTTGCGCCGGTGAGATCTGCATCCCTCTCACCGTATTGCGTACCGCAGCAGATAGCGCAACAAGAATCGCAGCCCCAAGTGCAAGAGTCAACGCCCATGGACCAATAGGCGCTCGCGCGACAAAACCCGATAGGTAAGATTCGCTGGCCCAAGCTGCCAAAGGCAACCCTATCAAGGCACCGACTGCCAGGAGCCCTAAGAACTCTTGGGTCAACAATTTGGCGATGTGTCGACGTCGAGCGCCATGGAGTTTGCGTAGGGCAATTTCGCGCATGCGCCGCCGCACCGTATGAGCCGATAGCGCATACAGGCCAAAGCCTGCTAGGCATAGCGCAATGATCCCACCGACGGCAGCTAACTTTCCGAGCCGCATGTCAGCTTCGTAAAGTCGCGCTAGGTGGACGCGTGCGGTTTCGATCTTCAAGACGTCGTCAGGGAAGAACCGCTGCCACGTCTCAGTGATGGCACTCTGCGTTTTTGCAGGGTCAGCGCTGCGCACGCTCATAACAGAGACGAAGCGGAGGCTTTCAATACTATAAACGACACCGCCAGATTTGTCGCGAAGACTGCGTTGACGGATGTCCGGCACCACACCGATGAGCTCCACTGTGCGGTTTCCCATGCGAACCCTTTGGCCTATTGCATCGTTCGCGTTGGCAAATCCAAGCTGACGTGCTGCACTGGAGTTGATAACCAATGCTTCCCGATTTCCCTGCAGATCACGCTCCGGGTCGAACACTCGACCAGAGACCGGTGCCACACCATAGGACTGGAAGAAGCCTGGGCCAACGTAATTAAAGGCCAACAGAACGGTCTCGCCCTTTGAAGTCCCGAAATCCGCCGTTGTGTTGCGGTTGAACCGTCCCGGTACATCCCAGGAAAGCCCGACGGCTTCTACCCCCTGCAACCGAGAGATCGCATCTCTCAAAGCCAGTAGGCGCGTGTCGCGCAAATCGACGGGGGCATCGATGATCAACAGTGGTGTTGGATCGTAGCCTGGATCGACGCGACTAACGTAGCGTGCTTGCCACAGCGCCACCACGGTCGTTCCGACCAGAGCGATGGCGGCGCCGAACTGGAGCACAGTGAGACCTCTGCGGACCCACAAGCCTGTTGCAGTCTCAGCCTGTTCTCGTCCCGCTATGGAATGCGCAGCGCGCACCGCCGACGCCAACCAAGCCGGGTAGGCTCCAGTGATGAGACCCAGCCCGATGCCGCACACCGCTGTTATCACGAGTGTGCCTAGCGAGAGGGTCTGGCCAGCCAATGGACGATCGATCCACTCACTCACGAACGGCGCCGCCACCCAGGCGGTCAATATCCCGATCGCGCAAGCGATAAGCGCAACGAGAACCGACTCACTGATAAACATAGCAGCAATTCGCCCTGGGCTTGCTCCAAGTGCTTTCCGGATACCTATCTCGCTTTGGCGTCCGAGGATACGAACAGTGGTGAGGTTCACAAAGTTGATTGCCGCTAGCAAGGTAACGATTATGCATGACAGGCCTAATCCCGCGGCGAGCCGGCGTGTCGCGTCACTTTCGGCTCCGGCGAGCGGCAAATCGAGCAGTGTCACAGCGCGAAACGTAGCAATCTTTCCGTATCTTGGCTCTATTTCCTTGAAGGCAGGTGTTTGCTCGAAGTAGGTCTGGGCGCGTTCTGCGAGAAGCTCGGGTGTGGCGCCAGATAGAAGGCGGACGAAGTTTGTGCCTCGCAAGCTTACCCAACTTGTCAGCCGAAACTCCTCTGGCATGATCGGCGAAGTAATGTTGACGAGCATTTCCGAACTGATTGCACTGCCCCTGGGCCGGTCAGGCACCACTGCACCTACCGTCACAGTCTTTCCGGCAAGCTGAAACGTTTTTCCTAAGCTATTGCCCCCTCCAAACAAGCGAAGTGCGGTTTTCTCACTAAGAACAACTTTGTCAGGCCGACTCAAAGTGTCTGCGAGATCGCCCGCAACGGCACGCAGCGAGAAGACCTGCACCAACGCCGGGTCGACGAAACTCACCTGTTGCATTTGCAAACGCGAGCCCGTACGGACCGACATTTCGCTAGAGAAATACCGGCTGGCCGACTCAACAGGCGCCCCTGCTTTGGCCCAATGTTCTTGAAACACCATTGCGGAGTCAGGGAGCCAACCTTTGGGAGCACCGGGTGTGTGGACCATCGTTTCCAAACGAATGACGCGCCCCGCATCACGGACATCGCTGTCACTGAAGAGCACGGCTCTCATGTAAGCAAGAAACAAGACCACGGTGGCAAGAGCTACCGCAAGGCCGAGTACCGCCACGGACGCATAGCCGGGATCCGCAACTAACCGTCGCCAACCGATTCGAAAGTCTCCCCAAACCATCACACGAGGCTCCAATCAGGCGGCAGGTGGGCCGACCAAGACACGGCCGTCGAGTAGACCTACGACGCGCGAGGCCCGCGAGGCGTTCTCAAGCGAATGCGTTACCATCACCAACGCTGTTCCATCGCGATTAATATCGTGTAGAAATCGCATCACTTCGCTGCCATGCGCACTGTCTAGGTTGCCTGTGGGTTCATCGGCAAGCAAAAGACGTGGACGCGTTACGAGTGCCCGCGCAATTGCAACGCGTTGTTGCTGGCCGCCCGACAGCTGGGAAGGCTTGTGGTTAGCACGGTGATGCACGCCAAGCTTGGTTAACATTTCGGTAACAAGCGCATTCCTCCCATGCACAGGTACCCCGCTGTATTCAAGTGCAAGGGCCACGTTTTCCGCTACGGTAAGGTCATCGAGCAGATTGAAATTCTGAAAGATGAAGCCAATCCTGCCGCGCCGCCAGCTAGACAGCTTTCCTTCATTCCAACGGGCAACGTTCTGACCCTCAAAAATGTAATCGCCTTGGGATGGATAATCGATCATCCCCAAGATGCTTAGCAACGTAGATTTGCCACATCCTGATGGGCCCATAATTGCAACGTACTCGCCGCTATCGACATGGAAGTCGATGCGATCAAGTGCTGTGGTCTCAACATCCCCGCTACGGTACAACTTGCTTACGTTCCTCAGTTCAAGCATGGGTCCAAGCCTCGCTTATTCCAGCGTGTGGCAAAGGGAAGATCAACGTGTAGTTGATTCCGTGCAAGTCGCGCCTAGCTTTTCGTGAGGACGAACTCTGCCTCCGCTCATCTATTCAGTATTGTCAGCCAAAGCGGCTTAGGATAGCTGACAATTTCTTGGTCTACCACAGGAATGTCCTTGATATCGGAACCGAGATCACTCATTAATTCGCAATCGAAGCGCGTCTCCAAAACTGCCGTAGGACGACACAATGACTTGCTCACCAGAAGTCAATCCTTCCAAGACCTCGATATCACCGGCTGCGCGACGGCCAAGCTTCACGGCCCGGCGCTCAGCAGATCGGCCGCCATTTGCCACGACAAACACCCATGCACCGCCAGTTTCAGCGAAGAATGCCCCATCAGACAGCAGCATAGCCGACTTGGACTGCCCAAGGGTCAAGCGAGTGTCGATTGTCTGGCCGGCTTGAAGATCTGCTTCAGGACCATTGGCAAATTCCAGCTCAATATCGAAACGGCGATCTTTCACTTGCTGATTCACGCGCTTTAGCACAACTGGTCTTAGCACACCATTGATTTCTGCTTGTCCCTCGAGACCAGGTGTGGTGCGAGCGGCGTAGAACTCATCCACGGGCGCCACCAGACGAAATCGACCAGGGCTATCCACACGCCCCATTCGATCCCCTGGTTTTACTGACTCACCAACCTCAAGGCGGAAATCGGTAAGGCGTCCGTCAATTGGCGCCCTAACCGCCAAGGCATCAACGGTCGCTCGAACAATCCTCAAACCCTTATTCAGGCCCACGACTACGCGCTCGAGCTCGCTGATTGCGTTTCGGCGGATAAGCTCCTCAGAATTTGCATCAACGCGCGCTTGGTCAAGAAGGTGCTGTTGTAGACGTTTCATGGCCTCCGATTCTTCAAGCGCCGCAGTTGACAGAAAACCCTTCTCAAACAAGTTGACGTTTCGTGTGTGCGCACGTTGAGCGCGATCCAGCTCGTACTCGAGCTGCCTGATGCGGCGTCCTTGTTCTGCCCGCGAGACCTCCTGGGCAGCACGCAAGGTTGCGATGTTTGCTACCTGCTGCGCCACATCTGCGGCACGCCCCAATACCTCCTGTTCGCGTTGCGGGTTGGACAATCGAAACAGGAGATCACCTCGCTTCACCAACGCGCCGTCTTTCACCGCCACCACTTCCACGCGCCCCGTCTCCGTGGCGTCCAGTCGGACCTGGTCGAAAGGTGTGGCGATCGCCCGCAACAAAAGCTCGTCGCGTAACTGGCCAGCCCTAACTGTCCCGATTTGAATGTTAGCCTTGTCGACTGCGAGGCCTCTTGGAATAACCTGCCAAACGATTATGCCGGCCAAGAAAATTAAAGCAGCCGCGAAGCCTCCCACGGCGATCCGGCGTCGCCGACCGCCTGGGACAACGCGATCCATTGCTTCGCCAGAAACTGAGCTCCCATAGGGCTTCAGCCTATTCTGCATGGAGAAACTCTTGCGGCACACGTGGTGCGGCTGGGAACCTCAAGGCCCGCAGCTGGCTAACCAACGGATACCGGCAACCGAAGGATGAAGGCCCAGACACACGGGAAACTAGAGTCTGGTCTGCCCAGTGATTAGCATTTACCTGTACTTGCTGTCGAGAGCCAGGCCGGACCGAGATCAAGATTCGGCTCTCGGAGGTCGGGGGACGTCGCACGCTATCCGAGAGAATTTGCCTCCACACGACTCGGCTGGGACGGCCTCTAGCGCATGATCGATCCGCGCAACCACCGGCTACCATGCCGGTCCCATCATTTGCCATGTGTTGACGCCCTACGCTGTTGTCTACGGATTGTTTCCATCGATGAATCATCGTCACTGGGTCTCCGTACCATGATCCCTTCTGCATGCTGCGCTAGCGCGGATACCGTTGGGAAGTTGAACAAAGCCCTAAGGGGCACGTCCACTCTCCCTTGCTCCTTGAGGCGCGAGATCATCTGCGTCGCCAACAGCGAGTGCCCGCCAAGTGCGAAAAAGTTGTCGTGGATACCGACGCGGTCCACCTTGAGAACTTCTGCCCAGATGCTCGCCAATAGTTCCTCGGTGGGCGTGCGTGGTGCGACGTACTCCACGTCCAAGTCTGCGCGGGTGGCTTCAGGTGCAGGCAGCGCCTTGCGGTCGATCTTGCCGTTTGGATCGAGCGGCAGCGCGCCCAGGAACACCCAGGACGCTGGCATCATGTACTCGGGCAGACTCATTTGCAGGAGAGCGCGCAGGTCGTCGACCGCGATGCACCCTGACTCCTTGGGCACGACGTAGGCAACCAGCCGCTTGTCACCAGGAACGTCTTCACGAGCGAGCACCACCGCGTCGCGTACTTCCTCGCAGCGCAGCAGCGTGCTCTCGATCTCGCCCGGCTCGATCCGGAAGCCCCGGATCTTGACTTGGAGATCGATCCGGCCGAGGAACTCGATGTTGCCATCGGGCAGGTAGCGGCCCAGGTCCCCGGTCTTGTACATGCGGCTGCCCGGCTCGCCGAACGGGTTGGGGATGAACTTCTCGGCGGTCATGTCCGGACGGTTCAGGTAGCCGCGCGCTAGTCCTACTCCAGCGATGTGAATCTCGCCTGCTACACCTACAGGTACTGGGTTCTGCTCACCGTTGAGGATGTAGATCTGAGTATTTGAGATGGGACGGCCTATGGGTGCATTGAATCCCTTGAATTTCGCAGGGAACGTATAGCATGCTGCAAAGGTGGTACTTTCTGTGGGGCCGTAGCCGTTGATGAGCCGGCAGTTGGGGAACCGCTCGATTACGTTTCGAACCGTAACAGGCGATAGAACATCCCCACCTGCGAGCAACTGACCAACCCCTTGCAGCGAGGGAAGATGGTCTTTGCAAAAATGCTCAAACAGCGCGGCCGTCATCCAAAGAATAGAAACACGATTCTGCTCAATCGTCCGAGCTAGCGCTTCGAAAGAGAATTTGCCAGCCTGCATCACAATCAACTGTGCGCCATTGAGGAGACTGCCCCACAATTCCAAAGTCGAAGCATCGAACGCCAGAGGGGCGGCCTGGAGATATGTCTCCGTTTCTGTCAATCGAGCATAGTTTGCGTTCTTGACCAGCCGATTCACGCTGCGGTGCGGCGTGCTAATTGCTTTGGGTTTTCCGGTGGAGCCGGAGGTGAACATGCAATAGGCCAGATGCAGTGGGAGCGTAACGGTGGCTGGGTTGGTGGCCGAGTGTTGTGCGATGGCGGCCCAGTCTGCGTCAAGGCAGACCGTACGGGCAGTGTGTTGGGGCAGCTTGTCTTTGAGGTTCTCTTGGGTCACCAGTACGGGCGCTGCGGTGTCTTGCAGCATGTAGCCCAAGCGGTCTCTAGGGTAGTCCGGGTCCAGCGGCACATAAGCACCACCGGCCTTCAGGATCCCCAGCAGCCCGACTACCATCTCCAGGCTGCGCTCCGCGCAGATGGCCACAAGTGTGTCGGGCTTGACGCCCAGGCTCCTGAGGTGATGCGCCAGCTGATTGGCCCTGGCATTGAGCTCCCCGTACGTCAGTTGCTGATCCTCGAAGATCACCGCTACCGCGTCAGGGTTCTTCTCGACCTGTTCTTCAAACAGTTGGTGGATGCATTTGTCGCTTGGGAAGTCAGCCTTCGTGTCGTTCCATTCGACCACAAGTTGATGCCGTTCGGTCTCCGTTAGCAGCGGCAGGTCCTTGAGCTTGGCCTGTGGGTTAGTCACCGCCGCCGCCAGCAGGACACGGTAGTGACCCACCATGCGCTCGATCAAACGAGGATCGAAACCGTCTTGGTCGTACAAGAACCAGCAGCGTGCTCCGTCAGCTGACTCCAGAATGTCGAGCTTGAATTCGTGCTTAGCGTACCTTGGCAAGACTTCCACACTTTGGAGTTCGGATTCGCCAAATCGCCAGCTCCGAGGATTCGACTTGATGTAATTGAAACCGATCTGCAGCAGCGGCCCCTGGAGGTCTTCTCCAGACCGCTTCAATTGCTTGGCGACGACCGGGAACGGTACTTCGCAGGCATCCAACACATCCAGAAGTTGGTCGGTGACAGATGCGATGAAGTCAGTCACCGACTGCTCTGCATCAACGCGTGAACGAACGATACCCAAGTTCGTTAAGTAACCCAAGCAGCGCTCAATGCCATGACCCGAACGATTCGTGACGGGGATTGATACACCGAAGTCATTCTGGCCACTGTAACGCCACAGAAGTAACTGGAAGGTCGCAAGGTAGACGGCTGCCGGTGTTGCACGAACGCGTTTTGAAATTTCTCCGACGACAGACACCTCCTCATGTGGCAGGAAGAACTCTCTCATCGCTGCCCGATGTACAGGCGTGCCTTCCATAGCCGATTGATAGCGAGGCAGCGCAAGTCGATTCGGGACTCCACGTAAGCGATCGATCGCCCTCTCGATCGCCATACGTCCCTGTGAACTAGCAATGAAATCCCTCTCTCGCTGTACTATGCTCTGGAACCCAACAGGAGAACTATCGAATTGAGGTACTCGGCCCCTAGCAAAGTCAGAATAAACCCTCGCCAGCTCATCGAAGAAAACGATGGCGGAGGCTTCATCGAAAACCAAGTGCGGGAATGTGCATACCAATCCGCCTTTCGAACCCGAGTTACTTGCAGCGTCAATTATGACGACGCGGTAAAGGGGTTGCACCGAAAGGTCGATTGGGACGCCACTCTCCCGGAGAGCTGCATCCTGAACGCTTAACACTGCAATGCGAATAGGAACCGGGATAACAGCGTCTGCCTCTGCCACTTGCAGATGAGGGATACCCCCAACAGAATTGATACTTGATCTTAAGATCTCGTGGCGCTGAGCCATCATTTCGAGCGACCGACGCAAAATCTCTTCATCCAAGGCTGCTGTGGTCTCAAAAGCGAACACCATGTTGTATGCAGCGCTTGCGGCGGCATCGACTTGGCTAAGAAACCACAGGCCCTGCTGAGCAACTGATAGCGGAAAGACTGTCATTTCTTTCATCCAACCGGCCGGCCGGCGTCGAATCTATTTCCTACCGATAACCTCAATCCGCCCGTTGCGATCAACGCGACAGAGGACGCGACCACGCCGACACCAAACATTGAAACCATCAGACCAAGGGCTCCGCTCAGTGAAGCACCCCATACGGTGCGAAGGCCACTCGATGCACTGAGAAGCGGCGCGAAGACGGTCGAAGCTAGAGGCACAGTCGCAAGAATAGAGACCGGGGCCAAACCGTACGAGAGGACGGTACGGACAGCAAATACCTTGCCTTGGATTTGGACGGGAACATGGGTTTGCCAGATTGTCTGACTCGATGCCGCGATGATTGTCACAAAAACGCCGAGCACGAATGCCACGCACCAGACAATCGCGATTTCCCGGCTGATGCCCCATACAAACATGCACATACCAAATCCGGCTGCCCCCCAAATAATTCCCGCGTCTTGAGCGACTTGCTTTCGCCGTGACGCCAAGATCAGACCGGATAAAAAACTGCCGGCGCCCTGTAAGCCTAGCCCGACTCCAAGGGACTTATTAGATGCGAATGAGAGGACGTAGGGCGTGAAGGTAACTGTAAACGTTGATACGCCTAAGTTAATGATCATGAAAAAGATCAGCAGGCGTCGGAGACTCGGGTGACGAAATACCCATCGAAAACCATAGGTAAGCTCATGCCAAAAACTTAGGAAGGCTGGGGTGTCGTCGCCTTTGTGTTGCGTAGACCCGATCGTGATCGCCAGCAATCCCCCGATCCCGACGACGTAGCTGAGTACATCAAGGGCGAGTAACAACGACAGGCCGAGAGCATCGAAGCCCACTGCGCCAAGAACGGGTCCAAGCATCACTGTGATGCCCCGAAAGGACTGCTGAAGGCCATTCATGCGGCCGAGATGCTCCTTGGGCACGACTACTGAAATCGTCGCTCCCAACACGGACCACCGAAGCTCTGACGCCAAAGCCAGCACTAGAATCGTGATCGCTATGAAAGGCACGCTGAGACTCCCTGCGTGATGCAGAGCCAATGCAACCGTTACCACAAACATCGAAGAGATGTCGCACGCCAGAAGCAACGACTTCTTGTTCCACCGATCGGCCATCAGACCAGCGAACGGGGCGAAGAGCAAGCTAGGCAAGACAGCCAAGACCGCCAAATACGCAAACACAGCGTAGGAGCCGGTCTCTCGAAATACCCAAACATCAAGCCCAAAGGTCGTCAGCGTCGACCCCAGGCTACTGATACCCCGACTGATGATTAGCGTTAGGGCGGATCTTGGAAGTTCAGGGCTTTGGGTATGCATCGCAGTCCGCTATCTCCTTTGGTGCCGCTCCCCGTCAAGTGCAACAGACGTGTGAACGGTATCCTGGTCCACTTGAAAGAGTGCCTTGCATTCAGGAACCCGATCGACCAAGTCTCCATCGGTAATTGGGCGCATGCGTAGCTCCTGTTGCAGCCAATCGATCGAGGTGACTTCGATTTCACAAAAATCCACAATCCTGCGGACGACCGAATGAATGGCCTTGCATATTGATTCCTTGGCGGAGAAAATCAACGTTCCGGTCAGATTGGGACTGTGGTCGCGAAATAGAAACGCCTTCTCGCGATCCGTACAACAAACTTGCTGAACATCCCGCAGCGCGCTGTCGGTGACAACCCTTTCAGAGTCGATTCCAATGCTGAATGGCCCATATCTCGCGCTTACAGCTGCATAGGCCATCTCATCGGTGTGCGTGATCGAGCCAATAATCCCAAAAGGCCACATCGGCTCACCAGATTGATGCCTGCCGACCGCAGCACGTTGCAGGCCAAGACGCCGTAGCGAATGCTCAGCGCAGAGCCGCCCTCCGATGAAATTCAGCCGACGCTTGCACACTGACTGCCGAATGCCGGGAGGCAACATATCCAGCTCCAGGTCATCGACCAGCTCCTTCAACGCATCCAGCCGTAGCGCGGCACTCACGACCCGAAACGAAAAGCGATGGGGGGAATGGGTGAAAAGACCGTCCAAATGACGTTCTAGCTGCGGCTTACCGTCGCAAAGCGCCGCCGTAATCGTTTGCCCCCCAATCTGCGATGCCCGTACCACACGAGGGCGTCCGCCAACGCTGGACACAATCGTTCCAGTCATTGGGGATAATCTGTGCATGATATATCGTCCACATGGATCGCGGCCATTCTCATCTCGCTTGTGTACAAGTTGCCATCGGTATCATGCAGCCAACTTTGCTCGTGCGTGGGCAGCATTTCGGTCATGTCGATTTCCGCGTCGGGTGTCACCCCACGCTCGAGTGCGTTCCTTACCTGCTTTGCAAGCATCCGAATGTAAAGTGGACTATCGAAGTCAACATAGAACGGCTTTTTCTCCCACGGAACTCTGACGAAAACCCAACGGGGAATCTGCTTCATCAGGCACCATCCACGCACCGCGAGAAAGCAGTCCGCGTCATTCCTTGATGCCACGAATGGCAGTTCGTCACAACGGAAACGCCAGGCCTCCCGCTGAACAACGAGTCTGTCGATGATAACTCTGGGGCGATATGGCGTCGGTTTGAGCATGCGGAACTTGTTCGCCGCATAACCCGACAGGAACTCGCCAAAGACATCCATCAGGTCGAAGCTGCAGCGCCGATCGTGCGTGCAAACCGACAACGCGCCATCCCCTTCTTCAACGATCAAGTCGCTGATGTCCAGGGCTCGATCTGCGTCGAGCGGACGAGCATCATACGAAAAACACAGCTCTATATCGTACCCAGGCTCCGTCACAACCTGGACTCTGATTGGCTGCTGAGTACCCTCTCTTGAAAGGATTGGAATGATACGGGGGACTCCTCGATCGTGTCGCAATGCAGTCAGGAGCGCCGGCGGTTCTGGATGCTGGTTGACCGCCGAATGAACAATGAGAGTGTTCAAGCCAAGATGCACCTCGCCCAGCACAAAGAGGCATTCACCACGAGAGATGGCTTCCATGCTGCTCGCAGCAATCATGATATCCGGACTCTGGTGACATGCTGACCTCCACCCGCAGTTCGGAACGTCGAATGCATCCTGGATCGACGAGGCCAACTCAGCGCTATGGCGGTGAACGGATCTCGAATCGTACGATATGTTCAGTATACGTTGCCACTTGGCTGAGAGTTCGTCTTGAAGCGCATCGGTATTCAAGGGATCATCACCAAAGAAAAGAGCCTGCGCGTAAAGCCAAAAGGTCGGGAAGTCGATTGATCGGCGTTCGGGGGTCTGCTGCGCTGAACCGGTCTGCTCGAATATCTGCCAGAATGCCATGTGGAATCGCTGTGTTAGTTCATGGCAGTACCAACGCGCACTCGCAAGGACGAGGTCGAGAGAAGGCTGAAGCCAGTTTGCGAACTCCTGTCCAAGGTCGACTTTCATGTCGCGCTGGCAATCTTCGTAGACGACGGTTCGCGCCCCGTATGTTTCACCGGCACGCCGCGTTGCCTCAATGCCGGACACCTGCTTGAAAACGGCGTTCATTCGAGAAACAGCTTCGTCGACGCTTTGCGCGCAACCTGCCGACGCAGCCAAGTCTCGCCGTGCCGCTTCAAGAACGTCCAAGGCACTGACCGCTGCCTCTCTTAGGGCATGATCGTCGATCGCCTCAAGCTGTGTGCGCAGGTGGCGCTCCGGCCATGCGTCCCCTACCCGAACCTCGAATCCCCAAGTGATCCGTTGGCTCCGAGCCAAGCAATCCAATACCCCGAGTACATCCGCCTCAGAGCCAAAACTCAGAAACGGGTTCGCCATCAGCGATGTCGCTATCTGGCGTGATGTTAAGGTGCCATCACAGGCTCCGAGCACTGCGGCCTCGTCGTGACTCAGTTTGGCGCGAGACCCTCCCGGAAGGCTAAGAACCATGCCATCCAATCGCAGATAGGGCATCTGCCTAGGGGTCAACCAAGGGCGAAATCTGCGATCAGCAGACAGTCGATCTGCTATGGCCCGGATTGCCCAGTCTTCAAAATAGACACTACGCTTCGCTAGCAGCTGTGCACCCGATTGCATCCAGATAGGTGTCTCCTTCGTGACAAACATGGCCCAACCCTCCGGTCCAAAGAAGCCGATCGTGTCGTTCTTAGTGGAGTACCTCTGTGCATAACTCGCGACGAGTTCCTCACTTCTACGGAGTTTCCAACGGAGTCTGGAGCCTGAAGGCTCACGTGCGTCTGCCAGCAAGTCCAGCCCTGTGTGCAAGACAGAAGCGTTTTGCCAAGTCACCGCTTCGCGAAAGCGATCATTCCGTGCAAGTTCAGTGGCGAACTGTGTGGACCGCGCTATTGCGATAGCGAAACGATGGGTGAACTGTTCACTCGCGCTACGCTGTCGCTCTTCGGCAAAGCGCAGCTGCCGAGCACAATTCTCTGAAATACACAGGCAGAGATCATTAGTGATCCTACGGCAGTCTACAGATTTCGTGGCCGTTCGCAGTGCGCGTATCTCTTGGCGAAGAGGTGAACCGCCTCGCGCGTCCTGGGGCAGCAAGGTAACTCCATGGAGCAACCTATCGATTCGCACGTTGATATCTGCACGAATCTCATTCCAGACATTTTCAGCGTCGGCTTGCGCCTCGACGAGATCATGGGCCGCCTCAGCGCAGTTAGAGTCGCCGAAGCCCAGTACAGTCGCGACAGGAAAACCAGCGGTTCGGCACTCCACGTGTCGCCACAGCGACCATCCGCCGGGGCTCGGCGGTGTTAGATGCTGCGCATGAAGCGCGGCCGCCTCGGCAGCGCCGTGGTGCTGCACGTTTGATGAATGGGAGTCGGGGGCGTCACGGGTCCCTTGGACTTTGAGGTTCATGATGCAGGCGACTGTAGAGGCTCTGTCGCCTGCGCAATCGCGAGTAGCGAGATCAATCGGAATCCCGCGGCGCGTACACACATGGTTAGCCAGGACGAGCTTTCATTGCAATTGGCCGACGTCAAATGCTCAGTTTGCCCTATGCCCCATCCGGTCGCTTTGCGATCCGTGCCGGACCTGAAAGGCTGAGGCGGTGCCTCAGGTGCAGGGGATGTCCCAACGCTCGTATCGTACTCCTCATGATTTGCCGTCCTCATGCCGATGTCTTTCCGGCTTGCAGCGCTTGGGCAATTGCCAACGGCGAGGACAGCCTATAGATGTCGCGAACCTTCAGCTCAGCATTTAGCCGCTCCCGACAGCGAGCCACGAAGCGCATCAAGAGAATTGAATGGAGGCCCTTCGCAAATAGGTCATCTGTCTCGGAAATGCGGACGCCGGGCAACAACTCCTGCAAGATAGATAGCACGGCCCTCAGCTCGCGGTTGTCCCTTTGGACGGCCACGATCTCCTCTTGGGAGGAGTCCGCCCCAAAGCAAGCAGCGGCGGCATCGGGTGCTGGCAGCGCCTTGCGGTCGATCTTGCCGTTGGTGTTGAGTGGCAGCGCATTCAAGAATACCCACGCTGGTGGCACCATGTATTCGGGCAAGCTCTTTTGCAGGTGGGTACGCAGTTCGCCAACGGTAAGGGTGGTTTGCTCCTTGCGCACTACATAAGCCACCAGCCTCTTGTCGCCGGGGGCGTCTTCACGTGCGACCACTACCGCTTCGCGCACCCCCTCGTAGCGCGACAGCGCACTCTCAATCTCGCCGAGCTCTATGCGAAAGCCTCGGATTTTGACCTGATGATCTATGCGACCGAGAAATTCGATATTGCCATCTGGCATATATCTTGCCAAATCTCCAGTTCGGTACATAGCACTACCCGCGCTTGGACTATATGGATCCGGCAAGAATTTTTCGGCTGTCTTAGCAGCATCATTGAAGTAACCAGATGCCAAGCACTCTCCACCGATGTATAGATCACCCAGAACGCCAATTGGTGCAGGGGTAAGATTCTCGCTCAATATGTAATATCTTGCATTCTGTATTGGCCTTCCATATGGAATGCTGGCCCAATGCTTTTGAACCGCTTCGACTACAAAGTAGTTAGACCATATTGCAGCTTCGGTGGCCCCTCCGAGGCCCACAATCTTGGCAAGCGGAAATAATTCGCGAATCGTATTTGGCATACTCAACGGAATCCAGTCCCCGCTGAGGAATACCATTCTTAATGAATTTCTTGCCGGTGCAGTTTCTTCTGAACCCAAGAATGGAGTCAAATAACCAAAGGCCGCTGGCGCGGAGTCCCAAAAGGTGATAGGTCTTGCCAGCATATACTCCGCAAATTCCGTAGGATCTTTCATCACTTTACTTGGAGCAATATCAATTGTGGCTCCCGCCGCTAGCGTCCCGAACACGTCGTACACAGAAAGGTCAAAGCAAACCGAAGTCACAAAGAAGAGCCGATCCTTCTCTGTCACGCCAACAAATCTATTTACCCAAGAAATCAGATTGACTACGGGACGATGCTTTAGTATCACTCCTTTTGGATCGCCTGTTGAGCCCGACGTGAAAATTACATACGCGGTGCTATCCGATGTGGTTTGAAGCGTGGGATTGCAGATTGGGTACTTATCTAATGTATCTAACCAAAACACTCGGAGCGTCGATTTTGTGGAATTCGAACTTTCGATGCATCTAAGTGCTGCTTTGCGCAATATGACATCGTATCTAAAAACCAATTCAGTCGAAAAATAACTGTCGGATCGCTCAATGAACTTGCACTCTCCTACTTCAGAGGAGTGGAAACTATTTTGAAAGAATCTTCTTTCGATATAAAGCTCAGAATCGAGGTTTGTCTTAACCGTCGCATAAGGATGATCGCGCCTGTAAGCTTGCAGTGATTCCCGATATGCTTCCTTTTGCGTCGGATCCATAACATCCGCCACAAGCAAAACGCCATCCGACTCCAACAACTCAAGACAACTCTTCAATACACTCTCGAGATATTGAAAGCTCGGGAAGAATTGAGTGACGCTTGCAATAATTATCAAATTAAATTTTTGCTTTATTTGCTTTGTCTCATGCGCGTACCCAATCTCGAAACGCGCGTTTGTAAATCCTTTTTGATGCGCCTTTACCGCATTATTTCGTTGATAGTTATTGGAGGGGTCTATGCCAACATATGAAACTCCACGAGCCAACAACTCAAACGCCAAAAGCCCTGAACCGCAGCCAATTTCCAAAACTCTGGTGCCCGGGCCCAATGCACTACCAATTAGTCCAATCAAATGATCTTTATACTCATTAACCTCACTATGTGTGAAGGGCTCATTCGTGTAACTGCTTATGAAACCGCCCGCCGAATCACCATCGGTCCTATCTGCAATGAAATCCCAAAACTGCTCAATTTCATTGCGATCAATTTCCGCCTCTGCAACATAAACTGAGTCTCCGTCCAGGCAACAGATGTTTCTCACCGACTCTATTTCCCACGCAAGTGGTTGAAGGCATCTTAGCCAAGACTGCGTCGTAATTACGGTCTCGATTAGAAGCGACTTAATAAGATTCTTATTTCTGTCCCGCGGCCATTCTGGGTCCAATGGTACATAGGCTCCACCTGCCTTCAGGACGCCCAGCAGTCCAACCACCATCTCCAACGAGCGCTCCACCCAAATCGCTACCAGCGTGTTGGGCTTGACGCCCAAGCCTCGCAGGTGGTGCGCCAGTTGATTAGCCTTGGCGTTGAGCTCACCATAAGTAAGCTCTTGATCGTCGAAGATCACCGCCACCCCGTCGGGGTTCTTCTCAACCTGTTCTTCAAACAGTTGGTGGATGCACTTGTCGCTTGGGAAGTCGGCCTTCGTGTCGTTCCACTCGATCAGCAGTTGATGCCGCTCGGCCTCGGTCAGCAGCGGCAGGTCCCTGAGCTTGGCTTGCGGCTTCGCCGCCACCACTTCGAGCAGCACACGGTAGTGACCCACCATGCGCTCAATCGCCTCCCGATCAAAGAGGTCGGTGTTATATTCAAATAGAAGCTCCAAGGGCTGAGCGGCCGATTGATTACCCAGCACTCCGACGACACTGAGATCAAACTTCGATGAGCCATTCGGAATTGCTTCTTCGATCTCGACGTTCAGACCATGGAACTTCGACTCGGCCTTCATTGAGTCGTGGAACGAAAACCCTACGTTAAAGGGGGAATCACCCTGAAGAAGCTGGGAAAGTCCGAGCCGCTTTACAATTTCTCCGAGCGGCACGCCGCTGTGCGACAACGCGAAATCCACCTCTTCGGATACCGCACGAGCAAACGTTCCGAATGAGTCACTCGGTCTCGCTTCAAACGGGATTGGGACCATGTTGACGAACATGCCCGTGGTCCACTGATAGCGGGCCGACGTACGATTGGCGAGCGCACTCCCAATCAGAAACTGTTGTTGGCGGCAGAGTTTGGCGCACAAGACACCGAAACTGGACAGCATGAATACGTAACGCGACACCCCGAGCTGAGCAGCAGTGCGATCAATTCGATCCAGCAGAGCAGAAAAAATTGGCTGCCGAACTTGAGCACCAAGAAAACACTGCCGAGCGACCGGTTGGCGATCAGCGAACAGACGAAGACTCTCAGTGAATCTAGATAGCCTCGCGGCCCACTCATCAAGCTGGCGAGAAAAGTCGTGGGATTGAAGCCAGATCGCCTCTTCAATACAAAAATCGCTGTAGTGAGCCTCAATTGTTGGGAGCTCGGCGGGCCGGCCTTGGCTCAAAGCGCTATACAGCTCTGCCAAGTCTCTAAGGAGGATTCGAAATGACAAGCCATCATGAACATTGTGGTGTTCCGACTGAAAGAGCAAGTGCTCTTGATCAGAGAGCTTGAATAGCTGCCATCGAATCAGGGGAGCATTGGAGATATCGAATCGATAGTTCAGTTCATCAGCAATATGGGAATTTAGTGTGCGATTTCGTTCGTCGGATTCGAACTCTGACAAGTCCAAGTATGGCAGTGCAATGTTCAGTTTGGGGGCGACGATACGCTGCAGTCGCCCGCTTGTATTAACGAACCCTGTGCGAAGGATCTCGTGCCTCGCAATAAGGGCGTTGACCGCACGTTGAAGGTGCCCCACATTTAGCGGCCCAAGAAGTCTGAAGCTAGCGTGACAACGGAAGGCGCGCCAAGCGTCGCCTAGCTGCTCCATGAACCAGACCTGCTCCTGGGCGTACGAGGCGGGAGCTCCTTCTACACTCGGGAGGCAAGTTCCTGAGGGGCTACCGTTGCCAACAGCATTAACCCGGCCTATTGCTGCTGCATAGTCGGCGATGGTCATGTTTCCGAGTGGCGGTGGTGTTCTGGACGCAGTTGCCAAAGCCCGATTTACGCGGAAACCTACTTCAACGGCCTGCATCGAACTACCGCCCAGGGTTCGAAATCCGTCGAAAACACCGACCTGATTCACTTTGAGCACCTCGGCCCAGATGTTGACCAGGAGATCCTCGGTGGGCGTGCGTGGCGCGACGTACTCCACGCCCAAGTCAGCACGGGATATGTCCGGTACTGGCAGCGCCTTGCGGTCGATCTTGCCGTTGGGGTTCAGTGGCAGTGCGTCCATGAACACCCAAGCCGCTGGCACCATGTACTCGGGCAAACTCTTTTGCAGGTCAGCGCGCAGATCCTTGACCGCGATACCCCCGGGTTCCTTGGCCACCACGTAGGCGACCAGTCGCTTGTCGCCCGGGCTATCCTCTCTGGCCAGAACCACGGCTTCGCGTACACCTTCACAGTGCAGCAGTGCGCTCTCGATCTCGCCCAACTCGATGCGGAATCCCCGAATTTTGACCTGGTGATCGATGCGGCCAAGGAACTCGATGTTGCCATCAGGCAGATAGCGCCCCAAGTCCCCGGTCTTGTACATGCGGCTGCCCGGCTCACCGAACGGGTTGGGAATGAACTTCTCCGCAGTCAGCTCGGGACGGTTCAGGTACCCGCGCGCCAGTCCCACTCCAGCGATGTGAATCTCACCCACCACGCCCACGGGCACGGCACTTTGCGCTTCGTCGAGTAGATAGATCTGCGAGCCAAGCACCGGCAGGCCAATGGGGATGTTATTGGTTGAACCTAGACGATCCTTAACGCGGTAGCTGGATGCCCAAATGGTGGTTTCGGTTGGACCGTAGGCATTAACGAACTCACAGTCTTGCGGCACTGATCTGACATAATCCAACTGGCACGCCTCCCCGGCCGATATCACACACCTCAGACTCGAAACCCGCAGCAGGCTTGTACGCGCCAACAGCGCTGGAGGCAGCGTGGCAATCGTGACGCGATGAGCGGCCATCTCATCGACTAGGCTCTCACCCAATTCGGGCCCACGCAGCACCAACGTAGCGCCAGCACCGAACGCCATCAAGATATCAAATACAAACGCGTCGAATCCGAACGATGCGAACTGCAGAACGCGATCATCGGGCGACACGTCAAACCACTCCGCTTGAGCCGTCCTCAAGGCGTGAATACCACTGTGCGGAACTAACACACCCTTTGGCGCTCCCGTTGAGCCTGACGTGTAGATGCAAAAGGCGATGTCCTGCGGATGGCTATCGTGAGTTGGATTGGTGTTCGGTTGACGAGCTATGACAGGCCATTCCTCGACCATGTCAACAACATTGATTGGGGTGGCGGCTATCTGCAATCGATCCTTTCGTGTGATGACGAACCGGGCGGCTGTGTCACGCAGAATGAACACCAGTCGTTCCGGTGGCTGATCGGTCGCCAGCGGCACATAGCCCGCCCCAGCCTTCAAGACCGCCACGACCGCGACGATCAACTCAATCGATCGATCGAGATGGATTGCAACGAGACACCCCCGGCCAACCCCAAGAAGACGGAGATGATGGGCAAGCTGGTTGGCCCGAGCGTTCAGCTCCGCATATGAGATTACTCTATCCGCGTCAATCACAGCGCAGCATGCGGCCCTGCTTTCTACGACCTGCTCGAACAAGTGATTAATCATCCCCGTGGACTCTTGAATGCCGTCGGTAACAGAAATGAATAGCCAGAGCCATGCTGGGGCTGGGCTTGGTAGTGGCACACCGAGCTAGGGCGTTCCCTCTCGGCGTATGCTAAGGGGTCGCATATCGATCCAAACGTCCTTGACGTAAGCAAGGCAATCCTCCCTCGTTCCTGACTTCCCTGCCAAGCGCCAACCGCGAGGTAACTCTGTGCCTTGACGCCAGATTGAGTACTGCTCTTCGTGGTTGACAACCACCTCATAGATTTCGGCAACCTGATTCTTGCTGTCACTCATCAAACGACCTCCACATTGTGTAGACTAAAGTCAATAGCTCAGTGGGCCGGTCAAGCAAGGCGATCCGGGAAAAACCGGTGATGACAAACGCCGGTTAGTGGACGCAGTGCAGTGATTGTGCGCACCAACAGTCCGTAGCTGGCTTGCCAATGAATTTTGCTGCCGAATATCACATGAACTATTCGCCTTGCTCGCTGGGGCGAATGGCATGGTCCGGAGAAGAAAGATACGCCGCAGCGCTTCTGGTCCATCAGTCCTCCCCCTGATTGATCTGGACCCCAAGACGCCATCGCATACAGGAAATCCCTGGTGCCCCCTTGTGCGTGACAATAGAGACACAACGTAATATTGTCAATCTGCTTGCCAGTCTCACCAGCATCCCCTGCGCGGGGAGAAGTGGCTCCGCTTGTTGGTCGCGCAGCATGCGTGCACCCATGAACGGGTGTTCCAGATGCAGTTCGTCGAGCTTACGCATCAGCGCCAGATCGGCCGGGCTGACAGGTTGGGGCAGGTAGTAGACCGTCCCCCGGCTGATGTTCAGCAGGCTGGCCTGGTGTGTAATGGAGAGCTTGTGGTCACGATCAATCATGGCTTTGCGCTCAGCAATCCCGCCCTGGTGAGAGCACCTTCTAGTACGCGAAGCGCCAAGGCAAGGACGCCCAAAAGCCCGCGGGCCACACCAATGCCAAGATGACGGCGCGATACATCAGGCTCCGGGAGATTGATCAGGCGGATCCCCCGAGTTTTAGACAGTCTAAAATAATGCAAAGAAAAACGCCTGAGTAACAGCACCTTACAGCACACGCCGGTAATGCAGCAGTACCAGGTGGTCGGCGAGATCGGCATCTACCTCTCATACTCATACCTGCCCAATCGTTTCGTATCGCGGAAAGTCCGCGCCTTCGTCGACTTTCTGGTGGCAAGGTTCGGCGCGGTGCCGTATTGGGACGTCGGATTAAAGAGTGACGAACCCGCGGCGACCGCTGACATCCGGTGCCGGTCGCAGCATGTCATAATTTGCCGCGAGCCCGGCGAAGGAGCCGGGTCGGAGCGCGGGAGCATCCAAGCTCCCGCGTTGCACCCATCACCATCGCGCTCCCGCGGCCGCGGGAGGAAGGAGAACCATGATATCGCTCTCGATCAACGGCAAGACCCGCAAGGTCGATGCCGCGCCCGACACGCCACTCTTGTGGGTGCTGCGCGACTCGCTGCACCTCACCGGCACCAAGTTCGGCTGTGGAATCGCGCAGTGCGGCGCCTGCACCGTGCACCTCGACGGGCAGCCGGTGCGCTCCTGCTCGACTCCGGTATCGGCGGCGGCGGGCAAGAAGGTCACCACCATCGAGGGGATCGGCGCGACACGGGCCGGCAAGGCGGTGCAGGCGGCGTGGATCAGGAACGACGTGCCGCAGTGCGGCTACTGCCAGTCGGGCCAGATCATGAGTGCGAGCGCCCTTGTCGCGAAAAACCGCGCGCCGAGCGACGCCGACATCGACGAGGCGATGAGCGGCAACATCTGCCGCTGCGGGACGTACAACCCGATTCGCGCCGCGATCAAGGACGCGGCCGCGGGCGTGAAAGGAGCATGATCATGCGCGCCAGACCAGTGAATGCATCGCGCCGCGAGTTTCTCAGGACCTCCGCGATGGCCGGAGGGGGCCTGATCATCGGCTTCACCCTGCCGGGCGCCACCCGGTTCGCTCAAGGCGCCGGCAAGGAAGCGCGGATAAGCGCCTATCTGCGCATCGCGTCGAACAACGACATCACCGTAGTGTGCGGCCTCTCGGAGATGGGCCAGGGCGTGCACACCGCGATCCCCATGCTCGTCGCCGAGGAGCTCGATGCCGACTGGTCGCGCGTGCGCGTCGAGCAGGCCGGGGTCGATCGGGCGTTCGCCAATCCGATCTTCGGCATGCAGGCGACGGGCGGATCGACCTCGGTGCGCGGGCACTGGGAGCCGATGCGCAAGGCGGGCGCGGCGGCGCGCGCGATGCTGATCGCCGCGGCGGCGGAAGCCTGGAAAGCCGACGCCGCCGACTGCCGCACAGATCGAGGAATGGTGATCCACAAGAGCGGCAAGAAGCTCTCCTACGGACAGCTCGCCGAAAAAGCGGCGAAGCTTACGCCGCCGAAGGACGTCAAGCTCAAGGACCCGAGCCAATTCACGCTGCTCGGCAAGAGCGGAACCCGGCGCCTGGACAGCGCCGCCAAATCGACCGGCATGGCCAAGTTCGGCCTCGACGTCTATCTCCCTGGCATGCTCACCGCGGTGATCGCTTATCCGCCCGTGCCGGGCGGCAAGGCCGCCTCGGTCAACGACGCCAAGGCCAAGGCCGTTCCCGGCGTGCGCCAGGTGCTGCAGATTCCAAGCGGCGTGGCGGTGCTCGCCGACGGCTACTGGGCGGCGAAGCTCGGCCGCGACGCGCTCGAGATCCAGTGGGACCACGGCGCGAACGCCTCGCTCTCCTCGGAGGGCATTTCGAAAATGCTTTCCGCCGGCGCTGCCGCGGGCGGCGCGGTCGGCCGCAACGAAGGCGACGCCAAAACCGCGGCGCCCGCGAAAAAAATCGAGGCCGAATACGA
>WNGR01003843.1_pt1 | contig 22038 bp, 20 predicted proteins | sample 5407581 | NCBI WGS metagenome assembly WNGR01 (sample SAMN13153383, study PRJNA577476) | soil metagenome | isolation source: 80 cm soil or saprolite under Garry oak tree replicate 2 | place: USA:California | collected 2016-06-15
ACTTCGAAGATGGAGGTGCCTGCCAAGTCAAGGTCGGAGAGGCAAAAATCTTTCAGCGCCGGCTCCACAAACGCCTTGAGAACAGCGCGGCGGCAGCGTTCCTGCAAAAATAGTTCGTCGCCGGCCAGCACGTAGCCAGGCTTGAGCGAACCTTTGCCGGTGCGCGCCGCTTCCATGTCGGCCACAAAGCGCCCGGCTGCACTGAATCCGGCGCCCCAGCGCGCGGTACTCATCGGCTCTGCTTCCTGGCGGTCGATTTAACGATCATGCAGGTTCAGAATACCGCGCCCGGCACTTGCCGTGCGGACTTCAGAGCGGAAACGAACCAATGTATTCAGCGCGGTACGAAAGAAATGCGAAAGGAGAGTCGAAGAAAGCTCAAACGGGCCGCCTAGGAGTGTGTCGGGGATAGCGGTTTTGCGTTTGGGGTTAAGTTGGATCTTGTGTGATGCAGCCGGTAGTGCATGTCGATTGGATTTTCATTTGAGATGACAGTTCGGAGCATGGACAACCTCTCATGCGCCTTCAGGCGGCTTGCGGAGTCCACCCGGAGCCGAACAACTTCAGCAGGTTGGAGGTCAGGCACACCAGCTTCCACTCGCGACGAACATTGTCCAGTCCGCGCAGGCTGAAGCGCCGGAAGCCTCGCCGCTCCTTGATCTGGCCGAAGACCGGCTCGACGATCGCCTTGCGCATTTTGTACATGGACCGTCCGGCCTCGGTGCGCAGTTTGTGCCGCATCGCCTCCTTCGCCGTTGCCTGGACCGGCGGCGGGTAGCTGGCTGGCTCGATAGTCTGTTCGTGTTTGTCGCGTCCCGTAGCGATATGCAGATCGATGCCGGCCACGCTTTCATCTATCGCATTGGCCTCGCTCCAGTAACCCGCATCGGCGCTGGCCGCCTCCGGTTTGCGGCCCAGGTTCTCTTTTACCTGACCTAACATCGGCAGCAGTTGCCGGTTGTCGGTCGTCTCTTGCGTGACCTCCGCGGCCACGATCACCTGCGCCATAGCGTCCACTGCGGCCTGCGCGTTGTAGCCCTGCAGAAAGCTGCCCTTGTTGGCCCCGTCCGGCATGATGCGGCTCGCCGGGTCGGTGAAGTTGCGCTGCGCTTTGGCTTCCGGTTGAGCCTTCTCCGGATCTGGAACCATGGGCTCGCGACCCCGCTTCTTCTTGCCCGTTCGCTCTTCCTGCTCGCGCCGCTCGGCCAGTTTGGCTTCCGCTTCGGCACGCTCCCGTTCGGCCTTCTCCCGCGCTTCCTGTTCTAACTCCGCCTTGGCCTGTGCGATCTTCTTCAAACGGCTCTCGCGCCGCGCCAACTCTTCCGGCAACTCATCACCGCGCTTGCCCTTGCCATACTGTGCATCCTCGGCCGCGTCCACATCCTCGGCCTGCTTGAGCAGTGCTTCGATCTCCGTCTTCAGCCGCTGCTCGGTCTCCCCCATCCGCGCATAACTCATAGCCTTATGTTTACTCGCGTTGGCCTTGATCTTGGTTCCGTCGATGGCCACATGGCCCAGCTTCACCAGACCCGCCTTCTCGCACAACTGCAACGCCTGGGTGAACAACCCCGCCAACGCCTCCAGATGACGCTTGCGAAACTCCGCCAACGTGTCGTGATCCGGATGCGCGTCCGCAGAAAGATAGCGGAACGCCACGTCGTCGTAGGTCTTCGCCTCCATCTTGCGCGAGCTGTACACCCCCGTCGCGTAGCCATACAACAGAACCCGCACCATCATCGCCGGTGCGTACGCCGACTGGCCACGGCCATCCTTGGCTTCATACGAAGCAAAGATCGCGCTCAGATCCAGCGCCGAAACCACGTCCACCAGAAAACGCGCCAAATGACCTTCCGGAAGCCAGTCGTGCAGCGATGGAGGGAACAGCAACGACTGGTTCACATCATCAGGAAGAAAGCTCTTGCCCATACACAAATCGTAAACCGGGCCGCCAGCCTTTATCTCGAAACTAACCGCTGAGGGAATCTATCTCCGACACACTCCTAGAGTCCTTCGAGAACATCCGCCACCAGCGCCCGAGCAAAATCGCGCGAAAGCCGCTCCTCGGCCGCGGGGCTCTCGTCGAAAAACGTCGGCAGGTTGGTGGTGGACTGGTACTGCTGCCGGAATACGTAATTTTTATTTTCGTAGAGGAGATTGCCATCGCGGCCGGTGAGCGTGACCGAAACCACCATTGTGAGCAGGAAGCTGGATGACTGTTGCGTCGTGGTGTTGTAGGTCAACGGCGCCACCGTCTGGGTGAGAATGGTGCCGTGAAGCACCGCGTCGGGATCCCCGCCGGTATTGGGAGTGACGCGCATCCGGGTACGGGCGGCGAACTCGCGAATCACCGCGTTGGTCATCACGGCTTCGGTATGGTACGCGTTGGTACGTGTGGCAAACACCGGCACCGAAAGTGTGCGTACTCCGGGCGGCAGGTGCGTAGCCGCGCCCAGGGTGTGATAGCCGCAGCCGGTCAACAGCAGGGCAAAAACGAGCGGCAAAGCTGCGGGCAGGCGCATGCACTCATCTTACTTTGCCTCGGCTGCCCTTTGCTCCGGCTGCCAGCCATGTTCACACCCACGCGGTCGCCAGCTTTCCCATGTCAGACAACGACAGCCTGAGGCCGTCGACCCGGCCCGCGAAGTAGAGTTCGTTGAGCTGCTCTGTACCGACCTGGACGACGCGGTGAAATCCCGCACGACCCAGTTCAACCTCCATCTGCTCGGGCGTGAAGAAGAGCTGGAACGGCTCTCCGGCGGCCGCCACCCGGTCAGCAAGCCCGTCGAAAATCTTGCGGCGCTGCGGGCTCAGGCTCGCCGGCGGGAAGATGTAGTCAAAGCTGATTGCGCTGCCTGCGGGCAGCTCGGCAACCGCGCCGAGGGTTGCGCGAAACGCATCGAGCGTGAGATAGGGCACTACCCCCAGCCAGCCGAAGAATGCGGGCTGGTGCGGGTCAAATCCCGCATCGGCGAGGGCATCGCCAAGCCCATGGTGCTCAAAATCGGTGGGAACGAAAGTCAGGTTTTCGGGCAGGGGAATACCGGCCTTCTCAAGCATCGCCCGCTTCCCTTCCTGGGTAGCCGGAAAGTCTACCTCGAAGACGCGCAGCGAGGGGAACGGGTTTCGATACGCAAAGGTATCGAGGCCAGCGCCGAGCATCACATATTGCGTCACTCCGTTGGCGACGGCTTCGGCCAGGCGATCTTCGACGTAGCGGCTGCGTGCGGCCAGAAAGGCGCGAAAATCCCGCGCCACCTTGTGCATGGCGCGCTCCATATCGCGGCCAAAGCCGGGGCCGAGCAACGGCAGCACGATGGGATCGTGCAATACGACGGGTTGGTCCGCCAACTGGTGGGCCGCGCGGCGAATGGCTACACGTAGAGCGGTTTTGCTGGCGCGGCCAGTCTCCATGGGGTTGAGTGTAACTTGCCGCCGCCAAGCCTGAGCCGGGTACCCCTGGGCCGGGTACCATAACCCTATGAGTTGGATTGGATGGGCGCTTCTGTCCGCCGTCTTTGCGGCCGCCACCGCCCTGCTGGCCAAGATAGGCGTGGCGCACGTTGATTCGAACCTCGCGACCGCAGTTCGCACCAGCGTCGTGGTGGTGTTTGCGTGGGGCATCGCGCTCGCATTGGGTAAGCATGGCGAACTGCGCCAGCTCGATCGCCGCACAGTCCTGTTCCTCACGCTTTCAGGACTGGCGACCGGCCTGTCGTGGATCTGCTACTTCAGGGCTTTGCAGTTGGGTCCGGCATCGCGGGTGGCTCCGCTCGATAAGTTGAGCGTTCCGCTGGTAATGATCTTCGCCGGCCTGCTGCTGGGCGAGAGGCTGACCGCTCCTGCATTGCTTGGCGGACTGCTGATTACTGCGGGGGCCATTGTCATGGTGTTGGCATGACGTGCCACCGGTGTCCGCAGGGCAGGCAGTATTCTTTCAGATAAGCACCATGACCATGACCTTCACCTCCCAACCCGAATCCCTGCATGCCTCGACTGGCCCGATCTGCCGCATCGTTCTCACCGGTTTCATGGGCTCCGGCAAAAGCACCGTCGGCCCTCTGGTCGCGCAGCGGCTGGGCTGGAGGTTCGTGGACGTAGATGACGTGATCGTGGCCGAAACGGGGATTCCGATCACCGAGTACTTCGCGCGCCACGGCGAGGCGGCCTTTCGCGAGCTGGAGCGCTCCACGATTGCCCGTCTTTCTGCGGAAGATGCGCTGATTCTTGCCCTCGGCGGCGGAGCCATCGAACAAACCGACACCCGCAACCTGCTGCTCACCAGCCCTGGAACCCTGCTCATTCATTTGGAAGTGGAGCTGGCCACCACCCTGGCACGCTGCCGTGGAACCGAGGACATTCGGCCCGTCCTCGCCGACCAGGCCAATCTCTCCTCCCGCTACGAGCGCCGTTTGCCGCTCTACCGCACCGCACACGTATCGATTCCATCGGACACGCTGACGCCGGAGCAGGTGGTCGAGGCGGTACTTGAAGCAATTCAGTAAGCCTGTTCGAAATACATTTGGGCGTTGGCTCCAAACTTGATTTCACGTGTAAAACGTGTTACACGTATTGCACGTAGAAGGAACGAACCCAGTGCCAGATCTAGATGGAAAACAAAACATCACGTTGCGGCTCAGCCGCCAGACCCTGCAGAAGGCACGGATCATCGCCGCCCGTCGTTCCACCTCTGTCAGCGGATTGCTCACCAGCCAGATTGAAGAACTTGCAAATCAGGACGATGAGTATGAGCATGCGATGCGCAGAGCTATGGCGCGAATGGAAAAAGGATTTCACTTAGGCGGAGTTCACAAGCTCGACCGGGACTCGCTCCATGAGCGCTAAAGTTTTCGTCGACACCAATATTCTGGTCTACGCTCATGACATTGATGCAGGGACTAAGCAGCGGACAGCTCACACTCTACTTTTGAGGCTCGCACAAGGTCGAACTGGCGTACTAAGCATGCAGGTCCTGCAGGAGTTCTATGTTACAGCGACCCGGAAACTCATAACACCACTGCCGAAATCCGAGGCTAGAGCTGTCGTCGATGACTTTGGGCATTGGTGCGTTCCGACATCCCCGGCCGAAATCGTCCATGCGTTTCGAATTGAAGATGAGTCGCGGATCAGCTTTTGGGACGCCCTGATTGTGGCCGCAGCAGCCAGGGCCGGCGCGACACGCATACTTTCAGAAGACTTGAACCCGGGCCAAACCATCGAAGGCATTCTCATCGAGAATCCTTTCTTGTCATAACACAGTAACAGGGGACTCTGGCGCCAACATTCTGCCCCTTGACACGGCCAATTCCCTTCCACTTGCTATCATCAAAAGAGGTCCGGTCCTCAGCAACATCCGGGCACTCACCGCCGAGGTCTTTCCCAGCCGAAATGGCTCCCATCTCCCAGGTCGCAATTCCCGCAGATCTTAATCCACCCCACGATGGCTCCGCTCACCACGCGATCCATGTGCCGGAGCCGGGCTCGACTGCCACCTGGATTCACGACTGCCGCGAGCTGTTCAAGGTGCGGGTGACGGGGATGGTGGTTGTCACGGGCTGGGCAGGTTTTTACCTGGGATCGATGCAGTCGGGAATTTCGAGCCTGCAGCGCGGCTTGCTCGACACCCTCTTCGGCATCGGCCTGGTATCCGCCGGAGCCAGCGCCCTGAACCAGGCCTTGGAGCGCAAAACCGACGCCCTCATGGTGCGCACCGCACAGCGCCCGCTGGCTAACGGACGCTTCCCATTGCCGCTCGGCATCTTGGCCGGCCTCGGCGCACTGGGGCTGGGTTCGTACTGGCTCATGGTCTATACCAACCTGCTGACGGTTTCACTGGCGCTGCTCACGGCGTTTACATACGTTGCCATCTACACGCCTCTCAAGCGAGTCACTTCGCTGGCGACATTCATCGGCGCGTTTCCCGGAGCCATGGGGCCGCTGCTGGGATGGACCGCCGCGCGCGGGCGCATCGAGTGGCAGGGCGTGGCGCTGTTCGCCATTCTTTTCGTGTGGCAGTTCCCTCACTTCATGGCCATCGCGTGGCTCTATCGGGACGAGTACGCCCGCGCCGGTATTCGCATGCTGCCCGTGGTGCAGCCCGATGGCTGGTCGACCGCCGTGGAGGCGCTCTTCTACGCCGTCATCATGATTCCTGTGAGCCTGGCGCCTTGGAAGCTGGGAATGACGGGGATCACCTATGCCGTGCTGGCCTCTGCGCTGGGATTGTTTTACCTGGCGTACACTATTCGTTTCGCACGCATCGTCCGCAACCCAGCCGCACCTGAAAACCGCATGCTGGCGCGCGATCTGCTCAAGGTCAGCGTGATCTACCTGCCGCTGCTGATGACCACGCTGATGCTGTGCGCCATCGCAAAACATTAAGGATCGAATGACGACCGTCGCTCGCACTTCCGCTCCCCGATCCGGCACCGGACTCGCCATTGCGGCCATTCTCGCCATCAGCGCCGCGGCAACGCTGTTTTTGTTCTGGCTGATCTATGTGCACCCGGCGTCGGACACTGGCGGCACGCAGCTCGCGTTTCTCCCTGCTCTCAATGCCATGCTGAACGGGCTCAGCGCCACTGCCCTGCTGATCGGATTTACCTTCATCCGCGCGCGCAAGATCGCGGCTCACCGCACCTCGATGATTACAGCGTTTGGATTCTCCACGCTGTTCCTTGTCAGCTACATCCTGCATCACGCGCTGCATGGCGATGTGCGTTATCCGGCTCACGCGGCGTTGCGGTCGGTGTACCTTCCGCTGCTCGCGAGCCACATCGTGCTGGCGATCGTAGCGCTGCCCATGATCCTGGTGACGTTCTTCTTTTCGCTCTCCGGGCGCTTTCCACAACATAAGAAGATCGCCCGCTGGACGTTTCCCCTTTGGCTTTACGTCTCCGTCACCGGCGTGGTGACTTACGTGATGTTGCGCCTGGCGATGAGTTAGGAACGCCCATGCCTGAAAGTCCGGTAAGGCCCAAAAGCACCCGACCCGCCGCAAACCCGGCCGATGACGGAACCCGCCAGCTGCTGCAATGGGGCGGCTCGATGCTGGGAGTTGGGGTGCTTTCCGCCGTGTTGCTGCAGGCGTTTTTAGGGGGCTTTTCGCCTACCGGAGCCAGCACCAACACCGGCTGGTTCGCCCTGATCGTGGCGCTCATGTGCATTCCGTTTGGCGGCCTTCTGCTGGCCCTTGGCACTGCCAAGTGGCTTCGAAACCGGTCAATCGCACGGCATCGCTGACACCGCTCAATCCCCACAACCGGCGTCGAAGAATTAGCATGACTGGGTGAGGCTAGAGGGATCGCATGAAGAGCGAATCGGCCAAAGCTGACGACGCGGCAGTGCTTTCGATCGACGGACACGAGGTGCGGGTTTCGCATCCCGGCAAACTCTACTTTTCAAAGCAGGTCAAAGTCACCAAGCTCGACCTTGTGCAGTATTACCTCGCCGTCGCCCCGGGCGCGCTCGCCGGAATCGCCGACCGCCCCGTGGTTCTCAAGCGCTTTGTCAACGGCGCTGAGGGCGAAGCCTTCTACCAGAAACGCGCCCCCTCCGATCTGCCCTCGTTTCTTCGTACCGTGACGCTCTCCTTCCCTTCCGGCCGCACCGCCGAAGAGTTGGTGGTGGACGACGCCGCCGGGCTGGCGTGGATCGTCAATCTTGGCTGCATCGAACTGCACCCGCACCCGGTGCGATCCGCCGATCTGGAGCACCCCGATGAGATGCGCGTGGACCTCGACCCCGGGCCGGGAGTTCAGTGGGCCGACGTGCGCCGCGTGGCTCTCGAAGTAAAATCTGCGCTCGAAGATGCCGGTCTCAGTGGCTGGCCCAAGACCAGCGGTTCGCGCGGCATACATATCAACGTGCGCATCCATCCGCGATGGACGTTCTCTGAAGTCCGCCGCGCTGCACTCGCGCTTTCGCGGGAAGTGGAACGCCGTGTGCCCGAGCTGGCCACCTCAAAATGGTGGAAGGAGGAGCGCCACGGCGTCTTCCTCGACTACAACCAGAACGCCAAAGACCGCACCACCGCGTCGGCCTATTCGGTGCGCCCGGTGCCGGATGCGCGGGTGTCGGCGCCGCTGAAGTGGGATGAGGTTTCCGATTGCGATCCGGCGGACTTTACCCTTTTCACGATGCCGGCCCGCTTTGCCGCCGTTGGCGATCCGCACGCGGAGATGAATGCCGCCGCGGGCTCGCTCGACGCGCTGCTTGAGCTCGCTGCCAAGGACGAAGCGGAGGGTCTGGGCGACGCGCCCTGGCCGCCGCATTTTCGCAAGATGGAAGGTGAAGCGCCCCGCGTTTCACCGTCGCGCGCGAGGACAGCGGGCGCGAAGCCAGCGGTAAAGAAGCCGCGAGAAAAGATGCCGCTCATTGTTGTCGCCAACTCGACTGACAAAGAGGCAGCGTTGGCGGGCCTGGAGCGATGGAAAGAGCGCCATGGCGATGCCGCCGCGCACTTGGCCGTCGACGATGTGCTGGTGGATGCGATGCGTGGCCGATTCTCGACCTGGACTCGCATTCGCATTAACCTGCGCCACGTGCCTGAAGACATTCGTCCGCCGCAAGCGACTCCCGACCCCGACGATGCGCCGGGCGAAAAAGCACCCCCGCGAAAGCCGTCGCCCAAGTCCGCCTGAGATCGGGCAACTTCATCGCCCGCGCGAGAACACCGCCTTCAACTCTTCAGGCGGAACGACCTCAAGCTGCGCGAAGGTGCAGCTCGCCGGCTGCCTGTCGGTGCGCCATCTGCGGAAGTGCGCCATGTGCCGGAAGCGGTCCGACTGCATGTGTTCGTAGGAAACTTCAACCACGAGTTCGGGTCGCAGCGGCTCCCATGAGAGGTCCTTGCCCTGGCTCCAGCGGCTCTGCCCGCCCGGCATGCGCCGCTCTGCGCCACCCTCAACAGCATCGTTCTCGGCCCAGTTCTTCCATGGATGATCTACCAGGGCTTGCTTGCGCCAGGGCTCAAGAAAGTCGACCAGTTCTCGCCGCTTGTCTTTGGTGAAACTCGCGCATACGCCCACGTGCTGCAGCACTCCGGCATCATCGTAGAGCCCCAGCAGAAGCGAACCGATCTCCGCGCCTTCGCTCTCCTTGTACCAGCGAAAGCCCGCAACCACGCAGTCGCAATCGCGCTCGTGCTTCACCTTGAGCATCACCCGCTTGTCCGGCTGATATCCAACATCGGCGGGCTTTGCCACCACGCCATCCAGGCCCGCGCCCTCGAAGCGTTGAAACCAGTCCAGCGCCGCCTCGCGCTCGCGGGTCGCGGGAGTAATGTGAATGGGCGGTTCCGCAGCCTTGAGCAGCGCCTCCAGTTCGGCGCGGCGCTCCTCAAAAGGAACGCGGCGCAGGTCGCGGTCGCCCACACAGAGCAGATCGAAGAAGACCACTGACGCCGGCGACTCCTTCGCAAGCATCTTCACGCGCGAAGCTGCGGGATGTATCCGAAGCTGCAGCGCATCGAAATCGAGCCGCCCGCCGCTCGCGATCACGAGTTCCCCGTCAAGCACGCACCGTTCAGGAAGCTGCGCTCGCAGTGGCTCCAGCATCTCGGGAAAGTAGCGGTTCAGCGATTTTTCGTCGCGGCTCTGAATCAGAACTTCGTCACCGTCGCGAAAGATGAGCACACGGAATCCGTCCCACTTGGGCTCGAAGATCCAGTCGCCCGACGCGGGCACCTCATCCACTCGCTTGGCGAGCATCGGCAAAACAGGCGGATTGACAGGGAGATTCACTGATTTGTTCCGATCTATCGTATAGCGGATCAGGGTGGATTGATGCAAGAAACATCGGCCGCTGCAATCTCCTCCATCCGATGCCGAAATCTGCAGAGGATGTTGCACGCCTCCAACCTGCACGCCTGGGGTAGAATCCGGGGAGTTATGGGACGCCCTGCTGCGCATCAACGCTCGTGCTCGTTCACAGCTCGCTTCTGGCGATGTCGCCGAATCTTCTCTCCGAGATAAAGGCGCTGGCCCCTGACATCCCAGCGGTACTTGCAAGCCAGTTCAAAAATGCCGCGGTCCCGAAAGGAGTCTATTCTGTTGACAGCCACCGGCCCCCGGAATTGATAAGCATCTTCTCACAATTGTTCGACGGCGGAGGTCCGGCTGGCGCGGAGCCGCGACTGAATCCTGACCCGCACACCGCTGGTGCCTTCGTTTGAACGAACCAACCTCGATCCCTCTCTGCGCGGCTGCAGGGAGCGCCGGTATAGTACCATCTTGCTTGCGATAGTTTGTGAACAATGGGGGGGAGAACGACAAATGGCCAAAAGCGTTAATAAAGTCATCCTTCTGGGCAATGTGGGCAAGGACCCCGAGATTCGGGCGACCGGCGGCGGCATGATGGTCGCGAGCTTTACGTTGGCGACCAGCGACCGTCAGAAGGACGCGCAGGGCAACTACCAGGACCGTACCGAATGGCACAATCTCAAAGCCTTCGGCCGCACCGCTGAGATCGTCCGCGACTACGTGAAAAAAGGAAACAAGCTCTACATCGAAGGCAAAATCACTACTACGAGTTGGGAAGACAAAGAGTCCAAACAGAAGAAATACCGCACCGAAATCATCATCAACGACCTATCGCTGCTCTCCGGCCGCGATGAAGGCGGCGCGACTTCCGGCGGATACAGCCGCTCGTCAAGTTCCTCCGGGGCCACGGCCAGCTTCGATCAGCGCCCACCCGGCGGACCAGACGACTACGCACACTCGGCTGAAATCTCTGATGACGACATACCCTTCTAATCCGTGGTTTTGTGTGAGTGCCCAGTTTCCTGTTCGTACGTCTGTCTCTGAGAGCTTCTGATCTATCGCCTGTTATGTGGTCAGGTCGCGTAGGCCGTAGGTCTACGCGACCTGACCACATAACAGGGACCGCTAAAGGGCGACAATTCCGTGTCCAGTTATCGCTGATCCGCCATGAATAGATCGGGGTTAGAGCCTGCGTCCATTATCACGGGAACAACGTCATTCTATGGGGATGTTGACCGTCAGATTGTTCCAGCGCAGCGGCAAGCGGACAGCTCATAACGGGCCGCAAGGTGCGATTTGCAGGTGGTCTGATCACAATTGTTACTCACGCCTGACTGGCGAGAGCGGCGTCTTCGGCATCGTAATCAAACTGTTGGGGATTAATGATGCCAGGCGGGTTTTTCTGCTCCCATGTGACGGTTCTGTTTAACGCTTCGTCGATTTCCACCGATTCGTTATATCCCAGTTCGCCCCGAATGCGCTCAGAGCTGGCCACAGCATGCTGCGCTGCATTGCCGGGCTGCAAAAGATGCTTTGGAGTTCGCTCTCTCGATAGCACCACAAACCTCCCATTCCATCTCACCTGCTTTGCGATCATCTTCTGCCATGCCAGCTCCGACAACGTGGGCTCCTGGCAAATGTTGTAGACACGTCCAGCCGCTATGTCCAACGTTGCGGCAAGTGCGATCGCATTCGCAACGTTCTCCACATATCCTCGCGGTCCACGCCAAGCGGCCCAATCCTCTGAAAGGAGTATGGCGGGTCTTCCATCAGCGAAGCGTTTCACCAGCGGAAAAAATCTGTGCAGGCGATCTCCCGGCCCGTACACCATCGGCAGCCGTACAACCGTTCCCGAGACTACAGAGCTGCTCATGATTGCCTGTTCGACTGCGATTTTGTCGTAATGGTCGTCAAGCCAGGTAAAGGTGCTCTGCAGCATCTTCACCGTCTGTGGCGGGTAGAGCTGTCGAGCGTTCCGGAGTGGCGAGTCTTCGGTCAGTGGCAGCGGCTCTAAGGGTCCTGGTTCGCTTCCGTGCACTACGCCCCACGCGCGGTAAACGTCCATGCTGCTGATCGCCACCACCCGTCGCACAAGTTCGCCGGACTCGTCCATTAGCTGCCGTGCCTGCTCTCCAGAGCTAAGGATCAAGTCGATGATCACGTCAGGCGAGAATCGCTGGATCTGCTTTCGGCAATCGGAAAGGCGATTCCGATCTCCTCGGATCTTCACTAGTTCAGGACTGAGAGAATCGGCATCGGCGCTGCGGTGCAAAATTGCAAGTTCGTGTCCGGAATCGCGCAGTTGTTGCACCAGGTGTGAACCGATGAAGCCGTTCCCGCCGATCACGAGGATTCGCTTCCTAAAGTGAATGGGAACGTGATTTTGTTCACTGTAGTTGGTCGGCATCCCACACCATTCGTTCGGAACTGTTGCATCGAGAATCTTTCCAGACGCATCACGCTCAGCTTATGCCGTTCCTCCTATCAGCAGCAACAATGAAACCGAACCGCCAAGGTGCCACAGATCGCCGTAAGCCTTTACCCATTTGTGGCTTAGCAATCTGAACAGTGCGCAAACCGCGTAATACCATTCTAGAAATGGATGTTGGGCGCCGTGGCCGTTTGCTTCGCAGACTCAGACGGCCATTCTGCCGATTCGCCCAAAATCCCGCTTGAAAATTGCCTGCTGGCGCGTCTGTGCGTCGATTGCGATCTGAACGAAATGCTCTCCGATCGGACGCGAACCTTTAGGAATCGGCAGGCTGCCGTCGTGTGAGTCCGGAATCGCTGCCACCCATGCCTTATACGCGAGCCGGAACCTGTACCATGTGCTAGACTCCTCTCGTTACTAGCGTCAAAATCTTGCTGTTTTTGCTGTCATGCGCAATGGGTGCAGCTTGGCCCGTCCGCAGGGGTCGACATACCATGCTGGATCGCCGTCCTTGGTTAGTTTTTATCTTTGCGTTGCTCATGACTTACCCGGTCATATTCACTCTCTCAGCCGCTGGCCAGGTACTTCAGGATTCTGCCGCGCAACCGCGGATCAGGTTAGCCGTGGATGAAGCGTCGGTGGTTCCTCTGCGCGGCAACGTGCACCCACTCGCACAAGCGAGATTCGATCTTGGTCCCGCGCCGGTTTCAATGCCGGCTGGCCGCTTGCTTCTGGTTCTGACGCGTAGCACCCAGCAGGAAGCCGACCTTCAGACTTACCTCGAGTCTGTTCAAGATCAAAGCTCGCCAAACTATCACAAGTTTCTTGGCCCCGATGAATTCGGCAAGCGTTTCGGCGTAGGCGATGCAGACCTGCAGACAGTGCAAACCTGGCTCACCGGGCATGGATTCTCCATTGGCAAGGTTTCAACCGGCCGTAACGCAATCGAGTTCTCTGGAACCGTCGCGCAGGTTCAAAGCTCTTTCCACACATCGCTGCACAGCTACATGATCAATGGCCAAAAATACTGGGCCAACGCTAACGACCCTCAGATTCCCGCCGCCCTCGCGCCAGTCATTAGTGGAATTGCGGCTCTAAACAACTTCGTGCCTAAGCCGCAGGTTATTCGCGGACCTGGTGGCGTCTTCGACCCCAAACAACATTCCATCACCCCGGCTTATACAACTGGGAATGCCACTAACGGCTACTACATCTTTCTTGGTCCGGCAGACGCGGCCACCATTTACAACACGCCCACGATCCTCAACCCGAATCGCTCTGGCACAGCATATGACGGTACCGGAGTCACAATCGGCATTGCCGGGGACTCTAACATCAACCTCTCACAAAATGCCAATTACCGTTCCACCTTCGGATTGGCTTCAAAGGCAACAACAGTAATAGTCGACGGAAGCGACCCCGGCGAGAATGGCGATGCCATCGAGGCATACCTCGACACTCAAATCGCCGGCGCGATCGCCCCTAATGCCGATGTCATTCTTTACACCGCCGCGGACACTTACTTTGAATCGGGCTTGTTCCTCGCCGTCATCCGCGCTATCGACGACAACCAGGCCGATATCCTCAACGTGAGTTTCGGCGCTTGCGAAGCGGCAGTCGGAGCCTCGAGCAACCAACTCATATCCAACCTGTGGCAACAGGCGGCCGCTCAAGGTATATCCGTCACCGTGTCCACAGGAGACAGTGGCTCCGCCGGATGTAACAACCCGAACACCGAGTTGATGGCTACAAAGGGTCTGGGCGTCAATGCCCTTGCCTCTACGCCATATAACATCGCTGTTGGCGGAACCGATTTCGACGTGCTGTACAGCAACTTCCCCGGCAGCTTTGGCGCCTACGTCGACACTTCGAATAATCTTCCGAATCATCGCAGCGCATTGAAATACATTCCCGAAGAGCCCTGGAATGACTCGACGCTGCTGAACACAAAAATTGCTACGAACTACACCACATCGCCCGCAATGAATATCGTCGCTGGCGGCGGCGGCATCAGTTCGGTGTACCCGTTGCCTGCCTGGCAAACCAGCTTTGCCTCGGGAAGCGGGCGCAACATTCCCGATGTGTCGCTGTTAGCCGGGAACGGATTCTATGGCGCGCTCTGGGGCATTTGCACCAACCTCAATCCTGCCGGGCCTGACTGCGCAGCGGGAGCAACCGGGAACAGCTTCAACCTCACCGGTGTGGGCGGCACTTCAGCATCAGCGCCCGCCTTCGCCGGAATGCTGGCACTGGTTAAACAGAAGACCGGCAGTCGCCTGGGACAAGCCGACTACGTGCTGTACGACCTCGCAAAAACCAAGTACTCAAGCGTCTTCCATGACGTTATCACTGGCGATAACTCAGTCTTTTGCTCACTCGGTTCGCCTGACTGCCTGGTAATTTCGGCATCGACATACGAGTATTACCTCAGCGGTTACGACGCTATCATCGGCTACGACCCGGCCAGCGGCCTGGGCAGCGTAGACGCCACACAGATGGCCGGCAACTGGGCCACTGCCGGCCTCTCCCCGACGACGTCTTCTCTCCAGCTCAATGGCTCTGCCAGTGCACTTAGCATTACCCACGGTCAAAGCGTCGCCGTAACTGCGACCGTAACTACCTCCGCCGGAACGCCTGCGGGAAACATTGCGCTGGTTGACAATCTGAGCCCCGCCAGCCGCCCCAATGCTCAAAGTATTGCCTCGTTTACGCTCTCCGGCGGCAGTGCCTCCGGCGCCACTACCTCGCTTCCCGGCGGCACCTATCAGGTTTCCGCGCACTACGGCGGCAGCAGCACCTTTGCCGAGAGCGATTCCAATTCAATCCCGGTGAACGTTGGCGCAGAGAGCAGCACAACGACTCTAGCGGTCAAGGGAGTCTACGACCCGAGCACGGGCAAGGCATCTGCTACACCTTACTACGGCTATATCTATCTGATCGACGCGCAACCTTACGGCAACAGCGCGTCCGCCACAAACCCCAACGGCATCGCCACCGGCACAATTACCTTCAAAAGCGGCAGTGCAACACTCGGAACCGCGCAGCTTTCAAGCGAAGGCATCGCCGAGTTGCAGACCGCCATGCTGCCCGGCGGCAATGACGGCCTCACCGCCGTCTTTCCAGGGGATGCCAGCTTCCAGGCCAGCACTAGTTCACCAGTGGCCTTCACCGTCACGCCGGCGGTGACCAGCCTGAGTGCGCCCTCGCAACAACCCTTTCCGGCTTCGGTAGGAGCCAGCGTTACTCTGAGTGTGGCACTCTCCGCGAATAGTAAAGGCGCAGGGCCTACGGGCACCGTAGCATTTATGAACGGCACAACGACCGTCGGATCCGCACCGTTGGTCGGCACAGCCGCCACATCCACCACACCTGCCGCGGGCACGGGCAGCCTTTCCACTACCAGCCTGCCTACCGGTACCAATGCAATCACGGCCGTCTACTCCGGCGACAACAATTATGCTAGCTCTACATCCCCCGCCGGGTCGGTCCTCGTCTTCAAGGTCAGTACCGCGCTTACCTTTACTCCCTCTTCGCCAACTATCCCTGTCGACCAGCCCCTGAAAGTGAGTGTTACGCCGACGCCGGTTGCCAATCTTCCGCTGCCTACCGGGACGGTTTCGTTCTACTTGAATAATTTCCTGGTACCTCCCGTCGCCTTGGTCAACGGAGTTGCCAACGTCACCATCCCAGCCAACACATTCCCGCTCGGAACCTTCAGCATCACGGTGCAATACAGCGGCGACAATGATTACTCGTTCGCGCAAACCGAATTACCCGTCACAGTAAAATCCACCGGCACAACCAAGCCGGCGATCACAGTCGTCCCTCCAACAGGGATAGTGGACTTTCCGTTTTCGACCACCGTCACCATCAGTGGCCCGAGCGGGAGCCCCGCTCCAACGGGCTCGGTCACGCTTTCCAGTCCGGGTTTCCTCTATTCGCCGACAAAGACTTTAACCAACGGCTCGGCGGTCCTGACCATCGCCTGCTGCATGATCGGCGGTCACAATACTCTAACTGCCACATACCTCGGCGACAACACTTACACCGACGGCACAGGATCGGCACCGGTGACGCTCTTCTCGCAGACCTATATAACATTTCCAACCTATCCCCCGGCAACCGCCATCAATCAGCCGGTAAATATCAGTGTCGACCAGCATCACGATCCCCGCAAATTCCCTGCCAGTCGGCACCAGTATTGTGACAGCCACTTATAGCGGCGACGCCAATTACCTGCCCAGCAGCAACTTTCAATATGTCACTCTTTCAGCCCCTGTGCCGCCTTCCTTCGCCGTCACCGGCACGAGTATTTCTATATCTACCGGCGCGACTAGCGGAAACAAATCGACGATTACCGTGACGCCTACAGGAGGATTCACCGGCAGTGTCGCGCTAGGTGCCTCGATAACCAACAGCCCCGCCGGTGCTCAGAATCTGCCTACCTTAAGCTTCGGTTCAACCACGCCCATCAGTATTACCGACTCCAACGCCAAAACGGCCATCCTCACAATTTCCACAACGCCGGCAACGATCGCAGCACTTTCCTATCCGGTGCATCCGAAGACTCCTTGGTATATGGCCGGGGGCGCGGCGCTGGCTTGTCTCCTGCTCTTCGGCGTCCCTTCACGCCGTCGTAGATTCCAAAACATGCTTGGAATGCTCACATTCCTCGTTCTACTCTGCACCAGCGTGCTCGCCTGTGGCGGGGGAGGTGGCGGAGGAGGTGGCGGAGGTTCCAGCAACCCCGGGACTACTGCCGGGATCTACACCGTAAAGGTAAGTGCTTCCTCAGGAAGCATGACCACATCGGCTTCACTCACACTTACCGTGCAATAGCTGGTTCGAGTCACCCGCGAAGCTTATTCACCGCGGACCAAAAGCGCATGCAGAGCCAGTCGCTTTCGGCACATTACGGTTTGGGGATGAGGGCCCGATGCAACCTGCCTTCTGCTTTCTTCCCGAATGAAATCTTTGCGCGGCAGCGACTATGGCTTCGCCGCAGGTTGCCTCGGAGACGTCCACTCGCGCACGTCGACCGTAGTGCCGTAGTGAAGCCCTGGGTGGGTCTTCGCAATGTGCATGGCCTGTTCTTCGCTTGCCGAGTCGAAGAAAACAACGTTGGTAAACGTAGAGCCGGCCGCCTCGCTCCCCGAGACAACTTCGCCCCCCGAAATCGACAACCGCGCTGCCGGTGCGGTAAAGCTTCGCGGGTCGAGGTCAATTCCCATCGCTGTGACCTCTTTGACCCATTCCAAAATCTCGACTTGCCGTTGTTTCAGTTCTTCGGGAGTAAGAGTTCGCGATGAGGGATAGAAGACCAGTGCGTAGTGCTTCATTGATTTCTCCTGAGTGTTGGCGGCTTGAGAATGGGTGAGTTGGCAGACAACAGCGGCGCACATGACCAGCATGATCGTAAAAAGCCTGATCAGGATATTCGGAGTAATGCTTCGCCGGGTGGGGAGTTGGGCAATGCGATGTGAACCATTCATCCGCCGAATGTAGCAATCGAGCCATGGTCGCTACTTGTAAAAAGTCGGCAGATTTCGAGGCGTTGGGCTGGAGAAAAACAATTCGGGAGATGTGCCCGTGAAGAGTTGAAAATCGCGAACCATGTGCGGCTGATCGCTGTAGCCGGCCTCGAAGGCAATCTCCGTGAGCCTCTTGCCCGAATCCCAAAGCCTGCAGACATGCTGCAATCGCGCCAGGCGGGAGAAACTCTTGGGCGATGCGCCTACAGCGGCACGGAACTGCCGTTCTAACACGCTCAAGCTCATCGCGGAGCGCTGCGCAATGGTTGCGATTGAATGCCGGCCGTGTTCAGCCCGGATCATCCGTACAGCTTGCTCGATCTGCGGCGAGACATTTTGGTGTGACGCATTGTGCGCGTAAATCCGGACCGCCAGAAAGCGTTCCACGGCTGCGATCTGCTGTTGCAACTCGCGGATATCGGCCAGTGCATTTTGCACGTCTTCGACTATCCGACCCGGTATAACTGCATCCAGCGGGACTGTCCGATTGTAGAGAAAGTCCGCCCGGTCGTGCAGTATCACCGGGCCGCCAATCTCGGTCAACCGCACAATCACCAGCGAAGAGCCTGCCGCGTGCTCCACTCTCCGGATTCGCTTCTGTAATCCTGAGACAACTGCGGCGGGAAGAGTCTCACCAAGCAGCGATGCCGAACCTGATTGCCTCAACACCATTGTCAGCCCGGTCTCAGGCAGCAGAATCTGCGTCCGCGGCCTGTTCGAACGAACCCACAGAATCTCGCGCACGTAGCGACGAAGGAACTCGACCGGCTGGTGAACGAAATGGCGCACGTCCCTCATCGCATTCTTTGATGAACCGGCGTGCAAGAAGATTCGTTTACCGCGGCAGCTTGATCTGCAGAGCCGCGCAGAATAATGAGCTTTCAAACAAGACGAGTACCCCACCGCTACGCCCTGATCAAATTTCGCACCACCCAGCGCCATCAGCTACAACAAATGGACCACTCTATTCGAACTTCTAATATCTTCAAGGCACCGGAAAACGCGGCATAACTTACAACGAGATCATCCCTTGAGAGGGCGCAGCTCCAGCCACGCCGTCCCAATACGTTTTACGCCCGATGCGGGCAGCTCTTGGTGTTGATGCACTCCTCGGCCAGCCGCAGGCGTTCTACCGGCCGGCCATGGATGAGATGCTCTTCCACGATCTCGGCGGCATCCTCAGGCCTCACATGGCCATACCAGACCGCTTCGGGATAGACCACCACCGTTGGCCCGTGCTCGCACTGGTCCAGGCAGCCGGATTTGTTGATGCGCACCTTCGTCCCCAGCCCGGCAGCCTTGGTTAGCTGCGACAGCTGCGTGTGAAGTTCGCTCTTTCCATCAGTGGTGCAGGATGGGCGGAGGGCGCCTTCCGGGCGCACGTTATGACAAACAAACACATGGTGTTCAAATACGGGCAAACGGGTGATCCTCCTCACTCCAGACTACATGCTCCGCCCTATCCCAAGAACTTTCCACAATCGCCCCCTCCCCACCCGCCCGCATCTGCGAAAATGGTGGTTCGACTATGAGTAAAGATAATTTGCTATCGCTGAAAGACGACATGGTGGCCTTTGTTGAGGGCCACGGCATGCGGCGCCTCCCCGGGTACGTGACTGAAGACATTCCATCCATCCTGTGGGAGGGTGACGAGAATCCCGACGCATGGAAAGATTTTGTGGAGATGGCCAAGCACGTCGGATCTCCCTTCGTGACCTTCAGCGAGATGACGCTCGAGCGAGAAGAGCTCGAGGCGCTGATTGAAGAAGCCGGGGAGATGAACTTTCCCGATGAAGAAGCCACCGAACTGGTAGAGGCACAATGGCTGCGTAAGTACACCGGCATGTTGGGATACATTCAGCTCGGCTTTGTGTACCAGGGATTGGTATTTCTGCACGAGACCACAACTGAATGGTACGAGCGCTACCAGGCCCTGCTTGAAGATATCGAGAGCTTTCAGGACATCGTGATCGACGACGCCCGCGATGGCGCCGGCGAGGACGAATAGTCCCAGTGAGCACCGTGGGCACGTTGCGCAGCGGCCCTGCCCCATCCCGCACATTCCCTCGCCAGCGATGGGTGCTGGCCCCTTCGCACGCTGAGCAGGCCGCTGCCCTGGCCCACGAGGCGAGACTTCCCGCCGTGATGGCTGAGCTGCTGGTGGCGCGCGGCGTCACCAACGCGCAGCAGGCGCACGCCTTCCTCAATCCGGAAGTTGCACATCTCCACGATCCCCTGCTGATGACGGGCATGGCCGCAGCCGTCGACCGCCTCGAGCGCGCCATCGCCGCTCGCGAGCCGGTGCTGCTTTACGGCGACTACGACGTCGACGGCACGACCGCAGTCGTACTGCTGAAGACCGCCATCGAGATGCTACGCGGAATCGTTCGCTTCCATGTGCCGCATCGCATTCTTGAAGGGTACGGGCTGCAGTCAAGCGTGCTTGAGGCCGCGCATGCTGAAGGCGTTCGCCTCGTGATCACGGTCGATACCGGCATGCGCGCATTTGCTGAAGCGGAAACCGCGCGCCGCCTCGGGCTTGATCTCATCATCACCGACCACCACCTGCCCAAAGCAGACGATAGCGTTCCCAGCGCGCTGGCCATTCTCAATCCCAACCAGCAGGGCTGCGCCTATCCTGAGAAATCGTTATGCGGCGCGGCCATCGCGCTCAAACTGGCGCAGGCACTGCTCGAGCGGCGCGATCCCGTTCGCACCCGCGAAAAAACTCTGCCCAGCTTTCTCAAGATGGCGGCCATCGCCACCATCGCCGACGCAGTCCCGTTGCGCGGTGAAAATCGCACAATTGCCGCGCTGGGCCTGCGTGAACTGCGTCGCCCGGTCGGCGCTGGGCTGCGGGCGCTGTTCGCGGCCTCCGCGCTCGATCCGGCTGCCAAACAGATCACCGGCTTCGATGTCGCGTTTCGCCTCGCTCCCAGAATCAACGCCGCAGGCCGCATGGATGTGGCTTCGCAGGTGATCGAGCTCTTCTGCACCCGCGATGCTGCGCGCGCACAAGAGCTAGCAACAAATCTCGAACTGCTCAATCGCCAGCGCCGCGATGCGGAGGCCGCCGCGCTCACCCTGATCGAGGCCCGCCTCGCCGCCGATGCCGAGCTCGCCGGCGGCCGCATGCTGGTGCTGGATGGCTCAGGTTGGCATCGCGGCGTCATCGGCATCCTGGCCTCGCGCGTAGTGGAGCGAACGGCCAAGCCGGCCATCGTGGTGAGCGTGGAAGACGGAGTGGCGCATGGATCCGGCCGGTCGATCGACGGCTTCCAGTTGCTCGAAGCGATCGAGACCTGCGGTGACCTGTTCACGCGCTTCGGCGGCCATGCCTTCGCTGTGGGGTTTGCCATGCCCGCCGATGGCATACCAGAGCTGAGGCGCCGCTTATGTCTCCACGCCGATGAGCGCCTTGGAGCCGTCGAGCCCGAACACCTGCTGCGCATTCACGCCGAGCTTCCGCTGGACCGCATTACACCGGTGCTCGCCGGTTGGCTGCGCAAGCTGGAACCGCTGGGTCACGGCAACCCGGAACCCGTCTTCATGGCACGCAACGTGCGCCTGGCCTCTTCACCCCGCGTGATGAAGGATCGGCACGTCCGCCTCGAATTGGTGCAGCAGCCGTCAAGCAGTGCGGGCGTGATGCGCGCCGTAGGCTGGGACTGGGCGGGCCGCACCGCCGCTCTCGGCCTGACCGAAGGCAGCTTGATCGACGTGGCCTTCCGCATCCGCGAAAACAATCACGCGCAATACGGCGGCCTTGAGATCGAGATCGCCGGTCTGCGGACAGCCGAAGTGTAGCCCTCTAACAGAAAAGGCCCACGGGAAACCGTGGACCTTTTCCGCCTCCCACTTCAATCAGATAACGGGCTACCGGTGAGGTTCCTTCTCCTTCGGCTCTGGCCGGGATTGAGGCGCAGGCCGCGACTGCTGCTCAGATCGCGGAGCAGGAGCAGGACGTGCCTGGGGTTCCTGCCGTGGTGGAGGAGCCGGGCGCGCCTGTGGCTGATAGCGAGGTTCAGGAGCTGGGCGTGCCTGTGGCTGATAGCGAGGTTCAGGAGCCGGACGCGCTTGCGGTTGATAGCGAGGCTCCGGAGCCGGGCGTGCCTGGGGTTGATAGCGAGGCTCAGGGGCAGGGCGCGCCTGCGGCTGGTACTGTGGCTGAGGCGTTGGTCGCGATTGCGGTTGCTGATACTGCGGAGGCGTTGCTCGCTGGTCCTGCCGCTGTTGGTATTGCGGCGCAGTGTTTGGCCGCTGTTGCGGCTGATACTGCGGAGGCGTTGCTCGCTGGTCTTGCCTCTGCTGGTATTGC
>WNGR01002086.1_pt1 | contig 22026 bp, 20 predicted proteins | sample 5407581 | NCBI WGS metagenome assembly WNGR01 (sample SAMN13153383, study PRJNA577476) | soil metagenome | isolation source: 80 cm soil or saprolite under Garry oak tree replicate 2 | place: USA:California | collected 2016-06-15
GGTTGTTGAGCAGTGCGCCGGCACCTGCCGCCACTGCCAAGGCCCAGATAAAATCTCCTGTGCATGCGCCCAATCCCACACGCCACGTCTCCCAAAATCCGCCGCCTTGTTCTCGCGGAAGTAATCCGCGTCGAATCATCTCCGCGTTCACCGGTCCAGGCGGCCAAGCCACCGACCAGCCGAGCACGAATCCGTTAAACAAGATCGACACCAAAAATGGCCCGCGTTTCAACGCTGGGCTGTCTCCTGATCAACGAACGATCACAACCCGCACTTCGTGCCGGCTTCGGCAACGCTGGAGCGGGTTCGGAGAAGAGACGCCAGATAAGAATCGACAGAAGGTGCGGTACTGATTCGCGCTAGATTGCCCGGTGTCTGAAGGCGCGAGAAAATCGCGTAAGCAATCTTGCTTCGCGGGACACTCTTTTCACCGTAGCCCGACGGGATGTTGCTCGACCAGTAGCGGACGTATTGCACGCCGAGGCGATTCTCCATTCCGAGAAAAATTGTGGAATGTCCGTGCTCGCTTTTGCCTACCTGCCGGGACCAAAAGATTTTCATGAAATCGCCAGGCTTCGCCTGATTAAAGTTGTCGAAGTTTTGGCCAAGCCCCAATTCATGGAAGAGACGGGCGGTGCCCGGCCCATTTGCATTCCACCGGCCCCAAATTCCTTCGCCGTCCCGCTGATCTCGAATGATGAGCTGCTCCAAAGTGACAAAATCGAAGTGAACCTGACCGCGCGCGCGCAAAGCCTCTAGCGTTCTAATGAAGACGAGGTAGGTGGCGCCCGAACAGAAACTCGGCGAGGCCGCCGAAGGCAGAATAAAAAATTTGCCGGACTCAAAATGGGCCGACGATTGCAGGCGGATCTTGGCGAAATGCGAAACAGAGTAACGGCCGCCCTGCGGCATTTGTTTGATCTGCTCGAGAATCAGGCCGTTGTAATCTTCAGCAAAAGATGTCCGCATCGTGAGTCCAAGAATCACGATGAAAGCCGAAGCAATCAGTTTTCTCACGAGGGGATAAGTAAACGCCAAATCCATGTCTGGCAACGGCTGTAGGCCTTCGGAAGTGTGGGACGCGTGTCCTCGTGCGGAAGACGTGAGGTGGATCGAGCAGTCCCTTGCGCGATGCCAATTAAATGGCGGCGAAGCCGCGCTTATTTAGCATCGTCCGCGGAGCGACCGATCCACCAAAATTTCCGGCCACTGAGGACAGTCGGCAACCACACCATCAGTTGGCTTTTGCGACGCAGTATGCTAGACGAAAGCGGATGCTGCGTTTCACAAAAATGAACGGCGCGGGCAACGATTTCGTCCTGATCGACAATCGCGCGGGCGACATTCATCTCGACCGCAGCCAAATCGCAGGCCTTTGCGATCGCCATCGCGGCATCGGCGCCGACGGAGTTTTGTTGCTCGAAAAGGCGTCCAACAGTGCCGATTTTCGGATGCGTTATTTTAACGCCGATGGCGGCGAAGCGGAAATGTGTGGCAACGGCGCGCGGTGCTTCGCGCGTTTCGCGAATAAGGTCGCGGGCGCGCAGGGAACGATTTCGTTTGAAACTCCGGCGGGCGTAATTGGCGCTGAGCTTACTCATGACCTGGTGACGCTGCAAATGACCGAGCCGACTGACTTGCGATTGAACGTCACGGTTCGCGGCGTGAATGAAAACAAAACCGTTCATTTCATCAACAGCGGAGTGCCGCATGTGGTCGTTCCCGTGTCGCAAATTGATGATGTTGATGTGCGGCGACAAGGCGCGGCCATCCGACACCACGAAATGTTTTCGCCAAACGGCGCAAACGTAAATTTCATCGAGAAACGCGGAACAAAACAAATTGCTGTTCGGACTTATGAACGTGGTGTGGAAAGTGAAACGCTTGCCTGTGGCACGGGGGTCGTTGCCAGCGCTCTTATCTTCGCTGCTCTGGAAAAGATTGACGGTCCGATCGGCGTTCTCGTGCGCGGTGGAAATGAACTTCAGGTCGGGTTTGAGAAAATGGGAACGCAATTCAAGAACGTCACTTTGACCGGTCCCGCCGATTTCGTTTTTGAAGGTACTATCGAGCTGTAGAGGCGCGTGTCCTTACGCGCATCTGGTTGTTACACGCACCTATTGCGACTGAGGACAGCCGCCCCTACAATTCACCGACATGTTTCGCGGCACGTTTACAGCGCTCGTCACACCGTTTCGCGATGGCGCGATCGACGTTTCGCCTTTGGAAAAACTAATCGAAACACAAATCGCGGCCGGCATTACCGGAATCGTTGCGGTTGGGACAACCGGCGAATCCCCCACCCTTTCGCACGAAGAACGTGAGCAAGTCATCCGGCTTGCGGTCACAACCGCTAACAAACGTTGCCAGGTCCTCGCCGGCACAGGTTCGAACGTCACGCACCACGCTGTGGCCGATACACAGATGGCTGAGAAACTTGGCGCCGATGGCGCGCTCCTAGTCGCACCTTATTACAACAAGCCGAGCCAGGAGGGGTTGTTCCGCCATTTCAAAGCCATAGCGGATGGCACCTCTTTACGGGTCATGCTCTACAATATTCCCGGCCGTTGCGGCGTGGATATCGGGCCTGATACCGTTGCGCGTCTAGCGACGGAATGCCGAAATATCGTGTCAATCAAGGAGGCGGGCGGGAGCGTTGAGCGGGTGAGCGAATTGCGCAGGCGTTTGCCCGAGTCATTTACGATTTTGAGCGGTGACGATTCACTAACACTGCCGTTCATGTCGGTTGGCGCGGCCGGGGTCGTCAGCGTAGTTTCGAACTTGTTTCCTGCGGAAGTTTGCGCGCTTGTTCGCGCGTTTGAATCGGGCGATGTGAAGTTGGCGCAGAAATTGCATCGCAAATTGTTTCCGCTCTTCAAAGATTTGTTCATCGAACCAAATCCGGTGCCGATAAAAACAGCGCTCGGCTGGCGCGGCGATATGTCGAGTGAATGCCGGCTGCCGTTATGCGAAATGACAGCACCCAACCAAGCGCAGCTGCGCAAGACGATCGAGGAATTCGAGCGGGGAAAATGATTTTCCAATGCCCTCATCCTCTCGCATTGGCGGACTGTGCGACGCCTGGTCGAATGAATTTCAAAAGCGGAACAAGGATCACCTCTCTCTCGCATAGGCGGAGAGCAGGGTGACGGTTTTTGCGACCATGAGAAAATCTCCAATGCGCGTACTGCTGGTAGGCGCGGCCGGACGTATGGGCAAGACGATTGTCGATCTTGCAAAGGGGGATCCAGATGTCGAGATCGTCGCCCAATGCGACCTGGGTGACGTAATCAAACCTGCGATGACAAAGTGCGACGTGGCGATCGATTTCAGTCATCCCGACGCAACCGAAGGAATTTGCCGCGCGGCATTACAAGATCGACGACCGCTCGTCATTGGAACAACAGGGCATCCCCCGGAACAACGGCACACGATTGAAAAAGCCGCTAAGTCCCTGGCGATTGTTTTCGCATCGAATTTCAGCGTAGGTGTGAACGCACTTTTTAGCCTAACACGCAGCGCTGCGGAGATGCTCGGCCGCGAATTCGATCTCGAAATTATCGAAACACATCATCGCATGAAGAAAGATGCGCCCAGTGGAACGGCGAAGACACTCGCCGAAGTTTTGCGTAAGGCACGAAGGATCGATGAGCAAATTCCGATCAAGTCGATCCGTGAAGCCGATGTGGTCGGTGAGCACACGGTGATTTTTTCCGGACCGGACGAACGCCTCGAGCTTTTTCACAAAGCTGATAGCCGGGCAGGTTTTGCGCGCGGAGCCTTGCGCGCCGCACGTTGGGTGATTGGCAAATCGCCGGGGCTTTACTCGATGGAGGATGTGCTTGGATTGTAGTGTCAGCCGTGTCGGCTGCGTTTTCGGGGAATCTTGCAGGCGGCACGCTTGCCTCTACAGCATTTGAAATGAGAACTGCTATCGCGCTCGGATCGAATCTTGGCGATCGGCTCGACAATTTGCGCGCAGCGCGAAAAGAAATTGTCGAGCTCGTGGGTGTGCAATCGCCCATTCTTTCTTCGGCGATCTACGAAACGGATCCGATCGGTTGCGAACCGGGCGCGCGAAAATTCTTGAACGCGGTTTTTGAATTCGGATACCGGGGCGATCCGCTGGATCTGTGGAAACAATTGGCTGAGATCGAGGTCAGTCTTGGCCGGTCGCGCGATCATGCGCGCAATGTTTCTCGCAAGATCGACATCGACCTCCTCTACGCCGGCGAGACGAAGATCGATGATCAAGGATTGCAATTACCGCATCCGCGAGTGCATTTCAGAAAATTCGCGCTTCAGCCGCTCGCCGATATCAGGCCGGACTTGATTTTGCCAAACCAGACGAAAACTGTCCGCGAGTTGCTCGCGCAACTTCATGAGTCAGGTAATGTAGTGTGCCTCACCAACGACTGGGAATCTCGATGAAAGATTTTCGTGCAATGAAGCGGCGCGGTGAACGAATCACTGCGCTGACGGCTTATGATTATCCAACGGCCCGTTTGCTCGATGAAAGCGGGATCGACATCATTCTCGTGGGCGACTCGTTAGGGATGGTAGTGCTCGGCCATCAAGATACCACGCGCGTCACGCTGGACGAAATGTTGCATCATACACGCGCGGTGGCGCGCGGTGTGAAACAGGCCCTGCTCGTCGCCGACATGCCAATTCATACCTACGACACGCCCAAACAGGCAGTCGAGACGGCAAAAAAATTAATCTCGATTGGCGCACAGGCGGTGAAGCTCGAAGGCGGCTCAAGCCACGTCGCACAAATCGAGGCGATCACGCAGGCGGGAATTCCGTTCATGGCGCATATTGGAATGCTGCCGCAAAGTGTTCGGGAAGAAGGCGGCTATAAAGTCAAAGGACGGACTCAACCAGAAGCCGAAGCGCTGATTGCAGATGCGCGCGCGGTGGAAAAGGCCGGAGCGTTCTCGATGGTGCTGGAGATTGTGGTCGCGGATATCGCAAAGCAAATCACGAATACGGTCAGCATCCCAACCATCGGCATCGGGTCAGGCGAGCATTGCGACGGACAAATTTTGGTCACGCACGATCTGATCGGATTATTCCCATGGTTTACGCCCAAGTTCGTTGCACCGGCGGCACGGGTTGCGGATGAGATTCGACGGGCTGCAACTGCGTTTATTGAACGAACGCGAAGCGGCAACGTGTTGTCTAATTCCGGCGGCAGAAAGGGCGGCGCATCAGGGCGGTTCGATTGACCGCCCTGCCAATTTGACAATTTTGTCGCGCTGTCGGTTTATCTTGATCCAGTAATGAAGATTTCCGAGTACGACGATTTCGATAGTTTCGAGACCGAAGGATTGCTTGCGGGAGGCAAAGAACGCAGTTGGCTCTGGTTTGGCCTGATTGTGTCGCTGGGAATACATTTCGCGCTTTGCGCCTATTTCTATCGCGTCCGTTTTCTACCGGTGGATGCTATGATGGCCGAAGCACCGCAACCGCCGACGTTCAAAGTCAAGAGTGTCAACCTTGCACAGCAGCTCGACAAAAGCAGCATGGATCAAAACAATCCGGCGGCGAAACCGGAGCCGGACAAAACCGATGTGCAGTTGCCGGACGAAAAGAAATCATTCGACAAGTTGCTTCAGGAAATTCAGGCGAGTGCGGCCATGCCGGACGACATCCGCGATGTCCTACCGGACCAGCCGAAGACGGAACAACGGGACGTGAACACTGTTCTTACCGAGATTGAGCCCACAACTGCACAAAATCTCTCCAATAATCCGAACGCGACGCACCAACAATCGTTGCTTAACGACACAGCGATGTCTGGCCGGCCACAACCGGCCTTAAGCGGGACCGAACTTGCCACAAGCACTTCGATTAAGCGGCCGAATACTTTCACAAGCAAAATGCCGGCCGACAGCGCTGGACCGAATAAGGGGCACGCTCCAGGTTTCAGCGATTTGGATCAGTTGCTCGCGCAAAAAGGTCCGCTTGGATCGGGCACGAAATTGCGGATGCCTGACGACCAACTCTTCGAATATGACAGCGCGACATTGCAGTCGAGCGCGATCGATCAATTGCAAAAGCTTGGCACGCTCATCCAGCGCAATCCGAAAGCGACATTCAGTGTGGAAGGCTACACCGATTCATTCGGCACACCGGAATACAATCTTGATCTAAGCCAACGCCGTGCTGACAGCGTAAAGCAATATTTAGTCGAGGCGATGCGAATTAGTCCCGCGCAAATCGAAACGCGTGGTTACGGTGCAACGAAATTCCGCACGTCACCGAACGGCTCGATCGAAGAACAGAGCTCGAACCGGCGTGTCGAGATTGTGGTGCACACGAGCGAAGGGTAATTGCCACTCTTGCTGCAGCGGCGCTCTGTGAGCGCCGAAAGCGTCGCGCGAGCGTCCTCGCTTGCGATCTTCTAAACGCAACCTGGGAAGGTTGCGCTACTTTAATCGGCGGACTGGAGACCGCCGCTCCTTGAAATGCGACGGTCGCAGACCGCCGCTACAGATTAGTCGAGGCCGCCTTACCAGTTTTTGATCCACTGCGGAGTGATGGTGTCAGGGCTCACGGGGTTAGCAGTTAATCCAGCCGTGCTCCAAAGATCAAACGTCGGATTATAGCCTTTGGGGGTGGCGGGGTCAGCTTGATTAGCAGTCGAATAGCCATAGCTGTTGCCGAACGGATCGCGAATGAAATCTACTGGAGTCTGAGTCTGATCGGTTGGACTGAGCTGATTGGCCTTAAACGTATAGTAAGACTTTGGCAGCTGAGTGAGAGGCGTGCCCAATGTCGAGCCATCGATGTCAAGACTCTCGTCCGCGACATCGACAATGCGATTAAGATTTCGGTCGCCGGAGAGAGCACGATATAGGACAAGACTCGCTGTTTTGTAATTCGCAGTTGTAGGGTCGCCCATTGTTCGGGCATCCAACGTGTCCGTGTTCGAATTCGGCACCGGTTGTGGCCGCGGATAAACTGCATTATCGGCCTTATAGCTTTCCAGAGCGGCGGACATGGCGGCGATCTCGGTTTCGGCGCGGGCGCGGGCACCTTTTTTTTGCACGTAACCGACCGTGCTCAGAATTAATCCGGCGAGCACGATGATGATGGCGATGACGACGAGAAGTTCGATCAGGGTGAAGGCGCCTCGGCCGCCAAATGTCGAAGCACGAATGTCGAATGTCGAAGGACTGGTTAACCCGGAAGATCGAATGCGTGCGAGATTTCTTTCGTCATTCGTCATTCGGATTTCGTCATTCGCCCCACGCGTCAGGTTTGCTGTTGCAAGCCGCTGATGATGCTGATGAGCGGCGTAAAGAGCGCGAGCACGATCGTGCCGACAATAACCGCCAGAAACACGATCATGATCGGCTCGAGCATCGAAGTGATCGCCGCGACCGCGTTATCGACCTCATCATCAAAAACGTCCGCAATCTTCAAAAGCATTTCCGGGAGCTGACCAGTTTCTTCGCCCACGTCGATCATGCTGACGACCATCGGCGGAAAAGCGCGGCTGGCCTCGAGCGGTTGCACAATCGATTCGCCCTCCTTCACGCTGTCGTGCACTTTGGAGATCGCGTCAGCAATGGCGGCATTGCCAGCTGTGGCGCGCGTGATATTTAACGCCTGTAAAATCGGAACACCGCTCGTGACCAGCGTCCCGAGTGTGCGCGAAAAACGGGAGATCGCGGTTTTGCGGATTAAATCGCCAAAGAGCGGCATCCGCAGTTTGAAACGATCGATCCACCATCTTCCGGTGCGCGTACGAGAGATGAATTTATAAGCCATAACCGCGGCGACGACCACGCCGAGCAGAAGCAAGCCATGGTTCTTAACGAAGTTACTCGCTCCGATCACAAACATGGTGATGGCCGGGAGCGGTTTGTTGCCGAGCATGTCGTGAAAAATCGCTTCGAACTTCGGCACAATGAAGACAAGCAGAAAGCCCATGATTGCCACGGCCATCGTCATCACGATGAGCGGGTACACCATCGCCGCGACAACTTTGTTCTTAATCTTCGCGGCTTTCTCCTGAAATTCCGCAAGCCGGGTTAGGACAAGCTCGATCACGCCGCCGACCTCACCCGCTTTCACCATGTTGACGTAGAGATCGTCAAAGATCCGCGGATGCAGGGCAAGAGCGTCGGAAAATGTATTGCCGCCTTGCACCGCATCAGCAAGTTTGTTGATTGTGTTTTTTAAGACAGTGTCGCGTTCCTGTTTTTCCAGAACATTTAAACTTCGCAGCAAAGGCAATCCGGCATCGATTAGCGTCGCGAGCTGGCGCGTGAAAATCATCAGGACCTTCGGCTTAACTTTTTTGCGCTGGAAAAGAACGATGCTGGTTTTCCCGCGCGGCCGTGCGACACGCGCCATTTTTGCAGCCCGTCGCCGAGCGACTTTTCCATCACGGCCGGCTGCGGCTTCTTCGTAAACGCTCGTCGGAAAATAACCGGCCTGACGCAATTGGCCGATTGCTTCATTGGTGGAACCAGCTTCAACCAAACCAGTCGCCTCCTGTCCTTTAGCGTCAAGAGCTACGTAGTTGTAACGTGCCATAATAGTCTCAAGTGCCCGAGACCATAGCTACCCTGAACACTGCTGTCGAGCTTTTCGCTTGGAGAGAGCGCGCGCGCCCTCGCCTGCACCGCGGTGGGCGCCTCCTCGGGCGGAATATTGGATACCTACGTGTATTTTAGTACTTCCTCGATTGTGGTGTCGCCCGCGAAGATGCTGCGCACACCATCCTGGCGGAGCGTGACCATTCCAAGCTCAATCGCCTTTTGCTTCAGAGTAACGGTCGGTGCGCGCTCATTGATCAACTCACGAAGTGGATCGGTGATTTTCAATAGTTCGTAAATCCCTTTTCGCCCTTTGTAGCCGGTATTATTGCACGCGTCGCACCCCTTGCCGTAATAGAAGTGCTTTTCGCCGATGTCGCGCCGCGAAATCCCCAGTTCTGCGAGTAATTCCTCATTCGGCTGATAAGCCGCACGACATTGACGGCAAATGCTGCGCAGCAAACGCTGCCCGAGGACGGCTTCGAGCGTGGATGAAATCAGAAATGGCTCTACCCCCATGTCGATTAGACGCGTAACCGCGCCAGGTGCGTCATTTGTGTGCAAAGTCGTGAAGACAAGATGGCCGGTCAGAGACGCCTGAATGGCAATTTGTGCCGTCTCGAGGTCACGTGTCTCGCCCACCATGATGCGATCGGGATCCTGGCGCAGAAACGAGCGCAGAGCACGCGCGAACGTCAGGCCGATGGCTTCGTTCACCGGCACTTGCACGATTCCTTCCAGATCGTATTCGACCGGCTCTTCCGCAGTGAGCAACTTCGAATCGATCGTATTTACCTTCCGCAAGCAGGAATAAAGCGTGGTCGTCTTTCCCGAGCCGGTTGGTCCGGTCGCGATGAAGATGCCGTTGGGACGATTGATGACTTCGAGAAGATAATCGTGGATGTAATCGGGCATGCCGAGCGCCTCGATATCAAGATTCACAGTCGTGCGATCGAGCACGCGAAGCACGAGGCTCTCACCAAACTGCGTCGGTAAAGTTGAAACTCGAAGATCGATACTGCGTCCCGCGATGTTTTTTTGGATGCGGCCGTCCTGGGGCAGCCGTCGCTCTGCGATATTCATACTTGCCATCACCTTAACCCGAGAGATGACTGGCAGCGCGAGATGACGGGGAGGCGGCGACATTTCGTAAAGCGCGCCATCCACGCGATAGCGGATTTTGAATTCGTTTTCGAACGGCTCAAAATGAATGTCGCTCGCCCGGTCCTGGATCGCTTGATACAGGATAAGATCGACGAAACGAATGATCGGCGTTGCATTCGCCTCTGCTTCAACCACGTCGGCGCCATCTCCTTCACGCAATTGCAAGAGCTCGCCCGTTTCACCGAGCTGTTTAAGAACGTCCTCCATGCTCGACGTATCGGTGCCGTAGTACTGCTTGATCCGATCTTCGATTTGCTCCGTCGGCGAAACGACGACGTGAATGTCCTTGCCAAGCGCAAAGCGAAGATCCTCGGCCGCGCGTAGATCGAGCGGATCCACCAGTGCGATACGGAGTGTGTTGCCACTTATTTCAATCGGGAGCGCACCGTGCAACCGGGCTAGTCCGCTCGGGATCAAACGCGAAATTTCCGGCGCAATCTCACGCTCGGACAGGTCTACAAAATCAGTGCCGAGCGCGTCAGCGATCGTTTGGTAAAAGCCGCGCTGGTCGACAAAACCGCCATCAACCATCGCCTGCTCGATCGATTTTCCATTCAGGTCCGCCTCAGTCAGCACGTCTTCCACCTGTGATGGCTCCAAGACGTGGTGCTCGACAAAAAACTCGGCGATTTGCTTGTCGTTCATGCGATCAACAGATGGCCAACGCCAGCGGCTTCCCGGCAGCACACGCGTCTCGCGTGCCGGCGATTGCAGCCTCGTAATCGCAAACTTTTCCCGGGAGCCATAACTAACTAACGTCGCCCATGGTAGTGGAAATAACTTCGTCCGCAGAGGTAAGGCCGGCCAGGACCTTGCGCACGCCATCTTCGCGCAACGTCCGCATTCCGAGTTCACGGGCGCGTTGTCGTAGCATCAAAGTCGAGCTGCGTTTGTTGATCATATGGCGCACTTCATCGTCGATCACAAAAATTTCGAATATGCCCATTCGGCCCTTGTAACCGATTTGGCGGCATTGTTCGCATCCGACTGCCTTCATCACCTGCGCTTCGCCAAGCTGGCCCGGTTCAATCCGCAGGGCACGCAATTCCGTCTCGCTTAGCTCCCCTGGTTGTTTGCAGTTCCGACACAGGCGCCTGACAAGTCGCTGCGCCATAATCGCGCGCACCGAAGAGGCGACGAGAAACGGCTGCACCCCGATGTCGATCAAACGGGCGACAGCAGCGGGAGCGTCGTTTGTGTGCAACGTGCTGAAAACAAGATGTCCGGTAAGGCTCGCGTTCGTAGCGATGCTCGCAGTCTCAAGGTCACGAATTTCGCCGATCATGATGATGTTTGGTGCCTGGCGCAGGATCGAGCGCAACGCTGCCGGAAACGTCATGCCGATCTCTGGATTCACTTGTACCTGATTGATCCCGTTCATCTGATACTCGATCGGCTCTTCCACCGTGATGATCTTGCGGTCCGGCTTGTTGATGTAATTAAGGCAGGCATATAGCGTGCTCGTCTTGCCGGAGCCGGTGGGGCCGGTGACGAGAAGAATGCCGTCGGGGAGTTTGATCAGACGCTCGAAGGTTTCTTGATCATCGGAAAGAAATCCAAGCTCCGGCAAACCGAGCATCAAGCTGGACTTGTCCAGCACGCGCATGACCACGCTCTCGCCGTGGTTTGTAGGGATGGTCGAGACGCGAAGATCGATTGGTTTCTTTTTGATTTTTACCTGGATGCGACCGTCTTGTGGCAAGCGCTTTTCCGCAATGCTCATCGAGCCAGTCATGATCTTAAGGCGGCTGATAATGGCCGATTGCAAGCGCTTGGGCGGCGCTTGCATTTCCTGCAATACGCCGTCGATGCGAAAACGGACACGGAATTTTTTATCGAGCGGTTCGAGATGAATATCGCTCGCGCCCACGCGATGCGCCTCGATCAATAGCATTGAGACCATGCGAATGATCGGCGCATCAACTTCGTCGCCCACAAGTGCTTCCGTGCCGTCGCCGATTTCCAGGCCAAGATCGATATCTTCTCCAATTTTTTGTTGAAGAACGTCCGCGGCTTCGTCGGCCGTGCCGTAATATTTAATGAGCGCCTCGCGAATTTTTTCCGGGCTCGTGCAGACCAATTCAAGCTCGCGCTGAAGGAGAAAACTCAGGCTATCGATCGTATCGATGTCGAGAGGATCGCTTACCGCCACAACCAGTCCGGTTTCGCCGAAAGCCACCGGAATCACCTTGAAACGGCGCGCTTCCTCGCCGCGAATTTGATTGATGACTTGCGGCGGGATGACCATGGAAGAAATATCGATCCAATCCATTTGCGCTTGTGCGGCGAGCGTGCGCGAAACGTCGGCGTCGGAAACAACCCCGTCTTTGATCAAACGATCGATGACGTTGCTTGCGCCATTTAAACGCGAACGCGCGCTTTCAACTTGGGGGCGTGTCACAAGTCCCACCTCTTGCAGGATTCTGAGCACGTAGTCTTCGTTGTGTTGCACGAGCGGAATGACGAAAGCGCGATTTTGGCTTGAGGCAGAGCGTACAATCCCCCTCGGCACTGTCAACGAGCGGCGAGCAAAGCCGGCAGGTTTTTCCGCGGCGGAACAGGCCTTGACACAGGGGAAATCGATTCAGCCTTAGATTATGGCAACAACAAAACAAAAAGCTGCCGCAAGAAGAAACATCAGAAAAGCCGCCGCTGCCGCGAAGCGCAAACGAACTGTCGCACACCTGCCAAAGAGAGTACGCACTGCGCTTGGCAAAGAAGGCGCGAAAGCCGCTCGGAAGAAAAAGCGGGCCCGATAACAGACGAAGTCCGGATTTACTCCACCGTGACGCTTTTGGCGAGGTTGCGGGGTTTATCGACGTCGCGGCCCAGCTCGACAGCGAGATGGTAGGCGAGTAGCTGAAGCGGAATGACGGTGAGGATCGGCATCAGACAATCGGGCGCCTCTGGGAGAGAGACAATTTCGTCGGCAGTTTCCTTGAGTCGCTTCGCACCATTCCCACTGGTGAACGCAATGATCGGACCTTTACGAGCTTTGACTTGCTCGATGTTATTCAGGTTCTTCGAGAAGACTGCGTCGTCGGGGGCGATAAAAATCGAGGGAAGATCCGGACGCACCAGCGCAATGATGCCGTGCTTGAGCTCGGCGCTCGGATGGCCTTCGGCGAAAAGATAAGTAATCTCTTTCATTTTCAGCGCGCCTTCGAGAGCGATGGGAAAATTGAACTGGCGTCCGAAGAAAAGAATTCCGTTAGCATCGACATATTTCTTTGCGATCGCTTTAATTTGATCGCTTAGCTTCAAAACAACTTCGATTTGCTCGGGCAATGCTTCGAGCGCTTCAATCATCCGGCTTCCCTCCGTAGTGGAAAGATTTCGCATCCGACCGAGGAGCAGGCCAATGAGCGTGAGAATGGCCAGTTGCGAAGTGAAAGATTTTGTGGCCGCGACACCGATCTCCGGTCCCGCATGCATGTAAACGCCGCCATCACTCTCGCGCGCGATCGTGCTCGCGACGTTATTACAAATTCCCAACGTGCGGAAACCTTTGCGCCGGCTTTCGCGCAATGCACCGAGTGTATCGGCCGTTTCGCCGCTTTGGCTGATGGCGAAAACGAGTGTGTCGGGCGTCATCGGCGTATTACGATGACGAAATTCGCTTGCGTACTCGATTTCTGTGGGAATGGTGGCGAGCCGTTCGATCAAATATTCTCCGACCATGGCGGCATGCAGAGCCGTGCCACAGCCGGTAAGAACAATGCGTCCGACGTCGCGCAACTGCGCGGGCGTCATGTTTAAGCCGCCTAACTTGGCCGTGCATTCTTCCAGGCTGAGCCGGCCGCGCATTGCATCGCGCACCGAGTTCGGTTGCTCAAAGATTTCCTTGAGCATGTAATGGGGGTAATCGCCTTTCTTAATATCCTCGGCAGTGAATTCGAGCTTGCTGACTTGATGAGCACCACTTGTTCCGGCCAGCGAGCTGATCTCGAATTTGCCCCGTTCTACCGTGGCGATGTCGAAGTCGTGTAAATAAATTGCTTCGCGCGTGTACGCGACGATGGCGCTGACATCGCTGGCCAAAAAATTTTCCTCTTTGCCAACACCGAGCACAAGCGGGCTCCCACGCCGCGCGCCGATCATAAAATTCGGAATATCCGCGTGGATTAGCGCGATGCCATACGTGCCGATCACCTGCTGAAGCGCAGCGCGAACAGCAGCTAGGAGGCGCGCTTTCTTCTGATCAACATCCACAGTGCTGGCGCAGGATTCGTCATAGAGTTTCCCGATCAGATGCGCGAGTACTTCGGTGTCAGTTTGGGAGCGAAAACCGTTATCACCGCCGCGGACGAGATCGGCTCTGAGCGCCTGATAATTTTCGATTACTCCGTTGTGGACCAAGGCAAGCTTACCGCTCGCGTCGAAGTGCGGGTGCGCGTTTTCGTCAGTCACTTTGCCATGCGTGGCCCAGCGCGTGTGGCTAACGCCGAATGAGCCGGTAAGCGGTCGCTCCGTCGTCAGTTTTGAGAGCGCCGCTATGCGCCCGGCACATTTACGAGTCTCGAGGTGGCCTCCATCCACAATCGCAATGCCGGCGGAGTCGTAACCCCGATATTCAAGGCGCCGCAGCCCGTCCAGTAAAATGGGCGCCGCTTCAGCGCGCCCGACATAGCCAACGATTCCGCACATGTTTGGAGTGTAGTGGCGGCTGTCTCCAGTGGCAAGATTGCCAGGTTGGAGAGGACGCCTCGGTATGACAATGACGCAAAACAGTTGCCGGAACGCGCGGACGCTGAATTATTGAGGCGTGGCAACACAACATCGATCCCGAGGCGAATTGCCATCGGACGATCCTTTTCCGGCAATCTTGACCCCCGCGCTACCGCCCGGCACGACGCAACGAACCCTCGCCATCATCATGGGCGGTGGTGCGGGCACGCGTTTGTTCCCGCTAACGAAAGATCGCGCCAAACCCGCGGTGCCGCTCGGTGGAAAGTATCGGGTCGTCGATATTTCGATCAGTAACTGCCTGAACTCCGGGCTGCGGTCGATCTATGTGCTCACACAGTTCAACAGCATGTCGTTACATCGACATATTCAGGCCAGTTACAAGTTCGATAATTTTTCGCGCAGTTTTGTAGATATTCTTGCCGCTCAACAAACGCTCGCAGGCTCGCAATGGTATCAAGGAACTGCCGACGCCGTGCGGCAAAACATGCGTTATTTCCTCGAACGCCCGTTTGATTATTATCTGATCCTGAGCGGCGATCAGCTTTACCGGATGGATTTTCGCGCGCTGCTGCATCAGCACATCCGTTCCGGCGCCGAGATCACCCTCGCTACCAAGCCAGTCCATCGACATCAGGTTTCCGAGTTCGGCATTATGCAAAGTGGAGTCGATCGCCGAATCGCGCGCTTTGTTGAAAAACCGACCGACGAGGCTGTTCTTCAGGAAATGAAAATGAGCCCCGAACTGCTGGGGACGATCGGTTCGGGCGAAGATGAGCAGATGTTCCAGGCTTCGATGGGTATTTACGTATTCAATCGGAAGGTGCTGATTGAATGTTTGAACAATGACCTCGTCGATTTCGGAAACCACATCATTCCACAATCAATCAAAGATCGACATGTGAGTGCGTTTATTTTCAAAGGCTACTGGGAGGACATCGGGACGATCCGGGCGTTTTATGAGGCGAATCTCGATCTGACCGATCTGGTCCCAGAATACAGTTTCTTCGACACCGAGGCGCCGATTTATACCCATCCGCGCTTTTTACCTGGCAGCAAAATAAACGGAGCCACGCTTCGACAAGCGATTATTTCAGATGGGTGCATCATTTCAGATGCGCACCTGGAGCGCTGCGTGATCGGCATTCGCAGCATTATTCAAAGCGGCGCGACGATCCGGAACAGCATTGTAATGGGCGCGGATTATTTTGAACAAGATCGACAAGAAGACTCAACCCGACCGCCGATTGGAATCGGGCGCAACTGCGTGATCGACCGTGCGATCATCGACAAGAATGCGCGCATTTCCGACGGAGCTGTGATTACACCGGAAGGGAAACCGGCGAATTTCGACGCGGACAATTACTTCATCCGCGATGGCATCGTCGTGATACCAAAAAACGCCGTGATTCCAGCCGGCTTCTGGATCTGATCGGCTTCTTGTCGCCAAGGTCCGTGACCCGATTCTCCCGATGCGTGATTTTCACTGCCGCGGGAGCGAACACGACTGCGACGGCGGGCGAAGGCGCCGTTATCGTCTATCGGTCATGCCTGCGAACTGACCTCCGGTCTCCCATTTCTCCTGTTTATTCCAGGGAATGACTGACTCGTGGTGGTCGTCCGGATCAGCGACCAGACGGGGTGTCTCCTTTTGTGTCGCGCACGAGACGAAGGTTATCGCCGTCGCAAACAACAGGGCGGTAGTGAAGTTTTTTCGAAGCTTAGGGATTAGTGCCAGCATAAATGACATTGTCTCCAGGTTGCACTTGGACGCCGCGCGCCAAGCTGTTGGTGATGATATCGCCGATAGCGGTCGCGGGTTCAACTGAAGAAATACGAATTCTGCCAATCAAAGTGCCGCCCCGCAAAACAAGCATTTCCGAGTTAGGTTCGACGCCCTGACGGCCTCCAAGATTTAGAACCACAAAATTATACGCCTGATTGACCGCAAGGACGTTACCACGCACGCCTGGTTTTCGCGCGCCCACTTCGCGGCGTTTTGTCTCCCGTTGGGGACGCACCGAATGATCCTGGGGGCGAACCTTTTCAGATAGAAAAATCTTCTCGCGTTCCGCGCTGTCGAGTTGGCGGCGAGCATCATCGAGTTGCGCCTGTAACTCCGCTGTCGATGGAGCGCCCGGATTTTCGGCAGGTTGGGCTGCTGCCCCTGATGTTGTCCCTGCTGCTGTCCCCGTTTCTTCGATCCGCTTTTGCAGGGAAGCGATTTCTCTTTCGTTGGACTCTATCTTGGTTTGCAATTCGGCTTTCTCCTTCTGCAATTGCGCGACTTCTTCGCCAGCCTTTGCGGCCTTGTTTTCTGCCTCCGCAATTTTCGCTTCTTCTCTCGCAACGGCCGTTTCCCGGGCTTTGAGATCGTTTGCCTGGGTCGCGAGCTGATGCTCAGTCGCATCGCGCGGAGCACCGGCATTTGTCAGATTTGTGCGCAGCGCTTTCACTTTGTGAGTATTCAAGAGGCCGAAAATCGCCGCTATCACCAAGAACAGCACGGAAAGTCCGATCACGCTTCTCGGCGTGGCCGCGGAGGTCGTGGATTTCGAGCGCAACATGGAGAGGCCCCCTTGTAACGGCGAATCAGGGTCAAATGCAATGCCGATTTCGGTTTCCTGGAAAGATTGGAAGCTATTGGAATTCGAATTCAGATTGCGTCCGTCGATGTTTCACCCTATAGAAGCGCCGCATGGGGCAGCAACACCGCGTCCGATCGAAACGCAAGCGACGAAAAGCCTATCTACGCCGTAAGAAAGCTTCCATTCGAGCGACGCGCCGAGAGCCAGCCAAGCCAAGGGCGAAGAAACAAGCCGTCCCTGCGGAATAGGTCTTGCACGCTCAGTGGTGGAAAAAGCGCGGGTATAGAGGCCGCCACAACCTTGGCTTACAGTCCCAGTTTTTTCTCGATCTCTTTCACTCGCGCGAAAAGTTTTCCGAGCCGATGAATCCAAGCAATCTGTTGTTTTGCTTCCGCGAGGGGGACTGCGGGATAGCCGAACCAGACTCCTCCCCGAAGGTCCTTCGAGACGCCGCTTTGCGCCGCAATCACAGTTCCATCGCCGATTTCGACATGGCCCACAATGCCGACCTGCCCCGCCATGGTGACGCGCTCACCCACACGCGTGCTGCCTGAGATGCCAGTCTGGGCCACGATGATCGAATTCTTCCCGACCACGACATTGTGCGCGATTTGCACCAGGTTATCGATCTTGACGCCTTCCTGAATCCACGTGCGGCCAAATCGGGCCCGGTCAATCGTCGTGTTCGCGCCGATCTCGACATCGTCGTCGATCTGAACAAATCCGAGCTGCTGAAGTTTTTCCTGACGGCCATCGACCATCTCAAATCCAAAACCGTCCGCGCCAATCACTGCGCCGCTGTGGATAATCACGCGCAAGCCAACGCGGGTTCCCTCGCGGATCGTTACTCGCGGATAAATCAAGCATGCAGATCCAATTACCGCTTCATGACCGATGTAGCTCCCGGCGCCGATGATCGTATCGTCACCGATCTTCGCGCCAGCTTCGATCACAGCGTGCGGCTGGATCGACACTCGCTCTCCGAGCTGAGCGCTTGGATCGACAATTGCGGTCGGATGAACCCCAGGCGGAAATGTGATCGGCTTTGGTGCCAGTTTCAGCACGACTTGCTCGAAGGCTTTTGTCGGATTTGCGACACGAATTTGAGCGGCAGAGATCGGCTCGGCAAAATCAGGTGGAACGAAAACGGCAGAAGCGCGGGTTTTACGCAGGAGTCCGACATATTTTCGATTTGCGAAAAAGCTGATCTCTCCGGTGGTTGCTTCTACTAGGGACGCAGCGCTGGTGATTTTCAGCGCCGGGTCGCCGACTAGTTCCCCACCGGACATTGCCGCCAGTTCTTGAAGGGTAAAAGTCATTGAAAGGTTGAAGCGTTAAATCGTTGAACCGCTGAAAGGTTAGTGCGGCTTCGCACTTTGGATCCAGCGTGGTTGGCGTTTATCGATGAACGCCTGCACGCCTTCGAGCGCAACCTCGTCCATCATATTACAGGCCATACTCTGCCCGGCCGCTTCGTAGGCGGCTGCGATGCCTAGTTCGGCTTGACGGTAGAAAAGTTCCTTCCCCATCGCCACGGCAACCCGGGGTTTGGCGATAATGCTGGCGACGAGCTTTTCCACTTCTGCGTCGAGCTGTTCGGGTTCAGCGACGCGGTTGATCAATCCGCGCAGCCTCGCTTGCTCGGCATCGATGAATTCACCGGTGACAAGCATCTCAAACGCCACTTTGCGCAAGACGTTACGCGAGACCGCCACACCCGGTGCCGAGCAGAACAAGCCCAGGTTCACGCCGCTGACAGCGAATTTTGCGGTGCTCGACGCGACAGCGAGATCGCACATGGCCACCAGCTGACAGCCCGCAGCAGTGGCGATGCCCTGGACGCGCGCGATCACAGGCACCGGCAGGCGCTGCACGCTAAGCATCATCTGCGAGCATTGCGCGAAAAGGCGCTGGTAGTAATCGAGTGACGGCGTCGCACGCATCTCTTTCAGGTCGTGGCCGGCGCAAAAGGCCTTACCCTCGGCGGCGAGCACGACGACGCGCACGGACTGATCGTGAGTGATCGCGTCGAAATCGCGCTGCAATTCCGCGAGCATCGCTTCCGACAAGGCATTGAAGGCCTGCGGCCGGTCCAGCTTTAGCGTGACCACGCCGCGCGCATCCTGGCTGCGCAGCACGATCGACTCTTCCGTCGTCAACATGGTCGATACACGTTCGGGTGACACTGCCAGAGGTTTAAGCCGGCTGCAACGCTTCGGCACTTTGACGTTTCCCTACGCTGGCCCGCACCGCGTCGAGCTGACCAGCCGAACCGAGTTTTTCGTTCTTACGCGCGATGAAATTGGCATATTCCTTCACGAAGATTTTTCCCGGGCCGCGAAAATCGAACTCCTCGGGATGATCGCGAAAGTATTCACGATGAACTCGCGTCCAAACGAGCCGGCCATCAGTGTCGATATTCACTTTGGTGACGCCGAGTTTCGCCGCTGGCAGATATTCCTCTTCGTTCACGCCGCGGGCGGACGGATTCAGTTTGCCGCCGGCAGCGTTGATGCGTTCGACCTCCGATTTCGGTACGCTCGACGAACCGTGCATGACGATCGGCGTCGGCGGCAGCCCCGCTTTCTCGACGTTGTCGCGGATCCTTTCGATCACATCGAAATGCAATGATTGTTGTCCTTTGAATTTGTAGGCGCCATGGCTCGTTCCGATTGCGGCCGCAAGCGAGTCGCAATTTGTTTGCTTGATGAACTCGACCGCTTCTTCCGGATTTGTTAGGCAGGCATGTCCTTCATCTACTTGGATGTCTTCCTCGACGCCGCCCAGCATTCCCAATTCGGCTTCTACGCTGATGCCTTTGGCGTGCGCGCGATCGACCACACGCTTTGTAATCGCAACGTTTTTCTCAAACGGTTCATGACTAGCGTCGATCATGACCGAGCTGTAAAACCCGGAGTCGATGCAGTCATAACAGGCTTCTTCGTCTCCGTGATCCAGATGTACAGCGAAAATTGCACCCGGAAACATTTGTTCGGCGGTGCGAATCATCGCCTCGAGCATGCGTTTGTCGGCATATTTTCTGGCGCCCTTGGAGAGCTGGATAATGAACGGTGCCCGGCTTTGGACGTTGCCGCCAAAGAGGCCGAGTAACTGTTCCATGTTATTGATGTTGTATGCGCCGACCGCGAATTTACCGTAGGCGACTTTGTAGAGTTGAGCAGTGGTGACGATCATAGGCGTAGAGCAAAATGTCGATCTTATCCGCCACGGGGACGGACTCGCTGCGGCGAGCCCGCAGATGGCGGACGAGCGCCAAATCTACTTCCAAATTCAAAATCCGAAATCCGAAAAATTTAGTTTCCGTTTAGGCCAAGCGGCAACATCATCTGACGAGTTCGGCGGAATCGAAAAAAGACTTGGTCCCGACCGTTTATTCCACGGCTATGAGAATCGTTGCGCTTGCGAACCAAAAAGGCGGCGTCGGCAAAACGACCACGGCCGTCAATCTCGGTTCCGCGCTGGCGGAGCTTGGCCATCGCATTCTGCTTATCGATCTTGATCCACAAGCCAACGCGACGAGCTCATTTGGTTTGCAAGGCATCGAGGAAACCAGTCTTTACGAGCCATTGCTCGGTGGCGTTTCCATCACTGAAAGAATCTTTCCCACGCAGCGCGACGCCCTGTTCATCGTGCCCGCCCATCTCGATTTGGCCGGCGCCGAAGTTGAGATTGCCCGAATGCCGAATCATCTCACGCGTCTGGCAGAAACGCTCAAGCCGTTGCAGGTGGACGAGACATTTGATTTCGTTTTACTCGATTGTCCACCGTCGCTCGGGATTCTGATGAGCAATGCGCTCGCCGCGGCCGATGAACTCCTAACTCCGATCCAATGCGAGTACTTCGCTCTCGAAGGCTTGGTCAAAATCGTGCGCTTGGTCGAGCAGGTGCGCGATTCTGGCGCAAATGGGCGCCTCGAGATCGGCGGTATTGTCATGACGATGTTCGACAGTCGCACCAGGCTCAGTGCCCAAGTCGTAGCAGAGGTTCGCGAGCATTTTGGCGAACGCGTGTACGAAACAGTTATTCCGCGCAGCATTCGTCTGAGCGAGGCGCCAAGCTTCGGCAAATCCATCCTCGAATACGACCCAAACGGGGTTGGCGCGAATGCGTATCGCGCGCTCGCCCGCGAGTTCCTCAAGCGCCATGCGCCGCCGACCACTCCTCCCGGGTAATTACAAAAACAAGCGTCGGGAATCCGCGAAAGACAGTTTTCTTTTCGATCTTCATTCCGTTTTTCTCGGCGACGCGGCGAGATGGCAAATTATCGGGATGAATCAGTGAAATCACGCGGGTCAGTTTCAGATTGCGAAACGCGTGGTCGCGCACTGCCATCGCCGCTTCGGTCGCCAGTCCTCGGCCCCAATAATCAGGATCAAGGCGATACGCAATTTCGATTTGGTCCGTTGCATTAACTTGTTGGTGAAGGAAACCGCAATAGCCGATCAATCGATGATCCGCGCAATGAATAACCGTGAACTGAGAGGGAAGCCCTCGACGCTGCCAGTTAATGACTTTGTCCAGAAAAGCAACGGTTTGTTCGCGGGAATGAACACCAAGCGAAAAGCGCATGAAATCTGGGTTCGCCATCAGCGGCGCGAGAAGATCGAGATCATCCTCGCGAAATGGCCGAAGAACCAGCCGGGGCGTTTCAAGAATCATGGTAGGGACGGCGCGCCGCGCTGTCCGCGGACGCCGTAGCGCGCCGTCCCGACGTTATCGCCGCTGAGGGCAGGGGCCACGACAACATAAATACAAAGGCTCAGTGACTTTCGATTCATAATCGACATGCCAACGAAAACTGAGAAATACGCGCGGCTTGCGACGCCGCCAGATACATCGAGCTTAACGGAAGTGCGCGAAGCTTCGCGCGAATGCACGGCGTGTCACCTTTACAAACGCGCAACGCAAACTGTGTTTGGCGAAGGTCCGAAGGGCGCGCCGATCATGTTGGTCGGCGAACAGCCTGGGGACTACGAAGATGTGGCAGGCAAACCGTTTGTTGGACCCGCGGG
>WNGR01008808.1_pt1 | contig 22023 bp, 22 predicted proteins | sample 5407581 | NCBI WGS metagenome assembly WNGR01 (sample SAMN13153383, study PRJNA577476) | soil metagenome | isolation source: 80 cm soil or saprolite under Garry oak tree replicate 2 | place: USA:California | collected 2016-06-15
CGTCAGTTCCGGCGGGTCGTAGCAGCGGCCGAACGGCTTGTAGAGCAGCCGAACCGGCACGTTCGGCGGTACCCGGTAGTCGACCTTGACTTGGCGGAACCCGATCGCCCGGAACGGGCCGGGGTCGGTCGCCGGTCCCACCTCGATGTACCAGCCACGGGTGGCCGGCCGGTCGCGCAACATCCGCTGCTCGATCCGGGCGACCAGCGGCCGCAGCCGGCCGGTGCCGCGCAGCGAGCCGGCCAGCGCCAGGTACCCGCCGAAACCGGCGCCCGGCAGGCTGAAAAACGACGCGAGGCCCTCGACCGGCCCGTCATCGGCGCCGCGCAGCGCCCACAGGTGGTAGTCGGCGCCGGCCAGCGCCCGCCGGAAGTCGGTCTCGGGCACGGCCAGCCCGCCGCCGCCGAAGGCCTCCCGGTACCGCGCCATGGTCGGCGCGAAGTCGAGGTCGTCCGCGTCGGTGATCTCCCGGACGTCCAGCGGCCGGTCCGGATCGTGCCCGACGTAACCGGCCAGCGGCAGGGTGGCGACCGTGTCCCGCGCGGCGAGGTGCTCGGCCATCCGTTGATAGTCCGCACACGTGTCCGGCCGGTCGATGCGCATCGCCCAGTGGAGATACTCCCGCACGACCAGCCCGACCGTCGTCGCGGGCAGGCCGCCTGCCCAGTCCGGGCGCAGCGGTTTGGCGATCACGATCAGGTTCGTGACCGACACCTGCTCGACGGACAGAGCTGGTTGCACGTAAGGGAAATCCAGCCCTGCGTAGCCCCACCGGGCCCAGACCAGCGCACGGGTGGCCGGGTCGAGGTTGTCCCGGACGCCCGATGGCGCGAGTGGGTCGTTCATCTCGGCGACGATCGCGGCCAGCGGCTCACCGTCGGGCCGGCACGCGTCCTCGGCGAGCAGTTGTTCCGTCCTGGCCAGCACCTGCCGCCCGACGCCGAACCGGCGCGCTTCCGGCGCCACCAGCAGGAACTCGATCACGCCGACGTTCGGCTCGGCCGTCCGCTCCCGTGGCCAGCAGCACGTGGTAGTTGTTGCGCCCGTACCAGCCGCGTGCCCGGCGACCGAGATAGTCGATCATGTTCGCCAGTGACTCGCGTTCGTCCGGGTCCGGGAACTCGCCCACGTACAGCGTTTCGTAGAACCGGGTCAGCGTCGCGATGTCGTCGGTCGAGTCGGTCAGGTCGTGGAAGGTGATCACGAGGTGCTCTTGTATTCCTGGAGCAGTTTCGGCAGGCCGTGCGCGGTGTAGATGTCCCCGGCACCGACCGGTGGGTCGAGGACGAGCCTGGCTTCGTGCGATTCCTTCTGCACCATGTCCTTGATGGAACTGCCGTCAGGTGGCGGGTAGGCCAACGGCTTGCCGCAGCCGCAGTCGTCGGTCGCACAGCCGTAGCGCAGGCTGAGATCCGGTTCCTCCGTCAGGATCCGTTCGATGGTGGCGTAGGCCTTCCTGGTGAGGTGCTTTTTCATGATTTCGTACGTGTATTCTTCCGCCAGATTGCCGTGTTCGAAGAACGTCAGCATGTTTCGCCACGGATCGCCGGGCAGCGGATGACCCTCCAGGTCGCACAGCACGAAGCTGACCCAGATGTAGGCCGAGTAATACTGGCGGCTGACCACTTCCAGGTCGCCGCCCCGAGGCGCCGTGACATTCTCCGCCTCGAAGATCAGCTTGTCGCGTGTGCCGTTGAGTTTCGGTTGCTGTACGGGACAGAGATCGCTGGAGTCTGCTGCTGGCGCCCAGATGAGCCGACCGACCGCCTTGGCCTGGACGGCCAGCGTCGTGTGGCCACCACCGACCGCCGTGGGCAGCGCCAGCGGATCGAGCCGTCCGGGATCGCGGTGCCGCAGCGCGATCGAATTGCCTTCGTCGCCGTAGCCGAATTGGAGCTGTTTGGGACCCTGCCAGTGTGTGCACGTGCCGATCGGAATGCTCGGCCCCCACATCAGCCAGCAGTCGAACAGGTAGGTCTGCAGGCCACGGATGTCCTTCGTGACCACGTCCGGCGAGTTGGCGAGCACCCGGCCGTAGTCGTTGATGACCGGCTGCCAGTCCTCGTCGAAATGTGAGAGAAGGCCGCCGAGAAAATGCAGCGGCGCGATGAAACCCTCGTCCACCTCGACGAGGGACACGAAGACCTTGGGCTTGGGATCGGTGAACCGGGAACCTTTGCCGCGCGCGTTGAAATAGCGGCCGATATCCTCTTCTGCCCGATAGATCTGAAAACAGGTGGACACCTTGATCGCCGCGGACTGTTGCTTCGATTCGTCCGCCACCTCGCCGAGTCGCTGCGCGGCCCGTTTGGTCCACTCCGCCGAATCGTCCTTGTATTTCTGGAGAGCCTCGGGCACCTTGTTGGTCGGCCGAGTCGGCCGGGGTTCGAGCAGGTCCGCCTCGATCCACAGGCAAGCCGCCCGATAGATGGCCCTTGGTCGAATCCGGTACAGGAACAGGAGTGCCTTGCCGGCCGCCCGGAGATGCCGGAACTGCTTGTGCCGGTAGACCGTCCTGGTCAGCAGCTTGGCGGCCGGCAACAGGTACAGCACGAGCGCGCCGAGGATGGCGAGGATGAGTACGACCATACGATAGTCATTGACAACGCTTTGCATTTGTCCCCCATTTGTCAGACGACGTAGATACGTCTTTCCCCGACGGCAAGGGTAATTATGCGGTCGGCCGCCCCGGACGGACAGGCCTGGTTCAATCACGATTGGCTGTGAGTCGAACGCTTTCGGCTGAAAGGGATTCCGGTCGCGTTCTGGTCAGCGGCCGGCCGGGCTCACCGACAACAGCCGGCCGGCCAGGCCACGCGACCGGGTGGACAGCGTCGTCGCGATCTCCCGCAGCACCACGGCGGCCGGCGCGTCCGGCTGGGCCACCACGATCGGCTCGCCGGCGTCACCGGCCTCGCGCACGCGCGTGTCCAGCGGCACCTGCCCGAGCAGTGGTACCGGCGCGCCAACCGCCCTGGTCAGCGAGTCGGCCACGGTCTGGCCGCCACCGGAGCCGAACACGTCCATCCGGCTGCCGTCGGGCAGTTCCAGCCACGACATGTTCTCCACAACGCCGGCAAGGCGCTGCCGGGTCTGCAACGCGATCGCGCCGGCCCGTTCCGCCACCTCGGCCGCGGCCACCTGTGGGGTCGTGACCACCAGGATCTCCGCGTTCGGGATCAGCTGGGCCACCGAGATCGCGATGTCGCCGGTGCCGGGCGGCAGGTCGAGCAGCAGCACGTCCAGGTCGCCCCAGTACGTCTCGGCGAGGAACTGCCGCAAGGCGCGGTGCAGCATCGGCCCGCGCCACACCACCGGCGTGTTGCCCGGTGTGAACATGCCGATCGAGATCAGCTTCACGCCGTGCGCCTGCGGCGGCATCATCATCGTCTCGACCTTGGTCGGCCGGGCCGTCGTGCCGAGCATCCGGGGGATCGAGTGACCGTAGATGTCCGCGTCCACGACGCCCACCGACAGGCCGCGTGCGGCCATCGCGACCGCGAGGTTGACCGTGACGCTGGACTTGCCGACCCCGCCCTTGCCGGACGCCACGCAGTACACCCTGGTCAGCGACCCGGGTTGGGCGAACGGGATGACCGGTTCCGCGCTGTCGCCGCGCAACGACTTGCGCATCGCGGTGCGCTGCTCGTCGTTCATCACATCCAGCGTGACCCGTACCTCACGCACGCCGGCCACGGCGCGCACCGCGGCCGTGGTGTCCGCCGTGATCTTCTCCCGCAGCGGACAGCCCGCCACGGTCAGGTAGATCGCGACGTCCACTATCCCGTCCGGCCGCACCGTGATGTCCTTGACCATGCCCAGATCGGTGATCGGGCGGTGGATCTCCGGATCCTGCACGGTCGCGAGCGCGGTGCGTATCTGCTCGACGCTGGGGCTCTGCTCGGTCGTCTGGCTGCTGGTCACCACACCGCCATGTTACGGCCGGTGGGTTCGTCCTCCCGTCGGCGGCGGGATGTCTCACCGTTTGGCCGGTTTTCCGGGGCGCGCTGTATGTTGCTGGACGCGTTCCGTAACATCGTTCTGTGCCTCCCCCGGGTACTCGCCTGTTGAGCCGCACCGAACTCGATGTGTGGCGTTCCTTCTTACGAGCTTGCGGACGCGGTTCTGCTCTCTCGATCGGGTGTCACTCGGCTGGTTGATCGGCTGGAGCAGAGCGGGCTGGTGGCGCGTGCTCGGGTCGACTCGGATGGGCGGGGGGTTGTCGCTGTGCTTACTCAGCTGGGCTTTGAACGGCGCAAGGGTGCTACCGGTACGCATCTGACTGGTGTGGCGCGGCACTTCGCGGCGCCGTTGGATGATGGGGAGCTTGCTGGTCTTGGTCGGACCTGTGAACGGCTGGCTGAGCCTGAGTCCTCTGAGTCCGACTGGTAGTGGCCTGTGGATAAGTTTGTGGTTGTCCACAACTTTCCCGGCGTACCCCCGTTTGGGGCTTGACAAGGGTAGATTGGAAAAGGGCCGTAGCCCCCAGGGTTGGGCGGGGGTCTGCCTGTGGCTCGCCTTTGTTTTGGCCTTGTTCGTTGTTTGGGGTGGCACGCTTTGGCTACGGAGCCTTGCTTTTCCCCGAGGTGTGTCTTTTTCTCCCGGAAGCTCAAAGAGGCGCCTCGGTTGGGAGCCTGCTCCCGTCGAGTCCGGCGGGTTCTGTTGTTGTTGTCCATCTCTGCATCAGCCCAGACGTCAGAAGCGACCCGCTAGGCACACGACTGGCTGCGCCGATGCCTCCAGGGGGAGCTGGCTAACAACGCGGCATTCCGTTTCGGACAATAGCGTGTCGGGGTGATGCAGAAGCCAAGGCAGTCGGACTAGCCAAATGGCCGACCAAAACCGTGGATTGGCCAAGCCAACGCTACGACTCGCTGGGAGTCGAGGTCAGCTTGGTAGGTGTTCTGGCTCGTCGTCCCAGGCCGGTGAGTCGCGCAAGGTCTCCGCGTCCGGCTTGCCGCCCTTGCGTTTGCGCGGCTTCACTTCGTCGACCAATTCATGGCGCAGCCGGTCCAACTCGCCGCGCAGGTAGTCGCGGGTTGCGATCTCGCCGATCGCCAACCGCAGCGATGCCAGTTCGCGGGCCAGGAACTCGGTGTCCGCCTTGGTTTGTGCTGCCCGCGACCGGTCTTCTTCCAGTGAGATTCGGTCTCGGTCGTCCTGTCGGTTCTGTGCCAGCAGGATCAGCGGCGCCGCGTAGGCGGCCTGGGTGGAGAACGCCAGGTTCAGCAGGATGAACGGGTACGGATCCCAGCGCAGCGACGCGGCCGCCAGGTTCAGCGTGATCCACACCAGGACGAACAGCGACTGCCAGAACAGGAACGTGCCGGTGCCCATGAACCGGGCCAGCCGCTCCGAGAACCGGCCGAACGCGTCCCGGTCCACCTCCATGGTCAGCCGTCGCGGTCGGCGGGGCTGGTCCAACCGGCGGCGCGTGGTGCTCAGCTCAGGCATGGTTCGCCTCCCGACGCCCTCGTGTCTGACGGTCCGTCACCTGGGTAGTGTCCGCCGACTCCGGATGGCGGCCGCTCTCGCGCCAGTTCTCCGGCAGCAGATGGTCGATCACGTCGTCCACGGTGACCGCGCCGAGCAGGTGGTCCTGGTCGTCCACCACCGGCGCGCAGACCAGGTTGTACGCGGCGAAGTAGCGGGTCACGTCGGCCAGTTGATCAGTGGGTGACAGCCGGGCCAGGTCGGTGTCCAGTATCCCGGCCACCAGGTCGGACGGGGGTTCGCGCAGCAACCGCTGGATGTGAACGCAGCCCAGGTAGCGGCCGGTCGGGGTGGCCGTTGGCGGGCGGCACACGAACACCATGCTGGACAGGGCCACCGCCAGATCGGCGTTGCGCACCCGGGCCAGCGCCTCCGCGATGGTCGCGTCCGGTGAGACGATCACCGGTTCGGGTGTCATCAGGCCACCGGCGGTGTCGAACGAATACTGGAGCAGCCGCTTGACCGGGGCCGACTCTTCCGGCTCCATCAGCGCCAGCAGCCGTTCCTGGTCCGGTTTGGGCAGTTCGGCCAGCAGGTCGGCGGCGTCGTCGGGGTTCATCGCCTCCAGTACGTCCGCGGCCCGCTCGTCGCCGAGGTGGCCGAGCAGTTCCTTCTGGTCGTCCTCGGGTAGTTCCTCGATGACGTCGGCCAGTCGCTCGTCGTCCAGTGCGTCGGCCACCTCGTAGCGGCGTTTCGTCGGCAGGTCGAGCATGGCGCTGGCCACGTCGGCCGGGCGCATGCCCTCGAAGATGGCCAGCAGTTGGTGTGCGCCCTGCGGCTGCGCGGACAGGTCGGGCAGGCCGAGGCCTGCGGTGTCCTCCCAGGCCAGCACGCGCAGCGAGCCGCGTCGGGCGAGCAGGCGACTTCGTTCCTGCACGGCGAGTTTGGTGAGTAGCCAGTCGCGGGTGCGGGTCTGCTCGATGGCGGCGTCGATCACCACGGCGGTCACCTCGTCCGTGCCGTTGCTCGCGGCGAAGCGCACCCGGACGTCGAGTAGTTGCCCGACGACGAGGATCTCGTTGGGCCGTTGACTGAACCGGCGCAAGTTCACCCGACCGGTGGCCAGGGTGACCGCGTTCGGCTCGATCGATGTGACCCGCAACATGGGCACGAAGATCCGCCGCCGCGACAGCACCTCGATCACGATGCCCAGCGCACGCGGCGGCTGCCGGTCGGTGCGGAGGCCGGCCACGATGTCCCGCACGCGGCCGACCGACTCGCCGTCGGGTCCGAAGACCGGGAGTCCGGCAAGTTGGGCGACGAAAACCCTGTTCGCGGCTGCCATGAGGGTGAGATTAGTGGCCGGTTTGACCCGAACCGACATCGCCGTCGCTGTGCACGGTCACTGTGAAAGGCGACTCAGGCGAATAGCGCACCGGCGCCGGGCGTGCCACGATTCGCGACATCCGGTTACTGGTCAGTACATGTCGCGACTCAGGAGGTCCCCCCGTGGTCGATCGCCTTCGCCCGCGCCGCTCGTGCCTCGCGGTGCCCGGCAGCAACCCGCGGTTCCTGGAGAAGGCCAAGACACAGCACGTGGACCAGGTCTTCCTGGATCTGGAGGACGCCGTCGCACCGCTGGCCAAACCGGGCGCCCGCAAGAACATCGTCGCGGCGCTGAACGAGGGCGGCTGGGGTGACCGCATTCGAGTGGTGCGGGTCAACGACTGGACCACCGAGTGGACCTACCGCGACGTGGTCGAGGTGGTCGAGGGCGCCGGCGCCAACCTGGATTGCATCATGCTGCCGAAGGTGCAGAGCGCCGAGCAGGTCACCGCGCTGGACCTGCTGCTCACCCAGGTCGAGAAGACCATGGGCCACGAAATCGGCCGAATCGGCATCGAGGCCCAGATCGAGAACGCCAGAGGCCTGATCGAGGTCGACGCGATCGCGCAGGCGTCCCCACGCGTGGAAACGATCATCTTCGGCCCCGCCGACTTCATGGCCAGCATCAACATGAAATCGCTGGTCGTCGGCGAACAGCCCCCCGGCTACGACGTGGGCGACGCGTACCACTACATCCTGATGCGCATCCTGATGGCCGCCAGGGCCTACGACAAGCAGGCCATCGACGGCCCGTACCTGCAGATTCGGGACGTGGACGGCTTCCGCCGGGTGGCCGGCCGCTCGGCCGCCCTGGGTTTCGACGGCAAGTGGGTCCTCAACCCCGGCCAGGTGGACGTGTGCAACGAGGTCTACAGCCCGAACCAGGCCGACTACGACCACGCGGAGAACATCCTCGATGCCTACGAATGGTTCACGTCCGAGGAGGGCGGCAAGAAGGGCTCGGCCATGCTGGGCGACGAAATGATCGACGAGGCGTCCCGCAAGATGGCCCTTGTGGTCGCAGGCAAGGGCCGCGCCGCCGCCATGACCCGCACCAACCGCTGGACCCCACCCGAAGAGTGACGCTCGCACGTGGTGTTGGAAGCAGGCGGGGTGGTCGGTGTTCGTTCCTGGGCTGCCAGTCGCCGCCGACGGCGCGACACTCGACGCGGCTGTCACCCGCTAGACTCGACTTGCGCGGCTTTGCGCCCACTTGGCGCAGTGGTTGGCTGAGTTGGACCAATCTCCCGGCATTTGTCCGGCGTAATATCCCATGTACGCGGCACGTGGAACGGATGGCCGCTCCGCCGGCCGTGGCTGGACGTTGGAGCTGCCAGGGGCCGTGTTCGGGAGCGCGAGTGCGCGGGTGGTCAAGCAGTACGAGCGCGGGCTGGTGTTCCGGTTCGGGCGGGTACACGGGGAGCCTCGGCGGCCGGGGCTGACGGGGATTCTCCCGATCGCCGATCGCATGCGGAAAGTGAACATGCAGATCGTCACGATGCCGGTGCCGGCGCAGGAGGGGATCACCCGGGACAACGTGACCGTGCGTGTTGACGCCGTTGTCTACTTCAACGTGGTGGATCCCGTGCTGGCCATCGTGAACGTGCAGGACTATCGGTTCGCGGTGGCTCAGGTGGCGCAGACCTCGTTGCGGTCGATCATCGGCAAGTGTGATCTTGACGATCTGCTCTCCAACCGGGAGCGGCTCAACGAGGGGCTCGAGATCATGATCGACAGCCCGGCGCTGGCCTGGGGCATCCACATCGACCGGGTCGAGATCAAGGACGTAGCACTTCCGGAGACCATGAAACGGTCGATGTCCCGGCAGGCCGAGGCCGAGCGGGAACGCCGGGCACGGGTGATCTCGGCGGACGGCGAACTCCAGGCGTCGTACAAGCTGGCCCAGGCCGCCGCGACCATGGCCGACCATCCGGCCGCGCTGCAACTGCGGCTGCTGGAGACCGTGGTGCAGGTGGCCGCGGAGAAGAACTCCACGCTGGTGCTGCCGTTTCCCGTGGAACTGCTGCGGTTCCTCGAGCACAACTCCGGGGGCGCGCCAGCCAAGGCCACCCAACCCAAGGCCACCCAACCCAAGGCTGCTCCCCCCAAGGCGGCGCAGCCGAGGCTGGAGAACGGGGCGTCAGCCGAGTTGGAGCAACGTCGCGATGGACCGGGCGACCAGCCACATGACGAGGCCGGTCACACCGATACCCATCAGGAACACGGCGACTAGCACCGGCCACGGTGCCGGCGACTTGCGGACGCGCACACCGTCGTCCCAGGAGTTGCGTTGCTTGGCCGTCAGGGTGATCTCGTCGTCTCGTTCGCTTCGTCGTCGACTCGCCATGGCCCCCGCTCACGTGGTGAACTAACCCGCCGAACGTGGTCTGCTACGCGCTGTCTCAGGTCGCCGTGAGATAACGCACAGATTACGGCATCGCGCTTGCCTGCAACCCGCCCGGTCGGGTGATGCTGGCTCACATGGGTAAGCATCGTGAACACAGAGAGGCATCAGGTCTGCGGCGACTCTTCGGCCGGGGCCGCACGCGGGACAACTTGTTCGAGCGGAGTTTCCAGACCTGCGCCGGCTGCGGCGAGGACGTCTACGTGCTCGCCGAGGACTGCCGTGAGTGCGGCCGTGAGCTGGAACTGGCCGCTGTGTAACGATTCCGGTGAGCACGCTCATACCGCGCGTAGCAGAGGTTGCTGCCATACTGCTCGGTAACTTGTAAGGAGTTGCCATGGCCCGCCTCGCCCAGACCGCCGGACTGACCGACGTCCAACAGGAGATCCTGGCTACCGTCCGCGACTTCGTGGACAAGGAGATCATCCCGAACGCCCAGGCGCTCGAGCACGCCGACGAGTACCCGTCCGACATCGTCGAAGGCATGCGGGAGATGGGCCTGTTCGGGCTGACCATCCCGGAGGAGTACGGCGGTCTCGGCGAGTCCCTGCTGACCTACGCGTTGGTGGTCGAGCAGATCGCCCGCGGCTGGATGAGCGTGTCCGGCGTGATCAACACGCATTTCATCGTGGCCCACATGATCCGGCAGCACGGCACCGACGAACAGAAACAGCATTTCCTGCCGAAGATGGCCACCGGCGAGGTGCGTGGCTCCTTCTCGATGTCCGAACCCGATCTCGGCTCCGACGTGGCCGCGATCAAAACGCGCGCGCGGCGTCTGACCAAGACAGGGGGTGACGGCGACGAATACGTCATCGACGGCGCGAAGATGTGGCTCACCAACGGTGGCAGCTCCAACCTGATCGCGCTGCTGGCCAAGACCGACGAGGGCGCCGCGAAGCCGTACCAGAACCTGACCGCGTTCCTGATCGAGAAGCCGACCGGCTTCGGTGAGGTCGCGCCCGGCCTGACCATTCCCGGCAAGATCGACAAGATGGGCTACAAGGGCGTCGACACAACGGAAGCGGTGTTCTCCGGCTACCGGATCGGCGCGGACCGGGTGCTGGGTGCCGCGCCGGGCAAGGGTTTCGCGTTCATGATGGACGGCGTGGAGGTGGGCCGGGTGAACGTGGCCGCCCGCGCGTGCGGCATCTCGATCCGCGCGTTCGAACTGGCCGTGGACTACGCCCAGCAGCGCCGCGCGTTCGGCAAGCCGATCGCCGAGCACCAGGCGATCGCGTTCAAGCTGGCCGAGATGGCCACCAAGGTGGAGGCCGCGCACCTGATGATGGTGAACGCGGCGCGTCTCAAAGACACAGGCGCGCGCAACGACGTCGAGGCCGGCATGGCCAAGCTGATCGCCAGCGAATACTGCGCCGAGGTCACCCAGGACTCGTTCCGCATCCACGGCGGCTACGGCTACTCCAAGGAGTACGAGATCGAGCGGCTCATGCGCGAGGCGCCGTTCCTGCTGATCGGAGAGGGGACGAGCGAGATCCAGAAGACGATCATCAGCCGCGGCCTGCTGCGCGAGTACAAGTCACGCTGAGCGCACCCCGTGCCGTAGGCTTGGCCGAACGGGGCACGGCCGGCCGCCTGTTCGCGAGACGGACGGTCCGTTGGCAGGATGTCAACAGCCGCGTACGCGGTGTGTGAACCCGCGACGATGGGGTGATGACCGTGACGAGTTCGTTTTCCGGTTCCGGTGGAGCTCGTCCTGGCGTGCCGAGGCTGCCGACCCGGCCGACCGGCTGGCCGGTCGGCTCGTACGAGAAGTACGAGGAAGCCCAGCGTGCGGTGGATTACCTTGCGGGGAACGACTTTCCGGTCCAGGAGGTCACCATCGTCGGCGTCGACCTGATGTTGGTGGAGCGGGTGACCGGTCGGCTGAGCTGGCGCCGGGTATTGAGCACCGGTGCCGCGTCCGGCGCGTGGTTCGGCTTGTTCGTCGGTCTGCTGCTCAGTTTCTTCGACACGCAGAGCGGTCCGATCTACCCGATCCTGGTCGGGTTGGCGGCCGGCGTGCTGTTCGGGTTGATCTTCGCGGCGGCCGGATTCGCGTCGACGCGGGGACGGCGGGACTTCCAGTCGGCGAGCCAGTTGGTCGCCGGGCGTTACGACGTGCTGTGCCAGCCGCGCAACGCGGAGAAGGCCCGCGACCTGATCGCCAAGCTGTCGATGCGCCCGGCGCCGGGCCAGCTCTGACCGGTGACGAAATCCGGCAGCAGAGCGGCCGTCAGTGACTGGGAACTGATCGTCGAGGCACGCGCGCGGCGGGCGCGGGGCGATCTGGCGGCGCTGGCCGACCAGTTCGAGTTTCGTCAGGAGTGCGACACCGCCAAGGCGGCCCTCGCCGTGGTCGACGCCATTCTCCGGCAGGCCGCGCCGCTGTGGCTGCGGCCAAAGGCATGGTGGCTCGGCTCGCGGGTGGAGCGGGCGTGGCGGGCGCTGCACGAGGCCGAGATCTGCGTCTTCGCCGCCGATCCGCAACTGGCCGCCCGATTACCCGCGTTACGCGAACGGGTCGCGGTCAGCCTGCCCGAGCATGACCAGCGACTCAAGGCGCTCAACGCGTTGACACCGGGAACCCGACTGACCTCGGCCGAGCGGGCTGTCGTGATCGACGCGGTGCGGGCCGCGTTCGACGCGTCCGACGACGAGCACACCTCCGCCCGCGCGTTTCGCAACAAGCTGGTGGTGACGGCACTGGTACTGGTCGCGTTGAACACGCTGATCGGCGTCGTCGGACTCGTCCGGCCGGGTTTCCTGCCGATGTGCGTGGAACGTGCGGACACGCCCGGCACGTTCATCTGTGTCGCCGGTGGCGCCACCGGCGGGCGCGACGACGTCTGGCTGACCCAGCTGATGGGCGCGGCCGGCGCGGTTGTGGCGGCCGTGGTGCTGTTGGTGCGTCGACCCAGCCTGTCGCCCTACATCCTGGTCGGCTATCAGGCGTTGATCAAGGTGCTGCTCGGCGCGCTGCTGGCGGTGATCGGCGTGCTCGCGCTGCGCTCCGGGCTCGGCGACGGCCTGATCGGACTGCGGGCCCAGGCCGCCCTGCTGGTCGCGGCCATCGTGTTCGGCTACGCGCAGCAGCTCGGCACGCGGCTGCTGGACAACTACGCGGACAAGCTGCTCGACGAGGTCCGCCCGCTTCCCCGGTCGGGCGATTCGCAGGCCCGACGGGTGTAGTCGTCCACACATTCCGGGCCGACCCGCCGCCGACCGGTCCACACTGGCTCACCACGAGTGAACCCGAGGAGGTGGCAGTGCAGTTCGGCCGTTACTACGAGGAGTTCGAGGTCGGCGCCGTCTACAAGCACTGGCCGGGCAAGACGGTCACCGAGTACGACGACCACCTGTTCTGCCTGCTGACCATGAACCACCATCCGCTGCACATGGACGCGCACTACGCCCAGGAGACCACGGAGTTCGGCAAGAACGTGGTGGTCGGCAACTACGTGTACTCGCTGGTGCTGGGCATGTCGGTGCCGGACGTCTCGGGCAAGGCGATCGCGAATCTGGAGGTCGAGTCGCTGCGGCACGTCAAGCCGACCTTCCACGGCGACACGATCTACGGCGAGACCGAGGTGCTGTCGCTGACCCCGTCGAAGTCCAAGGACGACCGGGGAATCGTGTACGTGGAGACCAGGGGCTACAAGCACGACGGCACCGTCGTGTGCGTGTTCCGCCGCAAGGTGATGGTGCCCAAGCGGTCCTACGGTGACGCGCGCGGCGGCGAGCAGCCGGGACGCCCGGAGCCCAAAGAATGACGACGACCGAGCTGGACCTGGTGCGCAAGCGCTTGCGGCGCTTCGCCGAGGAAGAGGCGGTCGCCACGTCGCCGCTGTACGCGCACCTGGCGCTGGCGGCGTCCGATGACGACGAGATCGCCGCACTGCTGGCCGTGGCGAAGCCCGAATACGCCAGGGCGACGCTGTTCTTCGCGGCCGTGCACCGACTGGTGATCGCCGACCCGGTCTGTGATCTCGCGCACTACTATCCGACGGTCGGCGGCGAGTACGGCGTGGACGACGCGGTGTGGCCGACGTTCCGGTCGTTCGTGCTGGACCGGGCCGACCGGGTCCGCGACATCGTCGCCACCCGCACGACCCAGACCAACGAGGTCCGCAGGGCCGCCCTGCTCTACCCCGCTGTCGCGCTGGCCGCCAAGCAGGCCGGTAAGGGCCCGATCGGCCTGCTGGAGGTCGGCACGAGTGCCGGGCTGCTGCTGGGCCTGGACCGCTACGGCTACCGCTACCAGGCCGCGGACGGCGAGCAGGTGGCCGGCGGCCCGGCGAAGGCGTCGCTCGTGCTGCACAGCGTGCTGGGCCTGGCCGCGGGCGCGAAACGGCCCGCGCTGCCCAAGAGTCTGGCCGTGGCCGCCAAGCTCGGGCTCGACCAGCGGCCGATGGACCTGACCGACGATGAGCAGCTGGCCTGGCTGGAGGCCTGCGTGTGGGCCGACCAGCCAGAACGTGTCCGGCTGCTGAATCAGGCCGCGCTGGCGCAGGCCAAGGACCGGCCGGAGTTCGTCACCGGCGACCTGGTCGACGACCTGGCCGCGGCCGCCGACCGGATTCCCGCCGAGCTGCCGCTGGTGGTGTTCAACAGCCACGTGCTGCCCTACGTGCCCGCCCCGCGCCGCGCCGACTTCGTGGCGGCACTGGGCGAACTGGCCGCGCGGCGTCCGCTGTGGTGGATCAGCCAGGAGTCCTACGAGGCCGGGCTCAAGCTGGTCCTGCCGGACCGGGCGGACCTGTCGTTCGAGGGCACGTCGGGCGCGACACCTTCGGGGACACTTGGGCTGGTTCGGTGGGTGCGCGGCCGGCCGGAAGCCGTCGCGCTGGCCAGGACCGCGGATCATGGTGAACGCATCGTGTGGCTGGCCACCTGATCGGCGTAGCCCAATCGGGTCACCACCCGGATGGCCAGCCATTCGGCCGATGGGGTGACGGTCAGTGTGGTCGGTCGAGCACGCCCCAGTCCCAGAGCGTCTCGGCCAAGCGGTCCACCATCGCACCGGCCCGGTCCAGCGCGGCGAACTCGGCCGGGTCGACCCAGCGCACGTCGGCGGCGTCCGAGCCGGCAAGCGCGGTGCCGTGCTCGAGGGCGCAGAGGTAGTCGTGGATGACGAAAACCCCTGCCGGAGCGGGACGTTCGACAACGCCGCACAACCGGACAACGGTTACCGACAGTGCTGTTTCCTCGGCGATCTCGCGTCGCACGGCCGCTTCGTCCGCTTCCCCGGGCTCGACCCTGCCCCCCGGAACCGACCACTGTCCGCGCCCCGGATCGTTGGCGCGCAACACCAGTAACAGCCTGCCGCGACCGTCGAGAACGAGACCCCCAACACACCTGATTGCCGGCAGGTCAACCATGGTCATGAGTACGCACCGTAACCGAATCCCAACTCGTGAGCCGGCTGTTACACCAGAGCGGTACAGAAGTTTTTGGTTCGCGCGTAGTGCGGTACACACTTTACGGACAGGCACCACACGGATGTACGAACGTAACTAGCGGACGGGGTCGATCAACGTGAACCTCAAGAAGCTCCTTACCTGGGCCGCAGTGGCGCTCGTGCTGTTCTTCCTGATCAGCGCGCCGCAGCAGGCTTCCGGTCTCGTCACCCACATTCTCGACCTGTTGAAGAACGGCGCGACGGCCATCGTCACGTTCGTGAAGACACTGGTGGCCTGAGACCGCTGACTGCGAGACACTGGACACATGTTCGCCCCACGCGACCCAGATGAGTACCTCCTTCCCACCGAACGGCGCGTGATTCGCGTTCGGCGGCACTGGACATACGTTCTCTGGGACGTATTCGAGGCGATGGCCCTGCTCGCCGTCGCGGTGATGCTGTCCTACCTGCTGCCGGGCGGTGCGTGGCTGTTCCAGAACATCCTCTGGTACGCGGCCCTGCTCGTGGTCCTGCGGTTCGCCTACATCGTCATCGACTGGTGGGTCGAGCGGATCGTGGTCACGGACAAGCGGTTCATGCTGATCACGGGCGTGTTCACCAACCGCGTCGCGATGATGCCGATCACGAAGGTCACCGACCTGACGTACGAGCGCACCGCGACCGGCCGGATGTTCGGCTACGGCACGCTGATCGTGGAGTCGGCAGGCCAGATCCAGGCGCTGAACCGGGTCGAGTTCCTGCCCCGGCCGGAACTGGTCTACGACGCCATCTCGGAGCTGGTGTTCGGCGACAAGCAGGCCCAGTCCGAGCGGTTCTCGATGATCAAGGCGCAGCGCGCGGCGCGTGGCAAGAAGCTCGTGCCCTGACGTCTCTCGCGCATTGTTGAGTTGACATGTCATCTAGGTTGGTGGCATGACTTCGACCGATGGTGTGCCGTCCCTGCTCGCCCCGACCGGCGCCGCCGCGCTGGTCACCATCAAGCGGGACGGCCGCCCGCAGCTCTCCAACATCGGCTACTGGTACGACGAGGCCACGGGCCTGGTCCGGATCTCGCTCACCGACACGAGGGCCAAGACCCGCAACCTCCGCCGCGACCCCAGGGCCAGCCTGTTCCTGACCACCGCGGACCACCGCGCGTACCAGGTGGTGGAGGGCACGGTCGAGCTGACACCGGTGGCCGCGTCACCCGACGACGCGACCGTCGACGAACTCGTCGAGTACTACCGTCACGTCGGCGGCGAACACCCGGACTGGGACGAGTACCGGGCCGCGATGGTGGCCGACCAGCGGCTCATCGCGCGCTTCCGGATCGAGCGCAGCTATGGCCTCGACCAGCGCAGATGAGTACGGCCCTGCGCCGGAACCGTCCAAGTTGTGGATAGAACTTTAGTTATCCACAACTTGCCAGAAATTCCGACAAACCACCCATTTGAAGCTTGACAGCTGATAGGTTGAAAAGGGGACGCCCCCCGTGGAGTGGTGGGGGCTGCCTTCGGGTTGTTTTGTGGCTCGTCCTGAAGAATGGTCCGTGTGCGCATTGACCTGCATACCCATTCCAGCGTGTCGGACGGCACGGATACCCCGGCCGATCTGGTCGCCAACGCCGTGGCCAGCGGCCTGGACGTGGTGGCGCTGACCGACCACGACACGACGAAGGGCTGGGCCGCGGCCACCGAGGCGCTGCCGGCCGGGCTGACCCTGGTCCGGGGCGCCGAACTGTCCTGCACCTCGCCGGACGGCCGGGGGCACACCTGCACCGTGCACGTGCTGGCCTACCTGTTCGATCCGGACTCGGCCCCGATCGTGGCCGAGCAGCACCGGCTGCGTGGCGAGCGTCGGCAGCGGCTGCGTCGGATGGCGACCCGGATGCGGGCCGACGGCCTGCCGATCGACCCGGACGAGGTGATGGGCGGCCTGCCTGCCGGATCGTCCGCCGGCCGGCCGCACCTGGCCATGGCGTTGCAGCGGGCCGGGCTGGTGGACAGTGTCGGCGAGGCGTTCGACCGGTACCTGAACAACGGTGGCCGCTACTACCTGCCCAAGGCCGACACGCCGGTGCACGACGCCATCAAGATGATCAACGACGCGGGCGGCGTCACCGTGCTCGCGCACGCCTTCGCGCAGACGCGCGGGCGGATCGTCACCGAGGACGTCATCCGTGACCTGGCGGCGACCGGACTGGCCGGGATCGAGGTCGACCACCCCGACCACGACGCGCCTGCCAGGGCCCGATTGCGTGCCCTGGCAACGGAACTCGGCCTGCCGGTGACCGGATCCAGCGACTACCACGGGCGCAACAAGGTCGTCCGGCTCGGTCAGGAGACCACCGCGCCGGAGATGTTCGACGCCATCGCGGGACGTGCCACCGGCGCGCCCATCCTGGTGGGCTGAGCGATGCGGCTGTTCGACCCCACCCTGTTCACCGAGGCCACCATCACACTGTTCGTGATCATGGACCCCCCGGGCACCATTCCGGTGTTCCTGAGCCTCGTCGGGCGCAAGTCGCGCGCGTCGCGGATCCGCGCGGCCCGGCAGGGCGTGCTCGTCTCCCTCGCCGTGATCACGCTGTTCGCGGTGGCCGGCGAGGCGATCCTGGCGTACCTGGGCATCGGCATCCCGGCGTTGCAGGGGGCCGGTGGCCTGCTGTTGCTGCTGATCGCGCTGGATCTGTTGACCGGCAAGGGAAACTCGGAGCCGGAGGCGGTCGAGAACGTCAACGTGGCACTCGTGCCGTTGGGCACACCGCTGTTGGCGGGGCCGGGTGCGATCGCGGCGACCATCGTCTACGTCCGGCAGGCGCACGGCCAGTTCGGCTCGTATGTCGCGCTGGCGGCGGCGATCCTGGTGGTGCACCTGGTGTTGTTCGTGTTCCTGCGTTACTCCGGCGCCGTGATCCGGGTGATCAGGGAGAGCGGCATCCTGCTGATGGCCAAGATCGCCGGCCTGCTGCTGGCCGCGATCGCCGTGCAACTCGTCGCGAACTCGGTGCGTGGCTTCGTCAGCGGGGGGTGACGCGGCGTTGTCGGTCCCCCTGCGTACGGTTAGCAGAGTGCAGGATCAGCTCGGCTTCGACAGCATGCCGCGAAAGTTGGTGCGGGTGACGCCGGCGAAGCTGGCCACCTGGGGCGACTGCGCGCGCCGGTACCGGATGACGTACCTGGACCGGCCGACACCCCCACGGGGCGCGCCGTGGGCGCACGCCACCCTGGGAGCCGTGGTGCACAACGCGTTGCGCGCTTTCTTCGACCTGCCGGTGCCCAAGCGGACGCCGTCGTCCGCCGCCGCGCTCGTGGTCAGCAACTGGCACGACGACGGTTTCGCGGACGGCATGCAGGCCGCCGAGTACCGGGAACGCGCCCGCGACTGGGTGGCCGACTACGTGGTCAAGCTCGACGTCACCGACGACCCGGTCGGCGTGGAGCGGTGGGTGTCCGCGCCGGTCGGCCCGATCATCGCCGAGGGCCGGGTGGACCGGATCGACCTGCGCGACGGCGAACTCGTCGTCGTGGACTACAAGACCGGCCGCCAGGCGCTGACCACCGACGACACCAGGGGCTCACTCGCGCTGGCGATGTACGCCGTCGCGGCCCGCCGCACGCTGCGCAAGCCCTGCAACCGGGTCGAACTGCACCACCTGCCCACCGGCGAGGTGCTGGCCTGGGAGCACACGCAGGAGGCCCTGGACCGGCACCTGCGCCGCGCCGCCGAGGCCGCAGAGGACCTGAGCACCGCGGCCACCGAACTGGCCGACGGCGCCGACCCGGAGAAGCTGTTCCCGCCCAACCCCGGCTGGCGCTGCTCGTGGTGCGACTTCCGCCGCCACTGCCCGGAAGGCAAGGCGGCATCACCGGACCTGGACCCGTGGGCACTGCTGGCCCCGTAATGGACGACGATTCCCGGGAGATGGCCGACGAGATGACCACACCCACCGCGATGGACGCCCCCACCGACGCCCGCGGTCCTGGTGCTGCTCGGGATCGGCATGGTCGTCGCGCAGGTCGTCGGTGCGGCGCAACGTCATCCCGGCCCGGGCGCGCTCGCCGTCGGGGCGCACGTGGCCGGTGCGGTGGTGGGGATCTGGTGCTACCGACTGGCCGGCCGGCGATCGGGTCTCGTCCGGTGGCTCGGGTTCGCCGCGTTGCCGGTGCTCATCGTGGCGCTGCTGTGGATTTTCTGGTGGTTGCCGGTCTGAGGCCGACCGGCAACAGCAGGACGTGAGCCGTCAGCCGGCGCTGGCCAGCCAGCTGCGCCAGGTCGGCAGCAGCGTGCCCAGCAGGCCGTCGGGGTTCTCGGTGTTGGGCGAGTGCTTCGCGCCGGTCACCACGGCGAAGTCCGCGTCCAGCCGGTCGGCCATGTCCCGCTGCGACGCCACCGACCAGGCGTCGTCGGCCTCGCCGCACACGACCAGGCTGGGCGCGCCGACGCTGCGCAGCGTCCTGGACAGCTTCGCCACCCGGTCGGGCTCGGTGCGCAGCACAGTCCCCATGCCCAGCAGCCCGGCCGCAGACGACCGCAGCAGGCGTGCCCGCAGGAACTCCTTGAGCTCACGGGGTTTGTCGGCCCAGTCCGGCGACGACGCGTCCAGGCTCTCCCGCAGGTTCTGCGCGGCCCGCACGCCGTGCCGGCGCACGGCGGGCTCGGCCAGGTCCAGCGCGGTGCGCCGGTAGCCCGGCGGCAGCTCGCCGGGGCCGGAATCCTGCAACGTCAACCCGATGATCGGCGCGTCGGCGAGCACGGCACCCCTGGCGACCAGGCCGCCGTAGGAGTGGCCCAGCAGCAGCACGTGGCGCCCGTCCGCGGTCAGCTTGCCGATCAGCTCGGCCACCACGGGGCCCAGCGCGTCCGGCCGGTAGGCGGCCTCGTCGTCCGGACCACCCGACTCGTACTGGCCGGGCAGGTCGATCGCGATGACCTCGATGCCGGCGTCCGAGATCGGGTCGATCAGCGGGGCGAAGTCCTCCTTCGACCCGGTGAACCCGGGCAGCAGCAACGCGGTCGCGCCGAGGTTCGGCCCGGCCGCCGGCGCCTGGAGCGCGGCGATCGGACCGTGCCGACCCGGCAGGTCGACGCGGACCGCGCGATGCGGACTGAGCTGGGAGGGCTTCGACGTGGCACTCACGAGTTCGAGTCTGCCCCAACGAACGTCCGCCCGTGTGTCATCTTCGTGACGCCATGCCATTGCCGCGCAGGTTGCGCACGATGGGAGCAGTCAGTGCAGAGCGGCCAGCGTCGGCCCGCGCTGCTCGAGCACCACCGGCCCCAGCGAGGCCATCGACACCGGGCCGGTGTAGCCGTGCCGGTCCACGCCGATCACGCCGATCTTCTTGCCGGAAGCCGGATCGAGCACCTGGATCGCGTTGGGCACCGGCACCAGGTACTGCCCCGCGAACACGACACCGGCCCCGAGCGTGTTCGGCACCGTGAACTGCGGGTGCAGGTCAGTGGTGGACAACGCGATGGTCGACGAGCCGGTGTACCAGTAGGTCACGACTCCGCCGGTGGCCGTGCTCACCGGCACCACCAGACCCGGCGGATCGCCGGCCAGGTCGGCCGTCGGCAGGTCCAGCGGGTAGTCCTTCAGCTCTTTGCCGTTCTGCGCGTTGAAGATCACCAGCCGGCTCGGTCCTGGCATCGCGACCGCGACGTAGAGCTGGTTCATCGTCACAACCCGGGTGCCCTGGGCGCCGAGTTCCTGGCTGAACACCACGTTCGGCTTGTCCGCGTCGGTCGCGGTGGCCCGGTAGAGCGTCAACCGGTCGCTGTGCTCGCCGGCGCAGCGCTCGATCACGGCTATGACGCCGACGTAGGCCGCGACGGAGCCGTAGTGGCAGCCGGTGCGCGGCTGCACGTTGGGGTTGATGAAGTCCGGCACGGTGCCGTACTCCATGGTCTGCACCAGGTCCAGCCGCCAGGTGTCCAGGAGGGTGGAGCCGGTGGTGGTCACGTAGGTGCCGTCGTAGACCAGTTGGGTGCCCAACTGGGCGTCGCCGTTGCGCTGCGAGCCACGGGCGCCGGTGACCGGATCCAGTTCGGTGACCTCGTTGCAGTTCGACCGGTGGTAGACCGCGACCACCTTCCCGAACGCGCCCGCCACCGTGCACAGCGGCAGGTCACGGGTGTAACTCCAGCGCTGGTCGCCGGTCAGCGGATCACGCCCGACAACGGCCCCGTCCCCCGCAGTGACGATGGTCGGCCCGACAACGACAGGCGTCGGCGTCGCCGGACTCGGCTGCGACCAGAACTCGGCCAGCGAAGGCGGAAACCGGCTGGGCGCGGCCGGGGCGCTCACCCCGCCGGGACCAAGGATGAGCACGGTGTTGTGGATGTCGCTGCGCGACCAGAGCACCAGCCCCACCACCAGCGACGACACCACAACAAGCACCGCGACGACGTAGTCGATCGGCCGCCGAAACGGATTGACACCGCGCCGCCGTGGCCGTACCTGGTCCTGCCCCACCACTCGTTCCCGATCTGTCGCTGATTCGCCAGCCAGACCCTAGTACGCCGTCTGGTGGGTACGGGGTGAGGCGGCTGGACATGGTAGCCGGTTGGCTCGCTGGCTGCGCGGGTCTGTCCACAGGGAACTGGGTTGTCCACAGATTGCCGGCGAGCCACCCATTTGGGGCTTGACAGGCATAGGGTTGAAAAGGGCCGTAGCCCCCAGGGTTGGGCGGGGGTCTGCCTGTGGTTCGCCTTTGTTTGGCCTTGTTCGTTGTTTGGCTGGCACGCTTTGTCTAGGGAGGCAAGGCCAAGAGGCCATTCCTCGAGGTGTGTCTTTGTCCCCGGGAAGCGACAAGAGGCGCCTCGGCTTCGGGCCTGCTCTTGTTCGTCCGGCGGGTTCCGTTGGCACTCGGTGCGCGCCGCCCAGGTTGGGTGCCTACTCCCGGTGAGTCCGGCGGCTTCCTGTGTTGTCGTTGGTCATGTCTAGAACCAGGTCAGCTGGGTCGGGGCCTGCCGAGGGAACGGGAGTAGGCTCCCAGGTTTCGTGGCCCTGGGACCAGACTCAACGCGACCCGCCGGACGAACGAGAGCAGGCTCCCAGCCGAGGCGCCTCTTTGTCTCTTGGCTTCTCAGGGATTGGCATGAACCTCGTGGCATAGCTAATTACCCTGGCTTATCCAGTTCTTCTGCATCGCCCCGCTACGACAATTACGTAGCGGGGTGATGCAGAAGCCCCACAGCGTGCGCACCAGCCAAACAGCACGGCGCCCCCTGCCGGGAGCGGCAGGGGGCACAGCGCTAGCCTTGATCATTCGCGGGGGTGCCGGGTGGGCTTCCCGATCCCCGGATGTTGATCTCATGTCGGCTTGTTGATGTTGTTGTCAAGGTGCGGTTCGGGCTGGGACCCGACTGTCGCGTCGGGTGGGCGCCGGGTTCC
>WNGR01002089.1_pt1 | contig 22019 bp, 13 predicted proteins | sample 5407581 | NCBI WGS metagenome assembly WNGR01 (sample SAMN13153383, study PRJNA577476) | soil metagenome | isolation source: 80 cm soil or saprolite under Garry oak tree replicate 2 | place: USA:California | collected 2016-06-15
CTCTATTATAGCACAGATGTTCCTGAGGGCACACTGGTGTCTGACAACTTTGCCCATGGTGTCTGACGCCAATTCAGGAGAAGTGGAAGGCAGTAAAAAATTATCCCAAAACGGCTGGAACCTTGCAGCAGTCGGTTGACGCAGGTGGGTACTGACATGGGAACAGGGCGGTAGGCGCTTCTCTGGAAAAGACATCGGCGCTGCTCACCGATAGCGCCAAACAGCCCCGCATAGGCATCATTGCTCATGCTCTTATGATTCACCCCAGTGCTGCAAGAGCAAACGGTAGTGCGCGATCATGCTCTGGTGAAGTCGTTCTACGGTTTGGCTGCAGTTCTGTAGCTGTCCCTCGTGGTAGCTGAGTGCTTTGCGTGCGCCCTCTACCGCTTTAGGGGACACCTTTGTGACCTGTACTGCCTCTGCTGGCAGCGGTTCCCATGTCGGAGAGTTGCGCCAGTTGATATAGGGGCAATTACGGCACTGGTTGGCACAACAATAGCCACGCCGAATCAGGAATGAGCGGGTGGCTACATACAAGCCGTTCTCGTCCATGGTCCAATCAGTTGGATCTGTCATGATTTCATATTCCAATTGCTCTTTGAGGAAAAGGGCAAAGTCAGAGGCAGACAAGTGTCAAGCAGCTCGTTAGCGCTGAGAGCCATGGCCATGTGTCATAAAACGTATCATCTCAATAATGCGGGGTGGGGTTGTGAGAGAGATGGGCATGTCTGGGACGGCTCCATCTGGGGAAGGCATGCAGAAGAAGACCGACGAGAGCACGACCTCTGCGGGCTGGTGATGATCCGCTTTTCGTTGTTGTGGGGTGGTTCAAGGCCCTTGTCCCCAAGAGGTACCTAATGCCATAGGCTTCGCACGTTCTTGGATGAGGGAGGCTAAGCTGGGGAGGGCGTGGGTTTGAGCAATGCGGTCATGAAAATAGTGATAGATATTGATCCCAAGCTTGTTGGCCGTGGAAACGAGCGTCTGAAAGGTATCCCACGCCCCAATTCCCTGCTTGGTGCGTGCCTGCAGACTCACATCCCGTTTGCGGACGCGCTGTCTCGCCCCTAGCTCTGCCGGATTGTTGTGCAAGAGGATTTCAGGATGAGAAAGCACCATCAGCAACTGGTCTCGCTTTTCCAGCGTCCGCCCTTTGCACTCATCCAATTGCTGGTAGCCGCTGGTCTGCCCGAAGAGCTGATCAAACTGAGCCCGGCACGCATCAGCCTGGGCAGGGCTGGGGTGCTCTCGGTAAGCCAAGAGGGTTCGATACAGCTTCCAGAAGCTCTGGGAGAAGTCTTCCAAGATGTGGCAATGGTGAGCAAAGCGCGGCACCAATTTCCTGTAGTGGCGGTACTCATGGATCCAGCACAGAGCCAGCTCTGCGGTCAGCCAGTTGAATTGGGGCGCATCGTCACAGATGAGCAGGTCGACCACCGGGTAGGTGGTCTGGGTTCGGTAGGCTGCGATGGCCAAAGCGTCTTTGATGCCCTTGCGCAGAATGGGTCCCAATGTGGGCAGGCTCTCGTCGAGCAAAGCATCGATCTGCTGTTCATTACACTCTTGGTCATATGGCAGCACAGCGCTGAGTTTGGTGCACCACTTCTTGCCGACTCCCAATTGCGGCAAAAGTTCCAAGGCGACCTCATTGAGTCGGAAGGTGGGATCAGCTCCACCCAAGAGAACCCGAAGCATCGTCATCCGGTCTTTGGAAAGGGTGGTACAGTAGGCGGTATACAGCGGGTTGCAGAGCACATGACACTGCTGATTCTGCCCGTTGACTCGCGTCCCTGTGCTATCCAGGTGGTGCCATGGGCAGCTGGAGAGGCCCGCCTGCAAGACCTTCGCACTCTCGACATGGAAGGGCTCCTGATCTTTGATCAACAAGTCGGAAAGCTGACCAGCACTGATGCAGAGACCAACTGTGTGCAACACCTCGAGGATCTTGGGCTCACTCATCTGCCCTGCATAGTAGAGTGAGAGCACCCAGGCTCTCACCCCCGGCCCAAACTGCCCGTGGTAGCAGGCTTTCAACTCGCCCACATACGTCCGCTTTTGGCTCGGCGAGTAGTATTTCTCTTTCCGAAACCGGATCGTGTCGGTGCGAAACTCGATGTCCTGTACAACCACGTCCATGTACCCTTTGAACTGAGCATCGGCAGGCAGAAGGTCCTGATCCACCTTCACTACCACTTCCCGATCGATCTGGATGTGAGCCTGCTTGCTTTCTTTGTGATGGGGTCTGGACTCCCGACGTTCTTTTTCCGAAGACAGATCCCCTCTCCCTTTGTTTGGCAAGATCCTCGGTTTGCCCTGTTCTCCCTTGAGGCGATTGTTCTCGTCACGTAGCCGTTGGTTTTCTTCGGTTAGCTCTGCCACTTTGGCAGACAGGTTTTCCACCACGTTCATCAGATACAAGAACACTTGGCGCAGACCTTCGTCTTCAATCGTGCTGGGATCGAACTCTTCTCGCATGCTATGAGTCTACACCTTCTCTCGCTTTGTGCCCACAGGGGCGGTCTCCCGATAGGACTTCTGGTCACAGATGGCTCAAAACACTTGTTCGCCCTAGCTCCAAGGGTACAAGCATTGAGACCCTCTCGGCCTGCGTTGCCCCTGATTATTGAGATGATACCATAAAACGTATACAAATCATGACAACAGAGAGTAGATCACTCATCAGATCCCCTTTTCCCTGAACCCGTCCACCTCATTTTGTCACAAAACGTATACACGTGACGACGAGATACTACATCCAATGAGGCCATACCTCAATTCCAACTTGACCCACAATACTTCTGAGTTCTCAGTCACAATAATGTGCGGGAGGTAACGCTACCCTTGCGGCCGCATATCAAGTAAGCGAATAGGCAATAATTTGGCTCCCCACCATCTGAGGAATCGGGTAGGGCCTTTGTTCACCGCCTCTCCATTTCCCGACAGAAATGCCGAAAAACGCCGAAAAATGGATGCGAAATTCGCATCCATTTTTTTGGCTCCCGATTGGCTCTGCAAGCCAAAACTTGGGGTCTAATATATAAGGACTACAACCGCTCCCTCAGTACACATTGACCGGTTTCCCTTTTAGGCCCACTTCAGAAGAATTATTGAGCAACAATCAAAATGAATATACTCTGCCGAGACCGTAAAGAGCAGTTGTATTCCCGTTCTCATCCTCTTCGTACTTCAAACCACGTTTATGAGGCTCAGGTCCATCTCCCCTGCTCCATCAAAAGCATCAAAGCATACAGCCAACGTGCTTCTCTACGGCTCCCGAACTCTGTTCCGCTCTAGCTTGCCTCTTGAGACTGTACCATCCTATCGCTTCACGCCAAATTCGTAATCACGCGCCCACCCAAATCAATTTCTCCTCTCACCACAAAGCCCAAGATCACTCCGATCGTGACCAGGTTGGCAATCTCCTCAATCTGCCCGGGTGTCACTGGCGCAGAGAGTGCAAGGATAAGGCGCTTCTCCTTATGGGTGAGCATGAAGATGGTTCCCCAGGAAACCTGTTCCTCTTGGATATCTCCAACAGTGAACGTCGTTGAGGTGAAGGCTTCGCAATTGAGGTAAAGCGCATGCTCTTGGTTCTCAGGGTTCAGAAAGATGGTGATCTGTGTTGGTGATGGGCTGCTCATGCTTCATCTCCCTGTTCGAGAATCACTGGCGGGTCTTGCTTGACGGTGAAACGCTGCTGAAACATGTCAATGAACCCCTCGAAGAGGCCGGACCGTATGCCCTCCTGGAAGAACTCCTGATCCTCTCCCGAGAGCGTGGTGAGTACAGGGCGAGGATGTCTTGAAAGGCAATATCACTGCCCATAATCATATCCTGCCAGTAATGTGATGCATGCAAGACAACACGAATATGCCAGATCGAGATAGACCAGCTGGATGAAAGGCCCTGTCCTTTCCTACCAAGGCGAGCGAGAAAGACCTGAGTCCATCCGTAACTCCTGAGTGAATGAACTGACCACTTCCGCCGAAGTGGCCAGGGGTAACTCCTATCTACGCGGCATGCCTGTCATGAGGTCGGAGGCTAGCTGCTCAAACGTGTATCTCGTCTGCACCCGTCCCTGTCCGACGCGTTTGTGCAGAACGCTTTCGATGTGCGCGAGCAGGGTGAGATCGTAGGTCTGCTCGTCGCAGTTTCGGCACCTGAACGCTGGAATGCCCACCACCTCAATGCAGGGTACACGCCCGATCCGTCGGAACTGCACGGCTCGCGTCGAAGCGACCAGGTCCTGCACACCCTGGTCGCGCTCACAGGTCGAGTAGACGAGGAAGCCTATCGTGGCGTTATCGAGCATTGTTGCTTTCCTTTCTGGAACACAACTAAGAACAGAAGTTTTACTGCCATTGTAGCCATTTTTTACGGACCTGGCAAGCCACCTTTTCCCAACAAGCGTCGTTGCCACCTTTCCACTGAGAAGAAAAAAGGGCCTGTAGATACACTGATTGCTTTTCAAGCGTAAACAAGACAATCGTTACGCGATGAGCAACAGAACCGACCCTGCCGATGGCTACACAAGCCTTGCCTGTGAGATGGAGGAGAACATACAGGAAACAGCATTATGGGGATCGAGGCCAACAAAGCATCTTCGACCAGAACTATCTCGAACGTTCAGGAGAGGTGACAGATGGTCATGCAGGAGGAAAGCGAGCAGCTCATGCCTCACTGAGGTATCAGGTCTATTCGGGCTCATAGATAGAGGCACTATCCATGCCCCTTTTAGGTAAGGTCGGGGAAAGATGACATTATTCGGCATGCGCCGCGCCTGAACTGTCATGAGGACATTGCGGACAAGGGACATAAGGCATTTGCTGCTGCCAGTAGAGGAAGAGGACACGTTGCTGTTCCGGCGTAATCCACCATTCACGGGTATTGCGCATCGCATTGCTCCGCTGGATGATCGTGAGTGCTATCTGGTTGTCCTCAAAAAGTTTCTTGATGCGGCTCACCTTCACCTCATGCTGCCTTGCAAAAGCGGCAACCGTCAGTGTTCCAGTCGGCAGGCCTCGCCTTTCGAGAACGGAGGTCGATTCATGAGAGGAGCGTGAAAAGCGCAGTCCGGCGAAAAGCTGAACAAGCTCGTCTAAGCCAAGAGCCGACCGCGTCCGCTCCGCAATCTCAGCCGAATCTTCGTTCTGACCGATGAGAGACGTGGTTGGAACTACCTGGACGCGGTCCAGTTGCTGCAGCAAGCGTGGAATGAGTACTCTGAGTGGCAGTATTTCTTGCACCAGTGCTTTCAAGGCCTCAATCTCCTGGATCAGTTGCTCCACATGGTCGAATGGTGGTGAATCCGGCAGACCTTGCCGTGCTCTCCAGGCCTTCACATCATCGAGCGCGATACGCAGGCGGTTCTTCCTGGCGTGGGTCGCCACCAGTTCGCCACCTTGGATCATGCGATAGACGGTGCGTGGATTGACACCCATCAGCGCTGCTGCCTCCGATCCCATGAGGTATTTCCGCCCCTCATGGCTGTTCGGTTCTTTCCTCATAATTTTCCCCTTTGTTCTGGCCGCTCGGTTAGCGGGCATCACAGGTCTCGGTATCATGCTGTCTCAGATTTCCCTCATTCTCCCGATGACGCGATGGCTACAAGATCGTCCTTCTCATCGTGCCCACGAGAGTAATGTAGCAGGAAATACTCGACATAGCTGTTAGTTTTCACCCAACTTGTTGCAGGAAAATTTTTTGATGCTCAGAGCCGATCTACTCCATCTGGCACACAGCTGAAATGGGTTCGTGTGCATCATGGCATCCACCTGGGGAGGAATAGAGAGCCGATGAGGATACGAATTTGTCGTCATGACAGGTCCTCCCTGAGAAAACGCTGCTCACCGCATCTGTGTCATGACAAGTCTCAACTGGAGGAGCCCCCCATGCAGTGGTGTGTCGTGACGAGTCTTTGCTCTATGTCTCTACTGGCAAATGCGATGGTCAAGACAGGACTCACTTGAGGAAGACATCTTCTGCTCATACTCCCTGTGATGGGCGTTCATCGACGATCGCTCTCGTCATGACACGTCACATATACAAGGCTCTCGAAGTGATTTTTGCTGTCATGATAGGTCTTTCGGCATGGCTCCCCCTGGAAGTCTGCTGTCAAGACAAGTCTTCGGCATGCCTGTTTGTTATAGTCGGCGCTGTCATTACAAGTACATCATTTAAGGAAAGATAATTTAAGTATTTACAAAATCGCCGTGAATATGTTATATCTACTCTGTGGTAGGCTGATGTGATCTGATTCAATGGGAATGGCCCTTGCAGGATCGCCTCTGATCGGAGAGAGCCTGAAACTGTTCCCCAAGATGCCTGATTCTCGAGGGAGGAGACCTATGTCCTTGTTTTATCAACCGCATCAGATCGAAAAACAGCGCAGGCAGTATGTTTGTACTGTCTGTAAAGGCACCTGGTCTCGTCAATCGGATATCCGCCAGGACTGCCCTGTCCCCGGACACCCCCCAATCTACAACAAGTGGCGCAGCGTCCCGCCTCATTTGCAAAGTCGTTTCAAGCTGCGTCGCCATGGTCTTCAACCTGGTGGTCCCCCGCGTGCCGGTTTTGCCTATCCCAGGTCTCCTCTGTTTGTGTACGAGTTGTACGACGTGAACGAAGCCATTCCCCGACGCCCGTTGTCGCTCAAACAGCTCATCTATTTCAACCATCCCTCTGTGCGCGAGTACTGGATTTGCTATGACTGCCGTTCTGTCTTCAAATATGCCGATGAGCAGCCCATGGGTCGTCTGTGTAAGACATGCCACGCCAAGCGGCTACCGGACCAGAGAACAAAAGCCTGGGATGGATAACACTGCGCTCATGACGCATCTGACGAAAAGGCTCGCTTATCGGTATAACTCGCCCCAGTATTGATCAACTTGTCTAGATCTTTGGCGAGGCGCGTCCTCAGCGATTGTAATCCACGCTGCCCTCATTTCCTGCGGATGCCTAACATTCGGGGTCCAGTTCGTCTCAGTGCCGGAAGATGTTTTCAATCGATCTATGACTTTGCTCTGCTCTGGAGGAGGACTCGCCTGAAGGCCTGGAGAGCATCTAGACTCGTCTTCCCCATGAAACCTGGCATGGTTGGGGCACCACCGAAAGGAGCAAAAGGACTCATTGGTCTAGATACTGTCATCCTCTCCATACCTGGACAATCGAACTACATGTTGAGGCATTTTCCCTTCAAAAAAGCCGTTACATGCCCAAAAGTGGATGCGAATTTCGCATCCTATTTTTGGATACTGAATCGGCTCTGTGAGCCAAAACTAGGGGTCTAGTATATTAGGGATACGATCCCTCTCTCTACGTAGAATGACCGGCTTTCCTTTTGAGTATCCTGGGTGAGCATTGCACATGAAAACTCCAGCGATTATATTCCGCCGATGTTATGAAGGAAGGTCATATCATATACTCCGCCACAAAGGAAATAGATTCTTTACTCGTTCATCCGAGTAGATCGTTTTCTGCAACTTGGGACCATCCCGGACATACGCATGTGGGCCACCAGATACCAGCATGGGTAATTATCAGAAGAACCTTCTCTCTCACAAACCAGCTACCTCAGCCCTTACACACTTTTTACCTCAGACCGCTCATAGCAGCAACGAATCACTTCTGAGATTCTCATTTTCTAGTTACTCATCATCCTGTACTATTCGACCAGAAATATCTCTGAGTGCTCGGCCACAATCGCGTGTGGGCGGTAACGCTGCCCCTGCAGTCGCATGTCAAGCACGCGAATATGCATGCCGGGAGAAGCATTTTTTAGCTGCGGAAAGCGCTCCTGAGGAGCGACAATACGCACTTCAACCTCGCGCCACTCCACTGTTACGACCCAGTAATAATCCTTGAGCTCTATTGTCCTAATTTTTCCCTCAAGGCCTAACGAGGCCATTTGCAGAGCTGTGGAGAGGTGGGGATGTTTCGCCTGCCACGCCCAGAATGGTTGACACCAGGGACGAAATTCGCATAGAGTACAGGCCTCGCCAGGGGTAGCAAGCTCCTCCGCAGAGGAACTTTCCTGCAACCGTCTGATCAATACGCGCGCTTCATTGCCAACATGGTGACATGTCTCGGGCTCGATTGATATCTTGTGCATTGCCCCTGTCAGGGGATAGGTCACCCACGCTTCCACTGGCCACTCGCCAAATGTTTCGTACCACAGGAGGGCATACAACTGGAGTTGCCGCTCATATCGCGCTGGCAGTCCGTCTCGCAGGGCAGACTTATAATCAAGTAGGGGTATTCCGGTAGGAAGCCTTTCTGCATAATCCACTCGCCCGGTGAGAAGCCCATCTTGTGACTGCACCGGTACCTCGACCAGCGCTTTGTCCTCGCAGACACTCTCCATTTCAGGACGATGAGCCCTGTTTGTTACAGTTGTACCCTGGTTTTCATGTTCGGCCTGCTCGGTTGCAAGCTGCTTTGCTAGCCGAAGCGCCTCGGAAGCAATTGCTTCTAATGCACGGTGTACCCGCTCTTCATCATGAGGAAGCATTCGTTCGCGAGGGCGGCTGTCTTTTTGTTCCTCCTGGAGCGCCAGTTCGTGGCGAAAACGGCGGTGAGCCTCACCGATGATTTCACTTCGATTATCAGAACTGATCGGACGCTCAGTGAGCGATTGGAGGGTTTTGTGGAAAGCGATCCCCACACGCGCTGCGTAAGCAGTACGGCGCTCATACCCCTGTGACATCTCAAAGCAGGCGCGTAAGCCGCAGGTACGTATCATTTCAATCGCTGTTGGCCCGAACGGCGCTTCAGGTCGCCCTCGTGGGGGCCTGAGACTTCTCCGGTCAATGTGCCAGTTGAACGCGGTATTTTGCGTATTCTTATTCATAGTGTCACCAGGTGATTGAGAACCCAGAAAGGGCGGCGCTCAAGATCAAAAGAGGTGTGGACCGAACATCGCAAACCGTGGGCGCTCAGGAAGGCCTGTCGCTCATCGCTCGTTGGCCGGGCCTGCAAAGGATGGATCACCCAGAGACTCACCTCGACACCGTCCTGGCTGCGAAGGACGCAGGGGAAATATTGGTCTCCAAGTACACGCCCAGGTAACACCTCCCAACTTGTCCGTGCGTATTCTGCAAGCGAGTCCGCGCCACGGCTAATTTGGGCAGGGCTCAAGGAAGGCTGCTGGCGATGGAGCACAAATCGAAGGAGGGTTGCGCCTAACGCTCGATCCAGCAGTGGGTGGAGCATCTGCTTGCGATAATCAAACATGCAATGGTAGCAGGCTCCACCGCAGTTTGGATTTTCACAATGCTCTCCCAATTCTAACGCTTTCTCTAAAATGGCCTTCATGTTCTGCTCGATTGCTCGTGCGTAACCGGCTCCGCCAGGCACATCGTCATAGAGAAATACTTCACCGTGCAGGCGATGATTGAGCCCACGCCGCACAGCCCGTACACCGACTTGGAGTTCTCCAGGGTCTATCTGCAAGATAATAGCGGCGGCATTAGCCACGAGTATGCCAAACGAATACCAGACTGCCTTTCCTGACGGCTGTTGGAGGGGAGCATCCATGGTGGTCGGCAGATCGATACCTAAAAGAATGATCTCCGAGAAGAACTGATGGCCGAGAATGACCTGGTTGTGGAAGTCTGATGTGTTGGGACACCAGTCACCCGCGCGAGGCCCGGTGTTCCTGCCCCTAAATGGCGGAACACTGGCCGGATAGCGGTGCGTTCCAGGATTATCCAGATCAAGAGCACGACCGCAAACGGGGCAGACAATAAAGCCGGGGAAGTCGGGATTCGGGCCTTTGTTGCAGGTAAAGAGTTCTCCTCTACGAACCCGGACATACAGGTTCGGGGCGAAGGGAACTTGTGGCCTGCCCGTATTGAAGGACGTTTGCCCTACCAGCAATCGCGCCGGGATGGCGTACCCACTGCGCTCCCGTCCGCCTCTCTGGTACAACTCACGTCCTACGTTTGGCAATGCGCAGTCTACTGTGAAGCCTCGAGGACGCAGGTAGGGAAGCGACATCACATGAAAACTACCGCACTCCGCGCATTGGTCCGGGGCATCATTGGTACTGCTGGCGAGCATGATGGATTGACAATCAGCACATTCTACCAGTGTGCCAGAGGGGTTGTAGTCGGGACTGGCGTTGTACCGATCGTAGACGCCAGCGCTCCGATAAATGTAGGTGTTGGGAAACTCACCTCGAATCACCTCGGCACCTGGTGCGTATTCTGCCAGGGCTATTTTGAGATCTCGCTGCATGGCATCGTTTTCCATCATCTCTATCTCATCGTATGAGGGCCTCTCCGATGGAATGAAAAGGCTCACGACATCCACCGGAAAAGCATATTTAGGAAGGAGTCCAGCGTTGATCAGTTCTTCCAGCACGCTTTCTTTCGCCTCTCCACGGTTGATTACAGATTGCACTTCCGCCACTAATTCGCTTATCCACGCTCCGAGGCGAGGGACAAAGGCTGGATCGACGATGTGCTCGCACCGCATGAGGAGTGAAGCCCGATTTGCTGTGAGGTGCCGCCGTAAATGTACGGTTCCTTGTATGTTGATAAAGTCGGCGATCGTCCCCCGCGCTGAAAAGAGGCTCCCTGGTTGAGTTGCCTGCCTTAGCTTCAGCAGTTGATAGAAGAAATCCTGCAAAATCAGGGATCGAACGTGGCGTCGTGCAATGACCTCATTATTGAGATAGAGGGCTGGGACGCGTGGTGGGTTACTGACAATTTCCGGTGGATGCGCGAAATAATACTGGTCGTGGCTGCGAAACTGCGCGAATGTCAGTACGGTTGCCAGCGCACTCCCGCGCCGCCCGGCGCGTCCTGCTCGCTGTTGGTAGTTAGCGACGGTTGGGGGCACGTTCCGCATGCCCACGCTCAGAAGGCTACCAATGTCGATCCCCATCTCCATCGTCGTTGTGACCGAAAGCACGTCGATACGATAATCGTCAGGGTGCTGATGATCATGAAAGAGATCCTGGAACCAACGCTCTTCGTTGCGTGCTTCTACGCCTGAAATCTGGGCCGTGTGTTCTGCAGAGCGCAATGCATAGGGATCATCAAACGGGGAAGTGGGTAGAGCGTGCAGTGCCGCCCGCCGATAGAAATTCCGGACCGACGACACGGGGACAGGACTGGTTCGTTGACCGCAACGCAGGCAGACATGGAAGAGCGCCTCGCTCATAATGTAGGCGCAAGCACTGCATCGATGGACCGTATCACCGACCGGGTGCAACGCGAACCCATCAATGCGAATGCCGTAAGGGACCTCCCCTCCAAACCTTTTGCCCGCCCCGGACAGGATACCCAATCCTTTCAGCGCGTTCCACAGGGGTGTGACAAGATCGTTGACCCATCTTGCCGCCGCCACCTTATTCGGAAGTCGACCCAGTTCGACAAGCGCCTCTGAAACGGCGATCACGTAGCGCCCGAGCTTGCGTTTATTCTGGAGATTATAGGGAATGGCCTGGCGTCCCTCGCTATTCTGCTTGCGGTATCCCCAGATAAGCAGGGACCGCTCATGCTCCTTCACCAGCTTTTCCGGCCATTCCCATGGAGCCAACGGATTGGGTGGAAGCAGAACGTTCTCCGTTGCCAGGATACGAGTAACCGCCTGGAGAAATAGGCGGGTCTCATCTTCGTCGAGGTGAGGAAATGCCCCGATGTCTTCCGGTAAGGGCACGCGCCAGCAAGCCAATCCCAATGGCTCCAGCGCAAACTCCCTCTGGGAAAGTTCGCGACGCAAGCCAAGGTTGAAAGCTGTTTCCGCCTCCTTGAAACACGCTGCATCTCCATCGTTCATACGGGCAAAGTATTCGCGCATGCGCCCATTCGTCGGATTGATCCCTCGTTGTAACTGCATGTCTATGACCTGCGAACGTACCTCTGCAAAAGCCAGCGGTTGCGGGCGGGGATGCCTCCCCGTTCCTATGCAAGTGGCACACGGCTTCCTAAGCACATGCTGTTCTTGACCTATGATGTAAGGGCCTCTTTCCTCGACTTGGCCGGTTCCGGAGCAATCGGGGCAGGACATTAGCACGCGGTAGACGAGTTGGCGGAAGAGATCGTTGTGATGATCATCGCGCAGATCGGCGGCGAGTTGAGCAGCTTCCTGGCGAGAATCAGTAAAAAGCAAGGCCTTTCGCCCGTAATTAGGAGGGGCACCGTACGCCGCGCGTGGCTGGACGCGAAAGCCATCCTCCGCGACGATCGAGAAAGTGCGGGGGCCCTTCGTTCGTAACGGCTCGATGATCTCGCGCCCATCCTTCCCTGGCTCACGATAGTTCCGGCAGCGCGGGCATTGACCGGGGAATTGACTGACCAGCACATCGTTTTCTTGCGCTGGCTCGGTCGGATAAACCGGACGCGCGTAGATATCGTGTGGGTGCGTGGAGAGGGTGGTTCGGGTCGAGCGATACTCACAGGGAGCATGAACCTCTGGCGCTTCGACTCCGAAGATCTGGAACTGCTGGAGATCTTCGCGCGCGCCGCTCAGATCGTCACTCCAGGGCCACAGGCTTCCCTGAACAGAATCCGGAATGCCCCCGAGATAAAGAAGCCCGCAGTGCCGACAAGAGAACAGCTCTAGCACTCGCGCTCCGCAGTCACACCAAGGGCGAGGGTCCATGTAGAGTTTCCCCACCGGACGAGGCGCGACTCCGGTCGGCAAGGGAGGTGCTGCAGGGCAGTCGGGATCCATACAGGCCCAAATACCATAGATTCCGCGGAAAAAGAGATGCACGCGCATGGAGAGGAGCGGCGGCGTATCTGGGAGAGCGGACGCGCGCGCGTAGCTACCCGCGGCTAAAATGCCTGCCGTAGCCCTCTCACGCTCCTCAGGTATGCTTAATCCCGGCCAGCATTCCTCGGCAAGCGCGTCAAGTAAAGTTGCACGGCGTGCAGTGCGTTGGCGTACCCAGTCGATATCATGATTCTGCTCGAGTAAAGCGTAGAGGGCCACTTGCGGGTCGACCTGCATATCGACAGAGCCGAGTTCAAGTTCGGAGGCGAGCTGTTCGATGGCAGGCAGGGGATCGCTGAGAGAAAAACGCTCGTAGAAACGTCCGAATGCATACAAGGCTTGAGAAGACGCTTGGCGAGTGGGGATTCCCTCTTTGGCGTCAACTTAAGAAAATGTACCTGAACAACAGAAAAGCAAGCGAGGCGGAGTGACTGGTGGTACAGTAAGAACAACATCTGTCGCTTACTGACAAGGAGTCACTCATGCCTCAACGAGATCATGATAGCGTAGCGCCTGCCGACCCGCAATGCCCAGCCGATGAGGACTGGCAGCGCTTGGTCGAGCAGCGGTTGCCTGCCGAGCTGGAAAGGCAGGCCCAGCACCTCAAAGCCTTTGTGCGCGTGCGTGAGGTGCCCTCAGCACAGCAGCTGTTGCGCGGACTGCTCTACTATGTGCTGAGCCAGTCCAGTTTGCGTGGACTCAGTGCGTGGAGCCGCTTGATCGGCCTGACCAGCCGGGTGCTCTCGGGCCAAGCTTGGCACAAACGCTTGCTGGGGAGTGCTGACTGGCTCTTGTGGCTCTTCAATGCCTTGCTAGCTGCTCCCATCGGTCGCTTTGCTGAGCAGTCACAGCGCATCCTGTTGGTCGATGCCACCCATGTCTCCTGCCGCGCCAAGCAAGCGGACACCTGGCGCTTGCACTGTGCCTACGACCTGCTGGCGGGCCGACTGGCCTGGGTGCGCATCAGCACCAAGCACGTGGGGGAAGGCTTTGCCCATCTGCTGCTGCAGGTCGGTGACATTGTGGTGGGCGATGGAGCCTACAGCCGTGGCAAGCAACTGCTGGCCGTGGCCAAGGCCGGAGCCTTCTCGCTGGTGCGCTACAGTGCAGCCCATTTGCCGCTCTACGCGCCGTTGGCTCCGGCGTGGAGACGGGAATATCGCTTGGATGTGCCGACTTGGTTGCGTCGCTTGCGGCCCGGGCTCTACGAACGACAGGCCATGGTCGTGGAGCCAGAGGGCTGCGTGCCGGTCCGCCTGATCGCTCTGGTCTTGCCAGAGGAGCAAGCCGAGGCCTTACGGCGACAGAAACAGCGCCAAGCGCGCGACAAAGGGCGCACCCTTTCAGCCGAAGCGCTCTTTCTGGCTGGCTTTGTGCTGCTGGTGAGCACCCTGCCTGCCCAGTCATGGTCCAAAGATCACCTGCTGGAGCTGTATCGTGCCCGCTGGCAGATTGAAGTGCTCTTCAAGCGCATCAAAGAGGTGCTCGCGCTGCACTGCCTGCCCGCGCAGACCCCTCAGGCTGCGCAAGCGATGATCTGTGCACTGCTGGTGGCTTGGATGCTCATCGAAGACGATGTCCAGACGCTGCGTCGCCAGCTCAGTGAGGGCGAATTGGTCGAGTGCCCCTTGAGTAGCTGGCGCTTGGCGCAGTTGGCCTTTGACAGTTTGCGCCAGGTGGTCACCGGGCACTGGACCCCGGAGCGCCTGCGGGCCGTGCTTCCCGAACTGCGCCGCCTCTTCGTCGAGCGACGTCAGCGTCCGCTGCGCGAACACCAACGGCGCTACCAGTTCTGCCAGCAGGTGCTCTGCCAAGCCGATCTCGTTGTGCTTTTCGATTGTTCAAGTGCTTAAGTTGACGCCAAAGGGGGATTCCCTGCGCCGCCTTGCCGGTCCTGATCAGGGTAAACCGACTGACAGGCTCACCAAACAGGTCCGAGATGAACTCCAGTAATTGCTCATCGGCACCCGCTGGTACGGAAGCCGTTGTTGCTATAGCGCGAAACTGCGGTGAACCCGAGGGTAACCCCAGCCGTTCTTTGAGACGCCTGACCAGATAGGCGACTTCTGTTCCTTTCGCCCCTGTGTAGGTGTGCGCCTCATCAAGCACAAGCGTTATGCGTGCATCTGGTGTGCTTTCCAGCCACCGTCGTGTGAGTTCAAAGATTCTCGACTCGATAGGGCGGACCAGCATATACTCAAGCATGGAGTAGTTCGTGACCAGTATATCAGGAGGCGCGGCCTGGATGTCCCACCGGCAGAGCATCTCTGTGCTGTCCGGACGCGGCCAGGTGCCGGTGTCGCGCAGATCAGCGCGCAACTTTTCCCAATCCTGCCTGAGCTTTTCAAGATATGCTGCGAGGCGGTCCCGCGGCTGCTTGTAGGCCCAGTTTCCGGTGGGTTGCGACATACCAGTATACATACCGAAGCGAATAACGTTCCCCTGCAGACGTTCTTTCTGCCACTCAGGCGAGGCCCCACGGGCGAGAATACGGCGCAGACGCGAGAGCTGATCGTTCACCAGGGCATTCATCGGGTAGAGAACGAGCGCCCGCATTGCCGCTGGGCGACGTTCATGCCTCCGACTATGGAGCCAGCCTCTCTGTGGATCAAAACGACCTGGACGTTCCTGGTCGGCAATCGGTTCCCACGACGGAGCCTCCCTCAAAATATCTGCCAGGATGGGAAGGAGAAAGCTTTCTGTCTTTCCAGAGCCTGTACCGGTGGCTACCAGCAGGTTAGGCTGATCTCCGAAAGCGGTCAGTAGAGCTTCTTCCTGGTGAGTATAGAGGGGAAAGCGGTCAATGGGTACGCCATGTTGCACCAATGCGGCCAGTCCGGTGGGAACGCTCTGCGGATACAATTCCTCTAGCTCTGCGAGCTTATGTGCTGTTGGAAATGCAGGGGTTGCTTCAATAAATGGGGCTTGGGCAACTACTCCCCGTTGGCGTAGAATCTCCCCGCGTTCAGCAAAGATAGCAGGATGCGCGATCTTGTAAGCTGTTTCCAGGTATTCGATCATCGACTCTTTGATGTGTTCGAATGCCTCGCTTGGTGTGAGATGCATAGGAAACCTCTCCTCGCCTAACCGTTCGCGCGCTCTGCTTCAGAGCAACCTACTACCGAGTTGCTCCTACTAATTGCTCCCAGGTGGCTTCTCTTGTCCAACGCACATAGTCTGGATATCTTATCGCCCGCGGAATAAGCCAGCGATTGACGGCAAGCGTTCCAATGGTAGCTGCAGAAGACCGCACTGCCGCTCCGATCTCTTCTTCCCCGCGTAGACACTCTCGCCAATTGGCTACGAGAGGAACTCCATAGATTTCTCTATTGATTCCGTGTTGAAGCACGTGAGGGTCGAGGCCAACCCGGCGCAAGGCCTCGCGCGCTACCCGCAAGCGCCAGTTCGGTCCTTGTCCGAACTGGTGTCCGGACGCGTAGGGGTGTCCTTCCCGGCGGAGGAGTTCCCGCATCAGCAGGAAAAGCGGTTGGGGAATGTGAAAATGACCCCAACCGGTTGTCTGCCCGATGTGGACAAAGTCCACTGCTTCAGGCAGTTTGAGGCGGTTGTAGAGAGAAGAGCGTCCAAGTGCCGATGTGACGGTGATCAGCAGGAGTTGCGCGTGTTTATATTGCTGGCTGATAATGCCACTCCGATGGTTATACTTTGCAGCAAAATGGTCGCAGACTTCTTGGGAAGCCATTAACGCTGCGGTAACCTTTCCCCCGAGAAGAAAAGAATAGGGTGGCACCGCTCCAACAATATGGGCGTCCATCACATGTACAAGCTGCTGGCGCCGCTCATCAGGGCTCCAGCCAATCCACGTATCGCGTGCCTTCAAGTTAAACACAGGGTCGGTGAGGGCAAAGAGGCCGAGGAGTTTACCGTTAGCGCGGTCGCGGACAAGAAAACGCAACCGGCGCCCATACCCCCGCGAGACAGGCACCGACCATAACAGCGTCGCGAGGCGAAATAAGGCGGCATCTTCGGTGCCGGACGAGACCAGAGAGATCTGAGGCTCAACAGCCTCAGGAATAACTTCGTGCCCTTCAGCAAAATGTGGCAGAAGAGCGCGGCCATGGCGAGCAAGGAAATGTTGCTCACCTTCTCTAAACGCGGCCCGATGTGCGGCATGACGGGCGCGAACAAGATCCTTCGTATAGATCTGCTCCCTCCCATCCGGTGATGGACCAAGCCCAATGAGAGCGAGATGCGCTAGAAGTTCAACTCGGATACGTTCGCGCAACTCAGCTAGATCACTCTCTTCAATGCAACTGTACTCTTCACTGTGTACCTCATCGATAAGCGCCCTCAATTGCGTCGCCATAAATGAAGGACTCCAATCTACCCCTAAGTCGTTTCCTACATTCTAGCAACTCCTTTCGCCGTTTGTCTATAGCTCTGGTATAAGGTTGGTATGCATTGAGATGACGGCATTGTCACTCAAGCCACCAATGGGGTTTGTCTAAGCTGCCTGTTGATTCTGCAAAAGGTATACAGAGTCACTTTCGCAGCTATCAGCTACATGTGTGTGAAATCCGTCAGAGGTGTGTGCTTATCGTTTCCACCTCTTTGTACGCGCTCTCAGAAATCCTCTTCTCCCGACGATACGTACCGCAACACGTTCTCCACGTAGAGATCGATCAGGTGAAAATAGTACGGCGAGACGGTATATTGTTTGTAGCGCACAAAAAGCACTCCCATCGTTGCTAGAAGTTGCTCTTTATCAAAGTGCGAACTTCCTTGCATGATATGGAAACGCCTGACAAGATGTGCTCGCGCTTGTCCCCGTAGATCCATGCTTGTTGGAGAGCCTACGAGAAAGGCATTCGTGTCATCATACCAGATACCCTGATAGAGTCGAACATTTTCGGCTCTTTCGCTTAAAAACATTCCCAGGTCGTTATAAATCCCCGTGATGAGTTTGCGGTGGTATTTCCCTTCGCTCGTCGTTTTGCTGCCAAAAATGCGGGCAATCCGTTCCCGCCATTCTCCGCCCGTTAGCTCTTGATAGGAGAGTACGGGATGCGTCACGGCAACCTCTCCTAAAAATGCATCATATTCCAGCAATTGCCTGTAAAAAGCCTGGGATTGCTGGGCATTTTTCGACGTAGGTTTCTTGCTCCCATCCAGGAGGCCTTGTTGTACCATCTGCTCCAGAGGTAAAAGCGTGGAGCGCTCTTGCTGAATCCTATCATACTGTGGAGCTAACTGAAAGTGGTTTATGGGATAGGCTATGGAGTATTGTTCCTGATGTCGCTGCTCAATGGCATCATATTCGTAGAGGATACGTTCTGCCAGATCCTCGATAGCCACGAAAAGATCGCGACCTACAATGATGTCAAACGCCGGTAGGTCTTTGACCGAACCATGCTCTGAAATACGCTTTCGTTCTGCCAGAAGCTTGTCATACTGTTCATCCCAATCCACCCCCCACTTCTCAAGCAGTTCATAAAATGCCCCGCTTTGCGTTGGGTCTCCTAGATCTGCGTAGTGCAACTGATGTTCTGCAAACCAAAGCGCCGTTGTGATCGTTTCACCGCCAAAGCGCCCTCTGCGAACAAACGCCAGTTCATCAGGGAGAAATGGCAAAGGGAAATGCGCTGTGCCATGAATGATGGCGCATTTCAGATAAAGTTCACTCAGTACTACCGCCAGGTTTCGCGCGTACTCCTTATCTGGAAGTTGAATCAGGGAGTAATCAAGGTAATCTCCACCTTCCAATGCATCAGGGTCATTGGAATTGACATTGATGGAGTGTTTAGGAACGTTTGGATGCTCTCTATAGAGTACCGGGTAAGGATCAGTTTGTCCAAAGAGGATGCCATCTTCCTTAAAATCTTCCGCTGTCGCATCTAATAATACGATCACGCCCCCTTGTGGGGCACGTCTCATATCCTCCAGAGCTACAAAACGGAGGGCAGGATACATGCCCTGAAAGAGGTCAACATAGTCGTCCAGGCTGTGTGTGCGTCTCAGGCGGTTATCGTAGGTACCTACCTCTTTCAATTGTTGCACTTCTATATTGGCCGTTTTAGACAAAGGCGCCAGCGTAAACGTACGTCCCCGCAGGTGAGCCACTATGCCCACCTCCTTGAGATTGGCAATAAATTGTTGCGTAAAGTCAAAGACGATTTTTCCCTTGCCTGCATTCACATCACGTAAATCGTGATACTTCACCTGCGCCCGCTTTCCTGGAAGGGTGACAAGACTATAGACTGTCGGTTCTTGCTCGACCGCTTCTGATTTGAGATGGAGAAAGAGGAATCTGCTTCCGACGGGACGCTTCCCAAAGAAGGCCCACCCAGGCCGAAATGGCGGAGTAGCCTTGCCGAAGCATCTGGCGTGAGGAATGACGCGAAACTCTTGTGTTGGAGTACCCTCTGTATTGGCTGGCGCGCCGCTCAACTCGATTTCCACGCAATAGTGAAAATCGCTGTCCTTCCCGCCTGGTCGCGCATACACGTAGCATTTGTCCTGGCCAACGAAACGGTGTGTCTTATCACCACGGAAAAACCTGAACGCTAACAATTTGAGCAGCACATGCAGTGGCAGATCGCTAAACGCTATCTCCCTCCGAGGAAGAGGCTCGTCTCGAAACCAGGAAAGAACCAGTTCGCTGATTTGTGCCCCTCGCGGGTAAAGAACGTAGATGGCCCATTTTTCATTCTTTGCTCCGTCAAGCTTATCATGCTGAAACGACCTGTAGGGATAGTCGAGTTGATCGCGAACAGTGTTATGGACGCGACCAAAGTCCGTAGGATTCCCACGGTGGCGTAACGCATCGGGAATGAGATACCGCACGAGTTGGAACCGCGCTTCGAGCAGAGCATAAGTTTGGGGACGCTCGACAACTAACGTGGTTGTCTTCGCTGTGTGTTGTTTGGGGTGAGCCTGGATAGTCATGCTTCATTCTCCTCCGCTGGGTGCAATGCTTTTTTGAGGTCGGCAAGGAACATCGTGAATGCAGACTGGTAGCAATTGGGGGTCTGACGATCAAGCGCTCCTTGCACAACGATGATCGCCGCCTCGTGAAAGTCCGTGACCTTTTGAAATTCGCGGGTATAGTATCCCAGTGGCCGTTCCTGCCCACTGACGAGGTTAATATAGATGAGCTTGCCATCCGGTCCAACATGGTGCTGGATACGATCTAGCTTTGCTTGAGCGTGCTTGGTAAAAGATGCCTCGTTCAACGACGGATGCCAAAGTGGGTCGTCAATGGGAAGTGAAAAGCGATCAAGGGTGAGATCATTGTAGTTTTTACAATCAATGAACCAGGGCTTTGTTGCAATGCACAGGTCCGCAACCTCAAAGAGCGCATCGGGCAACGACTCTATGGTGATGCCTTCCTTGTCTAAGAGTGCGGTAATCGCCTCCTCTCCGATTGCTCCGGCCAGAATGGCTTGTAGGCAGTAGGGAGTGAAGAAATGCGAGCCTGGATGATCGAACTGTAAATCGTATCCCTGATCGAGAAAATGGTCCCGAATCACGGGATTGCCCGAGATAATGGCATAAGCCGCGTCCAGGTGGAAAATCCGACTCTCGGGAATCGTGAGTGCAAGAGGCAAGAGTTCGAGTTCAGGCGTGAGATTCAATCGACCATGTGCATAATAGGGAGAGGAAGTGGCGCAATGGTAACGATCCACCACTTCCGCATGGAAATCATGCCGGAGTACTGCTCGGCGCAGTGCTTCCCAATCGTGCCTGGCTGCAAGGTCTTTCCCCTGACTGCGTACCGTTTCGAGCCGGATGACCAAATCCTGAATCGCTTCCCGACAGGAGTTGTTACTGACTCGTAAACGCGTGTCGTGCTGACGGCGTGCCTCACGCTCGAAGCTCGTTGTCTTGCGTGCAATGTCATTGAACACGGCTTGGAGATTTGCAGAGGTAAAAGGCGCATGCTGCTCTCTGATCGTTTCATACTTGTCACCCATAAATGCCTGGAATGTACGGAAGACTTCTGGACTGAGCAACGCGACTTGAACAGGCGTCTCACTCCACGTCCGTTCCACACGTCCCAATGCTTGAATAAAGATGGCAAGCTGATTAAGAAGACAATCCTCCGCCGTCGTTCCCTGCTGATAGCGTGCATTCCACTCTCCAGGTCGATTAATGGTACTGAGAACCTGGCGAAAGCGTGCCTCAGAAATCAGTTTGGCGCAGAAGAGCTTTGCCTGATACCACACATTCTCCTTCCGACCAGCGAAAACATCGTCGAAGGATTGCTCCTGGGGATCAGGATTCGTGAAAAAGTAGTAGGGAGCTTCGAGCAGCCCAATATGCGTGAAGTCCTGTGCTGGCCCTCCTTTCTCGTTCGTATACTGGAGATTGACACCATTACCAGCGGAGAGATACTGGGTGACGACGATCACTGGATCGGGCGTCCAGAAGAGCCGCGTAAAAGCTTGTTCAGCTTCTTTGCTTTGTCGCACTTGAGTGGCAAGCTCGGCATTAAAAAAGACTACGGTGATCTTGCGCTGAGCTATAGTGAGCGTAAATGCATCGAACCAGGAGGTATCGGGTAATGGCTCGACCTGATAGACACCCGCCTCCTCTGCATGGCTGGCAAAGGTGGTAAAAAGAAGCCGTACTTGATGAAAAGTATTCAAAAAGAGCAGTTGCCGGGAACGCTTGCCTCCCTGATCAAGAAGCCAAAACAAGCTGGAGAAAAAACGGTGCATGCGCTGGCTCCGATGTCCACCCCTATCCTTTTCAAATTCATCATTGTCTGCCACCGCTTTCAGGAACTGAGATAAGCGTTCTTGAACAGGATCAACCTTGTCGAGACCATCGACGAGTGCGACACTCATCTGGTGACCTCCTCGCTGCTTTGCCTTCTGCGCACTCATGAGTTGGATGTCGGTGCGATCATCATCGGTCGTAGGAAGCAGGAGATCCTGTTTGTCGAACCAGTCAAGATCGAAATGATGAATACAGCGTGGAAGATCGGCAGTGGCCGAGAGGCCGAAGACAAGGAACTTCTCTGCTAGATCATGGAGCAGGTTTTCAGGCGTTTGTAACATCTGATAATACTGTACTTCAACCTCTTCGTTATCGGTGCGTTGCTGAAGATCACTAATGTCGAAGAGGTCATATCCTCCACTGAGCAGGCTTCCACGCTGGGTAGTCTGTGTTTGTTGTTGACGAGGTAACCGTGGAATGACAGCAACTTGATCGAAAAAGTCTGTATTATTAAAACATTGGCGCAGGATTTCCCAGTATCGCACTTCTTCGTCACGCTCCATCTCTTTGAGCAGTGCAATAGTACGTGTTGTGGCCGTTCCAACAGCATTAAA
>WNGR01002090.1_pt1 | contig 22017 bp, 29 predicted proteins | sample 5407581 | NCBI WGS metagenome assembly WNGR01 (sample SAMN13153383, study PRJNA577476) | soil metagenome | isolation source: 80 cm soil or saprolite under Garry oak tree replicate 2 | place: USA:California | collected 2016-06-15
TGTGCTTGGTCTTCAACTACTCCTATAAGTACTACACAGAGAGGGCTTTAAAGCGCCTCTTGAATCCGCAAACCCTACTATCGCTCTCCTAGTATCGAGTCATACTATCTTACATGTGATATCCAGGCTGACTGATGCTTCGGTCCATGACTAATTACCGCTTACCCTTGTAGTCATAACCATAAGGTAAGTGTCTTGGTGCGGACATAACAGATGGGGGTAGGCATAGTAAGGATGGAGAAGGGGGACATGAGGATGGGGTGGGGAACATGGTAGGGGGAACATGGTGATGTGGTGGTGAGGATGTGGGTGGCAAACAAGGGACCAATGGGAGTGCATATGGTAAGGATAGGGATGGTCATTGGGGGTTGGGGGTGGAAAACATGAGGGTGCACATGATAAGAATGCAGAAGGGGAAACATGAGGGTGTGACAGGAAAAGAGGATATAAGGATGATATAGGATATTGAAGGTGGTAAGGTAGAGGGTAATAGGGGGGAATATTATGAATAGTAGAAAAAATTATATAGATCAGAAAGCAGATGAATCTGAGATGATTGGTACTGTGGCCCAGACTGACACATTAAATGACCCTCTTTGCTGATCTCAATAGCAGTTTTTTTTTTTTTGAATCTATCTTAATCCCCACTGTGCATGCATCATGGCACAGAGCAGCTACAAAGACTAAACTAGACCAATTACTTGATTGGCTGTGGCTGTGTGTGCAACTTTCAACACTTGAAACTTGAGTGTTAAAAAAATGGTCCCCCACCTGAACTAGTAAAGAACTAAATGCCTACCACTGAAATGGGGAGAACTAGTGGGGGAGGAAGGGGACCCATATATATAATAAAGCCAACCACCTCTGAAGTAGGGTTGCTAACAGGTTGACAGCTAAGCTGACATTTTTAATATCTTGGGAAATAAAATAGATAAAAGATCTGAAAATATTTATAAAGCTAGATTGGATCAGAAGCCAAGTGGTCCTCTGCCAACTCTAAGTGATCTGATAAGCAGTTCCTGAGTTATTTAACTGTTTTGATTGACTTAAAGCCAAGCTGATTTTAAAGCTGGTTAAATAACTTAGGAACTGCACATTGGATTGCTTAGAATTGGCAGAGGACCCCTAGCTTCTGATCCAATCTAACTCCACAAATATTATCAGATTTCTATCTATTTTATTTCCCAAGATATCAAAAATGTTAGCTTAGCTGTCAGCAACACTACTCTAAAGAAGCAAATTCAAACAAGTAATGTAAAGAGAAGTGAGAGAAGCCTGGATTGAAGGAGGTTAGTGTAGTAGCAGGTCCAGATGGCAGAGAGGGTTAAAGACTAGTAAGTGATATAGTTTATAGAAAGAGTAGAAGATAGAAGCTCTCAGACATGTTTAAAAGGGGTGTGGGACCCCTCCTTATAATGGTGGAAGGCAGCCAATTGAAACACCTGAATAGTGTTATGGTAGCTTAAGACAATGTTTTTGCTAACTCAGGAAATAAAATAGTGAAAACTCTGAAAATATTTGAGGAGATAGACAATCTCAGAAGTTGGGGGGTCCTCTGCCAACTCTAAGTGATCTGATCATTGGTTTCTGAGTTATTTAACCAGCTTCAAAATCTGCTCAGCTTGCTGGTCATCAAGCCAGTTAATTAACTCTGGAACCACCAATCAGATCACTTAGAGGACCCCCCAACTTCTGAGGTGATATATCTCCTCAAATATCTTCAGAGTTTTCTCTATTTTATTTCCAAAGTTAGCAAAACACAAATTTGAGCTGCTGCAACACTACACTTAAATTAACTCAGGAACAACTGATTGGATCACTTAGAGTTAGCAGAGGACCCCCCAGCTTCTAATATGGTCTAACCCCTCAAATATTTTCAGACTTTTAGCTATTTTATTTCTTGAGTTATCAAAAACATTGGCTTAGCTGGCAGCAACACTAATAAAGATAAAATTCCAGGGTGCAGGGTGTACATTGTTCTATCACTATGTACCATTTGAAGTAATTACTATGTGTTATTGAGGCTGCAGAAAAAAGTTTGCAAAGGTTTGAGCATGAAAGTTGGTTACTCTAATTGACTTAGACAAAAAAAATGCGCTTGGGATCATATCCAGGTTGAGGTGCTTGTGGAGGCTCAATCTGTGGCGTGGGATAGTGTGCCACTTGGCTGTGAATTCGAACTTCTTTCAAACACTTCTTCCCACTCTCCTTCCTATCCCTATTCTTTTTACCACCCCCGTCCCCTCCTTTCCAGCTCCCACAAGAAGGGCGACCAGCAACAATGAATGATGTTGCCCTCACCACCTATGCGTGCATTCCAGCCCAAGCACAAGCAAACTATCCTGTCGCTGACGCCCTCACCACCCTTAGTGCGAAGGTAAGTCATTCTTGGTTTTTTCCTTCATCTCTCACCAAGGACAACATGCCCTCCCACACACAGGCACACCTTTGCACCCACCACCCACGCCTTGCAGCACACAAGCACCTACCACAACCTCTCCTGCTGCGCACTCTTTGCGTGCACACAAGCCACTCGCTTCAATTGGCAACAACAAGATAAGTTTTTTTTCTTTTCTTTTCTTTTTTTCCCCTAATCCGAACTTGTGCAGGGCAATGGCAACCACAACATCGCCATTGCCCCACCTCCCCTCGCATGTAGGGGCTGCCCACTCACCCACCCCTGTGGCACGCAAGCCAACTTGCCCTGCTGAAACTGCAACTGCAACCGACCCTGCCGCTACTATGACCACCGCCTCCCCAACGCCGTCATGAACACCGCTGCCACCTCATCGCCTCTACACCAGCCACCACCCCGACACCACTACATCTGCTACTGCTCCAACACCACATTCGCCGCACCTGACACATCCGACCCCACCTCAACACCGCCACGTCCACCGCCATCCTGACACCACATCCACCGCACCCACATCTGACACATCTGACCCCACCTGACACCGCCCATCTGACACATCCGACGCCACTCCAACACCACCACTACCACCACTGCACCCACCACCCTGTATCACCTGGCCCCCACCTGTGGCACCTATTATTATTACTGCCATTACTATTATTATAACTGTTATTACTACTGTTATTACTGTTATTATTACTGTTATAATAATAATATTATTATTATTTAATTATGAATGTGGCAAATCTGGTGTGACTGCTACCTGACTGTGAGTTGACTATTAGTTGACTAACACTTGACTGCCATTTGACTTCATAGTCAGGTGCCAGTCAATGAACAGTCATGAAAAGTCATTGACTTTCAAATGACTTTGCATTGACTTTCATAGTCAGTTGGAAGTCAATAAAGTCATTGACTATCAAGTGACTACACATTGACCTTGGCCTTACTTTGTTTGACTGAAACTTGACTTTTGTCAGTCAAAAAAACAGGACATCAGTCAACAAAAAGTCAATTACTTCCAACTGACTACACAATGACCTTGGCCTTACTTTGTTTGACTGAAACCTGACTTGTGTCAGTCAAAAAAATAGGACATTTGTTAACAAAAAGTCAATGACTTTTAGCTGACTATACATTGACTTTTGTTGACTTTTCTTTTTTACTGAGGGTGACTCTTGAAGTCACATAGGATGGATGTTACGTCATGGTAGGGACGGTTCACCTGACTTGGGCAAAGGTCACTAGTTGTCTGACAAAACAAGTTAAGCTTGGTCACGTGTTCTGAGTGCTAAGTCCAATGGGGACTTAGACAGTTCCTGATGAGAAGTAGTAACCCTCGAGTACCTCAAGTATGAGAGGAATACTTTGAACGGATCAGACAGGGGATGGATGGGAAGGTAGACTCTGTTGTTCTGTACCGTATGATACAAGAAGTCAAGTCTAAGGCTGTAGGGCCAAAGACAAACAGTACTTATAGTACTACAGAACAATAGAGTCACTAGTACAATAGCAGTCACGACAACAATAGTTGTCATGAGAACAATGAGTCACAAGAACAATGAGTCATGAGAAACAATAGCCATCACATGGACAATAACCGTCACATGGACAATGGGTCACATACAATGAGTCGAGTCATGCCATGTCACAAGATAGTATAGTAGATGAGTCACCTGAGACAATGCGGTGCTCACCATGAGTCATATGAGAAAGAGTCTGTAAATATCAGAAAATTTAAATAGAATGGTACCAGGACATAACAATGGAAGCGTCATTAGTAGTCTTACCCCAATGAAATTGTGGCGAATGCGATTCTCGAAGTCATGTCAAAATGGAAGGGTCAGCAAGTAGACGCAGAGTAGCTCTTCACAAAGGGAAGCGTTCTGGGATTTGAAGGAGCCTTGGCCGGCCTTAAGGTGGATGATAGGGAGAGATCAGTTCTGCACCTGGTGTGAGTCTGATGGGGAGCGTGCTGATGACATGTGGATTGACTGTGTAGGGCAAAAAGAAAGTGAGTGAACATATGCAAGGAATGTCCATTCGGGTGTCTGTGACTTAGACCTGCCCCAAGAAGTTTGCTCTGTCACATGAGAAGAAGGGGGTAAAAGCGGGGAGTTCACTGATGATATTGAGCAAAATGTGGGTCCTTAAATACCTCATGTGTATGTATGTAAGGTCAGGCATAGTGATAAATGACGAAGTTGAACGTTGTGAGGGAGGATGAAGAAAGTGGGGAAAAGTAAGGTAAAAGGTCCAAGTAGCACAATATCGATGGAGGAACAGAGAGGGGTGGGACCACCACAAAACACTTTTGATGCCCGCTGCAAGTGGCATTGTTGATGTATGCTAAAGTAGCGTAAGAATGGAGACTGAGTACTGGGATTCGGAAGAAGCTAGCACAAGTAAGGGAAGGGTGGATGGAAGAGGGGTTAAAGAATGGGGCAAGAGGCAGGATTCAAGAGGATCATCTGAGACACGACCCATGAGGCAACACAGGTGGCATCGATGAGGCGCACTTTGCCTAAGACAAAGAGTGTGACCCTATGCCAACAATCAGCTGGAGACAAAGGCATGAATGAGGTTACTGGGCCAGGAGAGGGTAAGATGGATGAAGGATTGAGTTGTGAAAAACAGTATAGACAGGGTTTTGAGACTAAAGCCTTGATGCCATGAGTGGTGAACTGGTGATCGAGGGCAGTCATTGTTGTCAAAATAGAATGACATCATGAGGGGAAAAGAGCAGCAAGGTGCAAGACAAGATGGTGGTGAAGGAAAGGAATGTGTTGGGGACGAGGTGAGATGGTGTTGATAAATGAGGAGGCCATGAGTTGGTGGTGGTTGACAATCGTCCGAGATGGGTAGTAGAATCACACAGCAGGCTGATGACTCCAAAACAACCTAAGGCGCATCGTTTCATGCTCAAGGGCTAAGGCGCCCTTACATCTCCCTGGGGGTTAAAATTCTTTGACCATCCTCAGTCAAGGTTCCTCCGCTAGTCCAGTAGAACCAGTATCTGTCCTCATGGGTTTCATCGTTAAGTGCAGCAAGGTCTCTGGGGTCAAGCAAGTCAGAGAGGGGGATAAAGGGGTGAGACCAGGCATGGTAGGGGACAAGTTGGAAGGCTGCAAAGTGCAGTTTTGAGACCATACCATTGAGTTCTGCCAAGATGTAGGCATCATAGCTATTTTTCTTTAGAACCACCATAGGACTGAAGTATCGAGGTTTAGTTTTTCATAAATGCATATTTTTGGCTACAGAGTTTTGGACCAAGACCAAGTCTCCAGGCTTAAAGGAGCTGGTAATGATGTTGTGAGCAAATTGTCGCTCAAAACTCGAAGCAGCCGAGAGACGACTCTTTACAATGTTGTCTCTAATGTTTGCAAGGTCCTCATCATGCATTTGGAGCTGGCACATGCAAGTGGTGATGAGGTCAATGGTTGAAAGGGGGGTGGTAAGGTTGGGGACCAAGAAAGTCGCTAGAGTGATGTTGAAAGGAAGTAGGGGTTCAATGCTGTGTGCCATGTAGAATGGGGAATAGCTGGTGGATCTTTGAATAGTGGCTCAGTTGGCCCAGAAGACGTGAGCAGCAGTTGCAGGCCACTTTGAGACATTGCCTTCACAGGTCTTGAATAGGAACTCTCGAATGGTCCAGTGCTGGCACTCAACAATGCCGTTCGCCCTCGAGTTGTAGGGTGAAATGCAAATGTGCTGGATGGCATACTTGTTGGCCAGCCAGTCTAATGCTGCAATGTAAGCTGTGCCGTTGTCAGTAATGATCTCTTCAACCGCACCCCACCGACAGAGGAGATCTTCAAAAAGGAACCTGCCCAGGGTCTGTCCAGTTTCTGAATGGAGGGTGCACCATTTGGGCCAAGTGGTGAGAGAACAGCAGGCCTGTATGATATAAGAGAAGCCACTCGCAAATGGCATGTGCATGGTGTCGACATAGACTTTTTGGAAAAGGGGGTAAGGTAAAGGAACAGTTGGAGCGATGCGGACCTTGGTCATTTGGCAGGTTGACATGGGTGGCAAGTTCTGATGTACCACCTAACATCACATTCAAGGGATGGCCACCAGAACCAGTCAAGCAGGGTGCATCTTGTGGAGTACACACCCTTGTGGCCAAGCCTGTCATGCGCTTCACAGACGATTTCAAGTCATTGGGATGGGGGAATAAAGAGCTGGTGTTGGCTGTGATTGTTGCATCGCCAGAGCTGCTCACTGTTCAAGATGAAGCGTTTCATTTTTCTAAGGAATTTGTCCCAGCTGTCACTGAAGAGTCTGTGGGGCTTCTTGTTGGTCTTCAGGTAGTGCTGAATTTGCAACATCTCTGTTTCTGCATTGAGAGACTTGTCACTGGAAGGGAAGTTGATAGGCTGGTCTAAGACATCTTCTGCAGACATGCTGAGAACTGAGTTGATTTGAGTGGAAAAAGGAGGTCGTGGAACTGCCATCACAGAGGATGCCCAGATGCCTAGTCCCAGAGTAGCATTGATCCAGTCTTCAGGGTTGCCTTCTTTGGCATCTTCGCCCTCCACTGGCTCATGCCTTGAGAGTCCATCTGGTCCATGATGTTTCTTGGCAGGGATGTGGACAAGTTTGAAGTCAAAGAGGAGGATCACGGTGATCCAGCGATTGATGGTGGTGTTGGGTTGGATGTTGGGGTTATTGAGCATTCTGCAAATGAAAACTGCATCCATTTTGACTACAAGGTTGTGGACGCCAACGAGGTGTAGCTGGAGGGTGCGAAGTGCATGAAATAGGCCATATAACTCTACCTTTGGTTGTGAATATTGGCTTTCACGCTTGTTCCAGGAGATCGAGCCAAAGCGGGCGGGGTGTTGCTTGCCATCTGCGCATTCTTGAGAGAGAATCCAGCCCACTCTGTGCCAGGAAGAGTTGACAGCTAGGTAGATGGGGTGGTTGGTGGAGTAGTTGATGGATATGAGTGCTTGGGAATTGATGATGGCGTCCTTAAGCTGTTGCATGGCAGCTTCTTGCTGGTCATCACAGACAAAGGTTTCGCCTTTGCGCATGAGGTTGACAAGAGGGCAAGCAGTGGCCAAGTAGTTCTTGATCCAGATATGCATGAAGCCAGCTAGACCCAGAAAGGCCCAGATGTCGGTGATGTTTTTGCAGGGCAGCCAGTCCTGGACTTTGGCTATTTTAGAGTCATCAGGCATGCATCTGGCATAGTTGCATTTGTGGCCAAGGATGATGACTTCAGATATGGTGACAAAGAGCTTTTTGGCAGAGACGGTTGCACCAGCACAGCTGATAATATGCCTAGCGCTTGGCTAACCTGGTAAACCGATGATTTAGCGATTTCACTAGATGGCACGACAGTCCAAGCTGTTCCGGCCGATACGTGGAAATGGGCGATATGGACCATTCATAGCAAGGCGGGCAGACGCAGCCAGCAGTACGGTGGCATGGCAATCCGGACTCTCAGGCAAGATGCATAGGCAGTTTCGGAGACATGGTCCAAGACTATGTAGTGGTGAGGCACACACGGCAATGTGTCGGCATCATTCCTAGTCTGTGGGACTAGTATCCTGAGACCAAGAGCCCAGCAACTGAGAAGACCACGTCCAGCTGACCGCATCGAGGTGTAGGCAGCTGCACTTGCGCTCACATCACCCCCTCATCCTTCACCATTTTGGTTCACCTTTGATGGTACTTGTTCAGGTTCAGCTAGAGGCAACGTGTAGACAAGACACCATGCCTCATGGTGTCACAACTGCGTTGGTCGACTGCTAGTGGCATGTCATGCCTGTTGGACAGCATCTGATTGGTGGCTTCTTGGATTGCACGAAGAAGCAAGCGTTACCCTGGAACTATTCGGCCGAAGGTAGTGTAGCAGTATTTAAGAGCTAGTCTTTCGTAGTAGCACACAAGCTTCGGAGCTTCTTCGTATCTTAGCTCTCTAGCAGTGTTCCCATACTCCTTACTTTCTATTTCCCTCTACATCTCCCATCTCTACCCTCTACATCTCAAATTACGATTCCTTTCCTCTAGAGGCTCTTTCTGAGGACTCTGTATCTCATAAGGGTCATGACAGACCCTTAGTGTACCCGTGTGTTTGCCTGCATTGTGATTTCAGCTATTGTGCCACTGCATTAGTTATCCCTGCAACTTCGACAGGTGCAACCACGTGCGTCTTCGGCTGACTGCATTAGCAATCCCGTGTGGTTGCCTGTCCCCATCTTTCTGTCTTTCTGCCCAGCTTGCGATCATATTCCTCGACCTCCTGAACCCAACTGTCCTAAGCCACATCTAGAACATGCTTACTGGCGGTTTGGGGTATCACCAAGTCGGTGGAGGATTCTGTGGACATTGGTGAGATGCTGCCAGATAAATTTGCAAATACCGGGGTTTTTGGAGATGAGTTCAAAACCCCCATCTGATGTTTTGAAGTGTGTGGGTGGGCCTTTGATGCTGCAGTCATCTACGAAGGGCCAGGTGACATGGGGGATTTCTGCTTCTAGGATAAAGGCGACATCTTCATGGAATATTGCAACTGCGTTGGTCCAGCCTTGAGGCAAGCAAGTGAGGCAGAGGGCGCTGATGGGGGACTGTATTGTGGTGAGGTTGCATGAGGTGACATTAAGGGTGTGGTGGTTGTAGCCAATGAACAGGTTGAGCATGCTGTAACATGTGCAGCCAGCCATCACCTCAATTAGTTGGTCGGCTAAGGGAGGTACTCTGGAGTTACAAATGGTGATGGCGTTGAGGGGCTGTAGGTCATGTACGAGGCACAAGGAGCTGTTCTTCTTCTTCATGCAAAACCATCTAGAGCAATAAGAGGCGTTGGAATGTTCATAAACACCAGCTGTGAACTTATCTTGAAAGATTTGGATAACTTGTTCCAAGATGCTGGTGGGGATCGGGATGTTTTTCTGGATCCAAGGTACATGCTCAATGACCAGGATTTTGATGGGTGAGACATAGTTGTCATGGAATCAGCCCTTCTTGGCTTCAGTCCAGGCTAGCCTGTGTTCATTGGTTCTGAGAATGTGTTTGAGCAACTTGAGTTCTTCAGGTCATAGAAAGCCATAGCAGTTGAGGTCCAGTTCTTCGAGGTGTTCTAGAGTGAGTCAGGTGCCAGGTGTAAAGTCGGGAGGGTGTGTTGGTAATGGGGGAAGTGAGAGTAGGGGGTAAATGGGGATATGCCAGATGATCCAATAGTCTTCAGGGAGCAAGGCAGAAACTGGCTGTACTTTCCTGGTGACCTTTTTGTAGGCTAGGACAGGTTGCGGAGATGCTTGGAACAGAAGCTCAAGGGCTGAGTCTTGGTAGCAGGGAGCACTGTCTATGCTCAGAGGTGCTGGTTGGGTTGTGAGCATGAAGGTTGTTATGCAGCTGACTTGGGCTTTGTGTGCGTGGGTGGGGATGGAGACTGAATGAGTGGGATCTGTGGGGTCACACACTGAAACCTCAATGTGCCTGTCAGGGTGGTCTTCAAGTCTGCAGAGCAAGAGGTGATGAAACGGTCATCCCAGAAGGAGATGGAATGGTGCGCAGTTGACAACATGCACATGGGTTGTGAAGGAGACATCCCCAACTTGCATAGTCAGGTTCTTAGTGCACCCAAGCATCTTACTGACTAGGCCATTTGCACCTTCCATATCCAGCCGATGGTCCTTGTTCACAGTCGCACCAGCTTCTTGTACTAAGTCCCAGTGGATGACTACTATTTGGGAGCCTTGATCTAAGACTCCAGCTTCAGATATTGCGCTGTTGACCAAGATGTCGATTTTGTGCAATGGGAGGGAGTACTTAGCAGTTCGCAGAGCTGCTAGCTCAAGAACAGTGGCAGGCGAAGTGTCATTGAAGGTTTCTTTGAGGCAGGCAGCATCAACTTGATGTGTGCAGAGCCACTTGACAAGCTCCTTGCGAATACCTGGGCTGGCAGCGAGGATGTGAGCAGGGGTTACCAGAGAAAGTTTGCCATCGAGGAGCCACTTGTAGAGCTTGGCCAAGAGTTGCTGATCTTTAGCGTTGGACTGATACTTGTATTGAGGGGTCATGCGAGAGGCTGTAGTGGGTGTGCTGGTGGATGTGGTGGTGGGTGTGTTCTGGGAGGCGGTTGCAGGCATGTTGGGCTTCTTTGCATGGGTGAGTTTGGGGAGCTTGGATGCCTTTGCATCTCGCTTCTTCTTCTCAGTGGTGTAGACTCTGAAGAAGTCAAGGCTATCATCTTGCATGTTTTCATCCTCATTTTCACCATTGGTGCTGGTGACTTCGATGATGTGGGCTTGTTGAATGGCTTGGCCATAGGTGCTCAGTCCCACAGTTATGAAGCTAAGAGTGGTGTGAGGAGGGGTGTCACATGTGAAGGTGGAAGCGCTAGTCATGTTTGGTGGTGCTGCTGTAGCACTTGACAACCAAGCATCGATTCTTGTCTGAAGGTTGCTGCCTGAGTTGTTGCCAGAGATAGACTGACCATTGGGGAGGTGGATGCAATTGTTGATAACCATCACTTGTCCAGTGTGGACATAATCTCTTGTGATAGGGCATTCTCTGATCCTGTGGTCAGTTTGCAAGCAGAAGGAACATCCTATTGGTCACGGGCAAGCTTGGAAGAATGCATCTTCAGGTGATATATTGGGAGGTAGGGGTGCTGATCAGTCTTATGGAGCGGCCCAGGGCTGCCAAGTGGGAAATGTTGAAGGGGCAGAAGTCTGGAATGGGTAGGACTGGACAATTTCTGGCTTCAGGAGATCTCTTGCAACGTCTGGGTATCTGTGAGCACACTGGGCATAAAGGACTGCATATGATCACTCCTGAACAGAGAGTCTGTGCATCTTGTCTATGAGATTGTTGAGCTCACGGTCTTCTTCTTCTCAGGTTGGCTCTGCAAAGCAGACTGTTCTAGTCTTGGCAGGAGCTGGATTGCGAGGGGGTGAGGGAGCTCGAGGCAATTGGTTAGTGATGCAAGTTGTGTCTTGTTCTGGATGAATTTAAGTGTCTCTTGGGTTGAAGTCGAAGAATGGTTTGCAGTCCCTCCTTCATCCTTCTTGGTTGGGGGCTTGAGGGTCACATCCGTACTGACCAAACCATCTTTCAGTCGATCTTTTGGGTCTAGCAGGGTGGGTCGGAAACTGGTTCCAATGGTCTTGTAGCTGAATGGTGTTACGATCCGGACATGTTTCACTTCCTTTCTCACATGACTCATTACCCTACACATGCCGAAACCCCATAACTCATACTGACTCAGGACCTATGACTCGTTACTTACAAATCGTTCCATATGACATCACCACTGACGTCACTATGACGCACGCTGACTCATGCTTACTCACTACCTACGCATCATGACTCATACCGACTAGAACCGCGTCATATGTTTGTTCAACACAAACATCTTGTACTAGTATATAAGCCCTAGTCTACCTAGCTTGTACGGTAGACTTGACTTCTTCCAATCCACGACATTCTAGTCTCACCGGATAGGGATCTCTTGGGTTGATCCAAAGGAGGGCTTTCATCTTCAGCCTCTCATCGTCGCAGGCCTTCAATTTGCCTCGCATACCCATTCAGAAGCGGACCTTCGACTTTGTCTCGCACCCGCTAGTCGTAGTAGACAACTTGGCATTTCCTTTCACACCAGTCTTGAGCGTGGCTCGACTTGGTACTTGTGCATCACCGAACTGAAGTCCTGATACGACTCCACTCTACGAAGAATCACGACTCGAACCGCACATCGCTCGATAACGCCGGTCGTGGCGTTACAAATGGGGAGGAAGGTTGAAGGGGTGAAGACTGCATGGGTGGCTTTGTAAACATCTTTGAGGCTGTAGGACTGGTCGATTGACTGGTTGGGATGCTTGGCGATGAGTCTGGGGAATAGGGCTTCTCTGTCATCGGGGTGGAATCCATACCAGAAGGCTGAATCTTGCTTGTCATCAGTTATCTTATGAGTGTCAACTAGGGGTTGGCAGAAGACAAGGAATTGTCTATAATATTGGATGACATCTTCTTCATCATGCATGTGGGATTGGCTGGTGTATCAGACAAAGTTGTAGAGCTTTTGTTTTGAATACCTTGACTGCACTGAGGTTCCCTCATAGACACGTTCCAAGGACCACCAAAAGATATCCCAGTCTAGTGCCGGATAGCTGTCAAGAATCTTCCATAGATCTTGAAGGTCATGTGGGATATAGTGAATGATGGTCTCAACTTTTTGCGCATTTGTGAGGCTGCAAGTGTTTGCAAATTCCTCATATTCCTGGAGGAATTCATTGAGGGGGTCTCCTACTTATCCAGAGAAGTATGGTGCCCAATGTGACTGAGGAGCTGGCATAGCTGTGGGGCCGTTAGCTACCATGTGAGCTGGTGCATTTATAACTGGTGGGAGAGCTGGTGGGGCAGCTGTGGCTGGAGCGTGTGTTGGTGGTGGAGCAGTTACAACTGGGGTGTGTGTTGGTGGTGGTGCTGTTATGACTGGGGTGTGTGTTGGTGGTGGAGCTGTTGGGGTGGAAGATGTTGTGGTGGTTGTGGCAGGTGTAGAAGATGTGGCAGTAGAAGCAGTTTGTGAGGATGAGGGTGCTGGAGATGTGGTAGGTACTTTAGGGGGAGCGAGTAAGGGTTTTTGCAGGTTGGAGAGTGTCCTAGTTTTGGTGGGCACCAAGCAAGGAGATGAAGGGGACTCTGATGTGGACATGAGCTGTGATGAGGACACGCGAGTCGAGGATGCTAAGTTAGGTTTAGATACAGGGGTTTGGGACAGGGTAGTGAGTTTCTTGTGGGTACAAGCTACTAGGGTTGCAAAAGGGATCGAGGATTCGGAAGGGAATTCTATTAGAGGGGAGAAGGATCTGGGAATAGTTAGTGCACGATTGGTCTGTGGAGTGACTTTGGTGCTTTTTAGTGAGTCAATGAGTGTTGAACTGCTAGCTGAGGGATTGGGCTGGCAAGCTGGTGTTTCAGATGGGGGATTGGAGGGTGGAAGTTTCTTGGCAAACTTTCCAGAGGGATCTCTAGGTGGTAGACTCAGTGGTTTGGGCATGCGATTGGTCACCAAAGGTGACTGCACAGGAAAAGTTACTGGGAGGGGGAGGGTTAATCCACTAAACTCTACCTCACTGGGGCAGCCAGATGTGCAGGCTCAAAAGTGCACAAGTGAGTAAGAGTGGGCAGAGGGTGGAATGAGACAAAGGAAAGGGGATGGAGGAAGTTGTTGCTGAGTCTGAGCTAAGACAAGAGGCCAAATTTTGTTGTGCACAAGTTGGCCAATAACTTGAAGCCAAAAGGGAATGGGGGGAATTAGTCGTCAGGAAAGGCATGCAACTTGTAGCTGTCATCTGGCCTGTTTGAGCCTGGGCCATTACTATTGGGACACCTCTGTAGGGTAAAGTTCTGAATTTGAGGGGTTCTGATTCTTGGAGTTATTGGAGACTGCTGGGCCAGGCAAAGACAGAGGTAGGTCAGCTCAGATGTCTCGAGCAAGCTAAGCCAAGCTGAAGTGAAAGTGCCAAGAGAGAGTGGTGAAGGAGGAGACTGAGCTGCCAGGGCTAAGGTTTGTACTTGTGAGCGAGGTAACACATGGGCAACTCTTGAAGTTGCATAGGATGGAAGTGTTGTTGGTAGTCTTACCCCGATGAAATTGTGGCGAACGTGACTCTCAAAGTCACGTCAAAATGGAAGGGTCAGCAAGTAGATGTGGAGTAGCTCTTTACAAAGGGAAGCATTCTGGGATTTGAAGGAGCCTTGGCCAGCCTTAAGGTGGATGATAGGGAGAGATCAGTTCTGTGCCTGGTGCAAGTCTGATGGGGAGCATGCCGATGATGTGTGGATTGACTGTGTAGGGTGAAAAGAAAGTGAGCAAACGTATGCAAGGAATGTCCATTTGGGTGTCTGCGACTTAGACCTGCCCTGAGAAGTTTGCTCTGTCACATGAGAAGAAGGGGGTAGAAGCGGGGAGTTCACTGATGATATTGAGCAAAATGCAGGTCCTTAAATACCTCATGTGTATGTAGGTAAGGTCAGGCGTAGTGATAAATGATGAAGTCGAACATTGTGAGGGAGGACAAAGAAAGTGGGGAAAAGTAAGGTAAAAGGTCCAAGTAGCATGATATCAATGGAGGAATGGAGAGGGGCAGGACCACCCCAAAATGCTTTTGATGCCTGCCACAAGTGGCATCGTCAATGTATGCTAAAGTAGCATAAGAATGGAGACTGAGTACTGGGATTCAGAAGAAGCTAGTAAGGGAAGGGTGGATGGAAGAGGGGTTAAAGAATGGGGTGAGAGGTGGGATTCAAGAGGATCATCCGAGACACAACTGACAAGGCAACGTGGGTGGCATCGATGAGGCACACTTTGCCCAAGACAAAAAGCATGACCCTATGCTGATGATCAGCTGGAGACGAAGGTGTGAATGAGGTTACTGGGCTGGGAGAGGGTAAGATAGATGAAGGATCGAGTTGCGAAAAACAGTATAGACAGGGTTTTGAGACTAAAGCCTTAACACCGTGAGTGGCAAACTGGTGATTGAGGGTGGTTGTCGTCATCAAAATAGAATGACATCTTGAGGGGAAAAGAGTGGTGAGGTGCAAGATGAGATGGTGGTGAAGGAAAGGAATGTGTTGGGGATGAGGCAAGATGGTGTTGATAAACGAGGAGGCCACAAGTTGGTGGTGGTTGATGATTGTCCAAGATGGGTAGTAGAATCGCACAGCAGGCCAACGACTCTGAAACAACCTAAGGCGCATCATTTCACGCTTGAGGGCTAAGGCGCCCTTACAACATAATATGGTCTGACAACTTATAATGCACCAGGAAGCTTCTTTGGCCTGCTGTTACGTCCTAGCAGGGACGTGACTTAAGTTCAGAGGTTCGTTGTAGCCCAAAGGGCAGTGTCACACAATGTCAGAGCAAAGATGTCTATTGTCTTATAGCTACGATGTACAAAGGTGTCCAAAGTGTTATGCATGGAGTGCACAACAACTTAGCGGAAAAGACTTTCGTCTGAGGTACTGAAGCACTTCTCTGCACCTAGTTGCTGGTGCACTAAGTCTCAGCTGAGTGTGGCGTTGTTATAGTACAACTGCAAAGACTTTGATGGGAGGGTTCGGTTCTAGAAGAACCTGAGGGAGATGGTTCACAAGGAGAGGATAAGACGTTCGCACACTCGAGGATTTGGAGGCAAGTTTGCTAGATTACAAACGAAGCCAAGTCTGGCTTTGTACTATGTGTACACAGGGTTTATATACTAGGACGAGGCAAAGATCCATACACAAGGCGGGACACAGATAAACACAGTCGAAATGGGTCAAGCAATGTGTTATCATAGATAAGACAACTGGGGGCGATACACAGACAATAGCGGAACAAAGGGAACACATGAGAAGGGTCGAGATAAGAAGATATACTGTGGTGGTACAAGTTCCATGACCCGAAGCGTCTGGATCATGACATGAGCCCCTCCCAACGTCCACTCTCCCTAGAGTGCTTCAGGGTCGATGAGGTCATAAATGTCAGTGTCGGGGTCATTGCCTTCCTCCTCTGACGAGGAGTCTTTGCAATGGTGCATCTGGAAGAATCCAAAGGGGCCCCTCTTGCCACAAGTCCGGCATATCTCATAGATGGGACAGTCAATCTCATCGTGGCTGCCAGTCTTGAGACACTTGCTACACCACCTGTTCATCTCACTAGTACCTGGCCAAAGGCAGTCTTTAGGCCAATGGTCAGTGGCTGCACACTGCCAGCAGTAGCGGTTCTTCTGTGGACAGTTAAAGGAGAGGTGGAAATCTGAGCCGCACCAAAGGCAGATCTTCCCTCCTTTGTTCTTCTTCAGCTTCTTCTCCTTGGGCTTTTCTACTTTTGTCTTCTCTCCTGCCGACTTCTTCTTCTTTGGCTGTCTTTTCTTCTGGGACAAGGAAGGGGTGTGGCCTTCTGGTTCGTCCTGTAATTGTGGAAGTGCCAAGCAGTGAGGGGGAGGGATGGGTTTGACATGGAAAGGATGGGTGTCAGTATGAATAGGAGGGGGGTGAAGATGCAACCAGGTGCTGGAGATTCTTGAGTAAGCCTGGTAACTCTGGAGGTGGCGTCTGACACTAGTGAGCTGCATGTCTACCTCCAAGAGGTGACGCTCTAGAGGTTCAGCGGTTTTGTAGAGGGCCACCACTTGATCCCTCAACGCCTTCTGGTTCTTTAGTAGTCGCTTCGTTCGGGCTACTTCTGCTGTTAGTCTGTGGTCTCGGAGATGTTCCAAGACTTCTTGGATCTTTGGGGCAAGGGGGGAATTGGGAGAGAAGTTCCCAAGTTGTTTGAGAGAGAGAGGGGGTGGTGGGTTGTAGTCTCCCTCATCGACGCGCTCTATCAGGTATAGGGGGAGCCTGTACTCGGGGTAGCCCTTGCCCAGTGTTCCAATGAGGGATTCTTTGTTGTCTGAGAGGTGGACATAGCGAGCCCCAGTCCTTTCAAAGGCACCAGGGTCTTTGTCATTGGGGATGGAAAAGGGGAAGTAGTGACTGCCAAAGGGGTCGTTCAACCAGTACCCTACTCCAGGGTGTCTATTTGCTGGGTCCACATCCTTGCCTAGTTCGATGGGGTAGTCGTCACAAGTGGGGGGGTCTTTATAGTTGATAGGATAGCTGTCCATGATGGGGTCATGAACAAGTCTTGTGAGTGCGATGTGGGCTGCTCTGGGGTCTAGGGAAGTGACAGTGGGTCGTTTGAAGGTGGAGGCAAGGTGGTGTATTACTGGGGTGTTTGGATGGGTGGTGGCTGATTCTGGAGGTCGCAAGACACTTCCTTCTTCTGTGGAGATGATGCTGGGGGGGTGGGAGTTCTCGGGAGGAGGGGGGCTGGTCATTGCCACATTGACTAGGTTGGCAATGACCGTTTCTACTGCAGTGTCATGTTCTGGAGAGAAAGGGAGTGGTTGGTAATCCCCCTCCATCGCCCCTGAAGACGCTGAGCTTCCTGGGGACTCTATGGTGGTTTCAGAGTAAGATCCTCTTGCCATAGCTCTGGCAACAAGTCTTTTGGTGGATGAGTCGTGAGAGGGCATGTTGGTAACAATGAGGGGAGTGGGGGGATGAGTGGTGATGGAGTGAATGGATATCTCTTTTCATTTTATCCACTCTTCTGCTCCAACACTTCTGGGGTTGCGCTTGTAGTATTCCTCTACAAGTTCTGTGGCATTGAGGTTCTTTTCTGGTTCCCAACTGTTATGGGCATCAGAATATCCTTTCCATTTGATTAGGAATTGAGTTTGATTCCAATAGCGTCTCGTGTTCACTATTTGTTCAACTTCCCATTCTGGTTCTCCTTCTATTAAGTCTGGAGGGGGTTCTAGAAAGTTCGTTCCATGTATGGGTGTCTCTTTGTATGGCATTAGGAGCAAGGCATGGAACACTGGGTGAATATGCCACTGTGGCAGCAGTTTCAGGGCGTAGGTGGTTACTGAGATTCTTTTTGTGATGGAGAAAGGGCCATATCTTTTTGGGGCTAGTTTGAAAGTGGGGTGCATCATTTTCAAGTTCCTGGCATCGAGCCACACCTTGTCTCCTTCTGAGTACAGTTGGAAATGAGGGGAGTCTTTGTACTGTGATTGGGCATGTGTGATGGCCACCTGGGCCGCCCTCCTAGCTTCTAAGATCTGTTCCAGCCTTTCTTTTGTTTCAGGCATATTGCCTGTGCGCTGCGGTTGGTGCATCTTTGGGGTGTACCCTAGGATGAGTTTGTAGGGTGTCTTCTTTGTAGTGGCACTTGGCCACGAGTTATGCGTGTACTGAGCTAGTGGCAGTAGATCTGCCCAGTTATCTTGTTGGTGGTTGATGAACATTCGAAGGTACTGTTCTACCCATTGGTTCACCCTTTCTGATTGACCATCAGTCTGAGGGTGATATGCTGTACTGATGTTTGGTTCGATGTCTAAGGTGTTGCACCATTCTTTGATTAGTTTTGCTGTGAGTTGAGTGTCTCTGTCTGAGATCACTTGTCTGGGGAGTCTGTAGTGTGGAAAGAGTGTCTTGGCGAGGAGTGCTGCCACTCCTTTTGCGTCTATGGTTTCTTTGCACGGGATGAAGAAGGCTGCTTTGGAGCAATCATGATCCATAATTGTGAGGATGGTGTCGTAGCCATCTGATTCTGGTAATTTCGTAATGAAGTCTAGGGTGATTGTTTCAAAGGGGAGGGTGTTCTCCTTTGTCTTGATAGGGAATGATGGTGGCTTCAGGTTTCCAGGAAAGTTTTTGTTTGCTTGGCATGTGGCGCAGCCTTGCACATAAGCAGAAATGTCCAGTTTCATGTCTGGCCACCAGAAGTCTTGTGATACCAGCCAGACCATTTTTGTGATTCCAGGGTGTCCAGTGGTCTTTAGATCGTGATACAGGGAAATTACCCCCCTCCTTAGCACAGTGTTGTCCACAACCACTAGTTTTGTGTCTTTCCACCAGTACTTTCCTGATTTCACAAGCTGGTAAGGCGCTGTCCATTCTTTGAGGGTGTCTTGGTGTAATAGTTGTTGTGCCATGACTCTGTCATCTATGCAGATGGATAGAGCTGCATTGGCAAATACTTCTGGGGTGAGGACTGTGACATTGGTGTTGTCTTCTTCTCCTTTTGTGTGGTCTGGTCATCTGGAAAGGGAGTCTGTGTGGTTCTGTGTTCCTGGTTTGTGGATTAGTTGGTAATGGTAATCCACCAGTCTTGGGATATATCGGGCCACCCTCCGATTGATTCATTGTGGGTGGCGGTAATACTCCAGGTTCTTATGATCTATAAACACCTTTATTTCATGGGGGGATCCCATGAGGAGGTGTCTCCAGTGTTCTAAGCTCCATAGTACTGCCAGGAGCTCTCTGTCATGAATGTCATAGTTTCTTTCTGCTGTGGTGAAGGCTTTCAAGAAGTAGCCCACCGCTTGTGGTTTGTTTCTCATGTCTCTTTGTGTCAGGATTGCTCCTATGGCAAAGGCGGAAGTGTCCACTTCTAGCTTGAAGGGCTTATCCATATTGGGTTGGCACAGGATGGGGTCTTCACAGATGAGGGTGATCAATTTCTCTAACGCTTCTCCTGCTTCTTTTGTCCATCTGAAGGGGCCATCAGTGGTCTTTATCGTGTCTGTGATTGGTTTGGCATGGTGGGCGAAGAAAGGGATGAAAGGGCGCTGATAGCTCAAGGTTTCTAAGATGCTTCTTGCCCCTTTCAGTGTTTTAACTTCTCTTGGCCATTCTTTGATCCCTTCGACCTTTCTTGGATCAATCTTGATCTGGGAGCCATCAATTATTATTCCCAGATAGCTTATCTTGTTCTGTTCGAAGACACACTTGGATGCTTTGAGAAAATATGATTCGTTCTTGCATATCTCTAGGAAGGCATGTACAATCTTCCTGTGTCTGGGGAGGTCTTCTTCTGTCGCTATGAGGACATCGTCCATATACACAAATAGCTCTTTTGGGTGTGTATCCATGAGTGAGCGCAGGATGCAGCTCATGGTTCTGGCAAAGGTGGCTGGGGCATTGGTGAGGCTGAAAGTCATTACTCTGGGGATGAATAGTCCTCTCGGTGTCTTGAAGGCTGCTTTAAGTTGGTCCTCTTCCTTTATCCTGATATTGTGATACCCCCATCTTATATCAAACTTGGAGAACACCTTTTTGCCACTGAGGTTTGTGAGGATGTCTGAGATGAGGGGTAATGGGTATGTGTCTTTTACAATCCAAGCATTCAGGGGTCTGTAATTGATGATGGGACGGAGTCCTCCATCAGTCTTTTTCCTGAAAAAGAAGGAGGATGCATAAGGGGAGCTTCCCTCATAGATGTATCCTTTGGCGAGGTTCTCTTTGATGTATGCTTTTAGCAATTCATCTTCTTTAGGGGTGAGAGGATATATTTTGCAATTAATTTTTTGTGGGGCGTCTGGTCTAAGTTTGATAGGGAAATCCTCCTCTCTTTCTGGGGGGAAGCATTGTGCTTCTTTGTCTAAGAATACCTTTTGATGTTGTTGGTATTCTTCTGGGATTGGTGTATCTTCTACTGGGTCGAAAGTGGCCACTACTGCTACTTTTGCTTCTTGGTGTCGCTTTTGTCTAAAGTGATATCCACCTGTTAGGATTGCCACTGGCTCTCCCTTTAGTTCTTGTGCTTTCCAGTCGATTTCTGGGTTCTCATGTTTGAACCATGGGTATCCAAAAATCAATCTGTCTTCTCCAAGGCTTGTAATGAAGAATTGGAAGGTCATTTCTCTGTTTCCCCTCTTTATCCATAGTTGGCACATTTCTGTGATAGTGCCGTCTTTGTTCAACGACCCGTCTACATTTCGGATGAGTCTTGGTGGTTTTACTGGTGTCGTTCCTAGTCCCAGTTTCTTTACTAGGTTTCGATCGATGAGATTATCCATGGCTCCACTGTCCAGGAGCACATTGGCACGAGCTTCTTTGTAGTAAAGGCGAACGATCACTTTGATTGTCATGGCACTATCGCGAATACTGTACATTGAACACGCCTCCCTGTCAGCTCTCACAGGTCAGCATCACAAAAATCCTGGTCCAGGGCATAGTAGTGCCTCTTTTCTTCTTCATCCATCAATTGAATGAGGTTGTGTGCTTGGCGAACTTTATCTTCGGTGGTAGTGGTAGCCACTCTGGAAGAGCTCACTTCTGGGGTGTAAGGTGGGGCTTCTTCTGCCTCCGCCTTCTTGGTGTCTGTGGTTCTTGCCTGTGTCTGTGGTTTGGGGGGTGGGGAACGTGTACACCCTTTTGCCATATGGCCTTGTTGGTGACACCAGAAACATCTTCCCTCCTTCATGTATTGTTTGCATTCTTCATCAGAAAGCTTCTTGAAAGGGAAGGAGGTGGTGGCATCAACGTCCATAGCATTGGGGTCTCGTGTTTTGGGGTGGCTATGTCCAGTGTTCTGGGTGGGTCCAGAGTTTCTAGCTCCTGGTCCGATGGTAATGAGCTTGAAATGCTGGGTCTCTGTTCTAGTGGTCTTCTGCCAGTCTGCCATGTTCTGGGGTATGGTCTCCCTCATTAGGCAAGCTCGATACAAGCCAGGAGGAAGTCCTTTCTTGAAGAACTCTATAGTTCCTGGGGCGTCTTTGTCCCATCTGGTGATTCCCACCAGTCTTTCGAAGGTGAGGATGTATTCGTCTAGTTGGCCTGGCTGCATTCTGAGGTTAATGAGCTGCTGATAGGCCTTCTCTTTGTTTAGAGTGTCCATCCAATCTCTGTCAAAGGTGTCGAGGAAAGTTTTTCACAACTCTTCACTTTTCTTTGTTAGGGTGTTGGTGGTGTCTGCGAGTTCCCTCTCCATTGCGTCTTCTACTTCATTTACCCACATCGTAACCGACTGTCCTCGGAACAGGGTTAAACAGTATAGGATTCTGGAATAGTATTCCTTGATTAATTCATGCTTGCTATTGAGTTTGACAAAGCGAAGCATCTCTCTTTTGAACTGAGCACTTTGGCTCCTATCTCTGGTGAAGGGCATAGGGGAAATTCCCTTTAGTCCTCCTCCATTCTGGGGTGTTCCTCCAGTGCCACTAGTTCCCCCTGTGGTGGCATTGATGGCTGACATTGGGGGTGGTGGTGGAACTGGGTTTGGTGGTGGTGGCTGAGTGATCTGAGGTGGTTCTGGGGGGTTCTGT
>WNGR01004194.1_pt1 | contig 22003 bp, 19 predicted proteins | sample 5407581 | NCBI WGS metagenome assembly WNGR01 (sample SAMN13153383, study PRJNA577476) | soil metagenome | isolation source: 80 cm soil or saprolite under Garry oak tree replicate 2 | place: USA:California | collected 2016-06-15
CCCCGCATGCCACATGATGTCGTGGTGCGCAGCGCGGCAGACTCTGGCGAGGACGGCACCGACCGGCGCACGCCCGCGAGCTCGCGGGATTTTGTGGCCGCCTGCCTCGATGGCCGGCGGCGGCCTGGGCCTCCTGCTCGTGCCGCTGGCCCGCGCCGGCTGCCGGGTGGACGGGGCGGCGAGTCCGCCAGGCCACGGCGACACAGACGGTCAGCGCCGCGGCGCAGGCGGCTGCAGTCAGCCCGAAGACGGCGCGGGCGCTGAGGTGTCCCGCCGCGAGCCCGGCGGCGAGCGGGCCGAGCACGGCCGTCGCCGCCCACATGCCGTTGAGCAATCCGACCACGGCGCCGAGACCGGTGCCGCCCCGCTCGGCGGCCTCTGCGGCCAGGGGGTAACTGACCGTCCACAGGACGGACCGTGCCGCGGTCGTGGCGCACAGCATCGCGATGATCGCCAGCGGTGCCGTGCTGAGGACCGCCGGCGAGAGGGCGGCCGCGAGAGCGAGCATGCTGACGCAGACCACCGGCAGGGTGAGCGCCCGCCGGCCGGCCGCGGCGATGAGGGTGCTGCCGACCGCGAACAGCAGCCCGGCGACGGCGAAGCACAGGCCGATCCGTCCGGAGGATGCCCCGGCGGCGTGCAGTTCGGCCGGGGCCAGCAGGGAGGAAACCCCGGTGCTAACGCCGGCGGTCACGATCGCGGCGGCGGCGCAGATGATGCTGGGATCGCAGGTGGCGGCGCGAAGGCTCGCGGCGGCCGGCGCGCGTGGCGCGGCCGGGCCGACCGGCATCCGGAGCGCGCCAAGCCCGACGGTAATCGCGGCGAAGCCGACGGCCGTAGCCAGTGACGGTATAGCCAGCCCGAAGTGCTGGACGAGCGCGCCGGAGGCGGCGGGCCCGGCGACCCCGCCGAGGCCGCCGCTGGCCACGGACCCGCCCAGGGCCGACCCTCCCGCTGCAGTGCCGGCCAGCCAGCACAGCCCGGCCGTCCACAGCACGCCGTAGCCGATCCCGAATACCAGCCGGGACGCGAGCAGGGCGGGGAAGTCACCGGCGAGCGCCTGCGCGGAGGTCGCGATCGCCATCAGCAGGCCCGCCGACAGGGTGATCCGCCGCGCGCCGAGGCGGTCCGACAGTGCCCCGGCCGGCACGGAGACAGCCAGAGTCGCGAGCCCGGTCGCGCCGAGCACCACCCCCCGCTGGAATCCGGACAGGCCGAGCCGGTGGGCATACGTGGGCATGATCGGCACGAGCCCGAACTGGGCGGCCGAGCTGGCGAGGATGAGGCCGTAGATCAGCAGGCGGAACAGCCGCGCACCGGGGCAGGTCCCTGCGGCCTGCGGCACGGTGCTCTCCTCGGCGACGCTTGAATTCAGTTCGGCGTCCGCCATTTTAGTATGAGAATAACTTTTGCTAAAATGAAGAAATGACGCCTATACGATCGACAATGACGATCAAAAATGGGGTTGGCCTGCGTGAGCTGCGAGCCGTCCTTGCGGTGGCGGAACTCGGGTCGTTCCGGCGTGCCGCCGCCGGGCTCGGCTACACCCAATCTGCGCTGTCGCACCAGGTTTCGGCCCTGGAGGCGGCGCTAGGGTGGCCTCTCTTCCACCGCCCGGGCGGCCGGGCCCAGGTACGGCTGACCCCCGCGGGCGAGGCGGTCTGCCGCCGGGCGCGACGCGCGCTCAACGAGGTGGAGGCCGTGGCCGCCGACGCCGAGCAGGCCGAACGCGGCGACAGTGTCCGGGTGCGGGTGGGCGTCTCCCAGACCACGGCCGCCGAGATCATGCCGGCCGCCCTGCGCGCCTTCCGCGTCGACCATCCCGGCGTCGAGGTCGTCCTCAGCGAGACCGAGGATTCGGAAGGCTGCCGGGATGCCCTGCGCCGAGGCGACCTTGATCTCGCCTTCTCCTACAACCCCGAGCCGGACGAGCATGTCGAAGCCATTCCCGTGCTCGAGGACCCATGGGTGATCCTCACCCGCCGCGACGGCGCGATCGCGGAGCTGGAACGCCCCGCGTTCGACGTGCTCGACCAGCGGGAACTGGTCGCCTGGACCCGTCGGTGGAGCGCGCAGCTCGAGCTCGAGGAAACCTGGCAGCGGCGGGGCATCGCGCCGAAGATCGTCTACCGCACCGACGACAACCTGGCGCTCCAGCGGCTGGTCGCGGCCGGGCTCGGCCACGCATGCATCGGGCGCCTAGCGGCCAGCCGAGCGGTGGACCCGGCCCTCACCTGGCTGGCGGTACGCGAGCCGCAGGGCTCGCGAATTATCGCGCTGTGCTACCCCCGGCACCGCCAGATGACCGCTACCGCCCACTCGCTCATCACCGCCATCCGCGCCCAGACCGGCTGATGAGCTACTCGGAGCTACGCCGGCCACCTGGAGGACGGCACGAACAGCGTCACCGGCTGAGGGTGCCGGAACGCATGGCCTGGACCATCTCGTCCGGGCTCAGCGCCGGCTCGGGGAGCACGCTGGCGGCCGCGCGGGCCGGCCGCAGCGCGTCGAGGATCAGGGCCAGGTACCGGCGCCAGATCTCCGGCCGGACCTGGCCGGCGTACTCGGCCGCCGCGCCGAGCATGAACTCGATCAGCGGCACATCGGTGGGGCGCAGGTCGGCGCGCACCTCCCCGGCCTGCTGAGCCCGCTGGACCATCGCGGTCACCACCGGCAGCATCCGCACCCGCGCCTGGTCCACCCGGTCGCGCCCGTAGGTGGCGAACATCAGGATCTGCCGCAGGCCCCGGTCACCGGCGATCACCGTGGCGGCCTGCCCGAGGAACCACACCAGCCCGGCCCAGGGATCCGGGTCGGCCAGGCCGTGCTCGGCGTAGCCGACCAGCGCGTCCAGGCGCTCGGTGAACAGGGCCTCGACCAGCGCCTCCTTGTCAGGAAACCGCCGGTACACCGTGCCCACGCCGACCCCCGCGCGGCGCGCGACGTCGTCCAGGGTGGCCTGAAGCCCCCGTTCGGTGAACACCTCGGCCGCCGCCCGCAGTATTCGCTGGCGGTTACGCTCAGCGTCGCGGCGCAGTGGGCGCCCGTTACCCGCGGCCGCGCCGGGGTCGGCCGGCAAGGACCCCGCCCCGGGGGCGGGCTGCCGGGAACCCGGCCCGGTCACGGTAGAGCTCATATGCCTCAGCCTACCTCAAGCGGAGACACAATCTCCGGTTCGTGTTATGCTCTTGACCGAAAGCGGAGATGTTTCCTCCAAATAGGAGAGAGCGATGTCGGAGATGAGCATCCCGAACGGCAAGAACCAGACTGCGGCCAGCGACGCGGCGAGCGCACCGGACCCGCGGCGCTGGCTGATCCTGGGCATAGTGGGCCTGGCCCAGCTGATGGTGGTCCTCGACGTCACGATCGTGAATATCGCGCTGCCCTCGGCGCAGCGGTCGCTGGGCTTCTCCACGGTGGACCGGCAGTGGGTGGTCACCGCGTACGCGCTGGCGTTCGGCAGCTTGCTGCTGCTCGGCGGGAGGCTGGCCGACTTGTTTGGCCGCAAGGTCACGTTCCTGGCCGGGCTGATCGGGTTCGCCGCCGCGTCGGCGGTCGGCGGCGCCGCGACCAGCTTCGGGATGCTGGTGGCCGCGCGGGCCTGTCAGGGGATGTTCGGCGCGCTGCTGGCTCCCTCGGCGCTGTCGCTGCTGACCACGACGTTCAGCGACCCCAAGGAGCGGGGGAAGGCGTTCGGCGTGTTCGGGGCCATCGTCGGCGCGGGCGGGGCCATCGGCCTGCTGCTCGGGGGCCTGCTGACCGAGTACCTGTCCTGGCGCTGGTGCCTGTATGTGAACCTGGTGTTCGCCGCGATCGCGGCGGCCGGGGCCTCGGTACTGCTGCGCCGGCAGCCGTCGCCGGACCGGCCCAGGCTGGACCTGCCCGGCGTGCTGACCGTGTCCGGCGGGATGTTCTGCATCGTCTACGGCTTCTCCAACGCCGCGACTCACAACTGGCACACCCCATCCACCTGGGGATTCCTGGCCGCAGGGGTCGGCCTGCTGGCCGTGTTCGCCTGGTGGCAGACCCGGGCTCCGGCGCCGCTGCTGCCGCTGCGGATCGTTCTGGACCGCAACCGCGGCGGCGCCTACCTGTCGGTGCTCATCGCGGGCAGCGGGATGTTCGGCATCTTCCTGTTCCTCACCTACTACCTGCAGGTCACCCTGCACTACTCCCCCGTCGTCACCGGTGTGGCCTTCCTGCCGATGATCGCCCTGATCATGGTCTCGGCCAACCTGGCGACCATCGTCCTGATGCCCAGGTTCGGGCCCAGGCCGCTGGTCACCGGCGGCATGCTTCTCGCCGCGGCCGGCATGGTGTGGCTGACCAGGATCGGGATTCACTCCAGCTATGCGGCTGACGTGCTGCCGCCGCTGATTGTCACCGGCGCCGGGCTCGGGCAGGTGATCGCGCCCTCGATCAACACCGGCACCTTCGGCGTCGCCCCGTCCGACGCCGGCGTGGCCTCGGCCAGCGTCAACACCGCGCAGCAACTCGGCGGGTCCGTGGGCACTTCCTTGCTCAACACCATCGCGGCGAGCGCGGTCACCGGCTACGTCGCCAGCCACCTCAGCCCGGCCACCCTGGTCCGGGGCCGGCCCAGCCCGGGGCTTATCAGCCTGGCGCTGGTGCACGGCTACACCACCGCGTTCTGGTGGTCAGCCGCGATCTTCGCCTGCGGTGCGGTGGTAGCCGGAACCCTGTTCCGCTGGGGCCCGCTCACCCGGCAACCCGCACCCAGCCAGCCGGGCGCTGTCCCCGAGGACTCGCACCAGCCGGTGGCGCCGCCGGCGTAGCCGCCCGCCCAGCCCCGGCAGGATCCGTGGCCGCTGATGTCGATGGGCCGCGGCAGCGCCTGACCCTCGCCATGCAGGCTCTGGGCCTGGCAGGGCCCGGCGCGGCTGGGTCATCCGCTATGCGGGCGGGCTGGCCCGGCGTGCCGCCGGCCCTCAGCGGCCGCGCCCGGATGGGCGAACACGCCGCGCTGCCCGGCCGGCACCCAGCCGTGCTCAGCCATTGCCGCCTGCCAGGCCTCCCCGAACCCAACCCGGCGACCCGAGGCATCCGGCTTCGGCGGGGCGTCCAGGACTAGTCGGCTAAGCACTACCTGTACCGTCATCCGGTCAGGTGACCACCGCAGCCGGGGATCATCGGCGCCTGCGTCGATCAACCCCATGATCTCTGCGACCAGTGACACCATTGGCTCCTGCTCTCGATCCGGGCCGCTGCCGCGACCAGCCTCTGCGGAGCGGAGGCCCGGGCGACCTCGGCCAGGCTGATCGGGCAGCGGGCGAGACGCCAGCCGGGGACACGGTGCGGGGATACGCCGACCCCGCTACCGCCTCCCCGGCCAGCTCACCTGGGCCCGCCCGGCCCGCCAGGCTGGAGCATGTCGGCTGCCACGCGCAGCTGCGCTGGGGCGTCCGGGGGGTTGGAACCGCCCCTCTCGCAGCGCACCGGACCGTGACTTGTCCAGCTCTCGGCCTGGCAGGCCGGGAAAGGAACCCAGGCATCTCATCGTGCGAAGCGACGGGCCCGCTCGTCCCGTTACACCCCGCCCGGTCCATCCATCGCGGCGCGGGCCCTGCGCCAGCGTCACCGCACAATAACGTCGTAGCACGGCTGAGGCTAGGGGGCGTTGGTCGGCTTGCCGGTGGGGTGGCTAGTCGGCGAGCCGGTGGGATGGCTGGTCGGCTTGCCAGTGGGATGGCTGGTCGGCTTGCCAGTGGGATGGCTGGTCGGCGCGCTGGTCGGCGCGCCAGTGGGATGGCTGGTCGGCGCCCCGGACGTGGTGGCTCCGGGGTGGGCCACCGCCGCGCAGTACGCCGTGACGTTAGCCGCCCCGCCCGCCGCGGCCGCCAGGTTACGGAAGGCCACCGCCTTCTGCTTGGCCGTGCCATGCGCCTTCACGTGCGCGTATGCGGTACACAGACCGAAAGCGGCCTTCCCGGTCGCCTGCGGCCCCACTGGGGTTGCCGGAGCACTCGGGTGCGATGCGGGTGCGCCGATGGTGTCGTGCGCGAGTTTCTGAACCGAGGCGGGCAAAACGCCTGCGAAGGCTGCGGCGGCTGCACCGCCGAGGGTAAGCGCGCCAGCCGCGGCGGCCGCGGCCAGTCTGGCGCTGAGCACGGATCTGAGCAAGGGGAGGCTCCTACGGCGTGGACGGGCAGGTTCGGCAGACCTGCCGACCGCGCTGCGGTACGCCGCCAGGGCACTCGCCTCGGCAGCCAGCTCGCTGCTCGCCGGCGCCCCGTTGAGCGCGGCGATAGCCTCCGCCACCTGGTGCAACCCTTCGGGTGCGTCCTCAGGCAGGAGGTTCCCGGTGAGCAGGGCGTCGAAAGCGGGGTCCCCCACCGGGGGTACACCGCCTCGTCCGGACCACAGGAAGATCGGCATGTCATCGTCCGAAACGCCACGCCCGGTCACAGCGTTACACCCGCCGAAGTCAGGGTCTGGGCCAGCCGCCGCAGCCCCCGGTGAGCGGCGACCCGGACCGCGCCCTGACTGCGGCCCACGATCCGGGCCACCGCCTCGGTGTCCAGGCCGGCCAGCACCCGCAGCAAGATCACCTCTGCCTGCAGCGGCGGCAATGCCGAAACCGCCGCGATCGCGGCGGCGGTGGCAAGGTTCTGCATCGCCAGCACCGCAGCATCCTCGGTCCGGGGCTCCAGATCCCCCGACACCTCCCCGAGCGACGCGACCGGGTGCCGTGACCGGCGGCGGCCCTCGTCGATCGCCCGCCGTCGCGCGGTGGTGAACAGCCACGCCCGCCACGCCTGTTCGTCCCCGCGGAAGCCGGGCAGCCCCCGGACCACCTGCACCCAGGTCTCCGCCGCGACATCCTCCGCAGCATCCAGCGCGACTACCCGCAGGTAGCGCAGCAACGCCGGGTTGCCGTCACGCCACAGCGTCGCGAAGGCGGCCTCGCTGCCGTCCTGCGCGGCGCCCAGCACGGCCGGGAACTCGTCGCCGATCACAAACCCGAGTATCGGCACCAAGCCGGCGCATCCGCAGCCAATCCGGCCAGGCCGGATCGGTCTTTTCCGGAAGGTGACGCCTCACAGCCTGCCGACTCTGCGGCCGGTCAGCAGGTCAGGCGAGGGCCAGATGCAGGTGGCGCAGTGGAAGGTGTAACGCCATGACCGCGCCGGCCGCTTTGTCCTGTGAGATGCCACAGTTCCCATTCCTCTGCCGACCCAGGTCGCGGGTCGGCACCAGCCGATGCTGGTCATGCTGCTGACCGGGCAGCCGTTCCCACCGAATGCCCGGAGCCGCCGCAGGCGGTGGCGGGAATGCTCATCAGCCTGGCCGGCCGGCTATGGGAGCGCGGCCGGGGAGGCGGAAGCGCGGACGGAGGTCACCCGCCCTGCGCATGCCATCGCCGTCCCCGGCCGGCATCTCGTCCGTGCGTTCTGATTACCGGTGTGCCCCTGGTCATGAACGGCGGCGACACGATCAAGATCCACTTCTTCGAGGTCTCGGCGGCCGAGGGATGGCACGTCAACGCGCGTGCCTTGAGTAGCCCGGACACTGAGTAGCGCAGATGTGGCGAGTGAAACTCAGTTCAGCTTCGGCCAGTGCCGCCTGTGCTGAGACTGACAGCCGTCAGTGCTGGCCCTCCGGGGCATCGCCTCGCGGCCGGGTCGGCTGCGCATGGGCCGGATCGCTGAAGGCCGATCTCAGCTGATCCTCCTGCTGCACCGAGAGATCTGAGCGGATCAGCTCCATGCCCTGCCCCCCGAACGCCTCGGCGACGGTGTCTATCGTGGCGTCGGAGCTCAGCAGCACCAGCGCCGAGGTCCCCGGTGTCATGTCACCTTTCACCGACTCGACCATCGCGCTGTCGATGCCGGCCTTCCTGACCTTGTTCATGAGCGAGGAGACCTTGCCGCCCTCGTCGGTCACGTGCTCCTGCGCCAATGGCTCCGCCGCGTACTGCGGCCAGCGGACCACCGCGACATCCAGCACGTCGATGACCTCCTGATGGTCCAGCTGCTTGAGCCTGAGGACAGCCGCATCGGCCCCCTCGGTGCCGCCGAACCGCCATGCCGTCAAAGATGACATCGATCCGCTCCTTCCCCCGTGGCCGGTCAGTCCCGGTCACGCCGGTCTGATCGGATGGGCAGGCCGGCCCCTGGCCGCGCCCTGGCTTGAATCCCCCTTTTCCGGTCCTGTTCCCCCATGACCGAAGCGCACACCCCCGGCCCGTCAGTTCCGGGGTCACCTCGCCGAAGACCGGGTTGGGCGCACCTAGCCGCCACCCCAGTCATCGCCCTAGCCTTGACGTAGCGGTCCTCAGCTCCGGCAGCAGGACCGCCAGGGCGAAGTTATGATTCGCTCACCAGTGAGCGGCACACTCCACAGCGGGGGGCAAATCGATGGCAATCCTCGGTCGCGAGTTCATCGCAGCACCCGACAGCTCGAAGGGCCAGATTGTCTACAAGTGGCCCGACCAGAACATCCGCAAGTTCACCAGGTGCATCGTCGAGCCCGACGCCGTGGCCGTGTTCATGAGCCAGGGGCAGCTCATGGGGACGCTGCTCGGCGGGCATCACCAGCTCGACGCCAAGGAAATCCCGTTCCTCGGGATATTCGTGGACTGGGCCACCAACAGCAACGCGTTCAAGGCCGAGCTGTACTTCGTCGGCATCCGGGACTTCCCGAACCTCCGCTTCGGCGGCCGGCTGGACGAGGTGCAGGACCCGCAGACCGGGCTGATCGTCACCCTCCGGACGTTCGGTGAGTACGCGCTGCGCGTGGTCGACGCCCCCAAGCTGATCCTCAACCTAGTCGGCACCGTGGACGTGACGAACAACGACGCGATCACGGCCTGGGTCACCCAGCAGCTGCTGAAGGTCACCCGCACCGCGGTCACCACCCAGCTGATGTCGGGCGCCTGGCCGATCCTCGGGTTGTCCGTGCACAGCCCCGAGATCGAGGTGGCGGCCATGCAGGGCGCCAACCGGGAGCTCGCGGGCTACGGGATCTCCATCACCCGCCTCGGCAACCTCGACATCAACCTCGATGACGACGACAACGCCCGGCTGGAGAAGCTGGCGGGCGACACCGCCTACAGCCGGCTGGCCGGCGGTTTCCTCCAGGCGGCCCAGGCCGAGGCCCTGCAGGGCGCCGGCGAGGGGATGTCCAAGGGCGGCGAGGGCGTGACCCCGATGTTCTTCGGGGCCGGCATGGGCATGGCCAACCAGATGATGCAGGCGCCGGCGCAGGCCCCGGCCAACCCCCCGCCGCCCGGCCCGGGCTGCACGGCGGCGAGGGCATGTACATGGACCGGTTCGTCACGGCGAACGAGGCCGGGCTGCTGCTGCTGCACGGTTACGGCAACGTGTTCCAGAAGACGCTGCAGCCGGGTGAGCAGATCCTGATCGAGCCGGGCGGCTTCCTGTACAAAGACTCGTCGGTGACCATGAACACGGTCAAGCAGAGCATGAAGACCGGGCTCATCGGCAGCCACAACATGTACCTGGCCGAGATGACCGGCCCCGGCCGGGTCGGCATCCAGTCCATGTACGTCCACCACGGCTCCGAGTAGGTGGCGGGCATGTCGGCGCCGACAGCAACCAGCACCTACACCTGCCCGTACTGCCGGATGGCCAGCGATGGCGGCGGCGGGACCTGCCCGCACTGCGGTGCGCCCGTGGATGTCCGGGCCCGGGTGTCGAACTCGGGGTGGGTCGAGCAGCCCCCGATCCGCGACATGGCCCGCCTCCGGTTCAACCGCTCCACCTGCCAGATCAGCGGCACGTATGTGCCCGTGGCCGAGATGAAGCTGAGCGAGGAGGACTCGGTCTACTTCTCCCACCACGTGCTGCTGCACACCGAGCCCAGGGTCCAGCTCGACACCATGAAGATGCGGGGCGCCTGGAACCGGGTGATGGCGGGGATGCCGCTGGTCATGATGACCGCCCGCGGGCCCGGCTACATCGCGTTCAGCGCGGACCATCCCGGCGAGACCCTGGCCGTGCCGCTGCAGCACAACCAGGCCGTCGACGTGGTCGAGCACCGCTTCCTGGTCGCGACCGGGAACGTCACCTACGGCTGGGAGAACACCGGCGTGTGGTTCTCCACCCAGAACGGTGACGAGCAGGAGACGCACTACCCGCTCGGCCGGGCGATCGACCGCTTCTGGGCCCAGGGCGGCCCGGGCCTGCTGCTCCTGCACGGCCCGGGCAACACCTTCATCCGCGACCTGGGCCAGGGCGAGCGCATCCTCATCCAGCCCAGCGGGCTGATCTGGAAGGACCCGTCGGTCCAGATGTGGCTGCACTTCGAGTACCCGCGGGGCCAGTACTGGTTCAGCTCGGCGCGGTATCAGGCCAAGTCGGTGTGGCTGACGCTGCAGGGACCGGGCCGGGTGGCCATCCAGTCGGTGTTCAAGCGCGCCGAGATGGCGGGACGGGTGACCAACTGCTCCAGCGCGACTTCGCAGCAGTGGTAGGCCGCGTGCACCTGGCCACGTAGCCTGGGCACGCAGGCCTATCCAGCTCCGCCACGAACTCGTGGGGAGGGGTGATGTTCGCGCGCGTGATTACATCCCAGGTCGGGGCCGACAAGTTCGGCAGCGTGTTACGTGTCGCCCAGGAACAGCTTCCCGCCGCCCGGGAGCAGCCCGGCTTCCAGGGCTTCTGCCTCCTCGCCGACGCCGAGAGCGGCAAGGTCATGACCATCTCACTGTGGGAGACCAGGGAACACGTGCTCGCGGTCGAGGCACAGGCGGCGCAGGTCCGAAGGCGGGCCACCTCGCCCGTGGGCGCCGGGGATCCGCGCGTCGAGACCTACGAAGTCGCGATGTACGCATGAGCCACTGGCCGTAGGCCGATGGATCCAGCCGGCATGCGTAGTCCTTCCTCGACGGCTAGGCACGGCTGCGCAGCGCCTGCTCGAGCGCTGAGAACCGTATGCGTTCCTGTTCCAATCGCACCGCTGATCCGAACGCATCACCAAGGAGGTCCTGATAGAGCCTGGTTTCATCCGAGTCGAGCCGGTCGAGTGGGGCGACCGTCGGGGTCGGCTCGGTTACCCAGTGGCTTCGGTGCGCCAGCAGCGTCGCGTGATCCATCAGCATGGACCTGGTGCGCGGAAACCTCTGCCGCAGCCGGTTCAGGATGGCAAGCCCATGGGTGTCGATATCACCCCAGTAGCAAAGCTCGGTATCGGCGAGCCAGGCCAGGGGCTCGAGCGCCGGAACCGCATAACCCCGGCCGAAGATCACCATGGCGCCTTCTACCGCAGGGAACGCCAGATAGGTGATCTCGTTCTCGACCACGTACACGCGAGTGATGCCTGGGGGTGCTGCGCTGAATTCCTCTGTGCGCAGGGAGAGCTCGCTAAAGCCACCGCACCAGGTCCCCGGTCTACGGCTATCTTCCCCAGCTTTCCCGTCGCTCCAGAGCAGGCGGAACCGCACGGATTCGGGCTTCCTGCGAAATCGATATCGGCCCGCGAAGTCTGACTGCGGCAGGTCAGCATCGATCCGCTCGCTGTCAAGCTGCAGATCCAGGAGGCCAGCTAGCACACCCCGATGCCGCTCGATGAACTTGGTGTCCACGCCCGGCACATCGACCTGCCGCACGTACATGCCCGGCTGCTGGCGTTCATCGATCCACCGGACCGTGCCCATGATCTCGGGCCAGTGAGCGGCCAGCTCCAGGGCTCTCATCGGGTGCGAAATTAGCCACGGAACAAGACGCGGGCAGGTTTCCCCCGTCGCATTGATCATCCCGGTGAACGCATATACGTCTTCGCGAACGCCGAGCAGCCCCCAGAGTTGGTCATAGCTATCGACCCACACCCGGCACGGGATGGCATTCGAGCCGATGAGCCGCCCGCCGATCTTCTTGTGCTCGACCCGCATGAGCGCCCGGTCGGTGCGCTCCCAGCGATCCGCCCACGCCTGGACTTCGCCGAAATGCTCGGCCGCCTCCCGGGGAGACGGGCCGCGCACCGGGATGCCAAGCGGCGCCCATGGCTGGCCGCTGGCGAAGGCCGCCAGGAATGCTCCGGTCTGCCATCGTCGCCGGAGTTGCCTCAGCACGTCCTCCGGCAGTGTCCAGGCTTGGCGCCGTGCTGTCAGCGTCGGCATCTCAGTTCCCGGCCACGGCCAGAGCTGCCTGCTTCTGCTGGCCAAGAGCATGCTTGATCCGGCGCGCCCGGTATTCCTCGACGGTGAGGGTCTGCAGGCGGGAGTCTTGCTGCGTGGGATTGTCGACATACCCGACGGCAGACACGTACGGCTCGATCACGTGGATCTTCTGCAGCGGAGTGACGATCAGCAACTGCAGGCCGAGCCGGCGGAACAGCTCGAGAGCGAACCGCGTGGACTCATCTGATCCGCGCCCGAACGCCTCGTCGATGACGACGAACCGGAACGTCTTGGAACGTGCCGCATTCCAGTCCAGCTTGAACTGGTAGGCGAGCGACGCGGCCAGGATCGTGTAGGCCAGCTTCTCCTTCTGTCCCCCGGACTTGCCGCCCGAGTCGGTGTAGTTCTCGTATTCCGCGCCGCCGTCGCGGTACCGCTCCGAGGCAGAGAAAATGAACCAGTTCCGCACGTCGGTGACCCGCCTGGTCCACGCCTTGTCCGCCTCGGTCTGGCCCTCGCGGCCCTTGAACCGCTCGATGATCCGGCTCACCTGGAGGAACTTCTGCTCTGAGTACTGGTCGGAGCCATCGCCCGAGACCGCGTCATCGGTGCAGGCCCGCAGCTCGGTCCGGAAGTCGCGGATGTCGGTGTTCGGCGTGGGCTGGGGCTCGAGGCGGATGTAGCGATCGGGGTTGCGGTTGTAGTCGACGGCGAACAGCGATGTGTTGATAGTGGCGATACGCGCCTTTATCAGGTCGCTCTGCTTGTTGAGCTGGGAGTGGAAGCTGGCGATGTCGCGGATGGTGTTGGTGTTCAGGTAGGTCTTGAACTGGTCCTGGAACCGGGGCAGGTCGTCCTCGACCAGGCGCTTGTACAGGTCCCGGTAACTACCGACGGAAAGCAGCGAGTCGTCGAACTCCTCGGTCTCCACCTGGTACTGCTTCCGGAACTCCCCCATCTGGGAGATGATCCTGTTCCCCAGCTTGGACTGCCGGGCGCTGCGGGCATCGCTCAGCCGGATGATCTCCTCGCGGGCCCTCGTCTCCGCGCGGTCGCAGTCGGATGGCATCGTCAGCGCGATGCTGTCTAGCGGCGGCGCGGCCATCCGTCCGGCGATCGCCGTGAAGCGCTCCCGGGCGGGTTCGCAGTCTGGCTCGGCTAGCGCGCGCCGCGCCTCGTCCAGATCACGGCGAGCCGTGTTGATCTCGGTGCCGAGGCCGCCGATCTTCTTGTTGACCGTGCCCTGCTCGCCCTCGGCCGCGGCGATGTCCACCTTGACCGACTCCAGTTTGCGGTTCAGGCGTTCCAGTTCGCTAGACGTCGCCTCGAGCTGGCGTTTCTCCGCCTTGAGGTCCTCGACACGGTTGACGAGCGACTGCCAGTCGATGTCGGTGAACTCGCGCGTCTCGTCGAGACCTGCGAGCGCCTGCCCGCGGTCGATCGCCTTGTTCAGCTCGTCCTTGAGCGTTTGCTGCGCGGCGGCGAGCGCATTCTGCTTCTCCTGTATGGCGGCGGCCCGCCGCAGCAAGGCACTGATCTTCCGTTCGTTGGTCCATCCCAGTACGTAGTGGCTCCGGTCCTCGATGCGCGTCCGGTCGTCCTTCTCATGCCGGCCACCCGGCCCCTTGATCTGGCCTGCCATGGTGATGGCCCGGGGCGCCCGCCGGAACTCGGCCATGCCCGCGACGCACTGGTACGCTGCCCGGCTGGCCAGCTCGCGCTCCAGCCAGGAGTAGAACTTGGTGTCCTTGATCTCCAGCTTCGCGAACAGGGAGCCGCTTGCCGGCGGGGAACTCTGGGCCGGCCCGGACGCCACGTCGGCCAGCACCCGGTAGTACACGACCCGGCCGTGCAGGTGATGGCCGTTAATCCAGTCGGACACCGCGAGGTAGTGGCCGTCCGGGACCAGGATGGACAGAGCGAAGCCGCGCAGCAGCCGCTCGGCAGCGCCTTCCCAGTCGGACTCCGGCGGGCGGACCTGGATCAGCTCGCCGGCGAACGGAAGCTCCGCTTCAGCCAGGCCGAGCTCCGCGCACAGCAGCTGGCGCAGTTCCAGGTTCCGCTTGGGAATGTTGTTCTTGCGGGATTGCAGGCTGCGCAGCTCGGCGTTGACCTCGTCGGCCTGCTCGTTCAGCGCCCGGGCCTCGCCGCCGGCCTCCATCAGCTGGTTCTGCGACTCAGCCTGGGCCTGCCGGGCGGCGGCGCGCGCCTGGATGATCTCCTGCCGGCGCGCGGCGAACTGCTCCGCCGTCTCCACCGGGGCCATGCCGGCGCCGGCCAGCAGGCTGGCGAACCGCTCGGCCTTTCCCATCCGCTTCTCGCAGGCGGCCGTGTCGTCGGTGATCTGCCGCTCGATCTCGACCAGCCGGTTCCCGCCGTGACCGGCCAGTTCCACGGCCAGCCCGGTCGCCGCTTCCCGCAGCTGCTGCAGCCGCGCCGCCACCGTCGCCAGCCTGGCCTGCTGCTGGGACCGTTCGGTCTCTAGGTCACCGACCAGCCGCTGCAGCAGCCCGGCCTTGCGTTCGGCGAAGAAGTACCGCAGCGCCGAGCGCTGCCCGGACAGCGCCTGGATCTCGGCGGTGAGCGTGTCGTGCGCGTCGCAGTCGGCCAGCAGCGGTTCGAGCAGGGCCAGCTGGGCCTGGGCGCGCTGGACCGCCTGATGAGCCTTGGTCAGGTCCTCGAAGTGCGCCACGATGCGCTGGGTCCAGGACGCGGCGTCGAAGGGCTCCAGCATGTGGTCGCGGACGAAGTCGGTGAGGTTGCCCACCGACTTCATCGACCCGGTCTGGTGGAACAGCTCCATCGCCTGCTCGGACTCGATGCCGAGACGGCGCCGGAAATCCTTGCCGTACTCGGGGAAATGGTCGTGGACGCGGGCGCCTGACGCGCGCAGCCTCTTCTTCAGCGTCATGATGTCGGTGCCGAAGTCGGAGAAGTCCCCGACGACCGACATCCCGCGATCCGCGGTCACGTAGAACCTGTCCGGCTGCCCGGCGTTGAGATCCCGCATCCAGAAGACCTGGGCCAGGGTGACCGTCGTGGCATAGCCGAGATTCGTGAAGACCCCCAGGACCACGGAGTAAGACCCGGCGTCGCGGAGCGCGGCCGGGCGCGACGTTCCGGTGATTTCGCTCCGCTCAGACTTGTAGTACCCGAGGACATACGAACGAAGGCTGCGTTCCCGGGTCTCTGCGCCGGCCGCCTTGTTGTAGGAAATCCGGTTGGCCGGCAGCAGCAGCGTCGTCACGGCATCGACGATCGTCGACTTCCCGGAGCCGATGTCACCGGTCAGCAGGCCATTGCTGCAGCCTGTTTCGAGGCTCCACGCCCGCTTGTTGAACGTGCCCCAGTTGTAGAGCTCTAGGCGGCTGAGGCGGAAGCCGCTGCGGCTGTCCGGCTCGGCATCAGGTTCAGCCGTGCTGAGCAAGCTCCTTGTCACCGGTCTGCCTCCGCCTCTGGTGGGGTCAGGACCTGCCGCAGGAATCCCAGCTCGACCACCTTGCCGATGTAGGCGTCGATCTGATCGATCAGCCGCGCCTCGTTGCTGCTGGCGGGCAAGAACACCCGGACCATGTCGACGATCTGCTCTCTGGTCAGCATCAGCCGGGTGTCGCTGTTGCTGGCGTCGAACTCGACGAGCTTCTTCCTCAGCAAAGCCAGGAGCAGGCTCACGTGAAAGGACAGCGCGCGGCGCGGGATCAGCCGCGGAAGCGGCGGCCGGTCCGGATCGGCGTCTTCGTCGTCTGGCCGTGAACGCAGGAACGCGTAGCCTTCCGCCTCATCGATGATGACCGTAAGACCGATCACGGCCACGTAATCCCGCACCTGCGCCTGCAGCTGGAGAAGCTGGCGCCACGCCTTCTCGTGAGTGTCTCGGTAGACGGCCCCCTTCATCAACTGGGTCGCTACCAGGGGCAGATCGGGTTCTGCCGTGCCGGTGGCTGCGGCTGCTGGGCTCATCATCAGACTCCGTTCGGGCCGTTGCTCTCATGGCTGACGGCCGACTGCCCGGCAGTTCGCGCGAAGGTAACCCGAGGCAATGTGGCGGTTCTCATCCGGCCGTCCGGGTCATGCCAGCTCGCTTGCTCCTTGGCTGTTTCGTCAAAGACCACGCAGAACGCGGCGTCGCTCAGCGATATGTAGGTCACCAGCTCGGCGAGGCCCTGCTCCAGCGGCTGCTCGCGGAGGAGCTCAGCCAAGCCCACCTGTGAGCGGTGACGCAGGGATCGCCGCACGCTGTCCGATAGCCGGGCCGCGTCGACGTAGACCTGCTCGAAAAGCGTCGCTGCGTCGAAGCCGTCCTGACCCGGCTCGACCGCGCCGCTGTCGATGAGCGCTTTCTTCACCGGGGCGTATAGCGGGCGCTCCATCGGCAGGCTGACCGAGGGGGAGGTGGCGTCGATCTTGGTGATGAGGGCTATCTGACGGGTTTCGCGCAACCGGAGGGCGTTCGATTCGATGGACCGAAGGATGTCGATCACGCGGCGGTTCTCAAACCACACCTGATCGTCGAGGAACCGGCGCAGCTGTTCTGAGAGCTGGCGCACCGTGGCCTGGGTGCGCTCTCCGGCATCCAGCCAGTCATAGTGGATGTGCCGCAGCTCCGGGTCGGGGCCGCCGATGGCCTCAAGCGCTTGCACCCGCTCGATCAGGTTGCTCAGCTCCTCCTGCCTCGACTGCGAAAGCAGGAAGTCATAGAAAGCCTGGAAGCTCTTGCCCTGATCGGAATCCGCGATGGTTTCCCGGCTGCCGAGGATGTCGTCGAGCAGTTCGCCCTTGGACCCCTGCCACCCTGCGATCCGCTCCCGCAGCTTACGGTCCAGGGTTCTGAAGTTCTCCTCCACCTCACGGAAGTCCGAGAGCAACTCGCGCGCCGTAGCCGAGAACTGCTGGTACCGGTCGCGCTGGGCAGACGCGTCAAGCACCTCAATGTCACCGGCCTGCGCCCTGGCGATCTCCTCGTCCAGCTCCTGCCGGCGCCGGCGCAGTTCAGCCAGCCTTATCTCCGGATCGGTCTCGGCCCCCAGGACCATCTGCCGGAGCAGGATGAAGATCGTGGCCAGGCGCGATTCGGTACCCACGAAAGACCGCGCGCGCAGGGTCCTGACCCAGGACAGCGCCTTTTCGACCGCGGGGGTCGCATCGAAGTGCGGCTCGTCAGAGCCCTCGGGATAGTACTTGCGAAGCCAGCCGACATCTGGCGCGGCCCAGTCATCCAGGTATGCCTTCGCCGACCTGGGGAACGCAGCCTCCCCGAGCCGCTCGTGCAGGGCGTAGAGCTCGTCGTCGAGGTGACTGGCCAGATCTGTGCCCGATATAGAACGGACGTTTCTTTCAACAAAGATCTTCTCAAGGAAACCCAGGATCAGCGGGGCGTTATCGGCGCACAGCAATCGCCACGCCGGACTGTGCCTTTGCAGCCAGCCAATCTCGTCGAAATTCACGGTCTCCTGCCCTGGTTCTGCCGCACGCTGCTGCAAAACGAACGCTCGCCGCAATGGTAGAGGTCGGGTACGACAGGCTGGCGGACCCAGCCCGCGTGCCGGCGCGGGCGCTGGAACGCAGCTGCCCGTTGACCTTCAGGCAGGCTCGTGGCTGGTCTCGGCAAGCCGGCCCAGCAGCAGCGCCTCGGCCAGGCAGACGCGCTCGAACATGGCCAGGTGCAGGCTCTCGTTCGCGCCGTGCGCCCGCGCGTCCGGGTCCTCGACGCCGGTGATGAGGATCTCCGCGTCCGGGAAGATGTCGCCGTAGGCGGTGACGAACGGGATCGAGCCGCCCACGCCGATGTCCAGGGCGGGCGTGCCCCAGACCTCGGCCAGGGCCGCGTGCATGGCCTGGTAGGCCGGTCCTCCGGGCGGCGCAGCGTACGGCGCGGCGGTGAAGCCCGGCTCGACCGTGACCTGGACGCCCCACGGCGCGTGCGCCTCCAGGTAGGACACGAGTGCGGCCTGGGCCTTGGCCGCGTCGTCGCCCGGGGCGATCCGCATGCTGAGCCGGGCCCGGGCCGACGGGACCAGCACGTTGGCCGACCGGGCCACCGACGGCGCGTCGATGCCGGTGACCGTGATCGACGGGTGCGCCCAGAGCCGCTCGGTGAGGCCGCCGGTGCCGGTCAGCTGCACGCCGTCGAGCACACCCGCGTCGGCCCGGAACCGTTCCTCGGTCAGGTCCATCGGATCCGCGGTGCCGCGGACCAGGCCGGGCACGGCCACGTCGCCGCGCTCGTCATGCAGCGTGGCCAGCAAGCGGCACAGCGCGGTCAGCGCGTCCGGGGCCGGCCCGCCGTACATCCCGCTGTGCACGCCGTGATGCAGCGTCCTGACCTCGACGGTGACGCTCGCGCCGCCGCGCAGCGAGGTGGTCAGCGACGGCGTGTCCGCGGTCCAGTTCACCGCGTCGGCGAACACCACGACGTCGGCCCGGATCCGGTCCTGGTACTGGGCCAGGAACGGCGCCAGCGTGGGCGAGCCGATCTCCTCCTCGCCCTCGACCAGCACCGTCACCCCGACCGGGAGCTGGTCGCCGTGCGCCCGCAGCGCGGCCAGGTGCACCGCGATCCCGGCCTTGTCGTCGGCCGAGCCGCGCCCGAACAGCCGCCCGTTCCGCTCGGTGGGCACGAACGGGTCGGTGTCCCAGTCCGCCCGGTCGCCGGTGGGCTGCACGTCGTGGTGCGCGTACAGCAGCACGGTCGGGGCGCCGGGCGGCGCGGGCCGGTGACCGACCACGGCGGGCTGCCCGCCGTCGGCGCTGAGGATCTCGGCCGAGTCCAGCCCGGCCTGGCGCAGCAGCGCGGCGGTCTCCTCGGCGCTGGCCTGCACCTGCGGCGCGGCCGCCGGGTCCGCCGACACCGAGGGGATCCGCACCAGCCGCTCGAGATCGGCGCGGACGGACGGGAGGGCCTGGCGGACGGCAGAGGCGAGCTGGTCAGCGTTCATGCCTCCGGACAGTACCTGGCCAAGATCGGGCGCCGGATAGAGCCCCGCGCGGAAGTCGCGCCGTGCCTGAGGCATCAGTCCCGGATCGCGCGAAACGAGCCAAGATCGGGTCCCGGATACCATGCCAGGCATGAATGTGGTGTTCGTCGAGCCGTTCTTCCCGGCCAGCCAGCGTCAGTTCGCGCGGGCGCTGGCCGAGTCCGGCGCGACGGTGATCGGCGTCGGCGAGTATCCGGCTGACGCGCTGGACGGGCAGCTCAAGGGCTGGCTGCACCACTACCAGCAGATCTCGTCGGTCACCGACGTCGAGGCGCTGACCTGGGCCGTGCGGGCGGCTCAGGACCGGATGTGGGTGGACCGGCTCGAGACCACGGTCGAGGCGCACACGCTGCCGACGGCCCAGGTCCGGGAGGCGTGCACGATCCCGGGGACTTCGTACCGGACGGCCTGGCTGTGCCGGGACAAGCCGTCGATGAAGCAGGCGCTGCGCGAGGCCGGGGTGCCGACCGCAGCGTCGGCCGCGGCGAACAGCGCCGACGAGGTGCGCGCGTTCGCCGAGCAGACCGGGTTCCCGGTGATCCTCAAGCCGCGCAGCGGCGCCGGCGCGCTGGACACGATGCGCGCCGACGATGCGGCCGGCCTCGACCACGCGCTTGGCGTGTTCGGGGGCCAGGGCGCCGGGTCGATCGCCGTGGAGGAGTTCGTCGAGGGGCACGAGGGGTTCTACGACACCATCACCGTCGACGGGGAGGTGGCGGTGGACTTCGCGTCGCACTACTACCCGAACGTGCTCGAGGCGATGCGGGCGCGGTGGATCTCGCCGCAGTTCGTGTCGACCAACCGGATCGATACCGCGCCGGAGTACGCCGAGCTGCGGGAGATGGGCCGGCGCGTGATCGCCGCGCTGGGCATCGAGACGTCCGCGACGCACATGGAGTGGTTCTTCGGGCCGAAGGGACTGAAGTTCTCCGAGATCGGGTGCCGCCCGCCCGGGGTCGGCGCCTGGGACCTGTACTCCGCGGGCAATGACATGGACGTCTACCGGGCGTGGGCCAACGCGATCACCCGCGGCGAGACCGGCTCATCGCCGTCGCGCCAGTACGCCAGCGGGATCGTGGCGCTGCGCCCCGATCAGGACGGCGCCATCACCGGGTACTCGGGCGTGGACGAGCTGCGGCAGCAGTTCGACGAATGGGTGATCGACGCGCACCTGCCGGACCCTGGCACGCCGACCCAGCCGGTCGAGGCCGGGTACATGGCCAACGCCTACGTGCGGATGCGCCACCCGGACTACGACACGCTGCGCGGGATGCTCGACGCCGTGGGGCGGACCCTGCACGTGTACGCGTCGTGACGGTGAACGCCGCCCCACGGCCGGACGCCGCGGCACCGGCCGTCGCGGACACGACCAGCCGCAGGCTCGCCATCAACCGGCTGCTGGCGCGCACGAAGCCCGACGCTGCCGCCGTGGACCGGTTCCTGGCCCGGCGCACCGCGCCGATCGTCGAGGGGACCCGCTGCACGTTCCTCTGGCGGGGCGAGGCCGACGAGGTCGTGCTCCATCACGGGATCTTCCGGTTCCCCGGGCCGGTCCCGTTGCGGCGGGTGGCCGGCACCGACCTGTGGTATGTGATCATCGACCTGCCGGAGGGCTCCCGGGTCGAGTATCAGCTCGAGATCAGCCGGGGCGGGCGGCACGAGCGGTTCAACGACCCGCTGAACCCGCATCTCGCAAACCACCCGTTCGGCAGCACCTCGGTGTGCTTTGCCCACGGGTACCAGACCCCCGAGTGGACACAGCCGGCGTCACAGATGCGTAACGGCACATTGGAAGAGATATTGGTGCCGAGCCGGGCCTTGCGGCGGGAGTGCGCGGTCACCGTCTACCGGCCCGCGGGCTTCCGGCGCGCCGCCCGCTACCCGCTGCTGATCGTCCACGACGGCGGCGACTACCTCAAGTACGCGGCGGCGCAGACGGTGCTCGACAACCTCATCGGCCGGGGCGACATGGCCGGGGTCATCGCGGCGTTCGTGTCCCCGGGCGACCGCCTGGCCGAGTACGCGGACTCGCCCGAGCACGCCCGGTTCCTGACCGCCGAGCTCGTGCCGCGGCTGGAGGCCGCCTGCCCGCTGGCCGGGCCGTCCGCGCGGTGCCTGATGGGCGCGAGCCTGGGCGGGGTTGCCGCGCTGTCCGCCGCGTGGCGCTACCCGGGCCGGTACGGCTCGCTGCTGCTGCAGTCCGGGTCGTTCGTGTTCACCGAGAACGGCGGCCGGCCCGAGATCGAGCCGGTGGTGCGGTTCGTCAACGCGTTCCGCGCCGCCCCGCGCCGGGTCGCGAACCGGGCGTTCGTGAGCTGCGGGGTCTACGAGCCGCTGATCGTGCCGAACCGGGCCTTGGTGCCGGTCTTCCAGGCCGCCGGGATGGCCGTCCGCTACACCGAGGCCCGCGACGGGCACAGCTGGGAGAATTGGCGCGACCGCCTCCGGGAGGGGTTCTCATGGATTTTCCCGGGTCAGCATGAGTGACGCGGCCAAGGTCAGGGAGCGGTGGTACTCCGCGCGGCTGCAGCGCGAGATCACGGTCGTGCGGTGGGGGACGTGGGGCAAACCAGTGATCGTGTTCCCGACCGCAGGCGGTGACGCCGAAGAAGTTGAACGCAACGGCCTCGTCGACTCGTGCCGCGATCTGCTGGTGGGGGGCCGGGTGAAGCTGTACTCGGCGGACAGCGTCGCCGGGCAGGCGATGGTGACCAAGGCGGACCCGGTCGAGCACCGCATGTGGCTGCTCAGCCAGTTCCAGGAGTGCATCAGGTGGGAGGTTCTGCCCGCGATCTACTCGGACCTCGGCGGGCAGGCTCTGGATGTGATCGCGGGCGGCGCGTCGATCGGCGCGTTCAACGCCGTCGCCCTGCTGTGCCGGTTCCCCGACGCGTTCTCCGCGGCCGTCGGCCTGAGCGGGACCTACCGG
>WNGR01002093.1_pt1 | contig 22001 bp, 20 predicted proteins | sample 5407581 | NCBI WGS metagenome assembly WNGR01 (sample SAMN13153383, study PRJNA577476) | soil metagenome | isolation source: 80 cm soil or saprolite under Garry oak tree replicate 2 | place: USA:California | collected 2016-06-15
CCCAACCCCTAGTGGAGCCGCCGCCGCGAGGGGACCCAGGGCCGCCCGCACCGCCTGCTCCACGACTTTCTCGACGAAGAACTTGTCGCGGAAGCGGACCTCGAGCTTCGAAGGGTGGACGTTCACGTCCACCGCGTCGCCCGGAAGCTCCAGAAACAGGATGAGCGACGGCCGGTCCCCCGGCGCGATAGTGGAGCGGTAGCCGGCCTCCGCGGCGCGCAAAATGAACGGATCGCGGATCGGGCGGCCTCGCACGAACACATACCCCTTCCTGCCCGCGGGCTTCGCCTGGGCCGGGCGCTGTGCGAAGCCCCGCACCTCGAGCGGGCCTTCGCGGTGCGCGATCGGCAGCAGCGTGTCGGTAAGCGCAGGCCCCCACAACGCGTGGACCCGGTCGATCGGACGCATGCTGGGACGGACGTCGATCAGGGCGCGATCGTCGCTCGTGAGGGTGAAGGCTACGTCGGGACGGGTGAGCGCGAGCAGCGTCACGACCTCGACGGCCGCGCGGGTCTCCGTGGCCTGGGCCCGCAGGAACTTGCGGCGGGCGGGTGTATTGAAGAAGAGCCCACGCACCGTGACCGTCGTCCCCCGCTGCCGCACGGCGTCCTCTACCGCCTCGCGCTTCCCGCCGGTGACGCGCAGGCGGGTTGACGCGTCGCCGTCCGACGAGGTCTCGAGCTCGAACCGCGACACGGACGCGATGGCGGGCAACGCTTCGCCGCGGAACCCGAACGTGGCCACGCCGATCAAGTCCGCGGCCTCTCGAATCTTACTCGTGGCGTGGCGCGATAGGGCCAGCTCGGCATCGGCGCGACTCATGCCCGCACCGTCGTCGCTCACCCGGATCAGGCTCTTCCCGCCGTCCTCGATTTCGACGCGGATCGCGGTGGCGCCGGCGTCGAGTGCGTTCTCGATCAGTTCCTTCACGACCGATGCGGGCCGCTCGACCACCTCACCGGCGGCGATCTGGTCGGCGACCTGCGGCGCCAGGACGGCGATCGTGGCCCTCACAGCCGCGACACTTCGGCGGCGAGCACCCAGCCGCGGACGCCGTCCGCGCGGCGCACCTCGAGCCAGGCGCCGTAGCGCCGCTCGACCAGCAGCGCGGCACCGGCCTCGACCATCGATGCGGGGCTCGCCCCTCCGTACGGCGCCACCCGAACCGGCGTGGCGGCGTTGAGGACGATCGCCAGCGGCCGGGCCCGGCGCACCCCCTCGCGGGCCGCGAGCCCGGCCGCCGCAACGCCGAGGACCGAGAATCCGAGAGCGACCGCGCGGCGGCGCCGGGCACCCACCGCGACCCACACGGCGACCCAGCAGAGCCCCGCGGCGAGCGCCCATTCCCCGGGCGTTGCGAGCCCCGTGGTCAACAGCGCTTCGCTCGCGGCGTCGGGGGCCGGGAGGAGCTCGCGCGCGCGTCGCACGAGCGGGTCGCGCGGGGCGAGCCGAACCGCCCGTACCCAGGCCGCCGTCGCTTTGCCGTCCGCGCCCGCCCGGTACAGGGTGGCCCCGAGGTTATACCAATGCGCCGGCACGCGCGGGGCCGCCGCCGCGCGCGCCGCGAACGAGTCCGCCGCGGCGCGGAGCGCCCCCGCGTCGTACAGCGCTTCCGCACTCGGCGTCTGGGCCGCAGCCGAGCGACCGAGCCCCACGACGGCCACCAGCAGCATCACCGCCACGACCCGGCGCCCCTTCCCGCTTGTCTCGCCGCTCAACACGCGCAACACCTGCTCGAGCTCCGCCGCGAGCTCGACGGCATCCCCGAGACCGCGGGGCCCGTAGCGCGAAGCGCGCAGGCGGTCGCGCAGGCGCTTCACGTGGTCGGCCACCGCGCTATCGACCCCGGTCGCGCGGAGCGCGCGGGCGAGCCCATCGCCGTCTCGAGCCGGCGCGTCGGGCACGTGGCTGGCTAGGAGCGTTTGAAACTCGCGCTCCAGCCGTCCCAGCCGGCTGAGCGGCGCCGGCGCCGCGGCCGGCGCCGTCCCGCCGACGTGCGCGGCGGCCCCGCGGCGCCGCCCGAGCCACACGAGAAGCGGCGGGCCGACGAAGAGCACGAGCCAACCCCAGGGCACGAAATCGCGCGCCAGCTCGTCCGCCCACGCGGGGAGGCGCCCGCGGGCCAGGGGCGGCAGGGCACGCGCCGCGTGCGGCTCGATCCCGGGTGCCACGGCGAGCGCGCGCGGCGCAGCGGTCGCCGTGCGGTATTCGCCCGCCGCGAGATCGTAGTAGGGATAGCGCACCTCGGGCAGGAGGAACGAGCCGGCGGAGTCCGGCATCACCAGATAGTGAAACACTTTGGTGCCGGCGATCCGTCCGTCGCGCGGCGTGATCCGCATCCCGGTTTCTCCGGCATAGGGCCGGAACCCCCGCGGCCAGTGGATCGCCGGTTCCGGCCAGAGCGCCACGTTGCCCGACCCGGACACCGTCGCCGTCATCGCAAACGGCTCTCCGACGCGACCGTTCGGCGGCTCGAGCCCCACGTCCAGCGCGAGTCCCCGGGCGGCGACGCGTTGGTCGTCCGCCGGCCGGTGCGCGGCGGGCAGTGGCAGCACGGTGACCGGCACCGTGTCGCTGCGCAACGAGTACCGCTCCTCGCGCTTGAAAACCGAGAAGCTCATCGGCACCGCGTAGGCGACCGAGGCGGGCGGGATCACGATCCGGCCGGGCGCGAGCGGGAACAGCGCCTGGTGCGCGACGAACAGGTCCATCCACTCCCCGCGCACCTGCCGCGACGCGGCGACCTCGGTGGGGACGGCCCCGGGGTACGACCAGGTGCCTTCAGCCGTCTGGAGCGAGAGGATCGGCGGATAGACCAAGCGGGTGCGCAACTCGCGCGGAAACCACGCCGCGGCGATCACGTCGAGCTGCTGGCCGACCAGCACCGAATCTCCGGGCAGAATGAGACTGAGCGCGACCCGGTCGTTGTGCGCGGGCGGCGGGGCGGCCTCGATCAGTCGGCGCGCAATCGGCGACACCGCCGTCGCAAGCCCGGTCGCCGCGCTGTCCACCGTCACGGTGAGCGGCGGGGTCGCGATTTCCCGAATGCCCTGCCGCACGCGCACCGGCCCGATCACGAGCGTGCCGGGACGCTGGGGCTTGAGCCGCAACTCGCGCGTCATGGTGCGGACCGGTCCGCCCACCCCTTCGAGGGCCACCTCCATCACCTCGCGGGAGCCGACGATCGTGAAGCCCATGAGACCGGGCAGGGCCAGCGCCACCGGCTCCGCCGAACGGGACCGCGCTCGGATGGTGAGTGTCAGCTCTTCGCCCGCCGGCACGCGCGCGCGATCCACCTGAGCCGTCACGTCGGGCGGCGCGGCGCTCTGCAAGGCGACCAGCAGCCACAGCGCGGGAGTCACCAGTCCTTCACGCCCGGCTCGGCCGCATGCCGCATCAGGCCCGTCCGATCCCGGCGTGTCTTCAACTCCTCGTGGCCGATCGAGCGCAGCAGCTGTTCGGCCTGGGCCGGGTTGAGGCCGCCCTGGACCCCGCCACTGCTCCGGGCCCCGCCGCCCGACGGTCCGCTCCCCCCGCCGCCGCTGGGCGGGGCCTTGTTTTGGCTGCTGCTGCCGCCGCGCTGTCGGACGGCGAGCTCGAGATTCCATTTCGCTGCGCGGTCGTGGGGCCGCAACAGCAGGGCTTCGCGGTACGCGCGCTCGGCGTCGGTCAGGTGCGCGTCGCGGCCGGCGCTGTCCTCCTCGGCCTGGTGCAGAGCGAGCAGCCCGAGATTGTAGAGCGCGCGGAACCGCAGGTCGGGATCGAGCGACGCAGCCGCGTGGCCGAGGCTCGACTGGGCTGTCTCCCCGTCCGAATCGGCCAGCGCCGCCGTGCCCGCGTTATACCAGGCGGCGTCCTCCTTGCGGTGTGCGGCGAGCTCCGTCAGGTAGGCGGCGCGTGCGCGCCGCAGGTCATGGCGGTCCCATGCTTTCTCCGCCGGGCTCCGCGGCAGCTGCGGCTGCTGCGCCGTGCCGTCGGAGGGGGCGGCGAGACACGCGAACGCGAGCCCGACGAGCGCGGCGGTGCGTCGCGAGGCGGCCTGCGCCACCAACAGCACCACGGCGAGCATCAGCGGCAGCCAGGCTCGTGGTCGGCTCTGCTCCGTGCGGGTTTCGCTCGCCCGTGCCCGACGATACGAGGCGACGAGGTCGCGGACCGCACCGGCTTGGTCGGGGAGGTCCGCCGCGACGAGCGTCCCCTGCGCCGCGTCAGCCGCAGCACCGAGCATATCGTCCCGCCGCACGGTCTCAATGACGCGCCCCTCTTCATCTTTCTGATAGCCGAGCAGGGCGCCGTGGTCGTCCCGCATGGGAATGCGCGTCGGGCTGCGCCCGCCCTCGGCCACCAGGATCAGACGGATGCCATCGGCTTTGAGGCGCTGAGCCTGCTCGCTGATCGGCGGCAGCGAGTCGTGTGCTTCCCCGTCTGTGAACACGACGAGGACGCGGTCGGCGAGCTCGGAGCTGGCCTGCAGCAGCTCGCCGCCCTGGCGCAACGCGGGAGCGAGCCCCGTGCCTCCCTGGGAGGCCATGTCGGGGTCGAGCGCGTCGAGGTACAGCATCAACGCGGACCCGTCGATCGAGAGCGGCGACAGGATGTAGCTCGAGCCGGCGAAGGCGATGAGACCGACGCGGTCGCCGTCCAGATCCTGGACCAGCCGTCGGGCCTCGCGGACCGCGCGCCGCAGCCGGCTGGGCGTCGCATCCTCCGCGAGCATCGACCGCGAGATGTCCACCGCGATCACGACCGAGAGGCCCCGCGTCTCGGCGACGACCCGCTCCTCGCCCCACCGGGGCCCCGCGAGCGCCACGACGCCGAGGAATGCGGCAACGGCGAGCGCCGTTGGCCCGAGGCGCCCGGCGGCGACCGCCTGCCGCACCGTTTCCTGCGACCAGAGTGCCGCGCGTCGCACGCGGACGCGCCGCGCCCAGGCGGCGGCGAACCAGACGGCGCCGCCGATGAGCGGCGCGAGGGCGAGCACGACGGGGGCGTCGAACGTCATCACGGAACCCGCACGGCGAACGTCCCCGCGAGCACGATCTCGAGCGCCAGCGCCACCAGCCCGAGCGCGAGTGGGACGCGATAGGCTTCATCGAAGCGTCGGTACACGACTTGCTCGACCGGCGTCTTCTCGAGGCGATTGATCTCCTCGAAGATATGGCGCATCGACTGGCTGTCGGTGGCGCGGTAGTAACGCCCCCCGGTCGTGGATGCGATCTCCGTCAAGAGCGGCTCGTCGATTTCGACCGGCCGCATCTCGTAGCGCAGCTGGCCGTCCGCCCCGTATTCCGTCGGCATGGGCGCTTGCCCTCGCGTGCCGATGCCAATGGTGTAGATCCTGATGCCGAACGCCGCCGCCGCCTGCCCGGCCGTTCGGGGATCCACAGTGCCCTTGTTGTTGACGCCGTCGGTGAGCAGGACGAGCACCTTGCTCTTACCCGGCGCGCGCCGCAGCCGGTTGGCCGCCGTTCCGATCGCCGTTCCGATCGCCGTCCCGTCCTCGAGCATTCCCGGGTGCAGCTCGCGCAGCGCCTGCTCCAGCACCGCATAATCGGTCGTAATGGGGACCTGGGTGAGCGCCTGCCCGGCGAACGCGACGAGGCCGATGCGATCCGAGGTGCGGGCCCGCACGAACTCGATCGCGGTCTGCTTCGCGACGTCGATGCGGTTCGCCGGCGCGAAGTCCTCCGCCTGCATGCTCCCCGAGATATCTACGGCGAGCACGATCGAGATCCCCTCACTGCGCATTTCGCTGCGCGCGGCGCCGATGCGAGGTCCCGCAGCGGCGATGATCCAGGCGGCGAGGCAGGCGCTGCGCAGGGTGACGGGCAGGCGCGCGACCCAGAGACGCTCCGTCGCTCCCGCCGCCGGCCGCACATCGCTCATGCGCGTGCCGGAGAGGCGGGCCAGCCGCTTGGCCCGCAGCCACCACCACAAGGGCAAGAGGCCGAGCGCCAGGAGCAGCAGCGGCCGGGCGAAGCTCACGGCGCCAGGTCGCGCGCGAGCCGGCGCGCCATGGCGGAGAGCGCCGCGACATCGGTCCCGTGGGCGGAGGCGAAGGCCACGCGGTCGAGCTGCTCGAGCAGCTCGCGCAGCTCGCGCAGCGGCGCGTCGGGACGGGCGCGCTCGACCACCGCCAGGCACTCGCCGGTGTCGAGCGCCGGGTGCGCATCGGGGACCGCGCGCGCCAGCGCGGCTCGCAGCCGCCAGATCGCCCGCGCGGCGACGGCCTTCGGCTCCCCGGCGGCGAGCCATCGCGTGTCGGGGACCTCACGTTCCAGTGGAACCGGAGGTGCCGGCTCGACGGCCCGGGGCCGCCGTCTGCGCCGGGCCACGCCCGCGGCGAGCAGCCCGGCGGCGAGCGCCCCGGCGGCGAGCGGCGGCAGCGGATCCTGGTGCGCGGCACGCAGCGGCGCGAGCAGTCCTTGCGGACTGGGGCTCCGCAGCGAGTCCGGGATCACGCTCGCGACCCGGAAGGTCGTGGTGCCCCCCGCCGTCGAGTCCGCCCTTCCGTCGGGCCCGAGCAGCCACAGCGGAGGCAGGGCCAGCTTGTGCACGCCGGGCTTCCAGGCGACGACGGCGTAGCGAACCACCCAGCCGTCCGCGCTGCGCAGCACCGCGGCATCCGCGAGCGGCTCGACGGCGTCGGTGGCGTCGAGCTTGCCGGCCCGCACCTGCCAGCCGTCGCGCACCGGAAAGGCCCGCTCCAGCCGGATGGTATCGCCGACGGTGGGCGTTGACGGACTGGCCGTCCAGGTCGCACTTTGAGTCGTTCCCCGACGCCACGACGCTACGACGCTAAGGACGACAAGCACTGCCGTCCGCGCCAGGACTCGTAGGGCGTAACGTCGTAGCGTCGTACAACCTGCAGTCATCGTTTCAGCCGTCGGGCACGCTCGGCGAAGGCGCGGCGCAACAGCACGCCGTACGGCACGTTGGTCTGCAGCGCGACGCGGTCCACACCGGCTTGGGCCAGCTTCCGGGTGCGCTCCTGGAGCTGGCGCTCGGCGGCGACGCTCACACGGGTGCGCGTCGCCCCGTGGCTGGTATCGAGCAGGACCCGCTGGCCCGTCTCGGCGTCCTCCATGTCCACCCAGCCCGCGTCCGGGAGCTGGCGTTCCCGCGGGTCGTCGATGGTGATGGCGACGACATCGTGGCGCGCCGCCAGCTGCGCCAGCGGCACCTCCCAGCCCTCGGCCCGGAAGTCCGACAGCACGGCCACGATCGCATGGTGTTTCGGCAGCTTCGCCGCGTAGCTCAGCGCCTCCCCCAGGTTGGTGCCCCGGCCGCGCGGTGTGAACGCCACGAGATCGCGGATCACCCGCAGGGCATGTGGCCGCCCCTTGGCGGGTCGCACGATCAGCTCGACCTGGTCGGCGAACATCAGCGCGCCCACGCGGTCGTTATGGCGCGCCGCCGCCAGCGCCAGCACGGCCGCGACCTCCACTGCGAGGCCGGCCTTCGTGTAGGGGCGCCCGAACTGGCACGAGCCGGACTGGTCCACCACGAGGAGCAGCGTGTTCTCGCGCTCCTCGTGGTACGTCTTCACGAACGGGTGGCCCATGCGCGCCGACACGTTCCAGTCGATCGCGCGGAAGTCGTCTCCCTGCTGGTACTCGCGTACCTCCGCGAATTCGATGCCCTGTCCACGGAACATCGAGCGGTATTCGCCCGTGAAGAGCGAGCTGACCAGGGAACGCGTGCGGAGCTCGATGCCCTTGACCTGCCGGAGCACTTCGGGAGTGACGAGACGCCGGCGGGCGCGAAGCGGGGAGCTCTCGCGACGTCGACGATCCTTGCCTTCGTACTTCACGGCACGCCCACGGCCTCGAGGATCTTTCCGATGACGCGGTCCGAGTCCATGTCCTCGGCCTCGGCTTCGAAGGTGAGGAGCACGCGGTGGCGCAGCACGTCGAAGGCCATGGCCTTCACGTCTTCCGGCACGACGTAGGAGCGGCCCCGCAAAAACGCGTGCGCCCGGGCCGCCTGCGCGAGGTAGATCGACGCGCGCGGGCTCGCTCCGAAGGCGATGAGCGGCTTCAGCTCCGGCAGGCCGATCGCCTGCGGCTCGCGCGTCCCCCGGACGACGTCCACGATGTAATCCACGACTTTCTGGTCCATGAAGAGCTCCGCGATCGCGCTGCGCGCGGCGAGGATGTCGTCGGCTTCCGCCACGCGCTGGACTTCGATCGGCCGCCCCGACGCCATGCGCGCGACGATTTCCTTCTCGGCGTCGCGCGTCGGGTACCCGACGCGCACTTTCAGCATGAATCGATCGAGCTGCGCCTCGGGAAGCGGGTAGGTCCCCTCCTGCTCGATGGGGTTCTGGGTCGCCAGCACGAGAAACGGCTCCCCCAAAAAGAACGTCTCCCCTCCGATCGTCACCTGCTTCTCCTGCATCGCCTCGAGCAGCGCCGCCTGCACCTTGGCAGGAGCACGGTTGATCTCGTCGGCGAGCACCAGGTTCGCGAACAGCGGCCCCTTTTTCGGATAGAACTCCTGGGTCTTCTGGTCGAACACCATCGTCCCGATCACGTCGGCGGGCAGCAGATCCGGCGTAAACTGGATCCGGGAGAACGCGATGCGCAGGCATTCGGCCACCGTGCGCACCGCCAGGGTCTTGGCGAGCCCGGGCACGCCTTCGAGCAGCACGTGCCCGCCCGTGAGCAAGCCAATGAGCAGGCGCTCGACCATCAAGTCCTGCGCCACGACCCGCTTCGCGACCTCGTGCGCGATCGTCTTGCTGAGCACCGCGTCGCCGGTCTTCGCCGTCCGAGTGGTCATTTCAGCCCCGCCTCCGCCGCTTTACGCACCGTCGGCTCCTTGTCTTTGCTGTAGAGTTCCAACAGCCCCCGGGCTTCGGGGCGCGCGATGTGCCGCAAGCCGTCCACCGCCGCCGCCCGCACCGTCGCACTCCGCCGGTGCATCACGCCCCCGGGCTCGGCGTACCGGGCGAGCACGTCCAGTGCCTCCCGCGCCCCGAGCCGGCCGATAGCCCGCAGCAACTCCGCCTGTACCCCTTCGTCGGGCTCCTGCTCCACCCGGCGAATCAACACCGTGGAGGAGGTCGGGTCGCCCCCGGCGGCAACCGCCCGGGCCGCCGCCGCGCGGACGGCGACGCTTTCATCCTTGAGCGCCGGCATGGCCGGCCGCGCGACCTCCCGCCCACCCGCCTCGGCGAGCCCGAGCAGGGCCGCTTCTCGCACGAACTCGGACGCATGGCGCAGCAACGGAATCAACAGGGTCACCGCCTGCGGGCTCCCCGTCAGACCCACGAACTCCGCCGCCGCCGCGACCACCTGGGGATCCCGGTCCGCCAGCTTGCCCTGCAGCGGCTCGAGCGCCCGATCCGCCGCCTTGCGCACGGCTCCCCGGTACGGCGCCCGCAGGTCCACGGACGCCGAGAGGAACGCGTCCAGGACGAGCCCCATGGACAGCGACGCCAGCGCGGCCACGGCCGCCACCAGCGCTTCGCGCTCCTCAGGCGGCACGCGCGACTCGCCCAGCCGATGCACCAAGCGCTCTACCAGGGCGCGCTCCGACAGCGCGAGCGCGGCCCGGTCGATCGTCTCGAGCAGCCGCGGATCCTTCGCGGTCGGTAGCAGGCGGTCGAGCGCCGCGATCGCGTCCGCCGCAATTGCCACGTCGCGCAGCCCCAGGACCTGGGGAGCGAGCGCCGCGAGGTGCTCCACCGCGGCGGACTGCTCCTCGGGCGTGGTGGCGTTCCCCAGCGCGGTCACGGCCCGTCTCACCTCCACATCGACCGGCAGGACATCGGGCCGGAACGCGGCGCTGGCGCGTTTTCCCGCCATCAACGCCTCAGCCGCCGCGGCGCTGGACTGCTCCGTCGTGACCTCCGTCGCGGGAGTCGACGCGGCCGGTGGGTCCGGGGTCGCCGGCGCACCGGACCCCGCCGTCGGCGGGCGTAGTCGCTCGAGGCGAGCGGCGGTACGGCGTCCCAGCGCCAGGGCGATGCGGCCGAGCGCCCCATCGTTGGGCGGCGCGATACCGGTGGCCACTTGAAACAGCGTGAGCACGTGATCGGGCGTCATGCCGGGATTGAGGGTCACCGTCCGCACGCCGCGCGCATACAGCAGGCCGGCGAGCTCGGCAATCTGCGCGTTGCGTGGGAGCAGGTGCTGTCCGTGCCAGTGCAGTCCGGTGACGCCCACTTTCCACTCGACGGTGCCCAGCGCCGCGAGCGCCGGAATCGCCTCGCCGATCTGCCGCAGCGACTCGATCACCGCCGGGTGTGACGGTGGGTACAGCCGCGTCAGGCGGAAGGTCGTCCCGATGGCGCCGAGGGCGCGGTCGACTCCTGCGTTATCCGCTGCCATGGCCTAGCGCTTGACCCGCTCTCCCCCATTCACATTCAGTTGCTCGATGGCCTCGATTTCGCGCCCGGCGAGCCGCCGGTATTTGCCCTCGGCCAACCTCCCGAGCCGCACCGGCCCGTAGGCGACCCGGTGCAGCCACTCCACCTTGAGGCCCAGCGCCTCCGCGAGCCGGCGGACGATGCGCTGGCGACCCTCCGCCAGGGTGACCTCGACCTCGATGCTGCGCTCCACGGGGCGCACGCGGAAGTCCACGACCCGGACCGGCCGGCCGTCGATCGCCGGGGGTCGTTCGAGCGCTGTGCGGACCTCGGCGGCGCTGTGGCCGTGAACCCGCAGCCAATAAGTGCGGGGTACGGCAAAGCGCGGGTGCATCAGCCGGTGTGCCGCGGCGCCGTCCGTGGTTAAGAGCAGCAGCCCCGACGTCATGACGTCCAGACGTCCAACGTACGCGAGCCCCGGTACGTTGGGGAGGAGGTTAAACACGGTCCGTCGCCCCTCCGGGTCACTGCGGCTGACCACGTAGCCGACCGGCTTGTTGAGCGCGAGCCAGGTGACGGGCCCCGCGGCCTTCACGGCTCGGCCGTCCACGGTCACGCGCTGCCGTGCCGGATCCACGCTCATCCCGATCGTCGCGATTGCGCCATCCACGCGCACGCGACCCGCGCGAATCAGATCTTCGGCCTTGCGGCGGGACGTCACGCCCGCACGCGCCAAGGCGCGTTGCAACCGGAGTAGCTTGCCCGGGCTGCCGTCGGGACGACCCCGACCTTCGTCTCGTGGGGCCATGGGGTGAAGGTGACCTCCAGTATGCGCGTCTCGGGGTCAAAGGTAACGGCCGCGATCAGCGGGCGCAGCGTCGCGAGACCGTGTTGACTCCGCCAGCCGAATCAGCCGCGCCTTCCGCGAGAGCAGGTCCTCGCGTTCCCGTGCGACGCCCTTCTCGGCCGGGGAAAACAACGGGTTTGTATTGACACTGTGCATTTTGTGCAGTACTGTAGGTGCGCACAGGCCAGGCGCCATTTCGGGCCTTTTCGCGAAATCCCGCCCCGCTTGCGGCCCTGCGAGCCAGGAGGGGCGCATGCCGGTTCCTGATTGCTTTTGGCACGTAGGACTGCTGTGGCAAGTCGATTTCAACGACCCCGCCAGATGCTGGGTAATCACCGCCCCAGGTCACCACATTGTGTGGTCCGCCACCGAGCGGCCTATCTGGCCCCACACCCTGCTATCGAGCGCGCCAGTCGAACAGGCTAAGGCCCGCATAGACCAAGCGGGATGTGGTGCTCGTGCGTGCGGCTGCAAAGTACTGATTTAGCTGTATTGAGGGCCCCCATCATCGAGGGCCCTCTGGTTGACTTTGTGAGCGGCTACACCGCCCGGGCACATCAGCATCATTCGGGTTCGGCGGGCGCAGGGGGGCGGAGCGCCACGGACAGCTCTTCCAGCCGCGGCAGCTCGTCCAGGTCCTTGAGGCCGAGGATCTCGAGAAACTGCGGCGTTGTGCCGTAGAGCAACGGCCGCCCGAGCCCTTCCCCCCGGGTGACGATCTCCACCAGCCCGCGCTCGCTCAGCTTCTCGATGACGGCGCCGGAGTCGACGCCGCGAATCTCGTCCACCTCGACCCGTCCCACGGGCTGTCGGTATGCGATAATGGCCAGCGTCTCGAGCGCCGCCGGGCTGAGCCGCCGCGGGCGCAGCGCGAACTGCGCGCGCTCGATCGCCTCCGCGTATTCGCGCCGCGTCAGGAACTGCCACCCCTGAGCGATCTCCACCAGCTCGACCCCGTGGTCCCCGGCCGCGTAGGCATCGCGGATCTCGATGAGCGCGGCCCGCACGGCCGTCGCCCCCACTGCCGGATCGAGCGTCAGGAGCTCTTCGACCGGGAGCGGCCGAGCCGCGGCGAACAGCGCCGCCTCAACGAGCTTCGCGAGGGGACTCACGGCGGATCTGAAGCGGGGCGAACGGCCCCTCCTGGTGAACGTGCAACGCGCCGCGTTTGGCGAGCTCGAGCAGGGCGATGAACGCGGACAGGACGTCCACGATCGTGGGACGCTCCCCCACGACGTCGCCCCACCCGAACGTCGCGCGCGCGGCGAGCAGCGTCTGAATGCGCTCCGTCGCCCCTTCCACGTCGAGCGGCCGCGGCACCACACGGTGCAGCACCGGCTCCGGGATGAGGGCAATCACCCGCTCCGCGGCGGCCAGCAGGTCGTTCAGGTCGATCACGAGCGGCGCCGGCGGCGCGACGGGCAGCTCGGGAGAGAAGCCGCGCCCGAACTGCTCCGCCCGACGCGCCGCCGCCGCCCCCAGCCACTCCACCAGCTCGCGGATCTGGTGGTACTCGAGCAAGCGGCGCACCAGCTCGGCGCGCGGATCCTCCCATTCGTCGTCGCCCAGGTGCCGCGGCAGGAGCATCTGCGCCTTGATCCGCAGCAGCCGGGCCGCCATCTCGAGGTAGTCCGCCGCCTGGTTCAACCCCAGCTCGCTGATGACGGCGAGAAACTGATCGGCGATCTTCGCGATCGGCAGGTCGGTGATGTCGACCTCGTCCTCGCGGATCAGGTGCAGCAACAGATCCAGCGGGCCCGAGAACTGCTCGAGCTCGACGACGAAGCCGGATTGGTCTTGAGCCGTGGGCGGAAGCGCGGTCATGAGGCCGCCCCGATGCGGAGTCCCCCGACCACGGCGAGGCCCAGGTTCATCAGCTGCTGGGCCGGCCACAGGAAGACGTCGATCACCCCAGGCGCGAGCCAGAGAATCAGGAGGAGCGGCAGCATGCCGAGCGCGTAGAACTGGCGGTACTTGAGCCCCCAGCCGGGAGGCAGCAGATGGTAAAAGACGTGACTGCCGTCGAGCGGCGGGATCGGGATCAGGTTGAAGAACGCGAGCACCAGGTTGAGACGCATGCCCTGGTAGGCCATCTCCTGCAAGATCGCGAGGCTCCCGGCGAGCGACGGCACGCCCCGACCGGCCAGACCGGCCGCCCCGAACAGGCCGGTGAACACCACGAACAAAGCCAGGTTCACGACGATGCCGGCGAGCGACACGATCACGTCGCCGCGGACGAACTTGCGGTATTTCCTGGGATTGACCGGCACCGGTTTCGCGGCCCCGAACAGAAACCCGGCGTGAGAGATCCACAGAACGACCGGCAAGAGCACGGTCATGATGGGATCGATGTGCTTCAGGGGGTTGAGCGTCAACCGCCCCAGCATGTAGGCGGTGTCATCGCCCTGCCGATAAGCGGCTTCGGCGTGGGCGTATTCGTGGGCCACCATCGAGAAGAGCAGCACCGGGGCCCAAATGAGGATGTCGAACGAAATAGCTCGGGCTCGGGGTCGGTGACCGTCTAACATAACGAGCCGGCGGGGGCCCGGTCAACGGCGTAGCGCCTTGACCGACCTACACTTACCGTCTATCTTCCGCGCCTCACGAGGAGGCGAAGTGCCGAGAATCGAGTCCGCGAAGAAGGCGATGCGACAGGGGCGAGCCCGCCACCTGCGCAACCGCGCCCAGAGCTCCGCGCTCCGGACCGCACTCAAGCGCGTGCGGACCGCAACGACACGCGAGCAGGCGGGCGAGGCCTATCGCGTGGCCGCGCGGTTGCTCGATCGTGCCGCCCGAAAGCATCTGATCCATCACAACAATGCGGCGAGACACAAGTCTCGACTGGCGGCCGTTGTTCGAAAACTCTCGAAATAAATAAAGACGTCAAGCAGAGACGTCGCGCAAAGGCGTCACGCAAAAACGTCTCGCAGAAGCGGCGCGTCCCAACGGTTTTGCGCGACGATGTCGCGTGACGTTTTTGCCTGACGTTTTTTTGGTTTTTCAGACCGCCGCCAGTTCCGCCCCACACTGCCCGCAATACCACTCCGTCGGCAGATTCATGGTGCCGCACTCCTTGCACCGAAGCGTCCGCGCGGCTTCCTCGTCGCCGGCCGCGGACGGGTCGGGGATGATTGGCGCGGGAACCGGGTTCGCGGCCCGCTGCCCTGGCGGTGCAGCGGCGCGGGGCGGATCGCCCGGGATCGAGGGCTGGAACTGAGCGCCACTGGCGCGCCGCGGGGAAGGAGCCGACCCCTCGTCCTCGGTGACGGACTTGATGAACTCGAGCTCGTCTACCTGGGCCGCCTTTTCGGGCGGCTCCTCGGGCAGGAGGGGTACAGCTGCGGGACGCGCTTGAGGTGCCGGCGTAGGCGCTGCGCGGGGAGTGGGCCGGTTGCGGACCAGCGCGTCGAGCTCCTCGAGTTTTTGAATGTCCACCTCGACCGCCTGCAGGTCCTCGCGCACTGACACCAGCTCCGCCAGGACGTCTTGGTGCACCTGTTCCCACTGCGCTTCGTCAAACTCGCCGACTGAATGGCGGAGCTCGGTCTCGGTCAGCTTCTCCGCCGCGAGGGCCTCTTTTTTCTGTAGCTCCCCGCGCATGTGCCGTTTTTCCTGAATCGCCAGACGGGCGCTCTCGGCATGCGCTTTGAGCTCCTCCATCACCGCCACGAGCCGCGCCTCGTAGTCCTCGCGCACCCGCGCCCGCACGTTCCCCGGCGTCGCGTCCGCCGAGCTGTTGAGGCGCGCGATCCAGGCTTCGTATTGGCGTCGCTCCTCCAGCAAGCGCTGGATGATGGCGGTGCTCTTAGACATGCCCTTAGGCATCTTGCTCCCGTCGGAGACGCGCCAGCGCCTCAGGACTCAGTTCGTTCACTCGCCCGAGCATGCGCGCCGTCCATATGATGCGCGCGCCGTGCTCGAGACTCTCCATTCGGATCCACGCGGCGTCGAGCGTCGCCCCGACGGTCACCGCCCCATGGTTCGCCAACAGCCACGCTTGGCGCCCCGCCAGGTGCGGCTCGAGCCGGTCCCCCAGCTCCGGCGTCCCTGGCGTTCCATAGGGGACGAGGGGTACGTCCCCGCACTGCACGATAAGCTCAGGCAGGACCAATATATGCAAGTCCTGGCCCGCGACCGCTAAACCGGTCGCCACGGGTGGGTGGGCGTGCACGACGGCGCCGACGTCCGGCCGGCGCGTCAGGATCCGCAAATGTAAGTCCAATTCACTCGTAGGGTTACGGCGCCCACGCCGCTTGCGGCCGCGCAGATCGACTTCCACCATGTCCGTTGGCCGCACCAGCGCCTTGATCACCCCGGTCGGGGTCACGAGCACCCGATCCGGCCCCAGGCGCACCGCCAGGTTGCCGTCCTGTCCGGCGATGAGCCCCCGCTCCGCGAGCTGGTGGCAGCATTGCGCCATGCGGCGGGCTACCGCATGCGCCGTCACGAGCCGCCGGGCGCCTCCACTTGGTGGACGACCCTGCCGCCCACGATCGTCACCGCGGCGCGCCCGGTCAGCACCCGGCCTGCGAAGGGCGTGTTGCGGCTCTTCGAGCAGAACGCGGCAGGATCGACCGTCCAGCGCGCGGTGACGTCCAGCACGACGACGTCGGCGGGCGCCCCGGGCTTGAGGGCGCCGCCGGGGAGTTGGAAAACGGCCGCGGGCGCGGTGCTCATCCGGTGGACCAGCTCGGGAAGCGCAAGCAATCCTCCCGCTACGAGCTCCGTGTAGGCCACGGCGAACGCGGTTTCCAACCCGACGATCCCGAAGGGTGCGTCGTCGAACGCGGCTTCCTTGGCATCGTAAGCATGGGGGGCGTGGTCCGAGGCGATGCAGTCGATCACACCGTCCTTGAGCGCCTGGCGCAGCGCCGCGACATCGGCCGGCTCGCGCAGCGGCGGGTTCATTTTGGCATGCGTATCGTAGCGTTCGCAGTCGCGTTCGGTGAGCGTGAGGTGGTGCGGCGTGACCTCGGCGGTCACGCGGACTCCCTGCTCCTTGGCGCTCCGAATCAACGCGACCGAGCCTCGCGTGGACACGTGACACAGATGCACGTGCCCGCCCGTGAGGCCGGCGAGCAGGACGTCGCGCCCTACCATGATTTCTTCCGCCGCTGCGGGGATGCCTTTGAGGCCCAACCGGGCGGCGACCAGCCCCTCGTGCATCACGCCGCCGGCGGCGAGGGTCGGCTCTTCGCAGTGATCGGCGACCGGGATCTCGAAGGTGCGCGCGTATTCGAGCGCGGTGCGCATCAGGTGACTCGACGCGACGGGCTTTCCATCGTCGGACACCGCTACCGCGCCGGCGCCCACCATCTCACCGAACTCGGCGAGCCGCTCGCCCTTCTGGCCGACCGAGATGGCGCCGATCGGGTACACACGCGCCAGCGCGGCACGTGTCGACTGGCGCACGATGAAGCCGACGGCCGCCTGGTTGTCGGTGACGGGATCGGTGTTGGGCATGGCGCACACGGCGCTGAACCCGCCCGCCGCGGCGGCCTGGGCGCCGCTCGCGATCGTTTCGACGTCCTCATTGCCGGGCTCGCGCAGGTGGACGTGCACGTCCACGAGCCCGGGGGCCACGACCTTCCCCCGTACGTCCCGCACCTCGGCACCTTCGGGAGCCCCGAGCCCGGTGCCGACCGCGGCGATCGTGCCGTCCTGGATGAGGACGTCGGCGACCTGGTCGAAGCCCCGGCTCGGGTCGATCACGCGGCCACCCTTGAGGAGCAGCGGCCGCATCATTCCGGGCCTCCCGAGCCCTTGGCCGCGTCCGCCAGCTCGGGCCGTCCGCCGGCCAGCAGGTACAGCACCGCCATCCGGACGGCGACGCCGTTCGTGACCTGGTCGAGGATCACGCTGTGCGGCCCGTCGGCGACGCGCGAATCGATTTCCACGCCACGATTCATGGGCCCCGGATGCATGATCGTCATGGGACGCGTCGCCTTCTCGAGCCGCTCGGCCGTGACCCCGAAGACGCGGTAGTACTCGCGCACACTCGGGATGAATCCCATCTCCATGCGCTCCAGCTGGAGCCGCAGCACGTTCAGCACGTCGGCCCACGCGATCGCCTCCTCGATGCGGCGGAAGCGGCAGACACCGAGCTCCTCGATGCCGCGCGGCAGCAGCGTGTCGGGACCGCACACGCCGACTTCGGCGCCGAGCTTCAGGAGACCCCAGATGTTCGAGCGGGCGACGCGCGAGTGCAGGACGTCGCCCACGAGGCACACCTTGATGCCGGCGATCTTGCCGTGTTTGTCGCGGATGGTCAGGAGATCGAGCAGGCCTTGGGTGGGATGCTCGTGCTTGCCGTCGCCGGCGTTGATGACGTTGGAGCGAATCCGGTTGCCCAGGAACTCGGCGGCGCCGGAGGAGGGATGGCGGATGACCACCATGTCGATCCGCATCGCTTCGAGGTTCCTGGCCGTGTCGACTAGCGTCTCGCCCTTCTGGACGGCGCTGCCGCTCGCCGCCACGTTGACCGTGTCGGCGGAGAGACGTTTTTCCGCGAACTCGAACGAGATACGGGTGCGCGTGGAGGCTTCGAAGAACAAGTTGACGATCGTCTTGCCGCGGAGCGCCGGGACCTTCTTGATGGGTCGCTCGGACACCTCCTTGAAGGGCTCGGCGGTATCGAGGATGAGTCGGATCTGGTCCGCCGAGAGGTGCTCGAGCCCGACCAGGTCCTTGCCGAGAGGGGGGGCGGTCACGCCGCGGCTCCCTGGCGCACCAGGTCCACCTCGTCCCGTCCGTCGAGCTCCTCGACCAGCACGTCGACGCGCTCTCCGCTGTTCACCTTGACCTGCTTGCCGACGATGTCCGGCTGGATGGGCAGCTCACGCCCTCCGCGATCCACCAGCACGCAGAGCGAGATGCGCTTGGGGCGGCCGAAGTCGGCCAGCTCGTCGAGCGCGGCGCGCACCGTACGGCCGGTGTAGAGCACGTCGTCCACGATCACGACGTGCTTGCCGGTGAGCTCCCCGGGGATACGGGTCTCGCCGATCACGGGCTTGGGGCCCACTGTCTCGAGGTCGTCGCGGTACAGGGTGATGTCGAGGGCGCCGCGCGGCACGACCACGCCCTCGTCCTGCTCGATCAACTTGGCGATCCGCTCGGCCAGCTCGACGCCGCGCCGTTGGATCCCGATGAGCACGAGCTCGTCGGTCCCGTGGGCCAGCTCGAGCACTTCCACGGCCATTCGCTGAAGCGCCCGCGCGAGTGCGCGGGCGTCCAGGATGATCGTGCGGTCGGGCCGGCTCATCTCAGGCTTGGAAGCTAACCGGCGGCCCAACAGGGTCAACGGCGGCGGGCCACGGGTGAGCTGACCCTTACGGCCTCCAATCGGGCTCGTGATCGTCGCCGGCGCTGCTCAGCTGAACGAGCGCGCTCCCGTCGGGGTTCATGACATAGAGATCGTACTCGTCGTAGCACCCGTTATCGGGATCGCACCCGCCGTTCTCCTGCGAGAAGGCGATCTTGCCGCCATCCCGGGACCACGCGGGATCGAATCCGCGCGTGCCGCCGTTGATCCTGGCGACGCCACCTCCGTCGGAATTCATCAAGGCGATTTCGAAGGCGCCGTACCGGTTGGTCGCAAAGGCGATCTGCGAGCCGTCCGGCTTCCACGCTGCAGCCCCGTCGGCCGCCGGATCGCTCGTGAGCCGCGCAAACCCGGTACCGTCGGCATGGATGACGCAGATGTCGTCGTTGCCCGGGTCCACTTGGCAGTCGAACGCGATCTTCGTGCCGTCCGGAGACCAGGCAGGCCGGCCACGGTAACCGACGTTGCTCGTGATCGGCATCGCGCCGCTGCCGTCCGGGTTCATCACGTAGAGCTCGAGCGTCCCGCCTCGGCGGCTCCCCGCCGCGATCTGGGCGCCGTCCGGCTTCCAGGCCGCATCGATGAACCCCGGCGCGTGCTCACCCGTCACTCGGACAAGCGCGGTGCCGTCGGGCCTGACGGTGCAGACGTCGTACGCGCCGCCACCGCCCGCACAACTGAACGCGATCTGCGACTCGTCGGGCGACCAGCTGGGCGCCGACCCTGCTGCGATCGTGACGAGGTTCGATCCGTCGGCATAGATCACGCCCACAGACCCATAGCTCGAGAGTGCCAGCTTAGTGGTATGCACGCACGTGACCTGGAACGTGGAGGTCGTCGTCGCGCCCTCAGTAACCGCGAGCATGCGGGGGTTGTCGCCGCTCACCGTACAGTTGCTCGCGACGTCCGACAGCGCCACGCTGTAGGTGCCGGCGAACAGCCTCGGGAGATCGGCGGTGGTATTCACCCCGATGCCGCCGCGCACGACGCCGCCCGCGCCGAGGACGTACCCGGTCGGGTCGAGATCGGCGCCTCCGGTCAGGTTTGTGATCCGGAACATGCCGCCCAGCTCGACCGCAACCTTGCCCGCCCCGCTCGCGCCTCCGGCGCTGGCGGTGATGGTCGTCTTCCCGGCCCCCACCGCTTTCACCATACCCGTGAGGTCGACCGTGGCGGCGGTCGGATTGCTACTCGACCAGGTGATCGGGCGACGGAACACGCGGCTGCCAGCCGCATCCCGGAGTGCGACGCTGAGCCGCGCCGAGTCGCCCACCAGCTGCCGGAGTGAGTCCGGCGACATGGTTACCGTCGCGGGGGGCCCGCCCGGATGCGCCTGCCAGGTGCCCTGCGGCCGGGTGAGCGTGTCGCAGGTCACGACGCCGCTGATGCTGTCCGCGGGATCGCCGGAGACGACACCACGGTAAACGCACGTAGCCACCGCGAAGCGCACGCTATCTCCCGCGTAGACCAGACCGCCGCTCAGCAGGTCCGAGCGGGCATTGTCGATGACATTTCCGGACCCGCTGCAGGTCCCCACCTGATCGGACGTGCCGGTGAAGCTTGGGCCGACCTGGGCAAAGGCGTACGATCCTGTGTCGCTGCACGTGTAGCCGCCGGGAGGGCTGATCCGCTCGGTCCAGTCCCACACTCCGACGACGCTCACCGCTTTGATCACACCGGTGCTTGTGCCTGTCGGGTCGCTGCACCCGGCCAGTGCCTGCAGCAGAATCCCCATGACGACGCCGCTCCAGCGGACGCCCAGATCGGTCACGCTTCGCATACAGCCTCCTTGAAATCGCCTTTCCTTCACTGGCACGCACGCTACCCAGCCAGTTTGAGCCGCCAGGGTGACGGCGCCGTGAGCCAACCGTGACGGGCCACGTGACGGCTGGTTCTATCACTTCCCGTGAGCCCGTCCCCTGCCATGGGTCTTGGTGCTGTGCTCGGTCTGCGTGCCCTCCGCCACGTCCGGCCCGCTGAGGAGGCTGCGTGTGGTCACGTACAGATCCCTCTTACCGACACCGCCGGGTCGCTCGGAGAAGAAGTACAGCGTGGTGCCATCAAACGAGAGCGCCGGCGCGCCATCGAAGGCCGTGCTGTTCACCGTGGCCCCCAGGTTGACCGGCGTGGACCACGGGTCGAGCGTTGTCGCGCGCGTGGAGACCCAGATGTCCTGGCTGCCGATCCCGCCGACGCGACCGCTCACGTCGGACGACAGGAAGATCTCGAGCCCGTCGCGGCGGATGGCGGTTCGCGTGTCGCGACCCGGCCCGGACAGCTCCGGGACCAGCACGGCGGGCCCAAACTCGCCCTCGTCGCCTATGCGGGTGCTGGCGTACATGTCGAAGTCACCGGGCCCGCCGAGCCGGGTGCTCGTGAAGTACAGGGTGGTGATCCCCGTTATCTCGTCCTCGAAATACGTGGGGCCGTTATCGTTGGCAGCGCCATTCACGATGCAGCCGAGGTTCTCCGCAGGATCCCAATCGAAGTCGTCCCGCTTTTCGTGACGCCGGGCGACGTACAGGTCGGCGAGCCCGCAGAACCCGGGTCTGTTGCTGTGGAAGTACATACGGTGCCCGTCCGGTGTGAACGTGGGGGACCCGGTGTTGCTGCCCAGGCTGTTAATGGCCGGTCCGACATTGACCGGCGCTCCCCAATCGGCGTCGCGGCTGGCGCGCTGGGAGACCCAGATCTCTTCGAATTGAGGGACGTTGGCGCCGTTGACGCCGCCCGGCCGGCCCGACGTGATGTACAGGCTCAGGCCATCCTTCGCGATCGCCGGGTGATTGTCGTTGTACGGGGAATTGACGACAGGGCCGAGGTTCGTCGGCGCGCCCCACGGGCCGTACATCGGCTGGTCTGCGTCGGACGCGTCGGCCGTCAGTCGCATCGCCGCGCCGGGACCGGCCGGGCTATTGTCCGGACTACACGCGTAAGCCACAACCCCGAGTGCGCAAAGCAGCGTGATTCTCTCGATCGGTTTCATCGGACGCCTCCTAGAGTTGATTGCCCTGATCCGAACCAACCGGTACTTTCAGGTCGACGGAGTGAGTTTGCGCCGGTCGCGTCACCAGGACGTGACCGGTCCGTCACCGGTCGCGGTGACACCGGCTGCTCCGCCAGCGCCGAAGGGGCCCCGCATGATCGAGTTCCGGCTGCTCGGGACTCTGCACCTCACCGACGCCGAGGGACGCGAGGTCAAGAGTCTGCTCACGCGTTCCCGGCGCCTGGCACTACTCGCCTATCTCGCTGCCGCCGCCCCCCGCGGGCTCCACCGCCGCGATACGCTCCTCGCGCTGTTCTGGCCCGAGCTCGACCAAGAGCACGCCCGCGGCGCACTGCGCCAGGCGCTCCACGTGGTTCGGAGTGCCCTCGGCGCCGACGTGGTCGTGACGCGCGGTGACGAAGAGATCGGGCTCAACGTCGACCACCTCTGGTGCGATGTCGTCGCCTTCGATGAGGCGATCGCGGCACAACAGTTCAGCGAAGCCCTCGAGCTCTATCGCGGGGAGACGTTG
>WNGR01007240.1_pt1 | contig 21997 bp, 20 predicted proteins | sample 5407581 | NCBI WGS metagenome assembly WNGR01 (sample SAMN13153383, study PRJNA577476) | soil metagenome | isolation source: 80 cm soil or saprolite under Garry oak tree replicate 2 | place: USA:California | collected 2016-06-15
GAGAAGTGGCACAAGAGGTTGTCGATTGTTTGGGTATTGCACCGCGACTTCCCAGACACTCGGCAGGTTCTCAATGAATGTCTCGATTTGTGAGGGTTGAAGCGGACAGTGGTCAGGATCCCAGATGCAGACCAAATCTGCGGTCGCCGAACGGAGGGCCCGGCGCAGCAACAGGGGATCTGGACTCGTCACCAACAGCTCCGTACGCTTCTTGAGTGCCCGAAGTTCGCCGGCAACTTGGTTCAGACGGGCGTCACCATCCCGGCCCTCTGGGCCAATGACGATGAAGCTGAGTGTGGGTATCCCGGCCATCCCACGACGAACTTACGATGCGGTCTTTCGTCCATCATGAGATGGGGATGAGAAGTTTCTCATTCACGAAGACCTGATCGCATTTGTCGTCACCTGAACGGTGGGCCAGTGACGCTGAGCGCTTGCTGACGTCCTGAACGCTGCCCTGCCACGCGCTCAGGTTCCTTCGTGTGCACTGGGGCGATCGCCCGACATCGCTGGGAGTGATTTTGATTTCCAGTGTTTCGAGTATTAGAAGGCTGACATCAAGACGCGGCAGTTTTGAGTAAGGTAATCGCCGTGTTCGGCACGATTGCGCGAATGCGAGTCAAGAGGGGGATGGACCGCCACCTCGAGGCGTTAAAGCAAGCAGTTCGAGAGGCGGAATGTCGATCGCTGGATGTTCACAAGCATTTACCGGGCTAAGGACGAGCCGGGGGACTACTAAATAGCGATCGTCTTCTCAAAGGTGTTCAGGGTGTGTGGCCGATGTATCTAGTCCAACGGTGAACTTGACGCGCCCCGGATCATAGACGCTGAACATCCCTTGCTGCTGGATGTCACCACGAACGGGCCGACCACCCAGATGCCAAGAGAGGTCTCTCCCTGTACCCGGCCGCATATCAGGCATAGGTGCCGGCAGCATCGACACGCTTCGTCAGCGTCAATGTCGAGTTAGGGGACACAAGCTCTTGGAATATCTGGGTTACATAGGAAGGAGGCCCTATCGGATCCTGTCCCGCAAGGACTCTCTTTTGCTCTTCTGCGATATGCGTCGCTAGCTCGGAGTACTCATGGCCGGTATTCAACAGAAGCATGCCAACAGCCATAGATTTCGTCGTCTGGTTCGCGGTGTGTAACACGACAGTTCCCGCCGAGAATGCACTAACGCCCTGATAAACGCATCCGGAGTCCGACAGCGTAAGCGTGCCCAACTCGCGAACCGGGGACGGACTGAGCTGACCGCCCGATGTGGTGCTTGAACATGCAAGCGAGATGAGCACGATCGCGACTGCCGGCAGCAGCTTGTTCATTGCCATCTAGGCTCAGGCTGACGCGGGAATAAGTAGCCCCGCCAGCACCAGAATTGGGCGGGTCGTTAATTCAAGTGCCTCGATCACTTGACAGCCGAACTGGGTTGATATCTTCGGGTCGGGCGTCGGGGCCGCGTTCCGCGAAGACAGGAGACAGGGTGGGGGCGTCCGACCCACTAGGCAATTTGCCTCTGGCGTAGGACACCAACTCACAACTCCCCTAAATCTGGCGCTCGAGCTTGGCCGGCCGGGCGTCAGGTCTTGTCTTGGCCCTGTGTCAAAAGTCCTACATACAGGTCTGTGCGACGAATCTAAGGTGCAGGCTGGTGGGACAGGGTTCGATCGACTATGTGCGTCGTGCGCTCCATCTAAACAAGGGCGACGAGCGTGCAGCGGCCGAGCTTCTCATCGAGTGGTGTCACTCCCGAGTAGAAGTACTCGGATCGTTCATCTCTGACGACGAGATCAAGAAACGAGTCGAGAAGGCTGTGAGGAGTGGCAAGCGTGACTTGGCCTGACTGAGCGGCTGCAACGCCGGGTTAGTTATCGCTGTCCCAGGCTCTGGTTGAAAAGAATCCGGACGTCGCGCTGAGCCTCGATATCTTTCGGGTCGACCGGCTGCGCTTCCCAGCCATCGCGCTCAAAGCCAATCTGGCCGGGCTCCGCCGTGCCTTCCCAGTGCGCTCCACCAAGACGCGAGATGCTATGTGCAACTGCTGTTATGGCGCGAGCCTCGAGGTTGCCGGAAGATCGCTCGGTGGCATCGTCCGCGACTCGCTGCCGCTCAGTCACCTTGCGCTGCTCGCCCTCGTGGAATGCACGGGCTCTCCGCTCTGCGGGTGTCTCAAAAATTCTCTTGGCTCTCATGCGCTCCCAAGTGATTTCCAGATATGAGCGAGCTGGAGGCCACTTGAAACCGTTCCACCACCACCGACCATCTGCTGAGTAATGCGCGGAGCAGGCTGAGCGACTTGAGTCGAAGCTGCGTAGCTCTTCCACTCCCTTAGCAGGTTGGGGCGCATGACCACGAGCTTGGAGTTTCGTCAACGAGTGCTGGACCTTGTCGCGGCCGGACGCCGCGTCGAGGACATCGCCGCGACCTGGGTATCAGCGACCAAACGGTGTACAGCTGGCGCCGGCAAGACCGAGTCGACCGCGGACTTGACAGCGGCCTGACCACGGCTGAGCGCGCCGAACTGATCTCCGCTCGTCGACGCATTCGGGAGCTGGAGACTGAACTAGCTGTCCATCACAGGGCTGCCGAGTTGCTGAAAGGCGCCTCGACCCCAAAAGGTTCGCGGCAGTCTAGGTGATGGCCACTCAGGGGCTTCCGGTGAAGCTCGCCTGCCGCGTACTCACGGTTTCGGAGTCGGGCTACTACGCAAGACGCTCACGGCCGCCCTCTGTGTGATCCGTCCGGCACGCATGGCTGACGGACTTGATCCGTCGAGCACATTTCGCCTCGCGAGGCACCTATGGCATTCGACGAGTTCATGCCGAACTGACGTTGGGGCAAGCTGTCCCGGTCGGGCACCAAGCGGTGGAGCTGCTGATGCGTCGAGCGGGCATCCAGGGCATCTCCGGCCGACCGAAGTTCCGCCGAGTTCCCGGGGTCATTACCGCGGCCGATCGTGTTGAGCGGCAGTTCCACCGGGACAATCCCGATGAGCTATGGGTCACCGATGTGACCGAGCACCCGACAAGAGAGGGCAAGGTCTACTGCGCCGTCGTGCTGGACGCATGGTCACGGCGCGTGATTGGGTGGTCAATCGATGGTTCACCAAGCACCGCTCTTGTCACCAACGCTCTTGGCATGGCAATCGACCAGCGGCGTCCGACCAACAGCACCGTGATTCACAGCGACCAGGGCACTCAGTTCACGTCTTGGGCATTTACTCGTCGTGCGGTCGACTCGGGACTTCTGCCATCGATGGGCTCGGTCGGTGACTGTTTCGACAACGCCGTGATGGAGGCCTTTTGGAGTCGGATGCAGGTCGAGCTGCTCGACCGAAAACGATGGAGCACTCGCGTTGAGCTCGCTAACGCGATGTTTGAGTACCTCGAGATCTTTCACAACCGCAAGCGTCGCCATTCGTCGCTCGGTATGCTCACACCCGTCGAGTTCGAAGCTCGACGTCGTCAGCCAACGACAGCAGCATGACTTCCAATTACCCGGCTCTACCTAAGCCAGGACACCCCTAGGCCTCCATCAAACCCAGGGCAGTTCAGCACACATCGCCACGGGGAGCAACATGTGGGCTCCGTTGCTTCAATGCATCGCAATATCTAGGGGGCGACGCCTGATGCCAAATGGGTCCGGGACAGGGTTTCGAACCCTGAACCTTGCGGTTGGCAGATCGCTCCGGCCGGTTCCGAAAAGCTGGTCTGAATTCGCTGACTGCCGCCTAGTGCCGCCGAAGGCCAAGGTTTGCCACCCCGGTTGCCGTACCAACCAGCGGCCCCCGACGCTTTACGTGCCCGCAGCCCTCCACAGAGGTTTGAGCAGTCCCCGCTCGACCAGCGCGAGCTGGCCGTCGTAGATCCGCTTCCAGTCCGCACAACGTGGTCTCGAAACCGGCCACCGCGCGGGTCGCCGTCGCCACGTCCGGGTACTCGCCAGCGCCGACGCCGGCGAAGATCGCGGCGCCGAGAGCGGTCGACTCCTTGACCTTCGGAACCTTCACTGGAAGGCCGAGCACGTCGGCCATCACGCGCGGCCACAGCGTGCCCTTCGACGCCCCTCCTGTGAAGACAACTTCACTGCACGATCGCGATGTCACCTCCTCGATGACTTTCAAGTGTCCGTATGACACGTACGCCGCGGCCTCTTCGATCGCCCTGATGCACTCCTTCCGGCCCGACCGGGCCGGGTCGCCGACGTCGAACTGGACGAAAGCTGGGCTGGCGTGGATCCACCGGCTTGCCACCATCAAGTTGGACAGGATCGCCACCACGCCATTTGAGCCGGGGGGTACCTCGCCGGCCGCTTTCTCCATCAGCGCATACGCATCGGCGCCTATGCGCTCGGCTTCCAGCTTCTCCAGGTCGCAGAACGCGTCCCGGTACCACCGCATGCTCAGCCCGCAGTAGAAGCCGATGCCCTCCATCATCCATTGACCAGGAAGCGCGTGACAGAGCGTACGGAGCCTTGCCTCGGGATCGATCATCGCCTCCCTGAGCCCGATCGTTTGCTGCCAGAACGTGCCCCCGATCACTGCGAAGTTGCCTTCCCCGACAACTCCAATTCCAACCAGGCCGAGCTGCGTATCGGCGCCGCCGACCACGACCGGCGTGCCGGCCTTGAGTCCGGTGTCCGCGGCTGCGCCTTGACTCACATGACCGGCGACAGTGCCAGGCTCCAGGACCGGCGGGAACAGCTCGCGCTTCATGTCGCAGATTTCGATGATCTCCGGCGACCAGGTACGGGTGGCGAGATTGAACATCCCGGAACTCGAGCCGATGGACGGGTCGGTGAAGAACTCGCCCGACAGCCGGTATGCGATCCAGTCGGCGAGCATGTTGATGTGGGCGGCGTCGCGAAACATGGCAGGCTCGTGACGTTTGATCCAGCGCAGCCGGGCGGGTGCGGTGATCGCCACCCAGTCGCCGCCCTGGCGGTAAATCTTCTCGGCGAGCCCGCGCTGCACCAGCTCGGTGGCCTCCGTGCCGGCTCGCGAGTCGACGTTGGGGCAGGCCCAGATCTCACGTCCTCTCTTGTCGTAGAGCACCATGCCTTCGCGCATGCTCGTTGTGCTGACCGCACGGATCGCGCTCGTATCGATGCCTGGCGACTGCAGCACCGCACGGATGCATTCCGAGATGAGCCGCCAGTTGGTGGCGGTGTCGAAGACCTGCGAGCCTGGAACCCCTTCCATTGCTCGATGGCTCCATTCCCGCTGGGCCATCGCCACCTGCCGGCCACCCGTCTCAAACACGACCGCCCGGCAGCTCCCAGTGCCCGCATCGAGCGCCAGCAGCAGGGGCTCGCTCACACCTGAATCGCCGTCCGGTTCACAACAGCCTGCAGCGGCTCGCCCGCCGCGAATCTCTTGATCTCCGCGGCGATCATCGTCACGCCGCGCAGCAGCGTTTCGTACGTCGCGCCGCCTATGTGGGGCGTGATGACCACGTTCGCGTGCTTCAGGAGAGGATGAGGACCGCCCGCCGAATTCGGACGAACTACGTCCAGCGCGGCTCCCGCCAGGTTCCCCGAGGCCAGTGCCGAGTCGAGAGCAGCCTCGTCGACAAGCGTCTCGCGAGCTGTATTGATGAAGTAGGAGCCGGGCCGCATTGCCGCAAACTCAGACCGGCCGAAGAGGTTCTCGGTGTCGGCGCTCGCGCGCACGTGCAGCGAGACGAAATCGGCGACCTCGAGGAGTGCCGCCAGGCTGGGCAGCAGCGGCACGCCACCAAGATCGTCCGCCTGTAACAACGGGTCGTATGCAACGACGGTCATCCCAAAAGCGATCGCGCGGCGAGCAACGCGCCGGCCGACGTTTCCGTAGCCGACAAGCCCAAGCACATGGCTGCCCAGCTCGTGGCCCAAGAAACGCGCCCCCTCATACGCGGACTCGCCGAGACGTCCCCCTTCGAGCAGAAATCGTTGTGCCCGCGGAAAGCCTCGGGCGAGCATGACCATGAACGCGATCGTCTGGTCGGCCACCGCATCGGCGTTCTTGCCCGGAGAGTTGACCACGGGCAGGCGACGTGCTGACGCGGCTTTGACGTCGACGTTCACGGGACCGCCCCGCGCACAGCACACGAGCTTCAACCGGGACCCGGCGCCCAGCACCTCATCGGTCACCGGCGCGCCGTGCACGGCCAGGATGTCCGCGTCGCCAACGCGATCCGCGAGCTGCGAAGGCGTGCCCAGGAACTCTCGGATCGAACGCTCCGAATCCGTGGTCGGCCTGAATGCTTTCGACTCGTCCAGCTGCATGTATTGGACTTCGTGAGCATGCTCGAGGTCCGCGAAGCCTTGCCTAAAGACTTCGACGGGCACGAACGAATCGCCGACCGCGACGATCTTCATCGGTCCGTTTCGAACCCGCTAGGGGTAGACGCGCGCCGGCTTCAGGTCGACCGCGTGGCCCGTGCCCGACTCGAATATGACCTTGAGCATGGGCTCAGTGTCGAGGTAGTAGAAGCGGATGGTCTCTCCGATCCGGCCCTCCATTAGGATCTTCGCGCCCATGCCGGCGAAGTGCTTCTCAGTCGCGTCCGACTCAGCGGGGGTCGGCCGCATCACGGCGATGTGGTGCAGGCCCTCCCCGTGGGCGTCGAGCCATTCCTTATATATGGATGGCCCTTCGTCGGGCTGCAATAGCTCGACCACGATCGGCCCCACGTGCGTCTCAGCGCCGATCATCGTGAAGTGGGTCGGCTTGCCGTGCAGGTATGTGTCGTGCAGGGCCGGCGGTTTGTGCTCGTACACGTTCCAGGGACCCCAACCGAGCGAACGGTGATATCGCTCCAGCGCCTCGTCGATGTCGCGGACGACGATCGCGATCTGGCTGATCGGAAAGCCACCCGGCGGCACGACCTGCGAAGTCGACTGTTGTCCGTCTGTCTGCATGCGTAACCTCCTTTCTTCTCAGCTCACAGCAAAGCGATCGGGTTGAACGGGGAGCCGGTGCTGTCGGGCAGCCGCAGCGGTTCGGCGACGACCATGAACTCCCAACGCTTCTCCTCCTCGCACATGCGCGCCACGTCTTCGAGATTGAGGCTGTCGGACACGACCATGCCCATCGCCGCGACCTGCAGCGGGTGGATCGGGTAGAGGATGCCGTCGACCGTGCTTGGCACGGTCTCCCCGTCGCCGTCCGGCAAGAAGGCCGCGATCTTGCGTTCATGCATCCAGGGAATCGCGTCCACGTGCAGGCCGGCCTTTCCCTCCCCCTCGTAGCCGTTGTCCCACGCCCCCTTCTCCAGGCGGCGCCGGTGGTGGCCGGTGCGAAAAACGAAGATGTCACCCTCGCCAAGCCTCACTCCCTGCGCCTCCTCGGCAGCTTCCAGCTCGGCGCGCGTCACCGCGTCGCCCGGCTCCAGGTACGGCACGCCGCGCAGGCGTGGGATGTCGAGCAGCACGCCCCGCCCGACGACGCCGTCGGCGTAGGTCGTGATGGCGAGGCCGGGCGAACCCTTGCTGGTCACGTCTGAGATCGGCCGTCCGCCGTACAGACGCCCCCCATAGGAGATGTGATTGAGCGCGTCGATGTGCGTGTGGCAGTCGCCGTGACACTCCATGCCGAGAAAGTCCATGGCAAAGCCGACCTTAGATTCGCCGACTGGAATGTCGTGGTTCTGGGACATGTAATGGATCGCCGGGTGCCGGTTGTCGGGGCCGGCGACGGTGTTGATGGGAATCGCCATCGACACAGTGCGGCCTGAGCGCACGAGGGCTGCCGCCTTTCTGATGTGCTCGGGCGTGATGTAGTTCAGCGTTCCTCGCTCGTCACCGGCCCCCCAGCGGCCCCAGTTCTTGACCGACTCGAACATGGCTTCAAACTCGGCGACCGAGATGTTCTTCGCGCGCTGCTCCGTTTTCGCCATCCGCGGCCTCCTCGACCTACTCCGCGGGCCGGATGGCACCCGGGAGCGGTGCGTCCATCTCGCCCGGCTCCGGAAGGCCGGCGGTCATCGCGCCGTCCACCACCATGAGATGACCCGACAGGTAAGAAGCATCATCCGAGCACATCCAGAGGATCGGCCGCGCCATCTCCTCCGGCTCGGCGAAGCGCCCGATCGGTATCCGGTCCAGGAAAACCTTGGACTGCACGGGATGGTTGATGACGAAGGCCGAAAGCCTGGTGTTGATGATGCCGGGAGCGATGGCGTTGACGCGAATGCCCAGCCGGGAGAGCTCCAGCGCCGCCGTCTGCATCACCGCGACCTCGCCGGCCTTCGACGTGTTGTAGGCAAGGCCGCCCGCCTCGGGCTGGAACGCGTTGGTCGACGCGGTCAGGACGATCGCACCGCGGATGCCGTCGCGCACCATCACCCGCGCGGCCTCCTGTGCGAGGTACCAGGCGCCGCGCAGGTTGACGTTCAGGATGCGGTCCCAGCTCTCGTCGCTGAACTCGAGAAACGGCACGAAGTCGGCGATGCCCGCGACCTGCACGGCGGCGTGGAGGTGGCCGAAGCGCTCGACCGCGAGGTCTACTGCGCGGCGCACGTCAGCACGCCTGCTCACGTCGCCGGGCGCGGACTCGACCTTGCCGCCCGAATTGCGAATCGACTCGACCGTGGCCGAGAGCACGTCGGCTTCGTTGTCCACCATCACCACTCCGGCGCCCTCCGCTGCGAAGGCCCGTGCCACCGCGCGGCCAATGCCCTGCGCGGCGCCGGTCACGACCACACCCTTGCCATCGAACCTCGCCATGTTTTCCGTCATGCGATGAGCCCTCCGTGTCCCGGTCCCCGCGGGATTACCGGCCAGATGTCGACCACCCGGTCGTCTTCGACGACGTGGTACGCGTCGTACCAGTTGACCGTCCCGGGCGCGTATCCCGGGACCAGCTCGACGACATCGCCGACGCGCAACGGCTCGTTATCCCGTGACACAAATATCCCGTGCTCCTCGTCGAACCGAAGGCCCTTGTCGTCGTGGCCAATGATGGTCGACAGCGCGGGCGCTCCGAGCGACTTGTTGCCGGCGTCGACGATGACGCGGTCATGCGGCCGGCTGATCACGGTTGTCGCCACGGTGAGGGCCTTCTCGAAGTCGCCGACCATGGCGCCGTGGAAGTTGTCCATGACCACGTACGACCCAGCCTGGATCTCGGTCACGTGGGGGTCGGCCGCGGTGAGATTCCACGTCGCCGTCCCGCCCGCGGAGACGATCGGGCACGGGAAGCCCTTCGCCCGCAGGTCCTCCGCTGTCCGGGTGAGGAACGTCATCGCTTGGTGCTGGCGCTGCGCGCGCAGGTCCGCCTCGGGCGTGAGTGAGCAATGGCCCTCGTAACCTGTGACGCCGAGAAGCCGGATGCCCTTCATCTGCACAAGCGCTCCGGCGAGCTCGAGAGCCTGCTCGGCCGTATCCACGCCCGCGCGGTCCATGCCGGTATCGACCTCGATCAGCACTCCGACCGTGCTGCCGACGGCGCGGGCGGCGCGCGCGATCCGCGCCGCGTTCTCGGCCTCGTCAACCGCGACCATCACGTCGGCGTCGCGCGCGAGCGCCGCGATCGTCGCCAGCTTCTCCGGACCGTCGACTGTGTTGACGATGAAGATGCTGTCCAGGCCCGAGCGGACCATCACCACCGCTTCCCACACGGTTGCGGTCGAGATGCCGATTGCGCCGGCCCCGACCTGCATGCGTGCCAGCTCCGGGCTCTTGTGCACCTTGATGTGCGGGCGGATCTTCGCCGGAAGGTCCTTCAGGCGGTTCGCCATCTTTTCGATGTTGCGGCGCGCGGCGTGCAGGTCGAGGATCAGCGCCGGCGTGATGACCTCGCTGCGGCGCTTGCCAATGGCTTGGCCGTAGGCGAGCTTGACGCGTTCGCGTGTTTCGTCGATCACACCGCCGGCGTGAACAAGCTCAGGCATGGGACTTGCTCCCCTGCTTTGTCTGCGGCTCGGTGACCGCCTCCACGCGCTGCGCGAAGGCGTCGATCGCATCGGCGCCGTCGAGGGCGCCGATCTCCAGGTCGTATCCCCTCGACTCCTGCGGACCGATGTAGCCAAGCTCCCCGCGCTCCCGGGCGTCGAATCGGCCCGCGTCGCGGTTGGTCGTCGGTTCCATGGCGACGCCATAGATGCCTTCGCCCAGCATGCGCCACATGGTGTGGAAGGGAAACTGGTCCTTCCGGTACACCTGGTAAAGCCCCAGGCCTAACCGGCGGTTGACGATCCCCACCGGAACCGTCCCGCCTCGCTCCGGCACGACCGAGTGCTCGTAGCACTCCTCCGGGAAGGCGGGGTTCGGCGGCGTGAGCTTGCGATAGTCGTGGGTCGGGTATGCGGCTACCGGGACACCGTCTGGGGCTGGAATCAGATAGGCGGACGCCTCGTCGACGACCGGCCAGCCTACATTCACGTGGTAGAGGTACATGTGCGTCGTCGGGTCGAACCCGACGTTGGTCACCTCGTCGTGGATCGTGAAGCGACTTTCGCCCATCCGCGCCTCCATCCGGCGCCGCAGCTCGATGGCCTCTCCGAACACCGCCGCCTGCCTCACGACGCCCTCGGCGTACAGGACACATTCGTCGCCTTCCCACCGCTCGCCGTAACCGGTGAGGCGCGCGGGGATGAAGCCGATCCGCCCATGCAGGCCGTACTCCTCGGTCGGCCGGACGAGCTGATGGAACTGCGAGGCGTCATCGACGCCGCCGAGGAGCGTGTGGTCGAGGCCGCAGGTGACGACCATGCCGCCGCCCCAGCTGCGAAACCATCCCAGGCCCATCGGTTCCGAGTACCAGGGACCGACCACGCCGGTTGGCGACAGCCACGCAAGCGACTGGCCTCGCAGCTCACATCTTCCAACGTCCATCGATCGATCCACGAGCACGTCGAAGCTGAATCCCGTGCCCGTCCTGAACTCGAGCACACGAACCCCGCGCTCGACGCCATCGCCGAGCGACACGAGTCGTACGCCTGCAACCTGTTCGAGGCGGCCGACCCGGCGCATCAAATCGCGCCGGGTCATCGCCGCCCCGTTGATCAAGGGCAATGGCGTCTCCTGGCCTGAAACCTAAGCCCTGGCGCTGGCTCCCGCGGCGCCCACCTTGGCGGTGGCCAGGTCGTCCTCGCTTTCACCCAGTGCCGCCCCCGCCGTCTTCAGCCACTGCTCGCGCTTGCTCATGGCGTAGTACACGAGGAGCAGGATCCCGACCACGAGCCATCCGCCCGCGACGAGAGGAGCCTTGGCGTATGGGTCGACGGGGCAGTTCTGCGACGGGCAGAACGGTGGAAAGGACTCGGCGAGGGCGTAGACGAGAACCAGGCTCGAAGCAACAGGCAGGGCGGCGTGCCACAACCAGTTGAACTCCGGGTGGCGCTCTCGCCAGTAGTAGACGATGACGCCGACGTTCGCCATCAGGTAGACGAACGAGACGCCGAGGACCAGGACCAGCCCTGTGAGCAGGAAGAATGCGACGTCTGGGTGGAACCAGGCGCCAGCGATGAGGCCGGTGGCGAGCGTCAGTCCGTACTGGGCGAAGATCGCATTGGTCGGAGTCTTGTAGGCGGGATGGACCTTGGCGAACAGCTTTGGAAACGCGCCGTTGCGTCCCATGCTGTACCACATCCGGGTGCTGACGTTTGCGGTCGCAAGTGTCACTGCCAGAGTGGATGACATGAATGCGATCAGGATCAGCCACCAGCCTCCACCCCAGACCCTGCGCGCGAGCGCGAGGCCGGGTAGGTCAGGGGAGCCAGTGAGGCCTTTGATGTTGTCCACGCCGAACCCCGTGATGATTCCCCAGTAGGTGAACACCAGGAAGACGCCGAGGATGATGATCGACAGCAGGACCGAGCGCGGCACGTTCCGCTTGGGGTCCTTCGTCTCCTCGGCGAGGGGCGCAGCGGCCTCCCAGCCGGTGAGGCCCTGCACCGCCAGTACGATCGCGAGCGTGAAGCCCGAAAGCCCGAAGGCGGTTCCTGCGCCGATGTTGCCCGGGTTGAAAGGCGCCAGCGAGATTCCGCCGGGCCCGGAGTTGGCGAAGCCCGTGAACGCCAGCGCGAGAACGATGACGATCTCAGCGCCTCCGGTGATCAGGAGCGTCCGCGCCGTAAGCTCGATGCCGCGGTACTGAAGAGCGGCGACGATCGACCCCATCACGATGACCGACACCCACCACAGCCACGGGACATCCCAGCCGTAGCTGGCCTTCAACTCTCCGGCAGCGATGAAGCCGAAGAAGCCGGAGACGACACCTCCTGCCATGGGCGAATAGAGGATGAACATCCAGGCGGTCAGGAACCCCGCCCGGGACCCGAGCGCCCGGCTGACGTAGGTGTAGTAGCCGCCGGCCGAAGGCAGCTGCCGCGAGAACTGGATCAGGGTGTTGCCCAGCATCAGCACGATCACGACCCCAAGCAGATACGCGAGTGGAGCCGTGACCCCGGACAGGGTGACCAGGAACTGGGTGAAAAACAGGGCGGCGATCGCCGGAGCGATATGAGTGATCGCCTGCATGGTCACGCTGACAAGTCCCAGCGTCTCGGGCCTCAGGTCCGTCTTGACCGGCATTTGCCCAGCGGTCGATTCAGCCATCGCGTCTTTCCCCTCCCAATTGATCCCACCTAACTGACTGCATGATCTTGCAGCCCGGCCACGATCGTGCCCAGTATGGGTGCCCTTGTGTTTTTGTCAAGAGGGCAGTCCAGCCCCTGCGGCGAGGAATTCGCGGTATGCAGAGATGTACTCGCCGATCCCCTCCCGAAGCGATGCGTAGCGCGGCGTCCAGCCGAGCTGGATCCTGGCGTTCTCGATCGAGATGACGCCCCGAAAGGACGCCTCGACCTCGTCGTCCGGGGTCATCATGTCCGCGATCTCGATGCTGCTGCCGGGTATGAGCTCGGCCACCAGCCGGGCCGCCTGGGCCGCTGTGACGAGCGGCCCTCCGGTGGCCGCGTAGTAGACGCGGTCGGTGTCATCGCCGCAGCCGATCACCCGGACCGTGAGCTCCGCGACGTCGATCACATGCGTGTAGTCGCGTGGCAGCCGGCCTCCTGAGGCGACCTTGACCGCCTCGCCCCTGACCGCCGGCTCCACGAACTGCTTCATGTAGTTCGCCGAGTGCCACTGCATGCCGAACCCATAGACAGCCGACGGCCGGACGACGCGGAAGTCGAGGCCGTAGGCCTGCTGGTACGCAAACCCGAACACCTCGCCTGATACCTTGGCGGCGCCATACGCGCCGGTGCCCGGCCCCCCTCCAGGCACGATCACAGGATGGGCACCGTCGATCGGTTGGTACCGGATGGGCGGCAGCACGCCGATGGACGAGATGCCGACGACGCGCCGGACGCCGGACCGCCGGGCGGCCTCGAGCACGTTGACCGTTCCTGTTACGTTCGTCTGGAACGCTAGGTAGGGGTCTCGGTACAGGGCGGCCACCTCCACGTTGCTCGCCGCGTGGACCACCGTCTCCGGCTCCAGGCGGGCAAACACTTCGACCAGCTCCGGCAGATCCTCCACGGAGGCGACCTCGGTCACGAATCCGCCTTCGTATTCGTGGAGCACGTATCGCATCTCGACCGAGGTCGACCGGCCGCGGGTCAGGACAGCAACACGCCTTTTCTGGTCGAGAAGAGCGCGAGCGACGTAGCCGCCGATGAACCCGAGCCCGCCGGTGACGAGCACCAGGCCGCCGGCCATCAGCCGGCCCGACCCGCCTTCAGCACTGAGCGCGCGGTCAACTCGTCGGTGATCAGGACGTCCATGCACACCGCTCGCAGCGCCCCCAGGATGGCGGCGCGTTTTTCCAGGCCCGACGCCATGGCGATCACGAGCGGAACCCCCTTCAACTGCTCCCATTCGACCGCGATCAGCCGATCGTCCAGCACGTGGACCGGCTCGCCCTCTGAGTTGAAGAACCGAGTCGACATGTCGCCAACCGCGCCCTGCGCCAAAAGCCGCTGCCGGTCTCGGGGCGAGATGTGGTGATCCCGAATCAGCGGGGCTGAGTCGTCGAGCGTGCCGATCCCTACCAGCGCCACCTCCGCGGAGGCCGCCGACTCGAGCGCCGCGCGGATGGAGCGGTCGCGCATCATCGCCTCTTTGATGTCCGGCGAATCCACGAGCACGGGGGCGTGGAGGTAGTGCACGCGGCTTCGCGGATGCAGGGAGGCGAGATGCCTCGCCAGCTCGTGGCCCTGGATTCCCGTTCCGCCGCGACCCATGCCGCCGTGCAGAAGCGAGATGTCCAGCTCGGCCACCGTGCCGACCGGGAGCTTGTGGATCGCCGCCGACAGCATGCGGCCCCACGACAACCCGAGGCGCATGCCGTTGAGCAGTCGGCTGTTGACGTAGTCGGCCGCCGCCTTGGCAACCGCGTCCCCGCTCCCTGGGCCAGGCGGGCCCGCGACGACGACAGCCTTTTTGAGGTGGAACGTGCTCGCCAGCTCGAGCGCAAGGTCGCCTTGCAGGCTGCGCGGCCGCTTGATCTCGACGTGGACGATGCCCTCGTCCCTCGCACGCTTCAGATAGCGAGAGACCGTTGACGCATCGAGGCCGAGGGCGCGCGCGATCTCGATCTGGCTCTGGCCCGCGACGTAGAAACGAGTGGCGAGGTCCACGAGCAGGTCAGCGCTCGGCCCCACGGCGGCGCGCCGCGCGCCGGCAACCACGCGTTCGGTCCTCACTCGAGGTTGGTGTGCCGGCCGCGCATACCTTCCATGGTCTGGCCCGTACGCTCGCGCAGCAGGATGCAAACAATGTCGAAGAAGACGAGCAGGGCCGCCTCGTAAAGGCTGCCCATCGGCAGCACGCTGTCGCCGGCGCGGTCGTCCGCCATCGTTTGGGCGCGCAGGTGGATCACCGTGTCGGCGGAGCGTGGCGCGGGACCGTCGGGCTGGGCCGTGACCACGACAGTGCGCGCACCTGCGTCGCGCGCCACGCCTAACAGTGCGTTGACGGTGGAGAAGGCACCCGGACCCGCGCTCACGACGAGCAGGTCCGCACCGCCGAGGTGAGGTGTCGTCATATCGCCGACCACGTGGGCGTCCAATCCAAGGTGCATGAGTCGCATGCAGAGGGCGCGCATCATCAAGCCCTCGCGGCCGACGCCATAGGTTGCGATCCGCCGGGCTCGAAGCAGCTCGTCGCACAGGCGGTCGGCCTCGACGTCGGCGCCGGCCTCGAGCACTGCGCGGATCTCGTCCAGAGCACCCGCAAACAACCCGGCGGCCTCCGCGCGGGACTCCTTCGGCGAACTCAATTGGCCGCGGCGACCGTGGCGCGAATGGCCTGCAGGTTCGCGATCACATCTCCGCCATCGAAGACGGCGCTCCCGGTGACGATCAGATCGACGCCCATCCGCGCCACTGCGCCCACGTTGTCGCGGGTTATGCCGCCATCGACTCCAAGCAACACCTTCCGACCGCTCCGCTCGATGATCTCCCGTGCCTGCTCGAGGCGGCGCTCGGTACCAGGCAGGAAGCCCTGGCCGCCCCACCCGGGGTTGACCGCCAGCACGAGCACAAGCTCGGCCTCCTCGACGAGTGCTTCCACGGCGCTTACCGGAGTCCCCGGATTGAGGGCGACGCCCCGCGTCAGACCTGGGCCGAGCGCGACCGCGAGCGACTGGAGGACGCGGTGCGGATGAGAGGTGGATTCAACGTGAAACGTCTTCGATCATCAGGTGAACGTCCTTGCGCAGCCCTGTCTTCAAGGCCCCGATCACAGGCGGACCAAGTGTCAGCTGTGGACAGAAGCAGCCGTCCATCACATCGACATGGACGTAATCGGCGCCGGCACGCTCGATCCGGGCGAGCTCATCGCCCATGTGCATCCAGTCGGCCGAGGTGATGCCGACGCTGAGCAAGGGGTCAGCTTCTCGTGCTCTGCCCACTCCGAGCTCCCCTGGACGACCGGTAGATCTCCAGCGCATCCTCCGGCCGCGCGCCATCCTGCACCAGGGCGATGACCGCGCGCATCATCCCGTCGGGACTGTCGCTCTGGAAGATGTTGCGGCCCATGTCGACGCCCGCGGCTCCTTCAACCACGGCGCGGTGCGCCATCGTCAAGGCATCGAGCTCCGGCAGCTTCTTGCCACCCGCCATGACGATCGGCACGGGGCACGAGGAAGTGACGGTCTCGAAATCCTCGTCGCAGTAGTACGTCTTCACGAACTGCGCGCCAAGCTCGGCGCAGATGCGGCACGCGAGCCGCAGGTACTTGGCGTCCCTGGTCAGCTGCTTGCCGACGGCCGTGACACCCATGACCGGAATGCCAAAACGAAGGCCGAGATCGACCAGCCGGGTCATGTTGTGGACCGACTGCGTCTCATGCTCGCCGCCGATGAAGACCTGCACCGCCAGGGCGGCCACGTTGAGCCGCGCGGCATCCTCGATGTCGATGGCTATCTGCTCATCCGAAAGCTCTTTGAGAATGCTCGGGCCGCCGCTCGCCCGCATCACGACCGGGGTGCGTGTGCTCGGTGGGACAACCGACCGCAGGATGCCGCGCGTGCACATGAGCGCGTCCGCCAGCGGTACGAGCGGCAAGATGCTGACGTCGACACGCTCGAGGCCAGTGGTTGGGCCCTGGAAGTATCCATGGTCGATCGCAAGCATCACGGTGCGCCCCGTCTGAGGCCGGAAGACACGTGCCAAGCGGTTGCTCATGCCCCAGTCGAGCGACCCGGAACCTTTCAGGAAGAAGCCATCATTTGCCTGCGGGACGTCGGTGTAGAAGTTCTTGGCGTCGCCGTCTTCTTCCGGCATGTCACCGACTCCCCGCGATGTGAGCCGCCGTGTCCTGGGTGTGGCGTTTCAGGAAGCTGAGGGCCTCGGTGGCCAGCTGCTCCTCGCTTTCAAACAGCGGCCGCCAGATCTTGGTTGCGGCCGCGAGGTTGGGCAGGAAGTTGCCGAACGCCTCGACGGTGAGCCAGCCGTCATACCCGATGACGCGCAGCGCACGGAACGTCGCATCCCAAGCCACGCTCCCGGTTCCGGGAACGCCGCGGTCGTTCTCCGAGACATGGACGTGAGCGATGCGATCGCCCGCTCGGCGAATCGCCGCCGCGGGGTCCTTCTCCTCGATGTGCGCGTGGAAGGTGTCGAGGTGGATGCGGCAGTTGGGATGACCAACTTCGTCGACGAGACGGACGGCCTGGTCGAGCGTGTTGAGGTGGTAGAGCTCGAAACGGTTGACGACCTCCTCGGCCAGCACAACGCCTTTGCCCTCGGCGTACTCCGCCACCTTGCGCAGGTGATCGACGCTGCGCTTCCACTCCTCTTCGGTTGCCCCCCGGCCCGTGAAGACGCCCAGCGCGACCTGGTGCGGACCGCACAGGATGGACGAGCCGACCGCGGCGCAGCAGTCGACCACCCGACGCATGTGCTCATAGGCCGCCTTGCGGATGCCAGGGTCGGGACTGACCGGGTTGTGCTCGGGCGCGATCACGGTGTTGGCGGTCCGCTCGAGCCCGAGCTTATCGAGCCGCTTCGCCCAGCGCGTCCACTTCGACAGGTCGAGGTCGAAGATCGGTACTTCGACGCCGTCGTAACCAAGGCGCTTCAACGACTCGAGCACAGGCAGCAGCTCATCGTGCATGTCGTCGGCCCATAGGTAGAGGTTGATGCCGTATTTCATTACTTCCCCTCCCATGAGCTCCCGACGTCACAACGCGCGCCTGCAAGATTCTGCAGGAGCATCATGATCGTGGAAGGATTATCCGGTGCACATCGGATTTGTCAAGGACTGCAAAGTGAACCGGCAGGCGCTTGCCTCAGTGCATGCCCCGCCCGCCGGCGACGATCAGCAGCTCCCCGGTGATGAAGTCGGCGTCCTTCGATGCCAGGAACAGGGCCGCGCCCGCGATCTCGTCGGGCGTACCCCAGCGCGCCAGCGCGGTCTCGGCCAGGATCCTCCGCTCGACCTCGGGATCGGTGCCCTCGATCATCTCGGTCTTGATCCACCCAGGGCAGATCGCGTTGACGGTGATGTGCGGACCAAGCGCCAGGGCCATCGCTTTGGTCAGGCCGTTCATCCCGGCCTTGGAGACGACGTACTCGGTGAAGCGCATCGCCGAAGGGTGGTACAGCCCGGAGTTCGAGGACATGTTGATGATCTTGCCGGTCTTCTGCTGGAGCATGATGGGCACCACCTCTTTCGAGCAGAGGTACGCGCCCTTGAGGTTGACGTCGATCGTGCGGTCCCAGTCTTCTTCGGTGGTGTCCATGACGGACCTCGACACCATTACTCCCGCGTTGTTGACCAGGATGTCGACACGGCCGAAAGCGTCGACCGTCGCGCGCACCAGCTTGCGGACATCCGCTGATCTCGAAACGTCGCCCTGCACCGACAACGCATCACCGCCGTGGTTCTTGATCCCCTCGACCACGTCCCGCGCCTCGCGATCCCCCCTGACCCAGTTGACCGCGACCTTCGCGCCCTGAGCGCTGAAGCGCTCGGCCACGGCACGGCCGATTCCCCTGGACGCACCCGTCACGATGGCGACCCTGCCTTCGAGGACTCCTTCGCTCATTCCATCCACCTCACTGCGAGCTGCCGCGGGCTGCGACCTTCCAGTAGTCGATCATGCGATCGCCACGCTTCACCCACACATGGTCGTGCAGGCGGTCGCCACTTCATTCAACTCGCCTTCGCCTTCATTCGCTGAGGCTCATCACAAGCTCCGGCGTCAGCTCGGAGATGCTCGGCACCACAGCGCCGGCAAGGCGAAGTGTGGCGGAGTCGGGACTATGCTCTCCGCGCGGGATGGCGACGACGTGCGCTCCCGCCGCCGCGGCGGACCTGATGCCGTTGGCCGAGTCTTCGACGGCGACACAGACCGCGGGATCGAGATGCAGGCGGCGCGCGAGCTCGAGATAGGGATCCGGCATCGGTTTGCCGTTTTGCACCTCGTCGGCGGACATCGCGACCTCGATGCAGTCAGTCAGGTCCATGAGCTGCAGGGTCAAGGCGATGAGAGCCGGCGGCGAACCGGAGGCCAGGCCGAGACGAAACCGTGGCGCGAGGGCGCGCACCGCATCGACCGCGCCATCGATCACAGGGAGATCCTGCCGATACGCATCGGCAAGATTTTCGATCACCTCCCGCGCCACTGCCTCGGGCCTGATCTTTCCGCCTGTGATGTTGCTCAAAGCGGTCGACCAGTCGGCAGTGCGGACACCCATCATCTGTGTCTGCAGCTCGCCGCTCCAACCGCCTCCGTGCTCCTGCGCAAAGGTGCGACGCACCCGCTCCCAGATCGGCTCGGTGTCGATCAGGACTCCATCGAGGTCGAACAGCACGCCCTTGACCTCTCTGCTCAATTGCCGGCCTCATCGGGGATGCTCCGGCCGACCTCGTCGAGAACTGTTGCGAAGGCGACCGGATCATGGGCGTACCTGCCCAGGAAGAGACCGTCGACCGAATCGCCCAGGCGCTCAAGCAAGCCAGGGCCCGCGCTGCCTCCGTAGATCACGCGGTCAGCAACCCCCGGACGTGCATTTCGAACCATCCTTTGCAGGGCAGAGCAAACCTCGTCGATGTGCTGGTCGGACGCCGGCTTCTCGGCGCCGATGGCCCACTGCGGCTCGTAGGCGACCACCACCGGGGCGCGCATCCGATCATGTCCGATCCTCGACAACGCGGACCCGAGCTGGCGGGCGCACTCCTGAGCCGCTGATTCGCCATCGGTGGAGTCAGCCTCGCCAACGCAGACAATGGGGCACAGATCGTTGCGCAGCGCAGCTTCGACCTTGAGCGCGACGTCGTCGTCACTCTCGCCGAAGAGCCGGCGGCGCTCCGCGTGCCCCATCGCGACGTAGGCGCAGCCCATATCGGCCAGGACCCGGCCGCTCACCTCGCCGGTGAACGGACCGCTGTCTCGCCAGTACAGGTTTTGCGCGCCCACGGCGACCGGCGTGTCCCGCAGCAGCGCGATCACAGGCATCAAAAGAGGAAAGGTCGGCAGCACGAACACGCGCACCATCCCGCTTGCGACCGCCGGATGTCCCGATGCGATGGCGCCGATGCGAGCGCACCAGTCCAGCGTTTCCTGGAAGCCGAAGTACATCTTCAAGCTGACTCCGACCAGGCACTCGCGGTCGGCGTGGGTGTCCGCGAGCTCGGAGGTCAACCGCCGGACGATGGGTCGGGATTGTTCGCGCCAGCCTCGTAGCCGTCGATGGCTTTCACCTTCTCCGCGGAGGGTGAGGCGTCGTCGAAGCGGTATGTCAGCCACTCCCGGGTCAGGCGCCGCGCCAGCTCCAGGCCGACTACCCTCTGGCCCAGGGCCAGCACCTGGGCGTTATTGCTGAGCACCGAGCGCTCTACCGAATAGCTGTCGTGGGCGGTGACCGCGCGCACCCCGGCAACCTTGTTGGCCGCGATCGCCACTCCGAGTCCCGTCCCACATACGAGCAGCGCTCGATCCACCGAGCCGTCGGCAACCATACGCGCCGCGGCCACCGCGATATGCGGATAGGCGGTGTTCTCGTCTTGCTCCACGCCGACGTCGTGGACCGACTCCACAAGGTCGCTCTTGAGCAAGTCGGCCTTGATCGCCTCTTTGTACTCGTAGCCGGCATCGTCCGAGCCGATGGCTATGCGCAGTTTTTCAGGCACGTCGTCCCTCCGTCGTCTGTTCGCCGACGGCGGAATCCTCGGACAGGACTGGCAGGACGGCTTTCACAACGACGACGAACGAGATCGCGCCCGGGTCGGGCGTGCCCACGCTCTTTTCTCCATGGGGCCGGGCGCGGCCAACCCGCGCCACCATCGATGCCGTCCTTTCGGCCCCTTGAGCGGCCGCCGCGGCGGCTTCCTTCCACGCGCCGGCGGTGGAGTCGCCCCTGTCGACCGCGGCGGCAAACGTGGACGCGAAAGGCTGGAGCGCGTCGACGATCGTCTTGTCACCAGGCTGCGCCTTGCCCGCCGATTGGACCGCGCGCGCGGCCGCGGCCACTCCGTCCACCAGATCGCGTTTCGATGGGCGGCCCTCATCGTTGAGTGCGGCGGCCATGGCATGGAGCGCCACGCTCCACAGCGCACCTGATGCGCCTCCCGCGCGATTCGCCCATTCGTCGGCGGCGCGCGCCAGGGTCGTGCGGACGCCGGCGCCCTGCTTGCAGGCCGTGTCCGCCGCCTCCACCGCCGCCCGAACCCCACGCTGCATTCCGATGCCGTGGTCGCCGTCGCCGGCGACAGAATCCAACCGGCCGAGCTCGTCCGCGTGCTCGTCAATCGCGCTCCGTATCGAGCGGAGGGCTTTCGCGACGGTCATGGCGGCGGTGCGCGAATCGTCCGTCGCCGCGGGAATGACCCCGGGGGCGGACGACCCGTGACTCGAATCGGTCTGCAAGGCGTGCTCTTCGGGCTCGGTGTACGCCTTGTGGAAAGCCGGTGCATCGGCCGGGGCGGCCCAGAGGCTTTCGAGCTCATCATCGAGCCACAGAAGCGTCATCGATGCGCCCGCCATGTCAAAGCTGGTCACAAACTCGCCGACCCTCGCATCCACCACGGTGAGGCCGGCCTCTGCGAGCTCTCTGGCCACGCGCCGGTAGACAACAAACAGCTCTTCGTATTTCACCGTGCCCAATCCATTGAGGATCACGACGACTCGAGCGCCCGACACGTTGTCCGCGCTGGAAGGGCGCTCATGCAGCAACGACTCGGTGAAGAGGTGTGCGAGCTGGTCCGCCGACGGCATCTCCTGCTCCCGGATGCCAGGCTCGCCGTGGACGCCCATCCCCACGGCCATCCGCCCGAGGGGCACCTCGAACAACCTGCGGTCGGCACCCGGCAACGTGCAGCCGCTGAACGCGACGCCCAAAGACCGGCATCGTTCGTTGGCGCGGGCAGCGACCCGTGCGACATCGTCCAGCGAGCGACCCTCGTCCGCGGCCGCACCCGCGATCTTGAACACCACAAGATCGCCTGCGATGCCTCTCCGCCGGTGAACCTCGTCGGCGGAGGCGCTGCTGATGTCATCGGTGACGACCACGGTGCGGCACGGAATCGCCTCGGCCTGGAGGCGCCCCTGAGCCTGGTCGAA
>WNGR01003557.1_pt1 | contig 21995 bp, 18 predicted proteins | sample 5407581 | NCBI WGS metagenome assembly WNGR01 (sample SAMN13153383, study PRJNA577476) | soil metagenome | isolation source: 80 cm soil or saprolite under Garry oak tree replicate 2 | place: USA:California | collected 2016-06-15
ACAACCGGTTTGTGCCCGCCAAACAAAAATGCCGTTCAGTCGCTTAACTGAACGGCATTAGGACCGAAGCCCGTCTTTCCATGCGTTGCCGCTGTCCGCGCAAGAATCGGATTAACACGAAGGAAGCGCCAATCAGATCACGCCCAGCTCGCGCCGCAAGAACTCGTGGAAGTGCTGCATGCCGTCTTCCATCGGGCTCTGATACGGGCCGACCTGCGATTCGCCGCGCTCCATCAGCGCGCGGCGGCCGGCGTCCATGCGCTCGGCGATTTCGTCGTCCTCGCGGGCCGTTTCCATATAGGCGGCGCGCTCGGCTTCGACGAACTCGCGCTCGAACAGCGCGATTTCCTCAGGGTAATAGAACTCCACGACGTTGGTGGTTTTCTGCGGACCGCGCGGAATCAGCCACGACACCACCAGCACGTGCGGATACCACTCGATCATGATGCCGGGGTAATACACCATCCAGATCGCGCCGAACTCGGGCGGGCGGCCGCCGCGGAACCGCAGCACTTCGTCGTGCCATTTGCGGTACGTCGGACTGCCCGGCTGTTCGAGTGACTTGTGCACGCCAACCGTCTGGACGCTGTACCAGTCGCCGAACTCCCACGTCAGGTCGTCGCAATTGACGAAGCTGCCGAGGCCCGGGTGGAACGGCGCGACGTGGTAGTCCTCCAGATAGACCTCGATGAAGGTCTTCCAGTTGTAGTTGCACTCGTGCACTTCGACGTGATCGAACATGAAGCCCGAAAAGTCGAAATGTTGCCTCGTGCCGAGCCGCGCCAGATCGCGCGTGACGTCGCGCCCCTGCGCTTCGAACAGCAGGCCTTGCCAGTTCTGCAGCGGCGTGGCGCCGAGATTCAGGCAGGGGTTATCCGCAAAATGAGGTGCGCCGAGGAGCTGGCCGTTCAGATCGTACGTCCAGCGATGCAGGGGGCAGACGATATTCTCCGTCTGGCCGCGGCCGTTGAGCATGATCGCCTGCCGGTGGCGGCACACGTTCGACAACAGTTCGACTTGCGACTGCTGGTTACGGACGAGCACACGCCCCTCGCTTTCGCTGGGCAAGGCAAAATAATTCCCCGCTTCCGGCACCATGAGTTCGTGCCCGAGGTAGCGTGGACCTTTCTTGAAAAGGGTGTCGATTTCGCGCGTTAGAAGCGCTTCGTCAAAGTAAGCCGTGACTGGCAGCTGGCTATGAACAGACCGCAACTGCAATGCATTGCTCAGATTGGACATTCCCACTCCCGATGAAGACGTGAAAGCAGTGAACAACCCAACCATCGAAGATTCGATTTAGGGAGCCCGCAATTATACCCGTTTCCCCTTTTTTGGGGCGCTTAAGTCCCTGATTCGGGTCAAAATTGTCGGAAAAGTTCGCGCTTTTCGCCGCAGACCGATCGTTTTTTTTCTGCGAGACTGCAAGGGCGGCGCGAAGGGCGCAGATGCGGCGCGGGGTGGCGGACGGATCGGAAATTACGCTTTTGCCGTAGAATGTCCGACTTGTTTTAATTTTGTGACTATTCATGGCGAAGACCGCGTCGAACGATCCTGCTGCCGCGCCTGCCGAGGGCGTCGACACCACGCCGCTGCCTGAGAACTACGAGGCTGCCCAGGCTGAACTGGAAGGGCTTGTCGCGCGCATGGAAAGCGGCAATCTCAGCCTCGAGGAGTCGCTCACCGCCTATCGGCGCGGCGCTGCCCTGGTGGCGTTTTGCCAGCAGCAGCTCGAAAAGGTCGAGCAGCAGGTGCGCGTGCTCGACGGCGAGACGCTCAAGCCGCTGCCTATGAATAGCGCAGGCACAGCCGCTGCTGAAAGCGGGGACGACCTATGACATTCGAACAATGGACACGCTCGGTACTCGAGCGCGTCGAAACGGCACTGGAACGTTACCTGCCGACCGAGGCAACCGAGCCCGCCAAGCTGCACGAAGCCATGCGTTATGCGGTGTTGGGCGGCGGCAAGCGGGTTCGCCCGCTGCTGTGCCACGCGGCGGGCGAGCTGACCGGCGCGCGCGCCGAGTGCCTCGACGCGGCGGCGGCGGCGCTGGAAATGATCCACGTGTACTCGCTCGTGCACGACGACATGCCCTGCATGGACGACGACGCGCTGCGTCGCGGCAAGCCCACGGTACATGTCAAATATGACGAAGCAACGGCATTATTGGTCGGCGACGCGTTGCAATCGCAGGCTTTCGTCGCGCTGACATCGGACGTTCTGCCGCCGGCGCGGCAGGCATCGCTCGTGTGTGAACTGGCTTTGGCGAGCGGCTCGATCGGCATGTGCGGCGGTCAGGCGATCGACCTCGCAAGCGTCGGCCACACGCTGACGCGCACGCAACTGGAAACCATGCACCGGATGAAAACCGGCGCTCTGCTGCGTGCCGCGGTGCGCATGGGCGCGCTGGCCGGCGAAACGCCGGGCGCCGATGCGATGCGTTCGCTCGATGCATATGCGGCCGCTGTGGGCCTCGCGTTTCAGGTCGTCGACGATATTCTCGACGTGACGACCGATTCCGCGACGCTCGGCAAGACCGCAGGTAAAGACGCGAAGGACGGCAAGCCGACCTACGTGTCGATTATTGGCCTCGACGCGTCGCGCTCGCTCGCAGCACAGCTGCGCAGCGACGCCCACGCTGCGCTCACGCCTTTTGGCGCGCGCGCACAGCGTCTTGCCGAATTGGCCGACCTGGTGGTGAACCGGGTTAGCTGAGCGCGAAAGCCCGCCGCCGCGCACCTTTGCTACGGGGTGCATGTATGAAGTGCGGGCGCGTAAGTTTTCCTACAATGGAACGACGATGTACGACTTGCTGAAAACCATCGACGACCCGGCAGCCCTGCGCCGCCTCGATCGCCGCCAATTGCAACCGCTTGCAGACGAGTTGCGCGCCTTTGTGCTCGACAGCGTATCGCAGACGGGCGGCCATCTTTCGTCCAACCTCGGCACGGTCGAGTTGACCATTGCTCTGCACTATGTGTTCGATACGCCGCGTGACCGGATCGTCTGGGACGTCGGCCATCAAACGTATCCGCACAAGATTCTGACGGGCCGCCGCGACCAGATGCACACGCTGCGTCAGCTGGGCGGCATCTCGGGCTTCCCGAAGCGCGACGAGTCGGAATACGACACCTTCGGCACCGCCCACTCCAGCACCTCGATCTCGGCCGCGCTCGGCATGGCGGTCGCGAGCAAGCTGCAGGGCGACAACCGCATGGGCATCGCCGTGATCGGCGACGGCGCGATGACGGCCGGCATGGCCTTCGAGGCGATGAACAACGCGGGCGTCGAAGACGACGTGCCGCTGCTGGTCATCCTCAACGACAACGACATGTCGATCTCGCCGCCGGTCGGCGCGCTGAATCGCCATCTGGCGCGTCTGATGTCGGGCCGCTTCTACGCCGCCGCGCGTGCGGGCGTCGAACGTGTGCTGCGCGTCGCGCCGCCCATGCTCGATCTCGCCCGCAAGCTCGAGGAGCACGCGAAGGGCATGATCGTGCCGGCCACGCTGTTCGAAGAGTTCGGCTTCAACTACATCGGCCCGATCGACGGTCACGACCTCGATTCGCTGATCCCGACGCTGCAGAACATCAAGGAACTGCGCGGTCCGCAATTCCTGCACGTCGTCACGAAGAAAGGTCAAGGCTACAAGCTGGCCGAAGCCGATCCGGTGCTGTACCACGGCCCGGGCAAGTTCAATCCGGCAGAGGGCATCAAGCCCGCTACCACGCCGTCGAAGAAGACCTACACGCAGGTGTTCGGCGAATGGCTGTGCGATGCGGCCGAACTGGATGCGCGCGTGATCGGCATTACGCCGGCCATGCGTGAAGGCTCCGGCATGGTCGAGTTCGAGAAGCGCTTCCCGGACCGCTACTTCGACGTCGGTATCGCCGAGCAGCACGCGGTGACGTTCGCCGGCGGCCTGGCCGCAGACGGCATGAAGCCGGTGGTCGCGACCTACTCGACCTTCCTGCAACGCGCTTACGACCAGCTGATCCACGACGTCGCGCTGCAAAACCTGCCGGTGGTCTTTGCGATCGACCGCGCGGGCCTGGTCGGCGCGGACGGCGCCACGCACGCGGGTGCGTACGATCTGGCGTTCCTGCGCTGCATCCCGAACATGACGGTGATGGCCGCTTCTGACGAAAACGAATGCCGGCAGATGCTGTACACGGCATTGCAGCAGCCCAACCCGACGGCGGTGCGCTATCCGCGCGGCGCCGGCACGGGCGTGGCGACCATCAAGCAGATGGCCGCGCTGCCGCTCGGCAAGGGTGAGATTCGCCGCGAGACGTCGCAGCCGTCCGGCAAGCGCATTGCGATTCTGGCGTTCGGCACGATGGTGGCGCCGTCGCTGGCGGCGGCCGAGCAACTGGACGCCACGGTGGCAAATATGCGCTTCGTGAAGCCGCTGGACGCCGATCTGGTCCGTCAGCTGGCCGAAACGCACGACGCCGTCGTCACGGTCGAAGAAGGCTGCGTGATGGGCGGCGCGGGCTCGGCTTGCGTCGAAGCCCTGCTCGCCAGTGGGGTTATGCGGCCCGTACTACAATTGGGCCTCCCGGATCGCTTCATCGATCATGGGGATCCGGCCAAGCTGCTGGCGGCGTGCGGTCTTGACGGCGCGGGCATCGCCAAGTCGATTCGCGAGCGCTTTCTTTCCGGCGGCGCGGTGGCCGGTCAATCATCGGTGAAGCGGGTCGCCTAGTTGCGTCGCTCAGCCGCCGTGCGGTGCGCTATGCTGCGGCTATAGCGGCCATAGCAATCTCCAACTTGAATCGATGGGCCATCGGGCCCATCATCCAACGCCGGCAGGAGCCGGCGTTCGCCGTTGCGCGCCCTGATCCGCGCGGCATGTGAGGAAAAGAACATGAATCAGATGAACCCCGCCTTTGTGATGCCCGACGTGCAAAGCACGCCCGATACGCGTCAAATCCCCATTCAGCGGGTCGGCGTCAAGGCGGTGCGTCATCCGCTGACCGTGCGCACGCAAGACGGCGAGGTACAGCCGACGGTCGGCATGTGGAATCTCGACGTGCATCTGCCGGCTGATCAGAAGGGCACGCATATGTCGCGTTTCGTGGCGCTGCTCGAAGAGAACAAGGCGCCGCTCGAGGCGGCCACGTTCCGCATCATGCTTGCCGCGATGCTCGAAAAACTCGAAGCCGAGGCGGGCCGCATCGAGGTGTCCTTTCCGTACTTCGTGAACAAGACCGCGCCAGTCTCCGGCGTGCAAAGCCTGCTCGACTACGAAGTCACGTTGACGGGCGAGACCCGCAACGGCGCGACGCGTCTGTTCATGAAGGTACTGGTGCCGGTCACGAGCTTGTGCCCGTGCTCGAAGAAAATCTCGCAGTACGGCGCGCATAACCAGCGCTCGCACGTCACGATCAACGCCGAACTGGCGGGCGACATGGCGGTGGAAGAACTGATCCGTATTGCCGAGGAAGAGGCGTCGTGCGAATTGTGGGGCTTGCTCAAGCGTCCGGACGAGAAGTTCGTCACCGAGCGCGCCTATGAAAACCCGAAGTTCGTTGAAGACCTGGTGCGCGACGTCGCGCAGCGTCTGAGTGCGGATGAGCGAATCGTCGCGTATGTGCTCGAAGCGGAGAACTTCGAGTCGATCCACAATCACAGCGCGTATGCGGTGATCGAGCGGGATAAGCGCGTGGTTTGATGCACTTGTTCGCTCTAGCCTGTCACAGGATTCAATGAAAAGCCGCTTCTCGAAGCGGCTTTTTTAATGGTGTCGCGGTTCTGCCGGAGCGTTAGCGCGCCAGAGAAGTCAGGTCCCAACGCGGCTTGACGGTGAACGCGTAGTCTTTGCCCGATTGATCGGGCCAGCGTTGCAGCCTCAGTGCGCCGGCGAGCGCGATCATCGCGCCGTTGTCCGTGCACAGCGACAAGTCCGGATAGTGCACATAGAAATTGCGCTTCTTCGCGGCAGCGGAAAGCGCCTCGCGCAATTGCCGGTTCGCGCCCACACCGCCCGCCACGACCAGCCGGTTGAGCTTGGTCCGCTTGAGCGCGGCCAGCGACTTCGCCGCCAGCACGTCCACCGCCGCGTCGACGAAACCACGCGCCAGATCGGCTTTCGCCTGCTCGCAGATGTTGGCGCCGCCGAGCTTTTTCGCATGCGTGAGCACCGCGGTCTTCAAGCCGCTGAAGCTGAAATCGAGGTCGCCGGAATGCAGCATCGGGCGCGGCAGGACTACCGCGCCGGGCGTGCCGAATTCCGCCATGCGCGAGACTTCCGGGCCGCCCGGATAACCGAGGCCGAGCAGCTTGGCGGTTTTGTCGAAGGCCTCGCCGGCGGCGTCGTCCAGCGTTTCGCCGAGCGTTTCGTAGACGCCCACGTCCGTCACGCGCATCAACTGTGTATGACCGCCGGAGACCAGCAACGCGACGAATGGAAACGGCGGCGGCTCATCCACCAGCAGTGGCGACAGCAAGTGCCCTTCGAGATGGTGAATGCCGATGGTCGGCTTGTCCCACGCCATTGCCAGCGAATTGGCGATGCTCGCGCCCACCAGCAGCGCGCCCGCGAGGCCCGGGCCTTGCGTGTAGGCGATCGCATCGATGTCGCCGCGCGCCACGCCGGCGCTCTCCATCACCTCTTCGAGCAACGGCAGCGCGCGCCGGATATGATCGCGCGACGCCAGTTCCGGCACCACGCCGCCGTACTCCCGGTGCATCGCAATCTGCGAATGCAGCGCGTGCGCGAGCAGGCCGCGCTCTGTATCGTAGAGCGCGAGACCGGTTTCGTCGCAGGAGCTTTCGATGCCGAGAACGAGCATGGTGAGGTGGACCCGAACGGACGCGCGCAGGCGCCCGGAAGTGAAAAAGCGAGCCTGAAAGTATAGCAGTGCGGGCAGGCGGCCGCAGACGCGCAGGTACAATGCGGCCCCATGGAATCCTTCGATATCGCAGTGATCGGCGCGGGCGCGGCCGGGATGATGTGCGCGGCCGTGGCCGGGCAACTCGGCCGCCGCGTGGTGCTGATCGACCACTCGCAGCGTCTCGCGGAAAAAATCCGCATCTCCGGCGGCGGCCGGTGCAATTTCACGAATCTCTACGCCGGGCCGGCCAATTACCTCTCGGCCAATCCGCATTTTTGCCGCTCGGCGCTGGCGCGCTATACGCCGCGCGACTTCATGGCGCTGCTCAAGCGCCATCACGTGACGTGGCACGAGAAGCACAAGGGGCAACTGTTCTGCGACCAGACGAGCGACGCGGTCATCAATGTGCTGAAGAGCGAGTGCGGCGCGGGCAGCGTCGCATGGCGCACGCCGCTGTCGGTCGAGCAGGTGCGGCAGGATGCTGAAGGACGGTTCACGCTCGACACGCACTCGGGTCCGATCACGGCGCGCGCGCTCGTGATCGCGACCGGCGGCCTGTCGATCCCCAAGATCGGCGCGACTGATTTCGCGTACCGTCTCGCCAGGCAATTCGGCCACAAACTGATCGACACGCGTCCCGCGCTGGTTCCGCTGACCTTCGCGCCCGCAGACTGGGAGCCGTTCGCGGCGCTATCCGGCGTGTCGCTCGAAGTGCAACTCGCGACCGGCAATAAAAAGACCGGCGCCGAATTCAACGAAGACCTGCTGCTGACGCACCGTGGCCTGTCAGGCCCCGGCGTTCTGCAGATTTCGAGCTACTGGCAGCCCGGCGAGCCGATTCACGTCAACCTGCTGCCGGAGCAGGATGCCTCGACCGCGTTGCTGGAAGCAAAAACCGGCACGAAGCGCCAGATTGCCAATCTACTGGCGGAATGGGTGCCGCAACGGCTCGCCCATGTCTGGCTGGAAACCCACCGGATTTCCGCCGAAGCGCGCGTGGCCGACTTGCCGGACAAGACCCTGCGCGGAATCGGTGAGGCTTTGTCGCGCTGGACGCTCACCCCGAACGGCACCGAAGGCTACCGTAAGGCCGAAGTGACGCGCGGCGGCATCGATACGCGTGACCTCTCGTCGTCGACGATGATGAGCGCCCGCGCGCCGGGTCTGTACTTCATCGGCGAAGCGGTGGACGTGACCGGCTGGCTCGGCGGCTATAACTTTCAATGGGCGTGGGCGTCCGGCGTGGCGGCCGGCCAGGCGGCTACGGAGTACGTCCGGGGGCTTGACGGCGCCATGGCTTTATGAGAAAGCTCTGCTATACTCCTGAACCTTTACAAAGTTCCGTTATTGAAAAATGACGACCGTCCGCGTAAAAGACAACGAGCCGTTTGAAGTCGCCATGCGCCGTTTCAAGCGCACCATGGAGAAAACCGGCTTGCTGACGGAACTTCGCGCCCGCGAGTTTTACGAAAAGCCTACGGCTGAGCGCAAGCGCAAGAAGGCGGCTGCGGTGAAGCGTCATTTCAAGCGTCTGCGGAGCCAGATGCTGCCAAAGAAGTTCTACTGATTCTGGCGTTGCCGCGGTTCCTGTCGAACGGAGCGGCGACATCCAAGCGGTGACGGCGCAACAGCGTCATCACGGAAAACACGGCCCTTCGGGCCAGCCGGCAGGGTCGCATCCACTACGCACATTGCGCCAACCCGCTTGAGGAAGCAGTCCCAAGCGGGTATCTGTGTTGATGCAATTGGCTCGGCCGGTTTTTCAATTCCAACGCATTCAGGTGAGTGATGAGTCTCAAGGATCAGATCAACGACGATATGAAAGCCGCCATGCGGGCGCGTGAGACCGAGCGTCTCGGCACGATCCGTCTGCTGCTGGCCGCGATCAAGCAGCGAGAAGTCGACGAGCGCATCACGCTCGACGACGTCGCCATCACCGCTGTCATCGACAAGATGATCAAGCAGCGCAAGGACTCGATCAGTCAGTTCGAAGCCGCCGGCCGCACGGATCTGGCCGATAAGGAAAAGGCCGAACTGGCCATCCTGTCCGCTTACATGCCGGAGCAGATGTCCGAGGCGGAGATCGTTGCCGAAGTAGCGGCCGCGGTCGCGCAAACCGGCGCGGCCGGTCCGCAGGACATGGGCAAGGTGATGGGCGTGCTCAAGCCGAAACTCGCCGGCCGCGCCGACATGACCGCTGTCTCGGCGCAAGTCAAAGCCGCGCTCGCGAAGTAATTCCCGTATTCCCGGTCCGCGCCCGCCGCCGCTCGACGGCTCGGCTCGCGCGGTCTTGAGCTTTTTAGGCAGCGTCATTTACTGTGATTCCACCGTCATTCCTGCAGGACCTGCTGAACCGCGTCGATATCGTCGACGTGGTCGGCCGGTATGTGCAGTTGAAAAAGGGCGGCGCGAACTTCATGGGGCTGTGCCCGTTTCACAACGAGAAGAGCCCTTCGTTCACGGTTAGTCCGACTAAGCAGTTCTATCACTGCTTCGGCTGCGGCGCGCATGGTACGGCCATCGGTTTCCTGATGGAGCATGTGGGCTCGTCGTTTCCCGAGGCGGTCAACGAACTTGCGCAATCGGTAGGTTTGACCGTACCGAACGAGCCTTCGCCGGGGTATGGCGGCGGAGGAGGTTCCGGCGGCTATGCGCCGGCGTCCAAGGCGGTCACCACGGCGCTCTCCGACGTCATGCAGACCGCCTGCGACTTTTACCGCAAGCAACTGCGTAGCGCGCCGGTCGCGATCCAGTATCTGAAAAAGCGCGGCCTGACCGGCGAGATCGCGGCCCGTTTCGGGCTCGGTTACGCCCCGGACGGTTGGCAGAACCTCGAAGCCGCCTTTCCGAACTATCGGGACGATTCGCTGGTTGAATCCGGCCTTGTCATCGTCAGCGAAAAGTCGGACGCACAGGGGCAGAACCGCCGATACGACCGCTTCCGCGAGCGGATCATGTTCCCGATACGCAATGTGAAGGGGCAGGTGATCGGCTTCGGCGGCCGTGTGCTGGACGGCGGCGAACCGAAATATTTGAATTCCCCGGAAACGCCTCTATTTAACAAGGGCAGCGAGCTGTACGGACTGTTCGAGGCGCGTCTGGCAATTCGAGAACAGCACTACGTGCTGGTGGTTGAAGGCTATATGGACGTGGTCGCGCTGGCCCAATTGGGGTTCCAGAACGCGGTCGCCACGCTCGGCACCGCCTGTACGCCGATTCATGTGCAGAAACTGATGCGTCAGACCGACACGGTCATTTTCAGCTTCGACGGCGATTCGGCGGGGCGGCGCGCGGCGCGCCGCGCGCTCGATGCCTGTTTGCCGCATGCGGCGGACAACCGGACGATCCGTTTCCTTTTTTTGCCGCCCGAGCACGATCCGGACAGCTACGTGCGCGAATTCGGCACCGAGGCGTTCGCCGAACAGGTCGAGCGGGCCATGCCGTTGTCGCAGTTCATGCTGAACGAGGTGCTGACCGGCAAGGAACTGGACCAGCCGGAAGGCCGCGCCCGCGCGCTGTTCGACGCCAAGCCCCTGTTGCAGGCGCTGCCGGCCAATGCGTTGCGTGCCCAGATCATGCATATGTTCGCGGACCGGCTGGACGTGCCGTTCGACGAAGTGGCCGCTCTGTGCGAGGTCGACTCCCGCATCGCGGCGGCCGCCCGTTCGGCGCCGGCACGCAAGGACCGGCGCAGCGTGACCGGGATTGAAGAGAAAACGCTGCGCAATCTGGTGATGCACCCGCGCACGGTGGCGGTGCTCGACGAAGAAGCCGAACAGGCGCTTGTGACCGTCACCCGGCACGGGGAGCTGTTCGAGGAAGTGACGACGCATGCGCGCGCCTTGGGCGATTCGGCGGAGTTTCAGTTGTTGTCGGATCTATTGCGAAACGGCGCAAACGCCCCAACTTTCGAGGAAATCTTTCGCAAAATTCTAGACTATGATGAAAACGTCCGGGATTTGCTGCTGAAGGATCCGGAGGATGCGACTGTCATCGAGGAACGGCGCGAGCAGGAACGGATCGTCGGCGAAGAATTGAAGGCGGCGATTCTGAAGATGCGGTACGACGCTTACTGCGATCGTCTCGAGCAGCTTTCGCGGCAATCCCGGCACACGCCGGAGGAGTTTGCGGAGCTCTCGGAACTGAATCGGAAGCGGGCTGACATGAAGCGCCAGCTCGGGCTGTAGGCGGAACGCCAGAAACCTGAGTGGTATAATAAAAGGTTTCCAGCGGTTTGTTTTTCAAAGGGTTTTCCTAGCAAAGGCGAAAAGGCGATGCGATGGCAAAGACTTCAGACGGCACTACGGGCGGAAAGAAAGCGGCAGGCACAAGCTCCAAGGAGCGGACCAGAAAGGTCACCGAGGCCAAGTTAGCTTCCTCCGCCAGGAAAACGTCTGCCGTCAGCATTGCACCGGCTGCCGGGAAGAAATCCTCGACCACTTCGGCTGCGCGAGCGGAGCCGGTCAGGGCGGCGAAAGCTGTACCACCTCCGGCCACGCGGCCGGGTGTCAGAAGCGCAAGGGAAGCGGCTGCCGCGAAGGACGATGCGGTAGTGCGCGAGACTCCAGTATCCACGGTTCAACCGGCTGTTGTCCACCAGCCGCGAGTCGAGACTACAGCCGGTACGGCGAACTCCATGACGAAAAAGCTGAATGAAGTACCCGTCGATGACGACGCAACCCAGAGCGAAACCCCTGTGGCCGTTCCAGGCAAGGTGGAAAAGGTCAAGGCTCGCGACCGTCGCGCCAAGGAAAAAGCGCTGCTGAAAGACGCTTTCGCGTCTTCGCAGCCCGGCACGGTCGAGGAACTCGAAGAGCGCCGCTCCAAACTGCGCGCGCTGATCAAGCTCGGCAAGGAGCGCGGTTTCCTCACGTACGCTGAAATCAACGATCACCTCCCGGACAACTTCACGGAAACCGAGGCGATCGAAGGCATCATCAGCACGTTCAACGACATGGGCGTGGCGGTGTACGAGCAGGCGCCGGACGCTGAAACGCTGCTGCTGAACGACAACGCGCCGGCCGCTTCGTCGGACGACGAAGTGGAAGAGGAAGCGGAAGTCGCGCTCTCCACCGTCGATTCCGAATTCGGCCGCACGACCGACCCGGTCCGCATGTATATGCGTGAAATGGGTACGGTCGAGCTGCTCACGCGTGAAGGCGAAATCGAAATCGCCAAGCGGATCGAAGACGGCCTGAAGCACATGGTCATGGCGATCTCCGCGTGCCCGACCACGATCGCCGACATTCTGGCAATGGCTGAGCGCGTCGCGAATGAGGAAATCCGTATCGACGAACTGGTCGACGGCCTGATCGACGCCAACGCGGAAGACGCGGACGGCTTCTCCGCGCAAGAGGCGGAAGCGATCGAGAGCGAAAACGAAGTAGTCGAGGAAGAGGCCGAAGAGGACGAGGAAGAAGACGACGGCACCGCGCAAGCCACGGCCAACGCCGCTCAGATGGAAGCGCTCAGGCGTGCGTCGCTCGAGAAGTTCGCTCTCATCAGCGAATGGTTCGACAAGATGCGCCGCGCGTTCGAGAAGGAAGGCTACAAGTCGAAGTCTTACCTGAAGGCGCAGGAAACGATCCAGAACGAACTAATGACGATCCGCTTCACCGCGCGTACCGTCGAGCGTCTGTGCGATACGCTGCGTGCGCAAGTGGACGAAGTGCGTCAGGTCGAGCGTCAGATTCTGCATACGGTGGTCGACAAGTGCGGCATGCCGCGTGCCGAGTTCATCGCGCGTTTCCCAGGCAGCGAAACGGATCTCGAATGGGCCGACAAGATCGTGGCCGAAGGTCACGCGTACAGCGCGATCCTCACGCGTAACATTCCGGCGATCCGCGAACAGCAGCAACGTCTGCTGGATCTGCAGGCACGCGTGGTGCTGCCGCTGAAGGACCTGAAGGAAACCAACCGTCAGATGGCGGCGGGCGAACTGAAGGCGCGTCAGGCGAAGCGCGAAATGACCGAGGCGAACTTGCGTCTCGTGATCTCGATCGCGAAGAAGTACACGAACCGCGGTCTGCAGTTCCTCGACCTGATTCAGGAAGGCAACATCGGCCTGATGAAGGCGGTGGACAAGTTCGAATACCGTCGCGGCTACAAGTTCTCCACGTACGCAACGTGGTGGATTCGTCAGGCCATTACGCGTTCGATCGCGGACCAGGCGCGTACCATCCGGATTCCGGTTCACATGATCGAAACGATCAACAAGATGAACCGCATCTCGCGTCAGATTCTGCAGGAAACCGGTCTCGAGCCGGATCCGGCAACGCTGGCGGAAAAGATGGAAATGCCGGAAGACAAGATCCGCAAGATCATGAAGATCGCGAAGGAGCCGATCTCCATGGAAACGCCGATCGGTGACGACGACGATTCGCATCTGGGCGACTTCATCGAAGATACGAACACGGTTGCGCCGGCGGACGCGGCATTGCATGCCAGCATGCGCGACGTCGTGAAGGACGTGCTCGACTCGCTGACGCCGCGCGAAGCGAAGGTGCTGCGCATGCGTTTCGGTATCGAGATGAGCACCGATCACACGCTCGAGGAAGTCGGCAAGCAGTTCGACGTGACGCGTGAACGGATCCGTCAGATCGAGGCGAAGGCGCTGCGCAAGCTGCGTCATCCGAGCCGTTCGGACAAGCTGAAGTCGTTCCTCGAAGGGAATTGACCGAAGCTCGCGACGTGCGGCTGGCGATCTAGCGCTTTGAAAGGGGCCTTCAGGTTGTTTCGCGTCAGCGAAGCGGTTGCGGAGGCCCCTTTTTCGTGTAGTATGTCGGCCAATCAGCGAATAGGCCCGGCCTTGAAGACCGGGTCTTTTTCCTTGGGGCCGGACGCCGTGCTGGTTGCAGGCAGCGGACTCATAATCCGCCTCCGAAAGGACACCGTCGGTTCGACTCCGACCCGGCCCACCATTTGTTGTTCCAGCATGTTCCCAGACGTTCTGTCTGAATCTCCCAAATCCTTGTTGGACCGGCACTTCCGCTCATTCTTCGTGCTCGAGACGGTTATGCCGACTCCGCGATTATGCCGCGTCATGCATGCGCGTGACGGTGGGTACGGTCTTTCGTGATTGCTGTGTCGGCATAACAGTATGATTTCTCAGGCTGGCTATCTCGCTGGCCAGGAGAGATCAAGTGAAGGCGACACGCACAGTCAGCGAATCCGGCGGGCTGCCGGCCCGTCACATTGATGCATTTCTTGATCGTCTACGCGCGGCACACTATTCCGAGGTAACGCTTCGCAAGAAACGAAGCGTCCTGTGTACGTTCTCTGGGTGGATGAAGAGCAGGAACATCGACCTGATTGATCTCGATGAGTCTGCCGCGACTCGTTTTATGAGGCGCCTGATCGACGCCCCACGAGACCGCGTCCAGCGCGAGCGTGCCACATTACGGCAGTTCCTCGCCTATCTGCGTGCCGAAGCCATCGTGCGCTCGCCGACGTTGGGCGGCCAATCCGCGATTGCGCACATCTATGGCCGATACCTGGATCATCTGAGGCACGATCGTGGACTCGCGAAGAACTCGCTGCTTGTCTACGGGCCTTTCATTCGCGACTTTCTCGACAGCCATGCGGCCGGCGACGGAAGTATATTGCCCGATGCATTTGACGCAGTAACGATCCGGAATCACCTTCTTGCCCGCAGCAAAGGGCGGTCGTCGGAGTACACGCGGCTGATGGCAGTTGCGCTTCGTTCGTTCTGCCATTTCCTCTTTCTGCCCGGCAATACGGCACGGGACCTGTATGAGTCAGTGCCCTCAGTTCGTAAGTGGCGACAGTCAACTGTGCCGACGTTCCTCACGCCTGAGCAGCAAGAAGCTCTTATTGCAACTGCAGACCGGTCGACTCCGTGCGGTCGCCGTGACTATGCAATCCTGCTGTTGCTAGCGCGGCTCGGTCTACGTGCCGGAGAGATCGTCGCAATCGAGCTTGACGACATTCACTGGCGTTCGGGAGAACTCGTCGTTCATGGCAAGGGGCGAATGGTCGAGCATGTCCCCCTTCCATCGGAGGTTGGAGAAGCAATCGCAATATACCTCTGCGATGGTCGCGGAGGCGCGCGCGGATCCGCGACGGCGCACCGCGTCGATCGGCGTGTACACGCATGTGCGCGATCGCTGGGGGATTTTTTACGACCAGCCTATTGTCCTCAACGAGCGGCAGGCGGGCGTCGCGATCGAGGGTGTGATCCGGCAGAGCAGCACCGATGACGTGACCTTGCGCGCTGTGGATACCCATGGGTATACCGATTTCGCGATGAGCCAGTCCCGGCTGCCCGGCTTTGACCTCTGCCTGCGGCTTGCGCATCTGCGAGACCGGCGCCTGCATGTGCCGGTCGGTCATCCGATCCCCGCGGATCTGGTGGCGATCAGCGATTGCGATGTGCTCGTCGACGCGATCGAGGCGATCCGGGACGGTCTGGTACGCGTCGCCGCTTCCGTGCAGAGCGGTCATTGCACCGCCGTGCAGGCGTTCACGCGGCTTGGTTCGGCCGCACGCGGACTTTGATAATCGTCAGGAGTGCGCTTCAGGCGCCGCGTAACCTCTCGACGGGAGACCCCGTCGCGGCGATCTCCAGGGCGGCTGCTCCCACTGGCAGTACGGTGTACCCATGCGTCTCATTGATGATCTCCGCTGCCGACAGATAGAACGCCAGCAGGGCAGTCACCAGACCGAGGTAACCTCCGGCGTGGTGCAACCACACAAGGCCGGTCCATTCGCTCGCTGCAAGCACGAAGAAAGTGATCCACAAAGACAGAAACACGAGTTGAAGCGCGCGCGGCGCATGCCATGTCGCGACCCACATATAAAGCGTGAACACGCCCCACAGGAACAGATACCAACCGATGAACGCTGCAGGCACAGTACCGTGCAGGAACAGCACGAAGAGGGCGAGCGACCACCAGAACGCACCGTAGCTTAGAAAGGCCGTCGCGCCGAACGTATTGCCTCGCGGTATTTCCATGAGTCCGGCGAGCGCCTGCGCGGTACCGCCATAAGCGAAGGCGACGGCCAGCACCATGCCCATCGAATTGCCGCTGAACCAGCCGGCGTTGATCATACTGAGCAGCCAGGTCGTCAAAGCAAAACCGGCGAGGCCGAGTGAAGCGGGATTAGGGGCTTTGATATTCATGATGAATTCCTCATGCAAACAGAAATGGACGTCGATTGCGCGGCTGTCTTTAAGACGCGCGCCGCGCAACGGTCACATCGCAATCGAACGCCAAACCGCTCAGATCGAATCGGCGAACTGGGAAATCACGGCAGGATTTTCGACGGTCGACGTGTCCTGTGAAATCGCTTCGCCTTTCGCGACTGAGCGCAACAGGCGGCGCACGACCTTGCCGGAGCGCGTCTTGGGCATTGCGTCGCCGAAACGGATGTCTTTCGGTTTTGCGATCGGACCGATTTCCTTGGCGACCCAGGCGCGCAACTCGTCCGCTACGCGCTTTGCCTCAGTGCCGGTGGGCCGTGCCGTTTTCAGAACGATGAAGGCGACGATGGCTTCTCCGAACGTTTCATCCGGACGCCCGACGACCGCGGCCTCGGCGACGAGCGGATTGGCCGCCAGCGCCGACTCGATTTCCATCGTGCCCATCCGGTGGCCGGACACGTTCAGCACGTCGTCGATACGACCCGTGATCGTGAAGTAGCCTGTGTCCCGGTCGCGAATCGCGCCGTCGCCGGCGAGGTACAGCTTGCCGCCGAGTTCGTCGGGGTAATAGCCGTTGCGAAAGCGCTCAGGATTGCCCCAGATGGTGCGGATCATCGACGGCCACGGCTTGCGGATGACGAGCACGCCGCCTTGTCCGTTGGCCACTTCGTGGCCGGTTTCGTCGACGATCGCCGCATCGATGCCAGGCATCGGCAGCGTGCACGATCCCGGCACGAGCGGGGTGGCGCCCGGCAGCGGTGAGATCATGTGGCCGCCTGTCTCGGTCTGCCAGAACGTGTCGAGCACCGGACAGCGGCCGCCGCCGACGTGTTCAGCGTACCAGTTCCAGGCGCTTGGGTTGATCGGTTCGCCGACCGTGCCGAGGATGCGCAGGCTGCTCAGGTCGAAGCTGCGCGGATGCACAGCGCCATTAGCGTCGGCGGTCTTGATGAGAGACCGGATGGCGGTCGGCGCGGTGTAGAAGATGCTACCTGGGTTGCGCCGACGGCGGTAGGGCCGTAGCAGATATACGTGTGACCGGTGATCCAGCCGATGTCGGCGGTACACCAGAAGACATCGGCCGGCTTGATGTCGAAGGTCCATTTCATCGTCAAGGCGGCCCACAGCAGGTAACCGCCGGTGCTATGCTGAACGCCCTTGGGCGCGCCGGTCGACCCTGATGTGTACAGCACGAATAACGGATGTTCGGCGCCGACCCATTCCGGCTCACAGGTATCAGGCTGGTTTCGTTCGAGTTCGTGCAACCACGCGTCGCGTCCCGCGATCCAGGGAATCCGGCCGCCGGTACGGCGATAGATGACGACCGTTTTAACGGCTTCGGCGCCGCCCATCGCAAGGGCTTCGTCGACGATCGTCTTCAGCGGTAGGGTCTTGCCGGCGCGCACCTGTTCGTCGGCTGTCATCACGGCCACCGCGCCGACATCGACCATCCGTTCATGCAGCGATTTGGCGGAAAAGCCGCCGAACACGACAGAGTGCGGCGCGCCGATGCGTGCGCACGCTAGCATGGCGGCGACGCCTTCCACCGACATCGGCATGTAAATCACCACCCGGTCGCCTTTCTTCACGCCGCGCGCGCGCAGCGCGTTGGCGAGTCTGCACACGCGGTGATAGAGCTCCTGGTATGTGACGCGGGTGACCTTGCCGTCGTCCGCCTCGAACACGATGGCCGTCTTGTCGGCGAGTCCGTTGGCGAGGTTGCGATCCAGGCAGTTGTATGACGCGTTGAGTTCGCCGTCTTCGAACCATTGATAAAACGGCGCGTTCGCATCGTTCAGGACCTTCGTGAATGGTCGGCGCCACTCGAGATGCTCTCTGGCAAGGCGTGCCCAGAACGCTTCGTGATCGCGTTCGGCCTCGGCCACGAGCGCATGGTAAGCGCCCATGCCGTCGATGGTTGCGTGCTTGAGCGCGGGGATCTGCGGGGCCGCGGCGCTGAGATGATTAAGTTCGACGGTGGACATGCATAGTCTCCTCATATGGATCATGGCGGCGACCGCGGGTCGAGCGTGTGGTCGCTTGTGGGGTGGCTCTTGGTGGCCATGATGCGTACGCCGGTGCCTCTGGGACTCTGACGCGAGAACGGCGACGGCTGCAAGACAGACACGAGGGAATGGGTGCCTGCGATGATTCAGCGTGGGTGTGTATGGCGACTATGACGGTCAGGCTGACAATGCACTTGATTCACATCAAAAGATGTAGTGCGCCGAGCGCTGACCGGAACTTTTCCTGTTGAATTTCCGGGCAATCTTGCGAGGCCCGCTTGCATGTCAAGCGAAGCGGTCGGGCCTTGATGCAAATCAATCGCAATGCACCAGCGGGGTCGATGATGAATTCGTTATGGGCGGCTCGCGAACTCATCGATTCAGAACCACGCGCATTCAGTCAAGGGAGACATCATGGTCCGGGCAGAACCCAAAATCATCTGTGCGGCGGTTGCCGTATTTGTTGCGTTAGCGGGTCTGGCGGAATTGATCCGTGGGTTGCTGTTCGATAGCACGGACTTTGTTCGCTACGGCGCGGCCGCGCTCGTTGCCGGCGTTGCCTGCTTCGTCCTGCTGCTGAACCCTACTGCGGGAGACGACTCCTAGCACGCCGCCGAAAGGCGTGCGTCGGGTTTCGCCGTTCCCCACTCCTGCCCATCATGAAAGGCATCCTCAGACTCGCGTTCAAACTGCTCATCAACGACAGCGCGAAATTCACGGCACTGCTCGTCGGTATTACCTTCGCGGTGTTTCTAATGGTCGAAATGACTTCGCTGTTTGCGGGCATCCTGAACAAATCGTCGTCGACCGTCATCAACATCGGCGCGAAGATGTGGGTGATGGACCCCGCGGTGCAAACCATCGCGAGCAGCATCAGCATGCCGGCCTACGTGCTCGACGCGGTGCGCAGCATCGACGGCGTGAAGTACGCGGTGCCGCTGTATTCAGGCGTGGCACTCGTCAAACTGCGCGACGGCACCTATCAGGCGGTCACGGTAATCGGCCTTGACGACGCCAGCCTGTTTGGCTGGCCGGTCATGAAGCAGGGCAAGATCGAGGACATCTATGCCGAGAACGGCTTCATTGCGATCGACGATGCCGAGTTCGTCAAACTGAAGAACCCGACGCTCGGCACGGATTTCGAGTTGAACGATCACCGCGGCGTCGTGGTTGGCATCGCGACCGTCGCCAGCAGCGGTCTGTTCGGCACGCCGACGCTCTACACGACCTACAGGCGCGCGGTCACCTACATCCCGACGAGCCGCTATACGACGTCCTACATTCTCGTCGAGCCCAAGTCTGCCGCCGATATCGCGCATATCAAGCAGGCCGTGCACGCGCTCGGCTATGTCGCGTTCACGAAAGACGATTTCATGGCGCGGATTTCGTATTTCTACAAGTATGAGACGGGCCTCGGCACCAACATCATGCTGATGACGATTATCAGCTTCATTGTCGGCCTGTCTATCTCAGGACAGACGTTCTACACGTTCATTCTTGAGAACCTCGAGAAATTCGGTGCGTTAAAGGCAATTGGCGCGAAACGCCATGAACTGATCGCGATGATCCTGTTTCAGGCGACCTTCACGGCGCTGGCCGGCTACGGCCTCGGCGTCGGCCTGTGCGCTGGGTTGATCAGTCTCGCACGGATGCGCATTCCCGATTACGCGGCAATGGTCACCTACGGCAATCTCGCGCTGGCGTTCGGCATGGTGCTTGTGATTGCCGCGACGTCGAGCTACCTGGGCATTCGCCGTGTGCTGCGAATTGAACCCTTCGACATTTTCCGGGGCTTGCCGTGACGAATCTCGCCATCGATGCCCATGCGGTGACCAAATGGTTTGGGGAGGGAGCGGCGCGCCAGGTTTGTCGAGCGCGTCCAGAATGGTAATGTCGCAGTCGCGCACGTGCCCGTCGCGGATCAGGTAGCCGCTGCCGCTAACGAAGCGATACCGCCGCCGACGAGGTAGAACCTGGCGCCCTCTGCGTGGTAGCCGTCAAATTTAGCGGGAAGGGCGCGTTTCGGGAATCTGGTCAGAGTTTTGCACGTCATGTTCCTTTTCATGTTCGTCACTATCCGGATGCGGCCCGGCCGCCCGGATGCGCGTACAACGGACGTTGATCCACCATAACTGTGGCAGCGGTGTTCCGATTGAGTTGGATCAAGCACCGTTCATGAGCGGGCGCCCGATTGATCTGACATCACGCGATCTGGTTCATGCGCTGCGGCCGATTGCAGGCACGGATCCGGCACATCTCGCAACTTTGTGATCCGTATCAAAGCTTGCCGAGGCTGCGGCCATACGATAGGGCAGCAAGTGGCGTTATCCCGTTGACTGAAGTGGCGGCGTCGGGATCAGCGTTGTAACCTTGGACGCGGTGGCGAAATGAACGATGGTTTTCGCGTAGCCGGCCTGGGCGGTGTCGATCCGCATGATGACGCACGCGCGGTGCGCACATGGCGCTGGTTGCAGTGGGTTCTGTTTGGCTTCAGCCTGTTCGCCATTCCCGCCTTTTATTTCGAACTGGCCGTTGACTCGCCTATGCTTCATCAGGTGGGCCGAGCGCTATATGCATGCATGATGGCCGGTTTCGCTGTTTCGCTGGCCTGGATGGCGCATCTGAGCCGCAATCCCAGGCGGTTTTTCATACGAAACCGCTACGACATTCTGGTCACGGCCGGAGCCGGGGTCAGCGTCGCATGGGGCGTCTCCCCCTGGTCGTCACTCGAGTGGGTTCTGCGGATTCTGTTCGTGGGACTGGTGGCCGCGCGAATAGCCGTGTCGCTGCGGGGATTTTTCTCGCCCAACCGATTGCTTCTGCTGCTCGCAACAGCAGCGGCTCTGCTGGCGTCCGCGGGGGCCGGGTTTTACTGGCTCGAACCGGGCGTGCACACCTATGCCGAGGGCGTCTGGCTCGCGTTCGAAAGCAGCGCGACCGTCGGGTACGGGGACATGGCGCCGACCACGCCGGCATCGCGCGTCTTTGCGGCATTCGTCGTGTTGCTCGGCTACGGTCTGCTATCGCTGCTGTTTGCCAGCATTGCAGCCATCTTCGTCGAACGGGAAGAGCGTTTGCTGCGCCGTGAAATGCATCGCGACATCAAGACTTTGCAAGCGGAAATCGCTTCGCTGCGTAGAGAAGTATGCAGCCTCGGAGCCAAAGCGCATGCCGACGACGGTTCCGTCGAGCGAGATCGAACTTCCGGGGCGCACGATTGATTCATGGGTATCCGCTGGCGTGCGGATACCGCGGGCAGCATGAAGCGTGCGCCGCTGGCACGCCGGGGTTTGCGCTTGCCATCGAAAATGCCTTGACGCAAGTCAATTAGCCCGCGCTGTTGGCGCCGATGATTCAATCATTCCGCCAGTTATAGGTCGCGACAGTCGCGACCTGACGGCGTCGGGGGCACACCCGAGCGCCCACGCCGCCCGGCGAGTGAATCTGAAGTGCCGCAACAAGCGGTGGAAACGGCAGCATCGTCGGACGCTGCCGGTAACGATGTACCGCCGATCTTCCTGTAGTCGCGAAGAAGCCGGCGTTACCAGAAAAATCGCGGCATGTCTGGGAGAAGAGACATGGGCGTCGGCATGCAAATCGTCTATCTCGGGTTTGCCGGGACTTCACAAATCGAAGCCGAGGCGGCTACGCAGTTGATGCGCCTCGAACGGTTCAGCAGATCTATCGCGGGTTGCCACCTGGCGATCGAGGCTATTCGTGCCCAGCCAGAAAGTGACGGAACCGGTGCGCCTGCCGCCGATATCCGCTGGCCGGTTTTCGACGCGCGGCTCGACCTGATCATGCGTAATGGTGAGCTCGTCCCGATCGAGCATTGTTCGAACGCCGATCCGAACATAGCGGTACGGGCTGCATTTGATGTCGCCGAGCGGCAACTCGGCCGAAGCCCTGCTCGAACACGGTGCTAGGCAAGCTTGCGTGCGTTGCGGCGCCGCACCTGTTTTTTCAATGCTCCACGAGGAGGGAGTCAT
>WNGR01002097.1_pt1 | contig 21991 bp, 19 predicted proteins | sample 5407581 | NCBI WGS metagenome assembly WNGR01 (sample SAMN13153383, study PRJNA577476) | soil metagenome | isolation source: 80 cm soil or saprolite under Garry oak tree replicate 2 | place: USA:California | collected 2016-06-15
TGTTTCGATTTTCTTGAGCTGATCGCGGACCAGGCCGAGCGTTTCGGTACGCGTGGCTTGGAGCTCGTGCTGCGCGCTTTCGAAATTCCGCCGGGCCTCGGTTACTGTCGCGGAGTATTTTCTTGGGTTGAGAAATGGCAGGCCGATCGAAACGCCGATATCGAGCTCGCTCACTGCCTGGCCTGCTTGGTTGTATCGCTGCGCTTGAACATCGAGTGTCGGATCGGAGAACCACTGGCGATTCGCAAGCTCAACGCGGAATCTTTCGGCTTCGACCCGGTTTTGAGCTCGCTGCATTTCCGGTCGTGCGCTCAGGGCGACAGCTTGCAACGCTTGCAATGAAAAGTGCGGTCGTTGAAACGGAATCTGAGATGGCTGGGCGAGCGGCGACTGCGCTGGCCGATTCATCAGCACGTTGAGCTGCGATTGCGCGTCTGAAATTCGGCGGAAAATATCGGACTGCGCTTCGAGCAGTTTGGCCGCGTCGGTTTGCCCAGTGAGCACATCGGCCTGACTGGCGTTGCCAACTTCGTAGCGCTGGCGGTTTACTTCGGCAAATTGATTGAGCAGCTCGACGTTGCGTTGGTTTACTTCGAGCTGCGCATATTCGTTCGCCAGCCGATGAAAGGCCGCGCGGGCGCGCGAGAGTACATCGAGCTTGGTCCGCCGAAAATCCTCGAAGGCTGCGCCGGCTTCGGCCGTCGCTGCTCGTGCCCGACTCAGGTTTTTTCCCGAAATTGGAACTTCCTGCTGGAGCATGAAGCTTTGATCCGTGAACGAGTTCGGCGGGATCGAGACGTAGCGCGCGGCGCGCGACCTCGCCTGCGCGCTCAGATCCTCCCACGCGGCGGCTTGCGGCACGCGCGCCTTCATTGCCCGCCATTTCTCCTGCGCCGCTTTGATTGCCGGATTATTTGCGAGGACGACGTTCGTCACCTCATCGAGCGAAAGGCGGCCCTCTCGAACTGTACTGCCATTATCTCCGGCCTGCGCAGTCCGAAAAGTTAAAGCTAAAATTAAATTAAGTAATAAAAGGTAAGTTGTTTTCATTGATCCAAGAGAACGGTCGAAGACCAGATGTGCCGTTGAATGGGCACACCCCGGGTGTCAGCGTTCTTGGATCAGATGAGAAACGTGCAGAGCAGCGCCAGCCGCGGCGGCGAGTTCGCCGATGGCGCCGTAGCCTGAAACCGGAATTGCTGAGCTCCGGTCTCATAATTTGAGAAAGGCAAAACGACGGCAAAACAGGTTGCACTCAGTTGTTGACCGGAATCAGCTTTCGCAAGCGGCTGTGACGGCGGAGCTGTGTTCTTTGGCGATGTCGCGCAACAGGTTTTGTTAGCGCAGCAACTTGACTGACAAGCTTTTTGACTTGGCGCGCTGGAGAGGATGCACGATCGCGCGGCGAGACCAACCGGAGCTGTAAAAAGCGCGGCGGCCATCGCCATCGAAAGTGTGATCCTGCTCAACATTGATCTGCGTATAACACGAGTTAGACCGCGCGTCGAGGAAAGCGTTCACCGGGTAGAAGCTCGGTTTGAAATGAAATGGGAGTTGCGATCAATCAATGAATCGGGCACAAGAATATGTTAGTTGTAACTATGGAGAGCAGGGAGAATCGTTTGTAACAAGAAAACCATGAAAAATGAAAATTTGCAGTCTGTAGCGAGAAAGCTGGTCGCACCCGGCAAGGGAATCCTGGCAGCCGATGAAAGTTCGGGTACGATCGAAAAGCGACTGAAGAGCATCAGCGTTCCTTCGACCGAAGACAACCGGCGGGCATATCGTGAAATCCTCTTTACCACAAGCGGCGCGGGTGAATTTATCAGCGGCGTGATTCTCTTCGACGAAACGATCCGGCAGAAAACTCGCGATGGTCGCACCTTCGTCGAGGCACTAGAGCAACAGGGGATCATCCCCGGCATCAAGGTGGACAAAGGCGCCAAGCCGATGGCGAATTTCCCCGGCGAGAAAGTCACCGAGGGTCTTGACGGACTGCGCGAGCGGCTGGCGGAATACCGGCAGTTAGGGGTGCGCTTTGCCAAATGGCGCGCCGTGATCAGCATCAGCGACAAAATTCCTACACGCAGATGCATCGAGACAAATGCAGAATTGCTGGCGCGTTACGCGGCATTGAGCCAGGAAGAGGACCTTGTGCCGATCGTCGAACCGGAAGTGCTCATGGATGGCACGCACACCATCGAGCGTCATTTCAACGTCACCCAGCAAACGCTGGAAATCGTTTTCCATGCGTTGTTCGAGCACCGCGTCGTATTGGAAGCGATGCTGCTGAAACCGAACATGGTGCTTTCGGGAAAAGACTCCCCGCAGCAGGCTTCCGTGCAGGAAGTTGCTGAAGCGACCGTGCTCTGTATGAAGCGCGTGGTGCCCGCCACTGTTCCCGGTCTTGTCTTTCTCTCGGGCGGGCAAACTGATTTGCAAGCCACGGAACACCTCAACGCGATGAATCGTCTGGACCACGTACCGTGGGAATTGAGTTTTTCCTTTGGACGCGCCCTACAAGCTCCCGTGCTTAAAGCCTGGAAAGGTGATCCGGCGAAAGTCGCCGACGCGCAACAGGCGTTCCATCACCGCGCCTCGTGCAACAGCAAAGCCCGGTTCGGCAAATACACCGAAGAAATGGAAACGGCGAAAGCAACTGCATAGAGCTGGAAACGGATCAGTGACGCATCGCGTTCACACATTCTGGGGAGCACAGGCTGCTAGCCTGTAGTTGCCGGCAGCCCTGCCGGCAACTACAGGCTAGCAGCCTGTGCTCCCCGTTCGACATTCGTGCGTCGTCATTTTATGAACATCGCAGTGTAACTCTCGGGAGGCGGGCGCTACAGCGCATCCTGATGAACGCATATATGCTTCTCCAATGATCTACACCTGCCCGATGCATCCGGAGATCGAGCAGGATCATGCCGGCCATTGCCCGAAATGTGGAATGACATTGGAGCCAAAGACGATTGGGGCAGGGGACGAAGAGGAACAAAAGGAGATTCGCTGGCTCTCACGAAAATTCTGGACCGCGCTTATCCTCACGATTCCGGTGCTGCTTATCGCGATGGGTCACGCGATTCCGGGGCTGCACGTGGAGGCAATGATCCCGAAACAAATCTCGAAATGGATCGAATTTGCCCTTGCAACCCCAGTAGTCCTTTGGGCTGGCGGCTTCTTTTTCGCACGCGCCTGGCAGTCGATCGTTAATCGCAGCCTCAACATGTTTACGCTGATCGCTATGGGGGTGGGCGCGGCATATTTCTACAGCGCTGTTGCGGTGATCGCGCCAGGGATTTTTCCTCGGTCTTTCCGGAGTAACGGTGAGGTTGGTCTCTACTTTGAAGCGGCAGCAGTCATTACCACACTCGTTTTGTTTGGTCAGTTGATTGAGGCGAAAGCGCGCAGTCGGACCGGGCAAGCGGTAAAGGCGTTGCTGGGTCTTGCGGCAAAAACGGCGCACCGGGTTCGCGATGGCCAGGAAGAGGAAATCCCAGTGAATGAAATTCAGAAAGGCGACGTGCTGCGCGTTCGACCCGGCGAAAAAATTCCGATCGACGGTCTGATCACTGAAGGCAAAAGCAACATCGACGAATCGATGATCACCGGCGAACCGATGCCTGTGAGCAAAGGTCCTGATGACAAAGTGATCGGCGCGACACTGAATCAGACCGGCTCGTTTCTAATGCGCGCCGAGAAAATCGGTTCGGAAACGCTGCTTGCACAGATCGTCCAAATGGTGGCGGACGCGCAGCGCACTCGCGCACCGATTCAGAAACTCGCCGATACGGTGTCAGGTTATTTCGTGCCGGTCGTCATCGCCATTGCGCTGATCACTTTGCTGATTTGGTCGATCATCGGGCCTGCCCCGGCGTTGGCTTACGCTTTGGTCAATGCCGTCTCGGTCCTGATTATTGCTTGTCCCTGCGCGCTCGGGCTGGCAACGCCGATGTCGATCATGGTTGGCGTTGGACGCGCCGCGCAAGCAGGAGTCCTCGTCAAAAATGCGGAAGCCATCGAGACCGCTGAAAAAGTCACGCACCTGATCACAGACAAGACCGGCACGCTGACGGCCGGCAAGCCGCAAGTCGTCAGCCGGATTGGCACGGACGCTACGGGTGAACGCGATGTTCTACGGATCGCCGCATCGTTGGAATCTCATAGTGAGCATCCGCTGGCGCGAGCAATTGTAGACGCCGCGAAAAAAGAAAAAATCGAGCTGCATGATGTAACGGATTTTCAGTCGACCACGGGTGGCGGCGTGTCCGGTAAGCTCGCCGCAGCGAGTCCGTCCGTTGGCGGACTTGATGGCAAAACCGTCCTTATCGGCAAAGAAAAGTTTCTGACCAAGTCGAACGTCACGATCCCAGAGGAGCTAAAAAAGGAAGCCCATCGCTTGCAGGAGAAAGCGGAAACCACGGTTTGGCTGGCGATAGATGGAAACGCAGTTGGCGTCCTCGGCATTGCCGATCCAATCAAACCCACGACGAAAAAGGCGATTCGCGAGCTTCACGAGATGGGCCTGAAGGTGATCATGTGCACGGGCGACAATCGTCGAACGGCTGAATCTGTTGCGCGCGAATTGGGCATCGACGAGTTCAGCGCCGAAGTGATGCCAGATGAAAAGATCGATATCGTTAAGAAATTTAAATCAAAAGGCGCCATCGTCGCGATGGCTGGAGATGGTATCAACGATGCACCTGCCCTGGCCGCCGCCGATGTCGGAATCGCCATGGGCACAGGAACCGATGTCGCGATCGAAAGCGCTGGCATCACACTCGTGAAAGGCGACCTGATCGGAATTGTCAAAGCGATGCATATCAGTCGCGCCGTCATGCGGAATATTCGGCAAAATCTCTTTTTCGCGTTTATCTACAACGCGCTCGGCGTGCCGATTGCCGCCGGGGTACTCTATCCATTCTTCGGGCTGCTTCTGAGCCCGATGATCGCGGGCGCTGCGATGAGCTTCAGTTCTGTATCAGTGATCGCAAATGCGCTAAGGCTGCGATCAGTCAGACTGTGAACCCGGACACTGAAGTTTCGACGACGGTTGGCGGGAGCATCTTGTTTGCGAAAAATCGCGAGTCGTCTTATTCAGTCAAAGAAACTTCAACACTTAATCGTATGACTACACGACTCGCCACCCAGGTATTCGTAGGACTGCTTGTTGCACCGGTTCTGCCGCTCCTTGCGCAGGAACATCCAAGGGCGCCTCAGCAATCCCAATCGCAACAACTGCCGCAGACAACAGGAGGCGCTCCTCAAACCGCGATGACGGAGGCTACCATGTCCGACGTTTCAGCTGGACTGAAGAAATTCATCACCGGTTACGCGTCGAAATCCGCCGACAATAAGTTTCACATCCCGTATCAGCGTAAAGATCTCGCGCTTGACTTGATCAAAGTCCATGATGATCGGCTCTCGAGTCTTGGCGGCGACAAATATTTTGCCTGTGTCGACATGAAGGGCGGCGACGGCAAAATTTATGACATTGATTTTTTCATGACCCTACGCCCCGGCAAGCTGAACGTTGCCGAAACGTCGGTTCACAAGATCAACGGCAAGCCGCTCTACAACTGGAAAGAAGAAAACGGCATTTGGAAGAGAGTGCGCGTCTCGTAGAGGCCCGGCGTTTCAGTCCCAATCTGTAGGGTAGGGGCTCCGCGTACCAATCGCGGAAACCGGCAAGGTCGCCGCGGCGACCGCTTGCCCTACAACGATTCGTCCATCAGTTTCTTGCCGATGCCGAAGACGTTTTTCATCACCACGGCGATCTATTACACAAACTCGCCGCCGCATGTCGGTCACGCTTACGAAAAAGTGCTGGCCGACGTGATCGCGCGCTATCACCGGCTCAAAGGCGATAAAGTTTTTTTCCTCACTGGTGTCGATCAGCACGGCCAGAAGGTCCAGCAATCCGCGGCGAAAGCCGGCATTCCTCCGGCTGAGTTCGTCAAGGACATTACCCAAAAGTTTATCGATCTTGGGAAGAAGCTCGATGTGCAATATGACGAGTGGGCGGAGACGACGAGCGATCGTCACAAGAAAGTCGTCCAAGGAATTCTGCAGCGCCTGTTCGATGCGGGGCAAATCTACAAAGATAAGCAGGCCGGTTATTACTCAGTTCGCCAGGAGCAATTCTTGACTGACAAGGAACGGGGCCGGGACGGCCAATTCGGGCCGGAGTGGGGCGAGATCGAATTTCGCGAGGAAGAAAATTATTACTTCCGGCTCTCCCAGCACAAGGATTGGTTACTGTCCTATATCAATAATCGCAATGACGCGATCATACCCGATTTTCGTCAAACAGAATTGCGAAACGCCGTGGGGAAACTCAGCGGCGATCTCTGTATCTCGCGCCCGAAATCGCGACTCGATTGGGGAATCGAGCTGCCGTTTGATAAAGATTTCGTCACGTATGTCTGGTTCGACGCCCTGACGAACTACATCAGCTTCGCCGGGTACGATCCGAAGATCGACAATTACTTAGCGCAGCCGCAAGAGTTTTTGGATCGCTGGCCTGCGCTGCAAATCATCGGCAAGGACATTCTTGTGCCGGCGCACGGGATATACTGGCTCATTATGCTGCACGCGATCGGATTTCCCGACGACCAAATGCCGCAGCTTCTCGTGCACGGCTGGTGGAATCTTGGCGGCGCAAAGATGAGCAAGAGCGCGGGGAACGTTATCGACCCCTTCTTCCTCGCCGATAAATACGGCGCCGACGCATTGCGCTATTATTTGATGAGCGACATAGCAACCGGAAAGGATGCTGACTTTTCGGAAGGACGACTTGTCGAACGCTACAATGCCGATCTCGCAAATTCGTTGGGCAATTTGCTCAATCGATCTTTGACGATGATAGAGAAGTATCGCGTCAGAAAGCTAACGCGTCCCAAAAGCGTCGAGTCGTATCCTGTCGAAGAGTACGGTCTCCGTGTTTCTCCGACGTTAGGCATAATTGAATACATCAATGCTATGACGGGCCACACTCCACATCTCGCATGTCAGGTCGCCCTTAACTTGACTTTGCAGTGCAATCAGATTGTTGATGCTGCGAAACCTTGGGCTCTGGCAAAGGATTCTGCCGAGCGGGGACATCTTGATCAAGTGCTCTACACCCTCGCCGAATCGCTGCGCATCGTTGCGATTCTAATTTCGCCGGTGCTGCAACGAGCGGCGCACGGAATCTTCGATCAACTGAATTGGAAGATGGAGTTGGGCGGAAAAGAAGAACGGTTTTCACTCGCGGACGCGGAATGGGGCGGACTGCCGGACGGCCATGTTGTCGGCAAGCCGGTGCCGTTGTTCCCACGGATCGAAACCGTAGGTTCTGGGTAGCGCACGCGTCTCGCGTGCTGGCGATGGTGTCTCGCCATCGCGAACTTTTCCCAAGACCACGCAATCACTGAAAATGTCGTTTCAAGAAAGATTGTTTCGGCGTGACGCCGAAACCAGCACGCGAGACGCGTGCCCTACCCGGTAGAGCCGGGATCAGCGACTCCGGCTACAACTATTGCGCGCATTCTTCGAAGGCGGCGGGTTCGCCGCGCAGGTACGCGAGTACTTCGCCTGCAAAGTGCAATGAGCCCGTGATCAAGATCGGAGCGTTTCGCGATTGAGCCTTTGCGAGCGCTTCATCAATCGATGCGGTGATGGAGAAGCGGAGTGACGGAGTAATAACCGACAAAACTTTTGCTAGTTCATCTGGCGGAGCAGCACGTTCGCTGCGGATTTTCGGCAGCAAGACGTAATCGCTGATTGGTGCGAGGGCTTCACAGATTCCACGCAAATCTTTGTCGGAGAGAACTGCCAGGATGAGTGTGGCCCGCTGATTGCCAAAAACTTCGCGCCATGTTTCGGCAAGAACACGGGCGGCCCCTGGATTGTGCGCGCCATCAATAACGGTGCGCTCATCCCACCTTTGGAAACGGGCAGGCCAGTCGACATTCGCAAGTCCGCGAGCAGTCGCGGACTTGTCGATATCAATCTTGCCGGCGCGCAACGCGGCAATTGCAAGAGCGGCATTTTGCTTTTGATGCGATCCGGCGAGAGCGATCGGCGTTTCGTAATAGGACGCAGCCACGAATTCGATTGGCGCTTCGCATTCAGCAGCCCGCGCACGGATCACTTCTTCCGCTTCCGGTCGCTGTGCAGCAGAGACAATCGGAACCCTTGGTTTGATGATTCCAGCTTTTTCAGCCGCAATTTCTGGAAGTGTTTTCCCCAGCCATTTCTCGTGATCGAAATCGATCTGGGTAACGGCCGACACATTTGATTGAATGGCGTTTGTAGCATCGAGTCGTCCGCCCAGACCGGTTTCCAAAATGACGAAGTCGATTTTCGTTTCGGCGAAATGCTTAAGCGCAAGCGCGGTCGTGACTTCAAAGAAAGTCGGATGCGGGTTCCAATCGGCGATGAGAACGCGAATGGCCGTCAGGCCGTTGGCGACCGCATCCTCGGAAATCATTTCGCCATTCGCACGAATGCGTTCGCGAAACGTGACGAGGTGAGGGGATGTGAACAGACCGGTGCGATGTCCGTGTGCGCGCAGGATCGAATCGATCATGGCACAAACCGAGCCTTTGCCATTCGTCCCGGCGACGTGGATAACTTTCCAAGGAGTGGCGGCTTCCAAGCCGTGGGCGATCTGGAGATCGCTCTTCCTTGATAACTCGGCGATGAGCCGCTGGATATTTTCCAGCCCGAGCTTGATCCCGAAGCGCTGGAGGCCGTAGAGCCAGGCGAGCGCTTGTTTATACGTCAAGGGAGATCTCGGCACTTCCCCGAAAGCTTTCGGGAGACCATGTTCACGGCGCGACGGCAAAGTAACTGAGCAATTGGCTGAGCTGCTCACGCATTTTTTTCCGGTGAACGATCATGTCGATCAAACCGTGTTCCTGAAGAAACTCTGCGGTCTGAAATCTTTGGGGCAAATCCTGATGCGTGGTTTCTTTAATCACGCGGGGCCCGGCGAAGCCGATCATGCTCTTCGGTTCAGCGATAATAACATCGCCTAACGAAGCGAAACTGGCCATGACGCCAGCGGTGGTGGGATTTGTCAGAACAGAAATGTACGGAAGCCGCTGTTCCGCATGACGCGCGAGTGCCCCAGCCGTTTTAGCCATTTGCATCAGGCTTAACATTCCTTCGTACATGCGCGCGCCGCCGGAAGCGGCAACGATAATGACAGGAGAGCGTTCAGCAGTTCCATATTCAATCGTGCGCGTAATTCTTTCGCCGACGACCGATCCCATCGTCGCAGCAAGAAAGCCGAAATCCATAACAGCGATCGCGACCTTATAGCCGTCGAGGATTCCATATCCGCTGATCACAGCGTCAAGTAACCCTGTGCTTTCCTGGTATTTCTTGAGGCGATCTTTGTAGCTGACCATTCCCTGAAAGCGCAAAACATCTACGGACTTCAGGTCGGCATCCATCTCCACAAAGGTTTCGGGGTCGAGCAGATTTTCGAGCCGTTCCCTGGCCGATTGCGCAAAATGATAATCGCAGCGCGGACAGACACGCTGATTTTGCGCGAGCTCGATTTCCGGCACGACCTCGGAACAGCCAGGACATTTCTGAAAAAGACCCTGCGGGATTTCGCGCTTCTTGCGATTTTGCTCTTTGATTGCTGGTTTTTTGAAAATGGCCATGGGGATTATGCGCGTGCGGCCGTTGCCGCAAAAACGGAGATCGCGCCTGCGTGTTTTAAAACGCGCGCGCACTCGCTCAGGGTCGAACCGGTTGTCAGGACATCATCGATCAACAGCACCTGCAAACCTCGCACGTCCGTGTTTTTTCGTAAACGGAAGGCATCATGTAAATTTTCCATGCGCTCGGTGCGATCGAGCGCAGTTTGTGTGGTCGTGTACCGGATACGCTCCAGCAGCGGTTTAGATTGAATCGATATCTCTGCACTTAGCAATTCTGCCAGCAAAGTGGCCTGATTGAATCCACGTTCTCGTTGGCGAGCCGGATGTAATGGCACTGGGATGATTATGTTGAATCGGCGTGCGCGCAGCCGTTCGTCATTCATTGCAGAGCACAGCCAGCGCGCCACAAGATGACGCAGATAAATTTGCCGCCGGTACTTAAAGTCATGAATCAGCTCGCGGACAATCCCGCGACTACGATAGGCGGCAACGGCCGCGTCGAAATGAATGGTGCGATGGGCACAGTTTGCGCAAGTGAATGCACCAGTAATCGCGCCTTCGAACGGTTCTGAGCATGTCTGGCAAAACGGCGCAACAATGCGGATGGTTTTTGATTCGCAGTGACTGCAAAGATACTTGCCCGCTCGAACATTTGCTCCACAAATCGTGCAGACCGGTGGATAGAGAAGCGATGCGATCGCACGCAACCCATCAAACTTGGGAAGCGCGATCATATTTCAACCAGGTTCGCATTAACACCCATGTCAGGCAGGCTACGCCGAGCGGCACAATTCCCACGAGCAGATTCTTTCCCAGCCAGGGAAAGGCAAGCATTTCCTGACGTGCCACTCGGCTAAAAGTGCCGCTGCCAAAAATCCAGCCGGCATGCAGACCAATCGGCAACCATAATGAGCGAGTGAGCACGCGCGCATCAGCCAGAATCCAACCGATAAGAAATAGCGTCGCGAACGCAGAGACCAACATTTTCGCATCGCCAAACTGCTCAAATGAATGGGCAATGGAATTCAAGCCCGAGGTCCATGTTACGATCGTGGATGTTCGCTCCGGCGCCTTTAGAAAATGAATAACGGAAAAGATCGCCGAGGTTGCGAAGATCGACATGTACTGGCGGCCAGTTTTCAGCAGAACGCCCAGGACGATCCCGCGAAAGAATGTTTCTTCAATGAACGGAACCGTTATCGACGCCGCGACCATCTTGCCAAAGCGCGCCCAGGCAAAGCTGTGCCGAAACGAGTAAATGTTAAGTGCAATTAGCAAAGCGCCACAGCAGAGCAGTGGAATGGCCGAGAGAAGAATGCCCGCGAAGACATCGCGGCCCCAACAGGAATTACGCGCAAGGCGCAAATCGGCCATGCTTCGCACGCTGACCACGCGAAGGAAAGGCCACAGTAGAACCGCAGCAGCAATCAGGAGCGCCCGATGAAAGAACGTTTCGAAATCGTATTTTGCGAGAAAGGTAAACAAGCCGTGCGCCATGAACCACTGCGTTGCCCAATAAAGAATGGGAGCGACAAAGGTTGCCGTGAGGATGGTCGCGGCAAAATAAGCCGCCAGTCTGGCTGCGTCTTTCAAGCCTGCTAATGTAATGTTTTACCGCGATGCGGAGTCAACATATATGGACGGAGAAAGATCGACATGGGAAAAAGCGGGAAGTGCGTGCCACGAAATTCGGTGGCGTATGGCGGTTCCAATCGAAAATTGCCGGCGAAACTGAATGGGCTTACTACGATACGCCACCCCTTCAGGATCTTTTGCACCTGAAGGAGATCATTGCGCGAAAATATCAACGCCGCCGTGCGTCGTTCGAAGATGTTGTGTCGATTAACAAACTAATCGAGGAGCAAGCAGGAAATGAGTGAAACGTTGATCGAGGCGGACAAGCGGTTCGTCTGGCATCCATTCACGAACATGCCTGAATGGTGCGCTCCGGACCATGAGCCGCTGGTTTTGGTCGAGGGGCACGGCGCGCTTCTACGGGACAGCCGTGGCCGCGAATACATCGACGGCAATTCATCAATCTGGACAAACATCCACGGTCACAATCATCCGCACATCAATGCCGCAATTCGCCGACAGCTTGATCGCGTTGCGCACACTTCATTTCTCGGCTTTACCAACCCAGCTGCGATCGAACTCGCTCGTGCGATTGTCGATCTTTTCCCGAAGGACTCGTTGAGCCGAGTCTTTTTTTCGGACGATGGTTCGACTGGAATCGAGGTTGCTTTGAGGATCGCCGATCAGTATTGGCGGCTGCGACACTCGAGAAAGCATCAGTTCATCGCCTTCAAAAGCGGTTATCATGGCGATACGGCAGGCGCAGCCAGCCTGGGCGCGGCAGCCATGTTTCAAATTGGGCCATCTCATTGGAATTTTCCGGCAATTCAGGTCCCAAACGTGACGGTGCTGGAGCGGCTTTCGCCAGCCGAGGTAGCCAAGATTGCGGCAGTCGTGATCGAGCCGCTGATTCAGGGAGCCGCCGGGATGCGCCTTTGGCCGCCCGGCACCTTGAGGGCGGTCCGCGAATGGTGTGATCGCACTGATACGCTGCTCATTGCGGACGAAGTCATGACCGGGTTTGGACGAACTGGCCGGATGTTTGCGATGGAACACGAAGCAGTAATTCCAGACATGGTTGTTCTGGCTAAAGGCTTGAGCGGAGGATATCTTCCGCTGGCTATTACTTTAGTATCAGAAAAACTCTTCTCAGCTTTCGACGGGTCGGTTTCCGAAGGTAAAGCACTCGCCTACGGACATAGCTATACCGGAAACGCGCTTGGCTGCGCTGCGGCCAAGGCGAGCCTGGAGGTTTTTGAAAAAGAAGCCGTGTTGGAAACTCTACAACCGAAAATCCAGCATCTAAATTCCGCGCTTGCCGAGCTGCGGGATTTTCCTGGTGTTACCGAAATCCGGCAATGCGGCTTTATCGCCGGGCTAGAACTGGAGGAGTCGCAAGAAAACGGATTGCCAGGGTTTGCCGAAGAGGTCTGTATCGAGGGACGGCGGCACGGACTCCTTACCAGACCGATCAGAAATGTCGTGGTGCTGATGCCACCTTTGTGTATTACACCCATTCAGCTAACCCAAGCCACGGAGGCGCTTCTTGCCTCAATCAGGGAAGTCTGGCGCCGCAGGACTCAAGAAAGGGCGATTTCCCAGTCACCCTCGGCAGTTAGGAGGCCCGCCGCTCCTTGCAACTGACTAGCGGCAGTGGCCGAGATGCTTTCATAACTGCCGTGTTCGGTCGCGAACGGAAGATGGGTGATAATCGCTACCGATTCCTAACGCTGGCGTTTCTTGGCTGGCTCTGCTTTGCGATTGGGGTGGCCCGCTGGTTGCACAACGCGAGCGCGTCCGTCGTCGCGGCAATAGTGTGGACGTTGGCCGCGCTTGTGCTGCTTGCGTGTTGGAAAATCGTTCCCACCAAGGCTTGGGCGCTGAATATTGATCTTCGCTGGCTGGTGTTATTCCATCTGACGCGCTTAGCTGCTGGCGTTTACTTTCTTGTGCTCTGTCAGCATGGCCAATTGCCGTGCGCGTTCGCAACGCGCGCCGGCTGGGGCGACATCATCGTTGCAATATTTTCATTGCCTGTTGTTGCCGCCATGCGCGCTCGATTCGCGAAGAGGCTTCTGCTCGTCTGGAACACGGTCGGATTTATCGATATCATTTTTGTTGTCCTCAGCGCACTTCGCTTTGGATTACGAGACTGGCAATCGATGCACGCGCTACGGGAGCTTCCGCTCAGTCTCCTGCCAACATTTCTGGTGCCGCTGATTATCGCGTCGCACGTTCTAATTTTCGTTCGGCTGGCACATGCAAGGAATGCGAATTGACACGAATAACCGAAATTGCCCGGCAACAAGACCAAAGAGAATTCCTTTATACATTCGTGTTCATTCGCGTCCATTCGTGGTTAACAAATGAAGACTATCGGAATCATTGGCGGCCTCGGGCCGGAAAGCACGGTCGAATATTACCAGAACATCATCGCGCTCTATCGCGAGCGGCAGCGCGACGGTAGTTATCCGGAGTTCATCATCAATAGCGTTGATCTGAAGAAGGGGCTCGATTTCATGGCTGCGAATAATCTCGGAGGCATGGCCGATTACTTGCTCGAGGAGATCGGCAAACTCGAGCAGGCCGGTGCAAACTTCGGCCTGATCTCGGCAAACACGCCTCACATTGTTTTCGGTGAGGTCGCATCCAAGTCGCCGATTCCGTTAATCAGTATTGTCGAAGCAACGTGTGCAGCTGCCAAGGCGCGGAAGTTGAGGCGGCTCGCTTTGTTCGGGACGCGTTTCACCATGCAGGGAACCTTTTATCCGAAAGTTTTCTCGAGAGAAGGAGTCGAGCTTGTCGCGCCTGACGCAACAGATCAGGACTACCTTCACGACAAATATTTAAACGAATTGGTCTTGGGAAAATTCTTGCCGGAAACACGCGCGAGCTTACTCGCAATTGCCGATCGCATGAAAGCTAACAGCGATATCGATGGTGTGATTCTCGCCGGAACAGAACTGCCGTTGATTCTACGTGATGCGGAACACAATGGGATTCCATTTCTCAACACCACAAAAATTCATTGCCAGGCCGCTGTCGCAGAGATGTTCTCGTAGCATGAAACGTGTCACCGGCATCGGAGGAATTTTCTTTAAGGCAAACGATCCAGATAAGTTGCGCAATTGGTATCGCGTGCATCTTGGCATCAAATGTAAAAAGGAAGTTGGCGCAATATTTAATGGCAGAGAGCGGATGATATCGCCGCTTTCATCGTTTTGTCCGGGCGCAATAGCGCTCGCGTGACCCTTGTTATCGCGGCGTGATTCCCTCGGCGATATCGACGTGAAAGTTCTGCTTCATTTTCAAAGTGCCGAAACTTAGCTCGGCGGTGTAATCGCCAGCAGGCAGCAGCCGCTTGGGATCGTCGCCACCGTACTCGACGCTTACGTCCTTGGTTGGACGCAGGTCCCAATTCAGTCGCGTGAAACCCGGTGCGCCCGGTGCCTTTAAGTTAGCCACCGGTTGCCCGGTAGATTTCGTCACCGCGATTTTGATTTCGTCCCCGGTAAATTCTTTCACCCAGACGGTGAGAAGGGCGCCTTCAGGCGGATTGGCGCCGCGATAAACGCCTTTGCCATTCTGATCCGCAAATCCGGGTTGCAGATAAGCGCCGGTCACTGAGCGGATGCTAAACAGGTGCGCAGGTTTCGTTGCAACCTCCGATGTGAATTCGCGAAACGGTACGGAATCGTCCAAAATAGCGATGCTTCGGCCGTGCGTCCCTATCACCAAGTCGGACGTGCGTGGATGAATCTGCACGTCGTCAACGCGCGCTGCGGGAACATCCCCGATGCGAACCCAGTGTGTCCCCTGATCGAAAGACGCGAACAATCCGAAGTGCGTGCCGGCGTAAAGCAATCGCGAGTTCACCAGATCTTCACGGACGACTTCGACCGGCGCGTTGGCCGGAAGATCGCCTGTAACCGGCTGCCATGTCTTGCCCAGATCTGCCGTGCGCAGAATCATCGGACGATCGTCACCGACGGGATAAGCGCTCGTCGAGACGTACGCGACGTTTGCATCAAGGTGGGAGGGCTCGATCCGTGTTACCCATTGCCCGGGGGCCGGCTCCGGTAAGTTATTGGTCAGTTCGGTCCATTTGCCGCCGTCATTTTCTGTAACCCAGAGGCGGCCATCATCGGTTCCCGCCCACAATAATCCAGCGCGCTTTGGCGATTCCGCGAGTGAATAAACCACGCCGTAATTTTCCGCGCCGCTGCCGGCAGCGGTTGTTCGCGCCGGATCGTTTCGTGTCAGGTCCGGACTAATGACTGCGTATTTCTCTGCGTGATCGGTTAACCGGAAAACGTGGTTGCCGGCCAGATAAATAACGCCCGGTTTGTGAACGCTTCCGATCAGTGGCGAATTCCAATGGAACCGATACCGTGGCTGGCCCTCCAGCGGTTCTGGGCGTAACCGGCGCAGTTCGCCGTTGCGCAAATTGAGCCGATGAACTTCGCCTTGCTGGCTGTCCGCGTAATAGAGGTCGCGATCGGACGGATCGAACACGACATAAAAGCCATCGCCACCGGCCAGGGCAATCCAATCCGAGTTGCGGATTCCTTCCTTGCTTTGCACGCCGCTCGGGCCGACCCAATTCTCATTATCCTGAAGTCCGCCAGCAATGCGGAAGTACGGTTTCGTATCGTCCAGAGTGAGCCGGTAGAATTCTCCTGCCGGAATGCGATTGAGATGCTCCCATCCTTTCCCAGCCGCGAAGCTTTGATAAACGCCGCCATCGGTCCCGAGCAGCAGGCGCTGACAAACAGGCGGCTTCGGCGGCTTGCCTTTGTCTTCCGGGTTCGGTGGCTTTGGTGGTGGAGCGGTCCCCGGTTGAATCGCGAACGCATGACAGTCGGGATGGACTTTTTCGGAGAGGTCTTCGCGAAAATTTCTGCCGCCATCATCTGAAACCATCAATGCGAACTGGAGCAGATAGACCCGCTGATCATTTGCCGGATCGATTCGGATCTGGCTGAAATAAAACGGACGAGGATCGATTGCGCTTACGCGAGTCCAACTCTCGCCTCCATTTTCGGATCGAAACACACCGCCGCTCTTGCTTCGCAGATCGGTAATGCTGCTGCTGCCGCCCTCATAACTTTGGACCACGGCCATCACGACGCGCGGATTGCTTGCGCCGGTCGCGAGGCCAATACGGCCCGTTTGCGCGGGCAAACCGTTAGTCAGTTTCGCCCAACTCGCTCCGCCATTCGTGCTTTTGAAAATTCCGCCGACATCTACGCCGCCGGTCACGTCCGGACCGGACGTGAAACTCCAGGGAGTACGCTGCCGTGCGTAGAGCGCGGCATAGAGGGTCTCAGGATTCGCCGGATCAAACGCGACATCGCAAGAGCCAGTGCGCGTGTTGTGGGGCGCCGGTGCTTGCAACACAAGTTTCCACGTCTTACCGCCATCCGTCGTTTTGAAAAGGCCGCGCTCGCCGCCGTCGATCCAGAGATGGCCGCCTGCGGCGACGTATGCGACTTCTGGCTTCGACGGATGAACGATAATTCGCCCGATGGCGCGGCTCTCCTTCAACCCGACATTCTGCCAATTTTCACCCCCGTCGGTGGAACGATAAACGCCGTTCCCCCAGCCGGAGGAGTTGCGATCGTTTGCTTCGCCCGTGCCCACCCAGATCACATCGGAATTGGAAGGCGCGAGTGCAACGGCACCGATTGAGAGAACAGGTTGCTTGTCAAAAATCGGATCGAACGAGACACCGTTGTCTCCGGTTTTGAATACGCCGCCGTGCGCCAGCCCAACGTAAAAGACAAAGGGGTTACGCGGATCGATTGCGATATCCGAAACGCGACCGCCCATCACGGCCGGACCGATGGAGCGCGCCTTCAAATTTTTGAAAAGCACGTCCGTCAACTGTGGCACCGTCGCAGAGGGTGGAGGACTTGCGGCCGAAGTCAAAGACGGGCTGCTGCTCTCTGGCGAAGGAGCAGGCGAGCCGCTCGGCGACTGTGTCGCTTCGATGCGATGAGGCTGATCCTTTTGCGCCAGCAGAGGACACGCCAGACTGAGTGAAAGAAACAACGCGCACTGAACTGAGAAAAATTGGGAAGTTGTCATGTCAATAGAATTTACTTAACCACCAATCAGCACGAATTGACACGAATAAGGGTGTTGGCCAACAAGAAAGAGAGGCTCTCATAAATTCGTGTCCATTCGCGTTGAAGAAATGATGACTCCATCCGCAATCCAAGATCGTAAATCTACAAACTTGTCCTGAGCAAAGCGAAGCGGAGTCGAACGGATCAAAAATGAGATGTGGGCGGTGAGGGTTTCGAACCCCCGACCTACTGGGTGTAAACCAGCCGCTCTACCACTGAGCTAACCGCCCACTTCGGGATCGCGCTGCATTTTACACGTTGCTGATTCAGGAGCAATGCGGCAAAACAACAAAGCACGAAACATTAAACGCTCGGTTCGCCTTTAGCATTATGTGATCGGCTGAAATTGCCGGACGTCTAGCGTGCTTTGTCGAGCCGCTCCACGGGAATTAGTGTTTTTCAGTCGAATTGTGCTGCGGAGAGCACAGGCAATCGTCGAGCAACGCGATAACTTCGTGCGTCAGCAATGCACGAGTTTCTCGCTGTCAGCTGGTGCTTCGTGGTGCGCTCCTCAGCAAGTCGCCGCTCGTTTCGACGTCCTTCGCGAATCTTCCGATCGACGAGGGTCTTGAAGTTGTCCGAAACCCAATCACGACCTATTAAGAGAAATTTTTCGTTCATTATTTTGCTTGCCAATGATCAATAAGGCCACGACGAAAAGTTTTTCCGGTTCGAATCACGTCTCCCCTCCCGAAGGTGCATGAATCTATCGAATTTACTTCGGCGTCTGGATGTCCCGTCCTATGGGACCGGCGAGGTCAACCAAGGCAATGACTTCGTCCGGCGACCGAACATGATCGCTCACGCCTGTTTGTTTCACTGGCGTCGCGCGCGTCACGCCCAAGGCTCTTTCAAAGCCGCGAAATCGCCCGCTTGTTCGTGCGTCTCGCTTTAGCTTGTCTGCTTCGTCGAAGACGCGAAACGCAGCATCCGATAAACGGTCGAAAAGCGTGGCGTAGCCAATCGCGTTGCGTGAGTTAGGAGGGCTGCGCGGGCGCTGGCGCCTGAATGTGGCGTCGTTTCGCTGCGAAGAATAGCTCCGCCAACTCTTTCAGGTGCTCGTATTTCTCCAGGTCATTTTTCAATTCGCCCGGATTCGCCATGCCGCCAGCTGAGGGAACACGGTTTTCGACATCAGCGGGAAGAACCAATCTCTCTGGTTGGATAATGTTCATACCTACTTAATTGGGGAGCCAGCCTCCTGCTGATCCCTCAATCTCCTCTACGGAAACTAGAGGGCGAAGGTCCCAAATATTTTGCAGAAATGAGAGAATTTACCGGCAATCGGGGAACCATTCTGCGGGTCTGACAGACGATGAGAAGGCAATTCTGGTGCACGGATTTTGTGAAGTGCTAAGTGGCATTTGCGTGGCCCTTCGTCCGCGGGCCAAATGGGACCGGCCGGGATCGCCGATCCCGCCTACAGCCTCACTTACACATTGCTCAATCCTGAGCAATGGCTCAAGAATGTGGCTACGCGTCTTCATGGACGGGAGAGAGCACTCCCTCCATGGTTTCAAAATGAAAGAGCACTACTTCGATGATTTGAAAGTCGGCGATCGCTTTAAATCCGATCCGCTCGAGGTGACGGAGAAGCAGGTGATCGAGTTCGCGCACAAATTTGATCCGCAAATGTTTCATCTCACCCGCAAGAGTGCCGAGCGAACAATTTTCAAAGGTCTGATTGCGAGCGGCTCGCATACGGCGGCAATGACCATGCGCCTGTTTGTGCAAACGCTGAACTTCGCCGAAGGCGCGATCGGACTCGGCGTCGATGAGCTGCGCTGGCCTAATGCGGTGCGTCCGGGAGACGTACTCGCGGTCGAAACAGAAATCGTCGATCTTCGGCCGTCGCGTTCAAGACCCAACTACGGGATTGTTCGCCTGCGCAACGTGACGACAAATCAGCGCGGCGAAATTGTGCAAACAATGCTGGCAAGCGCCATGGTGCCGCGCCGCAGGCGAGCATAGCGGAATAAATCGTATAAGTACCTGGCTAGTGACGCAGGCTGGAAAGCCCGCGCCGCACAGGCAAGATGCCCTATGTTCCGAATTCATCGATTCACCATCGCCATCGCCCAGTCGGGATAACGCGCGCCGGCGACGGCCTCCTGCGGGGTGACTTCATCGATGCGCGCGAGATCTTTGCTGGTAAGAGTAACATCAAGCGCGCCCACATTTTCCTGCAAGTATTTGCGATGTTTGGTGCCGGGAATCGGCACGACGTTGTCCTCCTGCGCCAGCACCCAGGCTAGCACAAGCTGCGCCGGGGTGCATTTTTTCTCGCGGGCGATTTCACTGACGCGCTTGACCAAATCGAGGTTGCGCTGAAAATTTTCTCCTTGGAATCGCGGTGATGTTCGCCGGTAATCATCGTGCGGCAGATCTTCAAAACGCTTGATTTGCCCCGTCAGAAATCCGCGGCCGAGCGGGCTGTATGGCACGAAACCGATGCCAAGTTCACGGCAGACGCCGAGAACTTCCTTCTCGGGATCGCGCGTCCAGAGCGAGTATTCGGATTGCAACGCTGTAATGGGATGAACGGTGTGGGCCCGACGGATCGTCTGCGCGCCTGCTTCGGATAGGCCGAGAAAGCGCACTTTGCCTTTCTGAACAAGTTCCGCCATTGCGCCAGCCGTCTCTTCAATTGGCGTGTCCGGATCGACGCGATGTTGATAATAGAGATCGATCACATCCACTCCGAGCCTGCGCAAACTTCCTTCGCATGCCTTGCGCACATAATCTGGTTTGCCGCTGATGCCGCGAAACTCCGGCCTCTTCGGATCACGCAGAATTCCAAATTTTGTCGCAATGATGACCTGTTCGCGATGCCCGCGTAGCGCGCGCCCGAGCAGTTGCTCATTCGTGTGAGGACCATACATGTCCGCCGTATCGAAGAACGTGATGCCAAGCTCGAGAGCGCGATGGATGGTCGCGATCGATTCCTCATCATCGCGGCCGCCATAAAAATCCGACATGCCCATGCAACCCAGGCCGATTGCCGAGACAATCGGCCCCCCGCGTCCAAGTTTTCGCTGTTTCATACTTGTTGAGATTCGGCAGTCAGGTTCGCTGCGGCCAGCACCGAAACCCACTGATCAGACGGTCGCTGCCACTCTGATTGCTGCCTAGGGAGAAAGCGCCCATGGCGGTGTTGAAACTGCCATCGACATTTCTTTGCAACGCTTCGAAGCCCACAGCAGCGTTGGAGTTGCCATCACTGTCGAAGTTGAGCGCTTTGAAGCCGAAGCCCGAATTCCCAAAGCCGGTGGTCAAGCTGGTCAGCGCCCCAGTGCCGTCAGCTGTGTTGCCGGCGGGCAGGACGCCGTCCAGATCTGTGGCTTGCACCATTTGTGAAAACGCTAAGCAGATAATTAGCAGTGGAATGAGAGACCAACCGCGCCCTAAAGACGAAGTTGAATTTAGATGACTTAATTTTTGAGGTGTCATAGTGATTTTCCTTTCCCCGTAGTTTCTTACTAAAAGTCCAACCGGTCTGTCGAGAAGATCAATGTTCAGAAAACACGATCACAGATTGCACGGATGAGGTCCCATTGGCTCTTTCCTGTCCGTGCCATCCGGAATTCTCAGCTTGGGTAAGGAGATTCACAAGCCAGCTACCACGATGGCTTGCTCAAAATCGTCAGGCAACGGTGCCACAAAATTTTTCCATTCGCCGGTGCGCGGATGACAAAAGCCGAGCTTCCAAGCATGCAACATTTGTCGCGGAAACTCTTTTGCCGCGCGCGCGGCATAAATTTTGTCGCCCAAGACCGGATGGGCGAGATGATGAAGATGCACACGAATCTGGTGGGTGCGTCCGCTATGTAACCGGCACTCAATCAGGCTGGCCCGTTCTCCCGAGCGAACGACGCGGTATTCGGTCTTGGCCGCGCGTCCACGCGATGAAGCCACGCTCATTCGTTGCCGATGCACCGGATGGCGTCCAATTTTCTCATCGATTACGCCTGACTGTTTGCGCAGTTTCCCGCTAACGAGCGCCAGATAAATCTTCCCGACGGTGCGTTCGGCAAATTGCCTCGCTAATTCCCGATGGGCTACGTCATTTTTCGCAACGACAAGGCAGCCGCTTGTTTCTTTGTCGAGCCGGTGAACAATGCCTGGCCGCTCTTTACCACCGATTCCCGACAGCGTTGGGCAGTGATGTAATAAAGCATTCACGAGCGTACCGCTACGATGACCAGCGCCCGGGTGAACGACAAGCCCAGCTGATTTATTGATAACGATGAGATCTTTGTCTTCGAACAGAATCTCGAGCGGAATCGGCTCTGGCTGGTTCTCGATCTTTTCGACCGGCGGTTCGGTTAATTCGATTTCATCACCGGCTCGAACAAGATGGCTTGGCCGCGTGGTTATGCCGTTGACCCGAACGAACCCGGCGAGGATCAATTGCTGAAGGCGCGAGCGCGAATATTCTGGAAGTTGCGTTGCCAGAACTCGATCGAGGCGAAGCTTTGCATCGTCTTTTGGCACGACCAATTCAATCGTTGTCGATCTTTCGGTTGGAAGTCGTCTCATAAATGGATGGACTTGATTTGACCATAGCCCAGCGTTTCAACGCTGGGAATTTGAACCTGAAGCTTTGGAGACGGCGGCGGGGGATTT
>WNGR01002099.1_pt1 | contig 21989 bp, 28 predicted proteins | sample 5407581 | NCBI WGS metagenome assembly WNGR01 (sample SAMN13153383, study PRJNA577476) | soil metagenome | isolation source: 80 cm soil or saprolite under Garry oak tree replicate 2 | place: USA:California | collected 2016-06-15
CCATCAATGTAACAATGAATCAAGAGTAAAGCAAAAAGTTCGAGACAGGTAGGGATCAGGTATCGTAAAGTAGCTCGGAAGTAATGACTACGCCCGTCAGTAGTGGCGGAACAGGTGGCATGCCGTGGATATGTCGAGCGTTCGAGCACATAAAGATATTGCACGACGAGTCGACAGGCGAAGTCCCAATTAGAGCGAGTGAAAAAAACCGTCACTAAACGGAAATGTCCGGATATTCTGTACATCAATTTATCTAGTCCATGAGGTCATCGTTAATTCTCTGGCCGTCCGTAGTATCCACCATTAGGATTGGGCGCCGCGGCACCAGGGGGTAAAGTGGCATAAACAGATGGAGGACGCGATGGAGGACGCGAGTATCTGTTCTGCTGAGCTGTCTGTGACGTAGGGCGGCGCGACGCTGGGCGGGAAACGCGACGAACGCCTTCAGATGGAACAGGTCCCTTGTCTGACAAGCTAACACCGCGTGACCGGGATTGGCCACTCGGTGGTGGGGGAGAAGTCGAGTGTGTAACGTCATGTTCTACGCCATAATAGTCACCATGGCCAGTTTGGAACGGATTTGGCGTGTCAACAGGGAATGAGATTGGCGCTGTCACTTGTCGAATCGCCCCATGACCACCGGTCGCACGCACGTTGTGATGGTCATGATTTCCACGACCTGGGGATGGGCGGCGCTGGGAAGCTGAGGCTGGTGCGCCATGATATTCTTCAGCCTGCTCAGTCGCAGTGGAAGCAGGGCTGGAGACGAGACGCTGGTGAGACGAGGCGTTGTCTGAATATACGTCTTCGTTAGACCGGGCAACAGAAATAGAAGAACCACCAGTGGGTAACGGGCGATTTAAAGCGAGCGGAGCGGGAAGGGTGAGCAGTTGTTGACTATCGTGACGCGGACGAGCACTAGGATTCGCGAAAGAATCCGTTGTGCTGGCATCAAAACCTTGTGAAGGAGTGACACCGGTGTCGGTGTTGGACACAGTAGAGTACCTACAACAACTGGTCAGTCATTCGTGGTGGGAAGCTCAGATCCGAGTTCATACCGCCTTGGGGAGTTGGACTTGGGGTCGTAGTAGGCCGAATCCCTTGAGTATACGCCATTCTTCCATCGTCTCTCGCGCTCGAACTCGGCCCAACGCTTCATTACGATATTCGTCGAGTCGAACTCGCCTTCCTTGTCACCGTGGTTTCCACCTTTGTCTCCAGAAACCTGCCGCGTCTGACCCCAAGAAAAGTCGTCGAAATGCCAGTATGCATATGCGGGAAGGATACCGTTCCAGATGGGGAGCGAGAGGAGGTAGACCAACATCCAGCCCACATATGCAATCTTGCGCGTGGTGATGACGATGAGTAATCCGGGCAGGCCAAGAATGATAGCCAAAAGGGCGAGAGGGATAGTGGTATTTGGACCTCCGGGGACGATGGTGCTGATTATGAGGTATAGGGTGAAAGAAATAGCGGCAGGGAGAACGAGGGTACCGGCCAGCTCCATACCAACAACAAACTGCATCGAGAAGCAGAATGTCCCGCAGAGATCGCGAACGAGGACGAGCTCAGCGAGATTGTGCACTGTTGAGTTGATCCAACGACGACGCTGCGAGATAAGGACTCCAAATGTATCTGGCGCGACGGTCTTGCAGACTGCAGAAGGTAAAAATATGTTTTTGCGCTTCGGGAATGTCTTCAACATGAGTGTCGTTAGATACCTATCTTCTCCAAGGAGTAACAAGTTCTTCTTGTGTAGAGTATCGACCACGTTCTCCGAGTAATGTTCCACAATATCCGGGTTGGCGAGAATGGGGACCCAGTACCCGGAGGTACCTTTTGGGGCCTTGATACGATACATACTGAAACAGCCTGGCAAGCATGTCACGCCCCCGAACATCGATTCAAACGCCTTGGTCATGTGGTGGGAAATGTAATACTCGAACACTACAGAATGGGTCGTTCAAGAAGTATAGGTGGACGAGGTGATGTGAACCCACCTTGAATCATGGTAACCCAAGTCTCGCCCTTGTTAGCGATCTTGGTTTCGCCGCAAAGCCCCATAATCTCCTCGTCTTGAACCATGCATGAGGCCATTCGAGTTAGCGAGTCAGGGAAAACCTTCGTATCGGCGTCCACACAAAGCACCAATTCATAGCGATCCGGGCTCACGCCAGTTACCCGCCAAAGTGAATTGAAAAACTCGTATTCGAAGGTGGTCATCCGTTCGTCGAACATGACCTTCTGAAGGAAAGACATGAGGACAATCTGTGAGTCTCGTTTGCCGCGATTCCCAGGCTTAGGATCCGACCCTTCTAATGGGTTACCTGTCTTTGCAACCAATACCATGGGCACGCGCTGCTGCTTTGACATTTCTACGGTGAGGTCGTCATAGTCGTAGAAACCAGCATAGACCTTGGCCATGTTGTGTCGTTTGTGTCCGTCTGCAATGGCAACGTAGGAATGAGCCTCAACGTCTTCAGGCTCGATCACAAACTCTTTCATCATGGATAGGCAAATCTCTGGAGTTGTCTTGTCATTCCCAGCGCCTTTGACCACGCCATCTGTGATAACCAAGATGAGCTTATGACTGTTTGGATAGTCGGTTGTAGCGAGCGAATCGAGCGTCGTGCGCAGGCCCTCCACGGACTCGGAATATGCGGTGACGAGACAGATCGTATGTGCGAGTGGGAAACCAAATGGCTCAAATCCTGGAGCGGGCTGGGGAACAACGTTGTTCAAAGGGAAAGGACACACAACGTCTGTGAATCCGCGCGGATCATTGAGGGAGGTGGAGCTCCTCGAGTCGCGATAAGGAGCATCTGGAAGAGCGAGCTTGTTGCTCTTTCCGGAAACAGAGGGGGCACCATAGACGCTTGTCGCACCACGCTTGTAAGGAATCGCTTCTGGCGCACCATACGAAGTGTTCGGCCTGGCGCCAACGCCTTTGATGATGACGTTATCCGAGGGTGTGAAGCGCGATTGACGGGGTAGGATGCCCTTCTTCTTCTCTTTGTGAGGTGTGGATCCGTTTTTCGAGACGTTGGGTCGATACTGACTCGGGGCTGGGCGGTAGATGTCATTCGTCCAGTTCTCGATCTCGGCCATTCGTTGCATGCGCTGCTCATATGTTTCGTGTTTGGACATGCCAAGTCTGTGCGCGAAAAACCAGGCGAACATCACAGCCATGACGAAACGAATGGCGACAACGCCGACGATGAAGATGAGGGAGACATAGAGGACGACATCCGAAGCCACACAACCGATGCTATTCGTGTCGATGAAGCCAACGCCAATAGTATTCTGTAGGCAGTGTCCCAGTGTCTGTTGTTTCGTGCGCTCCATAAACATTGATATGTCTTTGCCGTTGAAGGTGCCATTGGGGTTCGCAAATTGATCAAAGATCGCGGGATAGTTGACCTCTCCTTTGCTGAGCCATTTGAGAAGGCCGAAATCCAAGACGGTCCTGCAAAACAAGACTCAACAGACCGTTCAATGAGAGAGTTGGCGCCCCTTACGACTCGTAAACGGCGAGATTCCGGCTTGGGTTCTTGACGTCATCCCACGAGTAGTATACTTGTCCCATAGGGCTCAGCCTTGCCAACTGTGACCGCGCCGTGGAGGAGATGTGGCAATTCGTGTTGCCCTCATATCCCGAAAAATTGGCTCCAGAAGTGCCCTGTTGATTGTAGATGTTGCAGGGGAAATACCAGTCTAGCTGTCCGTTATTTCCAGTGATGGTCGAGTTTGATGCCTTGGTAATAATTCCCTGACAAGGTCCGTTCGTATTTTGGAATAAAAACGAAATGTCGTTGCCAGCCGCATTCCAATTACCCTCGAAGAGAGGATTGCTGTGGCCATCAAAATTTCCAACTTTGGGGTGTGTGAAATGGGAAAAGTCGTAGTCATAGCCGTGAATAATGACGGACGCCTTATCGATGAAGCCAGCATGGAACCGGTTGGGAGGGGTTCCGCAGACGACCTCAGTGAAACCAAAAGTCAAGAAGCCGACACCAGCCATCAGAAGGAAGATTAAACTAATCAGACCCATTTTTTCTCTCCAGGCACGCTGTTGCTCAGGGCTGCGGATACCTGACCGAGGAGGCATTGAACCCGAGTGATTGAGGGCGACAACGGAAATACTCACCGCACGATCTAAGTAAGAACGGGGGCACACAAATCGTGAGAAGGTAGCAATAGGTAACCCAACCATCGTGTGGCCCAGGGATGTTCCCCAGACAGCCCCGACGGCGACTTGGCGGTTCGTCTACTTCCGTTGGGGGCTGCCGCTTCCTTCGGAGGGTCGTGCCGCGCTTGAATAAAGCGAGACCCGACTCGTGCACATCTTCCTCGCGACCTAAGAGAGACCGACCACGGCGAAGGGGAGCCCGGTGAGGGGCATTGCCGGTGGCTGAGAAGGGAAGTGTTTACAAAGCATAAAAATTTGGTGAACACAAAACATACTGGACGGTCGAACGAGGTCTGCGTTGGTATCTTCAAGCCTTGCGGCATGAGTGCGGTAATGCCATTGTCTATGACCAGGTTCGATCTTCTCCCTGTCAGGTCGCACGAGGCTTTTCTTCCTGCCTACCAGCGCAGCGTCTGCCATCGTGTAGCCAGTTTCGGGGTCGGGACTCGGAAGTGACGAAACGTTCTGATAAGCAGAGTGTTGCCGTACGCGACCAGGTTGATCGAGTGGCGCCCGACGGTCTCCCCTTTCGGTATTCTGGAAAGAGACATTGTTGGCACTGCGACCGGACTCGTAGGATTGAGGGGGAGTGTGGTTATATGGGCTATAGGGGGAGGCAGGTCGATCGATATAGGAAGGAGGGGAGTTCGAGGCCAGGGGTTGTTGGGGATATTGTGAATAGGATGGCCTGTGAGCGCGAGGAGGACGCTGGCCTTGGTAATCCATGGTGGGTGAAGTTAAAGGTCGAATCTAGAGGCGCATACAAGGAAGGGGGGTAGGTAAGGAGGGGGGGGGAAGAGCGTGGGGTGGAGGAAGGGCGTGGAGGGAGCGTGGGGAGGCAAAGAGACAGCGAATGCCGAGTTAAGTTGTGTTGTGGAACAAGACGCGTGAGGTGCGGCTAGGTGACGCCGCCTGTCCAACTTTGACCTCCTTGGTGATTCAAGATTTCGAGTGAATGGTGGTTGTTCTATTGATTCGTAATACGTCCAAGTTGTTTAATCTAGACAAAAAAATGATTTGAACGAAAAGAAAGAAAGTGGATCAACAGGACTGCACATCTCGATACAGCACATTGGTCTCAATTTCATGATTTCACTAAACAGGTATGTATTATCGGGCGAGATGGCCGAGCGGTCTAAGGCGCCAGACTAAGGATCTGGTCTCTTCGGGGGCGTGGGTTCGAATCCCACTCTCGTCAGTCCTTTTTTTTGCTCGTATTTGTGCACGCCACCATCAGGTCAGGGTGACATCTCGTTTTCACATGATTCGCCCCACTACTTTATGCAAGCCACATGGCCATGACATGATCCGGAATGGTCGTCACCCTCGTTTCATAGGTTTTGATCAAGCTCACAGTGAGCACTAATTACACAACAGGTAGAAGAGAGTTGTAACCCCCGCTCGAGAGCAATTCACACAAGCGTTTCTCCAATGGTAAAGTGTACGTGGTCCCCTTCCCCTAAGGTGAGACGTACTGGCAGGCGTGGGTCAATCCGGATAGGCGCAGAGGTGCCGATATAAAAGTCCCCGCGGCTGAAGTTGCGTGTGATGGCGGCTGCCTCTTCCTCGGTGAGCGGTCGTGGACGCTTATTAGGGCGAAATGTCGAAGTCGACGCCCCTGTGAACGAGCCGTTGTACTCGTAGTATTGTTGGTGCGTAAGACTGGGGGGTTGCATATAAGGAATCGGCTGCGAAAATGGAGGAATGCCGGGGGCTACGCACGTTGCCTCAGCCGACATGGGCACGAAGGAAATCAAGGAAGACGAACCAGGGGTTTGCTGCTGTGAATGCTCAACGGGGGCCTCCGGATCCGGGTAAGCACAGGTGGCACCAAGTCCACGCTTCAGGCAACTCTGAACAGGTGAAGTAAGAACATGAAGTAAGAACTTTTGAACACACGTGGAACGCAGATATTGGCATATACCTGACACGGGAGTATCTCGCTGCAACGAGTCTTCCCAGAATGACAAGAAGTACATGCACGCCTTACGGCCGGGGCTTTTGCTAATGTCGAAGAAAAGAAAGAAAAAATTAGTTGAGGCAACCGAAGCGGAAGGGTTAGAGAGGGTATAAGACATACGCTTCCGAGGGGGATCTGGAATTGTCGCTTGGGGATTTTGATGGAGCTGAGCATGAAGCTGTGGGTCTTGTACGAGAGACTGCGGTGGAGGTTGCTGGAGTTGTTGGGTGTCGATCGACGGCGTGGCCGTATCTTGGGCCGGGGTGGGCGCGGAGTCGGACATGGCGGGTTGGCGGAGGGGCCGGGCGTGGAAGAGGTCCTGTAAGGCCGTGAGCCGCTTTATGTATCGATGTTTGGTCCCGGTTTCGGTCAGGTCCCGGTCAGTTCCCGGAGCCGGCCGTGATTATCCCCGCTACCCCGCAAAGAATATCCCTGACCGGTGCCAGTGCCAGTGACAGTGCAGGGACACCACTATAACATGGCATCGAATCCAAATCCAAATCAATCCCAGCCTCAACCTCCAGTACCGTTCACAGACTTTGAATTCTCTTTCGATCCTTCTCTTCATGGCCTGTTCCCACCTCCCCCACCGTTGCCCCCTTCAGCCGGTCTCTTCTCCGATTCAGAGACAACTGACCTCCTCGGCTTCCTCGACAACTTCAATTGGGAGTTCGACGCACCCCCTATTCCCTCAGATCACCAACAGGAACCTCCCACTTTTCATTACGAACCCTCTTCGTCTACCCAACTTCCCCCACTACAACCTCCCAGCCAGCAGCAACAGCAGCAAAGCGTACCCCCACAACCTCTCACACCCCCAGGGTCAAGTCTCGCGGCTTCTCGCAACAAACCGATCCTTTCAAGTCCCCAGAAACGTCTTAATCACATAATGTCGGAGCAGAAACGACGGAACGCCATCCGAGAAGGCTATGCCCAATTGACCACACTCCTTGCACCTAAAGGTGCGCCACCCGGGACTGGCATGCCCACTAGGGGTCGGCCGAAAGGAAGCGGCGGTAGGGGAAAGGGTCGGACTAAGGGCAAAAGCGGCGTTCTTTTCCGTGCGGTTGAATACTGCCACTGGTTAGAAGAGGGGATTGAAGCGTTGATGGAAGAGGTTAGACGGGTTGAAGCATCCGCAGGAATTCGTGCTGGCTGATCCGTGACCGGACTGTGTTCTTTACTTCCTCACCGTGCGTCACGATAGCCCTGATGTTCACATACCGCGCTAATATATGCGCATGGACGCATCGCAGAGATTATTGTAATTGTATAGATATGCTTTGTATTCTCTTTATTCCCCGGCTATGCAGCAAGAGAGATTTGTGCGTACTATTTTTTGGGGTCATTGTAGGGTTACAATGACCCCAAAGAACATTCTCAGTGTAGAGTGAGTGACGGTTCGAGCGTCTGTCTGGGAACATACTGCAAGTTACTACTCACCCTCGTCAAGGAGACCACAGTGTGGACATCCCCATGTGCGGCCAGCCCACAACCCCAGGTGGGTTCATGCCCATCCCCATGTCCATCACGTTGTTCGGCCCCCGCCCAAGCGGCCCCTTCATCACCCTGCGCTGCCATGGGACCGCCAATGCCCCCACTGCCGCTGCTGGGCATCATCACCATGCTCACACGGCGGCCATCGATCACGTGCGCCCGTTCGGTCATCTCGGTCTATTCGGTCTTCGGAACCAGCGCTTGGTATGGCAGAGCCGCTACAATCAGGGGCCCTTAGATTCCCGCTCCGCGACCGTACTCGGACTACATCCATGGCTCCAACGTTATCTCCTCCTCCTCCCGCGCCTCCACGTCCAGACTGGCCCATCCCAACTGTGAGCCTGCGAATAGATGACCTGTCACATCCAGGAGCCAAGCTCTTCTTTGACAATGTGGATCCAATCCAAATCATGCGTGATTCCATAGTCACAGTTCTCCAATGGCTATATGTAACAACGGACAAGGCACCAAGGACGTGAGTGGCTGTAGGCACTGCAGGCACCATAGTAGGTTGCCAACACCGATTGCAGCATGCAGACCATACTACTTGTCCTTCGACCTATGGAAGGTGTAGCCTACACGACTGGCTCAGAAACGGCAAAGGAGATCCACTTTGCATGTCAACACATCGTGAACTGTGCGGACCGTTGCGCAGACGAGATCCGCGGAGTTCTTGTTCATGAGGTCGTCCACTGTTACCAGTACAACGGCCAGGACACCTGCCCGGGTGGTCTTATCGAAGGCATAGCAGGTGCATCTATCCGTTCCCCTTCTGAGCTTGGGGCTCCTCTTATCAGAATGCACACCGCGTCAGATTGGGTTCGTCTTCGTTCCGGTTTGGTGCCCCCGCACTGGCGTCCCCGTGGGAGTAGCTGGGATGCGGGCTATGATGTCACCGCATATTTTTTGCAGTGGCTGACTGAGCGGTATGGCGAAGGCACTGTACAGGAAATTAACGAGTTGATGAAGGACGCGCCGTATGATGAGTCCATTTTCAAGACCGTGACGGGTCGTAAGGTCAGCAAGCTCTGGAAACTTTACAAAGAACATCTTGGCGAAGGCGAAGGGGCTGGGGCTGCGCATACGGACGCGGTAGATGCCCGCGTTGACTCGGACTCGGAGAGTGTTCTGGGAGGTGCTGGGTGTGATAGGGCTGGAGTCTCTCAGGACTAGACAGACGTTTTGGATGGGGAGATGCAGTTATTAGGACCGTGACTCACAACTAGCTCGAACAGTATGGACTAGATCCGTGACCGAGTAATACCAAGAGAACACATCAGGCAGTAAAAAAGAGCAGTGAATAAAAAAACAACAAAAATCCGCGTAAGGGCCAAAGCCGACTATCCCATTTCCTCCTCAAGTTCTCGAGCTAAGAAATCATCTTCATCGTCATCGCCAAACATACTTTCGTCATCGCTGTCGTCGTCCTCATCCTCGCCACGACGACTTGCCACGGTTGGACGCGGGAACTCATCGGGACAAATGGATTCTTTGAGCTTGGAAGCATTCTGACGATCTTTGGCAAGTTTCTTGCGTTTGGACAATGGCGAACGGAGTAGTTCTTCGTCACTAGCGTTCAAGCCAGCCTCTGAGGGGGTTAAGCTTCGCAGACGTTTGCGTTTCATTCGAGGGGTCGAGGGCGCGCTACAGAACGAGCTTCAGCCTGAGCTTCTCGAAGAGGCGAATCATGTATAACGCACCTGCCAATACTGCTTATGTCGTCTCCCGCATCTGGGTCATTCTCGGTCATGTGCACAGACTTACCACTCGCACCCTTGATGCCCGCAGTGTCATTGCCACCTTCGCCGCCGACATCCTCGTCCTCCTCTTCTTCATCCCCACTCGCCAAGAATTCCCGCAACTCCTCGTCCGCATCCTCCCAGGAGAGCGACAGCTCCAGGTTTCGTGAGTCCTCCGAGATGCGCTTCAAGTCGTCCAGCTCGTCCTCGCCATTCCCATTCTTGCCCTCCTCCGGCGCCACCCCACTAGCAGTTGCCCCAGAGCTGCCCTTCCGGGACCCTGGTTCAACGTCCCAGTCATCTGCGTCAGGCTCTGGGTCAGACGAAATCTGGTGAGCGTCAGGCGGCGCCGGGGAACTCGCCGTGTCCGGCGCATTGACATTCGAGGACCGAGGTTCATCCATCAGGTACGGCGTCTCGTCTTGGCGTTCCCAACGTGCGATAGAGTCGGTGAACCACGCGAGCCAAACGATCTTTATGTCACCGCGCTTGCGTGCCTGGTCGATCTTTGAGGTGCCCCGCTGCCATCAAATGTGAGGTCGATGCAACGCAAGCCAACAAGGGGGAGCTACCTTCGCAGCTACGAGATGGGTGACTTCGCCAGACAATTCGGTATGGCAAGTTGCGCCGAATGCCTCGGCCAGATTCCATACGTCTGTGCTTTCTGGTCTGGTGTCCAACGGGATCACACTAGAGAACAGTATATGTAAGCCATCAAACGTCTGCAACCTAAGCACAGGAATGATGATCTATAGAAGAAAAGTGAGCTTCGGGATGTACTGATATCGGTGTACCCACCCGAGTATCGTAAAGCACCGATGCTGAAGGCTTTGCTTTGCTCCCAAACTTTGTCTTCCCCTTCTCGGGTAGTCGGTTGCCGTACGCTTCATAGAATTGTTGGTGGACCGTGTCCAGAAGCTGAAAGCACTTCAGATATATACCCATTGAAAGAAAAGACACGACTGACTCGCTTGACTCGTCGAAGTTCTGTGTCGTCGTTCTTGAGTAAAGCCTTACGGTGGTGCCTTTCTCCAGGAGATTCAGGTGGTCTCAAGGCGCTTACACTGTTACTTGATGCACTCTCAGCTGCTGGACCTTCACTTTCGGGTTGGCCATTGGCCACTTCTTGTAACTCCTCTTGAAGTTTAGCCAAAGGTCGCTCCTCCACTTGCGCCTCAAGAGCCAGCGAGTTGCGAGCCATCATCTCCTTCTGTAGAATCTCTTCGGCAGCCGCTTCGTCAACTGTACTTGATTGGGATGTGTCGGACGCAGAATCAGAAGCAGAAACCGGGAGCGTAGAACTTGCGATAGTTTGTGGCTTTCGACCGGCTGGGGGTGGCGACATTGGGGGGATTGAAGTTGTTGATGTGTCTAGTTTAGGCAGAAAGGCTGAATTAATATCGCCTATACCGACAAAAAAATCGTCTGAGGACATGTTAGTGACACGTCGACTTCTTTAGGAGGGAGATTCTAACATGGAATAACTTTCACGAGATTGGGGCACCATTCCCAGACATCCGCGCGATCGTCAATGACGACAACCATCGACGTGTCCACAGGAAATAAACGTTGTAGGCTTTTCTGTGTAAGGCCTTGCACACACGTTAACTGAGGATCAGTGAAACCAAAATATCATACTCACTTCCACTTTCATCACGACTTAGGATTCGACCACCGAAAAACTTTCCATCCGGATCAATGGCATTGCAGACTTCCTCGGCGTAAGCACGTGTGCCCATAGTATAAACATGCATTTCATACTTGGTCGCCACACTGCTGAGGAAGTCTTGCCATCCTGGACTTTAGCGGGAAGTCAGCGAGAGGCTCGTGTGTGGGGTTGAGACATACCGCGGTTTAACATAATAAAGACACCCTTGTGTCTCCACCGCCTTCTCTTTTCCCTTGGCTCTACGTGCTTCGGGACCAGACGGAAGACCAAAGGACTCGGGACCAAGACGAAACTTCTTCACGTCCTTCAACGCTTCCCAATTAGGATTCACCTCTTCATCATCTCCCTCTTGGCTTGACTCGTCGGAGTCACTTTCACCTTCCGTGAGCCCGGAAGATCGCTTCTTGGTAGCATGACGTGTCTCCCAAGCTTCACCTTCAGTGATCCAATCACCTACAGTGGGGTCGACGGTGGCATGAACGATGGTTTGGTCAAGGTCGACAATGAGTGAGAGCTTGCGGCAATTGAAAAGGTGCTCGGCTGTCTCCCGCTCAATGCGCCGCGCTTCCTCGAGAGAAACCTTTGGGCCATTGGCTGAATGCGTCATCTGAATCGAAGCCCGCGCTTCGTTAGAAAATCCAGTGTAGTCGGACCTAATTCCGATGAACATTGACATACGTATGTAACGACAGCTGTACGCACTGTGTCATGTCCTTGCCACATAGCGCGCAAAGACCTCCCATCTGTATGCCATGTTTGCAAGGCTCGGTGATGCGAAGCACCTCTTTCTCGTCGCTCGTGATGACGTCGCCTTCCTTGACGCACCATCGTTCGATAGTGCCTTCGACAGGACAATCCCATATGCCGAAGAGGACCTGAGTACGGCCGCCAGGTTCGGAATGTTGGGAGGTGAATGAATAAGTCAAGAGTGGAGAGCCACGCTGAACAGAATCTGACGCCCTGGCCTGGGTCTTAACAACCTTTATTGGAAACGGCGTACCGGGGGGCAGGAATATTTGTGAAGAGGAAGACGATGACATTGGCCCCTTGAGAGTAATAAGAGCCCGGGGAACGGACTCTGGAACGGATTCAACAAGCGGTGTGTGTGTATGCGGGATCGGAATAGTTGTTGTTGTGAATGCACACCGCCGCGGTCAAAAGTGGGGGTGATAGCGATTAAATAATGAAAAGATCTGGGCTTTGTCCTTTTTGGTTTCTTTCTTCCTTTTTTTTCAAAGTGTCTTTGAGTATACGATTAGTATAATACATTAATACGCTATCGAGGTGGTGAATTGACAATGAAACCCAGTTCTATGTACAGTAATAAGTAGTCTGTGGCGCAGCCATGCCGTCTGTGTCGATCCAGGTTCAAAACAGAGTACAACTCGCATTCGCTTGCTCTCTTCCATTCGACCCGGTCACTCTATTATAGCCTCCATACCCGTTTCACATCACGCCAGCACTCTCTCTGTGTAGGTTATTCCGTGGAATCTGGCAATCGCCCCACTTTAATCATCAAATTAAGAACAGACTCCCAAGACAAGCCAAATAATGGACCCAGGACTCGGCGTCGATGAGGTATAGCACGCCCCTCGTTCTTTACCGAAATTTAGTCCGTTCTTTTCGACTTCTCTAGATTACGCCAATTGCGTTGCTCATGGATGAGCTCCGCTCCGAGGATGTTCAGCTACGACTAAACGCCATCCGTCGTGTGTCTACGATAGCGCTCGCCCTGGGCCCTGATCGCGCGCGAGACGAGCTTATCCCCTTCCTTCAAGACTCTGTAGATGATGAGGATGAAATACTCCTAGCACTCGCAGATGAACTAGGGAAGAGCTTCGAAGAATACATCGGGGGGAAGGAGTGGGCTCATGTGTTACTTGGGCCACTGGAGAACCTGTCTGCAGTTGAGGAGACATTGGTCAGAGATAAGGTACGCTTCAATTTCATGATGGATCACGGCTACGATCTTCGGAATTCGCGGGCTTATACCACGCGGCCAACGTCCTACAGGCCGCAGAATCCATCACCAAGATCGCCGCAGTCCTCACGTCACAGCAGGTTGAACAGCAATACATTCCTCTTCTCAACCGACTGTCCCATGGCGAGTGGTTTACCTCTCGCACCTCATCAGCCGCTTTGTATGCTCCCGTGTACTCCAAAGTATCGCCCGCCATTCAAGAGGAGTTGCGGAAAGGTTTCGCTGCCCTAGGATCGGACGACACACCGATGGTTCGGCGAGCGGCCGCAAAATGGCTGGGAGTGAGCGCAGGTCCTCACCTCTTAGCCGTCGCTTGCTGATCGTGCGACACAGGCGTTCGCGAAGAACCTTTCCAAGCAGCATGTTCTTTCGGACGGTCTCTCCATATATCGCCGCCTCCAGGCTGATGATCAGGACTCTGTTCGGCTGCTGACGGTCGAGGACTTGGTCATCATCGCTCAGCAGCTTTCTCCTGCCGAAGTGAAAGAACAGTTGTTGAAACAGATTAGACAGAGTGTCTCGGATAAAAGTTGGAGGGTGCGATACATGGCAGCCAATCACTTCAATGCGGTAAGCTGCCCTTTCTCCACCGTTGATCCTTACACCTTCTAATGTTATTGGATCGTATTGAGTTATCTGAGGCTGTTGGAGTACAGCTCGTGAGAGAGGAGCTTGTTAATCACTACGTGCAATTATTGAAAGACAATGAAGCAGAAGTCCGCACAGCTGCGGCGGGGCAGATTCCAGGTATTGTTAACTAATGGCAGGATCCTCGCGGCTGAGTTCTAACCTATCTCCCCAAAGGTTTCTCAAAGTTATTAGAGCCAGAAGTTGTCATCGCTCGCATAGTGCCTTTTGTTCGGGATCTCTGTCAAGACAGTTCTCAGCACGTCAGAGCCGCCCTTGCAAACCAGATTACGGGACTTGCACCGCTCCTCGGTCACGGACCTACTATCGAACACCTTCTTCAGCTCTTTTTACACCTGCTGAAAGACGAGTTTCCTGAGGTCCGACTTAACATCATTAGCAAACTCGAGCAGGTTAATGAAGGTACTTTCCCCTCGACATTGGCATCTCAGCCACGAAGCTGATTCTGTGCCCCGCCCAGTTATTGGTATTCAACTACTGGCAGACAACCTCTTACCAGCTATCGTTGAGCTTGCTGAGGACAAGTCCTGGCGAGTACGACAAGCCATCATCGAGTATATACCGCTGCTCGCCACACAACTGGGCCGGTCGTTCTTTGATGAGCAACTCGCAAATTTGTGCATGTCATGGCTGGGCGACACTGTCTACAGCATTCGAGAAGCCGCGACCATCAATCTGAAGAAGCTGACGGAGGTATTTGGTGTAGAGTGGGCCAGAACTCAGATCGTGCCGAAAGTGGTCAACATGGGGTCACATCCCAATTACCTTTATCGGATGACTACCGTGCAAGCAATCGGAGTACGCCTTTCGGATCTAGCGGCTCAATTACCCGCATGGACTGATTTTTGACTTTCCAGACAATCGCACCATCTCTAAACATTGAGATCGTCTCTGATGAGATAATTGACGCGCTCCTTCACCTAGCTACCGACCCCATCCCGAACATCCGATTCAACGTAGCAAAATCCTTGGAGGTCGTGGCAACTACATACGGAAAGACGCCAGAGGGCAAGGAGCTCGCGCAGCAAAAAGTTGTTCCTGTCTTAGAGGAGCTGAAGACCGATCAGGACGCGGATGTTCGTTATTTCGCGACTCTTGCGTCTCAGAGAACGCTGGCGACGACGATACAAGGCTGAGGTAATAATTTGTGGGGATCCGACCACGAAGGAGATTGTTGACGAATATACTTTGAAATTGTAGCCAGATTCGTCGCGATCGTTTTGTTAGAAGGAGCAGGAACATCCACGAATGATTCCTGGGCTTTCCTTTACGGTGGAATGCGATACGAAGATAACAATGGTCATTGTACAAATTGATCCTGGGGGGGAGCAATGAGAATTGCTTGTTAGAATCATTTGTTGGAACGGAAGGAATCGGAAATCGAGAGATTTTCAGGAAAGGGCGGAACGGAATGGGTGACGGAGGAGCCCATTTCCGGGTAGATGGTGTGATTCCACACCCGTGTGCTCTTATTACTGTACGCATACATCCGCTTTGCTGACCTGATCTTACCCGACCTTGCTGTACCCGACCATGTCCAGAGAGCCATCTGTACCCGAACCTGAACTATCCGACGACGAACATCATTTCACGGAGACATCTAATAGGAAAAGGAGTAGCAGAGGTGAATACTACCATTCTACTTTGCTCTCGCATTCGTTCTCAAATCTTCGCTAGCGTGTGACCAGTGCCGAAAAACTAAGAGTAAATGTGAGAGGTTCAAAGGCGATGATGAGCCTTGTAAAAGCTGCTCGGCAGCCGGCACAGGTACTGAATACTTTCCCCTCTGTGTACTTTATGCATCGTGACTGAACGCATTTATCTTGTTCTTGAGTTTGCACATTCTTGGGTACGCTTCTTACCTTCCCCTTCCCGCCCCCTGCCTCCCCATCGTAACATTCGGTCGTACAGGTCCGAGTTTCAAACGCGGCCCTCCAAAGGGTTACATTCACGCCATTGAGCAAAGATGGCACCAAGTGGAGTCTGTCCTCGGTGCAATTCTCACATCGACGGATCCCTACGTGCAAGCCCTCATCAATAACCTACGCAAGGATGATCTCGCCCGTGATATTCTTGGCAGAGTCGACTCAGGGCCCTTTGTAAGTATCTCGAAGTTTCCTCCCCCCAAAACTAACAACTGACGTGAGCGGCTCACCACATACAGGGTCCAACGGGTCGTCTTAACCTTTCCGCAGCAATGACAAAAGAAGACTTCTTTGCATCCATAATGAATAGTGACATTCAGCACCCCCGCGATCCATCACGCCCAAAGCGGCAGTCCCGAGTGTCTCGCGAAATCGTTTCTTCGAGTACGCGATAACCCGAATACGCACTTCGCTTCTCATCAGTTCTGTGTAGATAACTCGATGCTCGTCACGCCTACTTTAGAGTGGCAAGATCATCTCTCTAGTTGCTATGCTTTGACGGATAAGTCTTGTACTTCCGATTCATCCGTCAACATTGGCGGTCGATCGCCTTCCCAGCGACGTCGATTGGATAAAGACCCTGCTACACCAGTAGACTGGGTCCCGTTATACAAATTCGATCCTGCTTCCGGTGGGTGTGGTCCGCAACCCCCAGAGTCAACGAGCTGCCCTTATCATCCCTTGTCTGATTTCAGAGTCCGACGACACTGATGATCCCGCGTCCATGATCGGCGAATTGTCATTCGACGAGAACAAGGAGGTGCGTATAGGTGTTCACAACTATTTGACTCAGCTCAATATCAATGCCAACTACAGGTGCGATACCACGGCGACATCAGCGGGCTTCATCTGTTATCCCAAGCTGGTCGCACAGATGAGCGCAAAGTCGGGGGTGTCTGGTGGGTGAATTATCTGGCCATCCAAGCAGACTAACCGTTATCACAGGAACCTGCCTATGGCACGTGTATGGCCTCCTGCAGTAAACCAATTCATACCAGAGGAGAACGTTGATGTCACGATGCCGCCTCTGGATGTGCAGCGCCATCTTTTGAATCTATATTTTGTTTATGTACATCCCGTTTTCCCTGTGGTCCACAAGGCACTCTTCTGGAAGGACTACGAAATAACGTAAGTACAGGATTTTACTGATCAGGCTAAGCAACTAAGGCCACCGTTTTTCGGGCAGCTCCACTCGCGAAAGGCCACATATTTCGAACCTATTGCTCCTATCAATGTTTGCAGTTGCTGCCCGGTACGAACAAGCTGAAGCACCTCCGGACTCAGGAAACCTCTGGGAGGCCGGACTGGACTATATGGTCCAAGCTAGGGAGGTGTTAAGTACGCTACTCGGCGTTTACTCTTGGATTCCTCCAACATATTCATTGGTTCAGACCGTGTCTATCACTATTGCAGAGGAACAACGTGTCAGGCCTTGTTGTTGCTAGGGTTGCGGGAGTTCGGTATTGGTGCGTAATTTTCACGTCCACAACGGACAACAGGCTCAAATATAGGATTCGTAGGTCAGATGGAACACGGCTGGCTCTACACAGGTAAGCAATACAGCCATTAGCATCACATCACTGACTGACTGCCATTCAGGGATGGCATTCCGCATGGTACGTCGGGGGTAGGGTTCCGAAATACCTTAGTCTCAATGGCAACGGCTTCAGGCACACGACCTTGGTCTCCACCGAGACGCGACAAACTGGCAGATGAACGGCAGAAAAATGTTTAGTACCCAAGAACTGCAGGCAAGAAAGCAGATATGGTGGGCTTGTAGCAGAGCGGATATGTGCGTGGAGATTGAGTTTATATACATATGCCGGCGCCAATCTAACCGGGGAAATCACAGATATACCGCAATATACATGGGCCGACCACCTTCTATCTCGGGACGGGACTTCGATACCCCACTACCTGAGGTAATTCCTCGTCGAATCATTGTCATGTATCTTATCTTGTTCTTTGGCGGGAATAGGTTGAGGCGGATGAATTATGGGCGCCACACACTTCAGACCCTACTGCTATCGAGTTCAAACCCGTTCCCGACCGTCTGATGGCCTGTTTTCGCACTACGTCAACACTTTGTACGTCCTGAGGGTTGCCAAGCCTAGGCCATTCTGGATCTTAATGGCGTCCGTTGTAGGTGTGATAACTGGCAATGTAATTAACAGGATCTACCCCGTTCACCCGCCATCGCATCCCGTAAAGCGCGCTGCCCTCGCTGAACTCGAGACACAATTAGACCAGTGGTACGCAGAGCTGCCTGAATCCCTTGCCTTTGATCCAGCAAGCTCGCGGTCGGTGCCGCCTCCAAATGTGCTGCTGATGCACGCGACATATTGGAATACCGTGCTTCTCCTCCATCGATGTTTGTAAGTGTCAGATCCCGTTCTCCGATCCCGGGCTTTTCGGCACCGTGTTAATTTCGTTGGTTAAGCATCCCAAAATGGAAACCGACGCAGTAAGCTCCCCATTATTCGAGTGACTTGGGTCAAACAAAACATTCATCATAGCACGCGACATGGTTCGAGCGGGACTCGAGAGTCAGATGCTGTAGCTCTCAAGTCCTTCGATATATGCCAATCCGCCGCATCGCATATGACATCAATTTGTGAGTGCCTCCTCCTTTCGGCTTGACCGAAAACTCAGCCCGGTTTGTAGTCATCGCGTACCGGTCCCAATTCGGTCTGAGCCGTGCAGCGCTCTTGTGTACGCAACTCATATTCTCGGCCGGGTAGGTTTTGCATATAGTTGCCCGAACAACGGCTGACCGTCAACGTGCAGAATTATGCATGTAGTAACTCGTACGTCCGCCGCGCGTGTGTCCTAAAAGCAGGGGATTGACTCTTCAAAGTCACGATGCGGCCCTCAAACGTGCAGACTTCAATCGCCTTGCAGCAGACGATCAGTTGCCTCAAGGAGATGGGAGTAAGGCTACTCATATGCATTTATCACCCGACGCCGACCCTTTGAACAGGTGATATGGCCTAGCGCCCTACGAGCATGGGAGCTTCTCAATGGCGCCAAAGTTCACGTAGACAACAACATGCTCCGCTTCAATGAGGTACAGCGATACAAACGTCATGCAGACGATGCCTTCGGCGCAAGCGATACGAACGGCGCTGGCCTGCTCACTCAATCCTTCGGTTTAGGCTCCTCCCTTGGAGTGGACGCGGCGGCAGCGCCGCAGGCGTCGACTCCCGAAAACCGTCTCCTTGCACACATGCTCGGACTCGACATTCCAGGCGTCGAGCCATCGACGTCATACCTCCCAGGCTACGAGTGGTGGCCGCGTGACCAGAACAAGCCGCAAACGCCCGACAGTTCACAGCCAGTGTCGCCGTCCCCACCTGGGTCTGGGTCGAGTCACAGTAGTCCTGCGTCTGGGATGCCTATTCCGTTCAGCTTCGACCAGACACGCAACTTCTGGGATGCACCGCTGCTGCAAGACCTGGGTGCGAACTTTTCTGGCCCATAAACCGTAGTCTCCATTGCATGACGTTCAAGATGAGTTGTACGATTCATCGAAACCTCTCGTTCCCAGTTGTAAAGGCTTCCTGTTCTGTTTTGTTTTTGTTTTTTTCGTCGCGCCAAGTGCGTTATGCTTCGCGTTATAGGGCACGCGTTGTTGTCTTGCTCACTGACTGTAATGTTTTTGTATCATCTGTAACCGGAATAGCTACTGTGAGACTAGTGGATGAAATCTGATCTGATCCGTAGCCTTAAACCTAATTAGGTTGGACTCGGTTATTACTGTACAGCACGATTTGCACAATCTGATCGTAATCATCGTATGGCGCACAGTAGGCCAATTAATTTCTATACGAAGTTCACATACACATATTCTACTTTGTCGTATACGGTCTAAGGTTTATACTCTGAGGTTACGAGAGTTGGCAGCGGCGGCAGGTGATTGTAGTACGAGAGCAAACCATGCAAGAATTCTAAACAGTTCGGATTATAGCTTCAGATCGCATTTGAAGTCTTTTCAACATCAACACGAATACCACTGATGCAGTTCACGTCAGCAGCTTTGAAGTCTTCTATCTCGTCGTCACCCATGTCCCCCGATGTTTTGTGATGTAGTCCGTTGAGCTCGACACTGTTATGACGCCCTACTGCATCAAGATCGCTGCCTATAGTGCTCAGCACCACACCGGAGTTGATGGTGGCACTTTTGCCGCCATGCGGATTAGGCTTGCGACAGGTGGGTCCGCTGACGCCTGAGCCAGCAGCAGAACGGTGCTGGCTAAACTGGATCCCGAAAGGCAATCCCCTGGATCCACGCGAATTAAATGCAGGGCCGTCGGAGTGCGCCACGGTCTCGGAGCCACGTTCACGAAGGTCAAGAATCTTAGCAAAGGTGTAAACGATAAGGCCGACATGACAAGAATTCAAGAACCAGGGGTGACATACGAGGCGGCAGGCTAGCACAGGGCTTAACATTACACTCAAAGGGATGTTTATCGCAGACATGGCTTGGCGAGGCCTTAGCATCGAATTAGCAGAAGACACGGGATTTCGAATTTGGTACTCACTGGAGATAGAAAATGCCATTGATCTTAAAAAAACGGTAATGTCCGGGTCAGCAAGGCGACACATGAGAGATATATGGACAAACAAGATTCGCGATGGATATGAGAAGGTAATAGAAGACACCTTCACGCAAAAAGGTTTGAATAAGACGGCTACTTGGACCTCCGTTGCGACGACGGACGTAAAAGGCTTTGCAAATAGTCATGAAGGTAACAATCGTGTCGAACCCAAGAGGCGCAATCTGCGTTGCGTTGTGAGTGGAGAAAAGGGGTTTAGTTAGAAAAAACTGACGAAGAAACCTGTAACCACGAGGCTCGGGTCCACAGCCCCACAACTACCCACCAAGAGAAGATGACATACCAAGAAGATGAGCCGAATGAGGCTTGGATATCGGGAAGCAAGGACCCTCATTCTAGCAGAAAAATCAGCTGGGGAGAAACCTCAAATCAAGGGTGGATACACACAAAGGGAGGGGTTAAAAACGGCAGAACTGAAATACAGGGATAAGTGAGCCTTCAAACGTGAGATCGGATAGGCGTTTACCAATCATCTGGGAAGTAGCAACATATAGTTGATAGGCGATCATTCCCCCAAGCGCACAGAGAAGGGCGGCAAGAACGACTTTATTTCTGTTGAAGAAGGCATACGTCCGGATCAAGAGGACAGCTGGGGGGTTGCGTTTAGCTCCGGGTCGGCGTTAACGGCATAATAACAACGGACACTCTGAACCGACTTGGTTCCACATTGCTAAAGCCACTGGAATCTGCAACAAAAACATTCGTCAAGCACAGATTACATATTATTAGGTGGCTTACTTTGTATGTTTTTTGGCAAGTTTCGAGACTGTGATTGTTGACAAAGGCGTAAAGCAGATAAGGCACAACCGTGATGACCCAGTAACTGTGGACGTTAAGTTAAGAGATAGGAGCGTCCAAGCCTCCGTACCGGCAAAACAGGTACGCTGCCTTAACTGGTGTCCAAGATGTCTTCCAGATCTACGATGTACTGACTTACTAGCTTATAAATGTGCAGAAGAGAGTGAACCTACGTATTGCCACTCTCTGGGCAAGCTGATGATCCAGTCCCACAGGACAACGGCATCTGTCGAGTAAAGTGTAGGTGAGTGTCTTGTAATCTTTCGGTTATAAAATATGCTCACACATTGCTTTAAGTCCACGACATCAAGGTGTTGGTGTTCTAGTGCCCATAAATGCAGAAACGAGCAAGACTTACAACAAAAGTATATTTGAGTCCTGGGTGAGTTGGAGGGGCATGAGATCAGCTTTGAGATTGGGGACGACGGGATACGCACACGAAAACAAAATGTTGGGCGGTTTCGAGGTTGTCCGGCATTCTGCTAAGCTAGTCGCGGTCTCAAAGATGAGGGAAGAAGAAGCGACTCGAAGACCACAAGGGGACCTCGCTGTATGCATATTTGTATGAGAGGTATTCTGTAGAGAAATTCATCTCGGGAATGAGGATGTCCACTTTCGTATGTTGGTGGACACTTTTTCATCTTGGTTAGAAGTTGCGATACCGTGGGAACCTATCCGCTTCCATACTTGACTTGATTCACCCTGCTGTACAGCCGCACTGCAGACCTGCTTTTGTGGGTCCGCCTGCGACCCAGACCTGTCTATTACCGGTGATAACCGCTGCAAGTGCTTGAGGACTTGATATAAGGCGACAAGCGCGGTTCATTCCCTCCTTTCGAATAAGTGTGAACTTGCCAACCCCACAGATGACGACATCATACCCGAGCATGCGTCAAGCGCTACTTACCAGTATGCCCCAAGAGATACTTCTGCACATTTGTTCGTACATATCCCGGGCTTAGTTATA
>WNGR01004176.1_pt1 | contig 21989 bp, 18 predicted proteins | sample 5407581 | NCBI WGS metagenome assembly WNGR01 (sample SAMN13153383, study PRJNA577476) | soil metagenome | isolation source: 80 cm soil or saprolite under Garry oak tree replicate 2 | place: USA:California | collected 2016-06-15
TGGGCGCTGATAAACACCTTGCTGTTTGCGAAGATTGGCTTCGATCCTTATCCCTTCTTCCTACTCAGTACTGGGATTAACATGCTTGCCATACTGCAAGCCCCCATCATTTTGATGTCGCAGAACCGGCAGAGTCACAAAGATCGGCTTCGCTCGGAGATCGATTATCAAGTCAACTTGAAGAACGAACTCGCGTTGAATGAGATTCTTCAACGCTTGAAAACCCTCGAGCAGGATTGCCTGCGGCTGACATCGGAAAAGCAACGCGAATAGAAGTTGTAGTCACCCCGCTGCTTGCCACGCCGTAGCGTCGCGAAGGCGGGTGCGGCGTCTTCCCCAAACGCGCCCAACATCGGCACGGCTACAGCAAACTGGCAACGCGGTTTCAAAAAGTTGTGGAAGATTGCCGGATAGGCTTAGCCTGATTATGGTTAAATCCCTTTCATGAAAACGCTTCCAATACTCGTGCTTCTCGCGTGTGCGTTTGTCCTTTTTTTGTCAGGCTGCGCAAGCCGGGGGCCGAGCCCCGAGCAGCAGGTACGCGAGTTGGATCAGCAAAAGGAAGCTGAACGGCAGCAGGCCGATTTTCGGAAAACCCTTCCCCCGGTAACGAATCCCGGCCAGGGGCAGTAACACATCGCCTGGTTCTGTAGCCGTCACCTTGTGGCCAACCTGGCCCACCCCGGGACGTCTGCGGGACTGGAGACCACCGCTCCTTGAGGCTGGCAGATAGCCAGATGGCCTCTCGCATTTCGTTGAGAGCCATGTTTACAGTGGGGAATGCGTTCGCAATGGAAACGTGTCCGGTACCGGCTTGAGTGGCTCGGGCTCCGGCTCGCGATGAAGCTTGTCCCGTTGCTCCCACGCAAAGCCTGCTTCCGTCTCGCGCACTTCCTTGGCGCGCTCATGTCGATCTTTGATCAGGATCGTTACAAAGTCGCATTGAACAATCTCGAAGTCGCCTTTGGCAGTCAATTGTCGAACCGGGAGCGGCGGACAATTACCCGCGAATCGTTTCAACATTTCGCACGGACCATGGTCGATCTGCTCTGGAGCCCGCGGCTGACACCGGAAAATTTCTCCCGCTACGTCGAGCTACAGAATCTCGAAGAAACCACCATCGACACCGGACCTGAGCGAAGCATCATGATTGCATGCTATCACTACAGCAACTTTGAATGGCTTAGTCTGGCCTGCGGTTTTCTCGATTTGAAAGGCACAATCATCTCGCAGGAATTCAAGAATTCGTTGCTCGATCCAATCTTCAAGAAACTGCGCGAACAATCCGGGCACGAACTCATCCCGCGGGAGAGGGGACTGGTCCGGCTTTACAAGGTACTACGGCGAAAAGGCCGCACCGCCTTGCTGGTCGATCTTACCGTGCCTCCGAGCCAGGCTGCCGTGGCGATCGATTGCTTTGGACTAAAAACAAGTGTGACTTCCGCCCATGCCTGGCTGCACGAACGGACGGGCGTCCCGATTGTTCCCGCGCACTGCGAGCCGCTGTCGGACGGACGTTACCGAATAATTTTTCACCGAAAGATCGAAGCTACCGCCGAGATGACGCACCAGCAGATCGCGCAAGCATGCTGGAATTCCTTCGAACCCTATGTACGAAAAAATCCGGCGCCCTGGCTCTGGATGTACAAACATTGGCGTTACCTCCCGGCAAACGCCGCGCGGCCTTATCCATTCTATGCGCATCTTATGGGGCCGTTCGACCAGATTGTCCGACGAGACGAAAGAAGGGCGAAGAACAAACCCGCTAAACAACCCAAAACCTGTGGTGAGCAAAGTCGAATCCATGATGCGAAAGGGTAGCGCGTCGCGTCTCGCGTGCTGGTTTCTGCCTCGCGCCAAGACGGCCGAACCGAACTGCGAATCGAATTCCTTGATAAAGTTATCGTTTCCATTTACCGAAGCGGACAGAAAAATGTGGAGCTTTTATCAGGCTGCAGGAAACAGATCGACAGCCTTGACGCGGGAACCAAGCTGATCGCGTTGTCTAATCCGCTTCTTAGCTGCTCCGGAAAAAACCGAACGCCAAATTCCTTCGTTTTGCTATTGTCGCAGATATGCAGCAGGTACATGAACATCGGTTCCCAAACCGAAGTCTTTGATCAAATAAGAATTATTCGCGCTACGCCTAACATACCATGTCGCACCGCGATAGATCGCTAGGTCCATTTTACCGTCATTGTCGTAATCGCCCGGAACCGGCTTGTCTCCGTTGACACCCCACTGCGCTGCCATGAACGCGCCGTTCGAGCTATTTAGGCGGTACCAAAAGCCCGTCGAAGGTCGAAAGACTGCTATGTCCGAGAGGCTGTCCCCATCATAATCACCCGGGACAGGAATGTCTGAGTTTGCCCCGAAGTGTACGCTGCGAAGCGCTCCGTCACGGCTACGGCGATAATACCAGAATGCAGTCGCTGGACGAAATACCGCCAAATCGGCTTTGCTGTCCCCGTCGAAATCGCCCAGCAACGGGACATCGCCATTTATTCCGAATTGCAAAGCCGCGCCCGCTCCGTTGCTACTCTGAATGTAGAACCAATATCCAGTTGAGGGCCGGAAAATGGCGATGTCTGACTTGCCATCACCATCGAAATCGCCCGGAACTGGCAAATCACCCGTCCCACCAAAATTCACCGCTCGGAGTCGGCCATTGGAGCTCTGGGATATATACCAGTCACCATTACGAAAAACGGCGAAATCGGTTTTGCCGTCTCCGTCATAATCACCCGGCGCAATTTTATCATTGCTCGTGCCAAACGTCACGGCCATCAGCGCGTTATTAGAACTCTTCAGCACATACCATGTTCCGTTGCGGAAGACCGAGATGTCGGTTTTACCATCCCCATCGAAATCGGATGTAGGTGGAGAGCGCCAAACGCGCGCTTGGGCGATAAATGGATCCGGATTTCCTGTTCGTGTATCGATCCAGACCGGCACGGCTTGCACATTCGGGGTCGTTGGTGCGGCGATTCCAAGGTAATCACCCAGCATGTATCCCTGGGTGGTAAGAGGAGCGAGCGCGGCGTTGGACGAAACAGAGGTCAGAGGTTGCTATCGCGGGATTGAAGACGGCTGTGTTCGTTATGTTGTCGCTGATAGCAACCGGCGCTGTCCAAGTCGTTCCGGCATTTGTTGATTTCGTGAAAAGGATCCGGGGCGCGCCAGCGAATAACGCCTGGTAAACTACATACAGATTATTCCCATTTATGCGGTCGGCAGTCGCGGAAGGCAGGAACGCGCCGCTGCGGATGTTCGGAGGATTATATTCGATCGCATTCGCGATTCGGATCGGGGCACCGAAGGTCACGCCGCCGTTGTTAGAGACGACAACTTCGAGGCGCTCGCCCGGGCTCATCGGCGATCCGAAATTCCAATAAACAACCGCCAGCTTGCCATTGGGCAGGAAAACCGGCTGCGATCCTTGGGCGTTCGTGTTTGCTGGATGGATGAAGGCGGCGGGACTCCACGTAAAACCTCCATCATCACTGTAGGTCCTTGCAATTGGAGCGCCATCGGCCGTAGAGCCACTGGCAAATAGAGTGAACGTCACAACGACTCGCCTAAAAGTAGCCGTCCCGAGAAATGTATTGATTGCTATCCAATTCTTGTCCGGAAAAACTGTGTTGTTCGGCGCTCGATAGGCGACTCGGGGAGCGTCAAAAGTCGCACCACCATCTATCGAGCGACTGACTACTACGACGCCCCTCGTGAAATTGACGTCTGTCGCAGCGAGAGTGCACAGATAAGGCACGCCGCCTGCGTTCACAGCGGCAACGGGATCAGTAGCGCGAAAATATGGGCCGCCCGAAGTCTGGGTAAGCCCAGGTATTAAGGCGCGCGACCAACTCAACCCTCCGTTACGACTGATTGAAAACCCACAATCGACCGCGCCAGCTGTTGTGAGCCGTCCTTCCTGAAACGTTGCCAAAAGAAAATTTGGATTGTTTAGAGCACGGGCGATGTGCGGCTCAGCCTGCGCTCGCATTGTGGGTGGCAGCACAATGGGATCATTGCCGAGACGGATGTTGGTGCCAACTCGCGGATCAAGAGTGACAGCGGTGGCGGCGGCTGTCGCGGTCTCCAGCGAGGGCTTAAGTCCAGTCGCGGGAGCTGCGCGAGCAGTCGGCCATTCAACTAGGTCGCCATCACGATCGAGCAACATCAGCGCACCAGAGGAGAGATGCTCGAGGGGAACGTTTTGCAATGCTTGGGGAAGTCTGCTTCGATCGCTGAGCGGACTTTTCGTGCGAATAAGCGTGCTGTCTGATTGGGAAGGTTGTTGCGCGAACCCGCCCACACTTGACGCCAGAAAAACAGCGCCAACCATAGTCAGCATCGACACGCGGATTTTCACGGGTAGCTGAGGTTCTTCCTTTCTTTTTGCCCGCTACGATTAATTCTGGAATTGCGGGTCCGGAAGGGGCGAAGAACCTAGCGGGGAGATGTCTTCCGCCTGATTCAGATCCGTTTAACGACATCGAGTCTCAAGAAAATCTCGCCAGCCTGTCAAGGCCAAAATCATGCGTGCCGCCGCGCACAGCGAAACAAAAAGGCGCGACTCCATGAAGCGTAACGGCTGATTATTAAATACGATCGTTGAGGACCATTTGCGGCGCTCTGTCCTCAGCCGCAGAGCTGTAGAGGCGGCTCGTCCTCAGTCGCAATCTCCGTCTTTGCGCGCGAGACACACGCCTATACATCTGCTACACCTTTCGCACTTCTACCTATCGTTAACGACCACTTGCGACGCAGGCTTGTTCGGTTCTAGTCGGTAATTTACTTTCTCCAAGCCAGAAGTGAGCGCTTTAATCTGCCTCTGCTGGTCCGCGAGCTTGAATTGAAAGTCCTTCCTCAATTGCGCGATAGTCGCTTCTTGTTCTTCTACCTTGCGATGCTCTTTGAGGAACTCGTTTAGCAACATCGCGTTCACCGCTTCGTAGCGCACACTCATGACCTTTCCTTCTTCATCGCGCACGACCAGATCAGGACTCACTTTTTCTACATCCTCAGCTACGAGACCAAACTGTGAGATGCCCTTTGGATCGATCTCATGCTTATAGCGGAACGTGACCGGGTTCAGCGCTAGGACCGCTGTGCTCGATTTGCCCATGGGCTTGATGTCGTCTTTAAAACGCGCCGACGACTGGACCGTACCAAGCTGTCCGTTGGAACTGACGATCACTCCTACCCCGCTCGCCGCTGTCGCGCCATAGATCCCAGCAATGAAGGTGCCATTCTGCGTGCCTCGCTTGCCGATCCGAATCTTGTTGGACTCGCCAGATACACCAGGATTACCAATCTCGATATTGTTACTACCATTGGTAAGATTTAAACCGGCTTGATTACCCAAGCCGATGTTGTTGTTGCCAAGTCTGTTGTGGGCCAGCGCTGACTCGCCACAGGCTGTATTGTTGCTCCCGGTTGTGTCGTTACCGAGCGCCAGAAAACCGATGGCCGTGTTGTCGCTGCCGTGGTTGTTTGCGAGCGCACGAGCACCGGCGGCCGTGTTCTCGACGCCGGTTGTGTTGCCTGCGAGCGCCACAAAACCGATGGCCGTGTTGTCGTTGCCGCTGCCTCCGAGCGCATAAGCACCGGTGGCAGTGTTCTCGATGCCGTTGTTATTGCCTGCGAGCGCTTGGTAACCGGTAGCCGTGTTGAAGGTGCCGTTTCCGTTGATCCAGAGCGCATAAGCACCGGTTGCGGTATTGGAGTCGCCGTTGCTGTTTGCGAGCGCCTGAGCGCCGTTGGCCGTGTTCCCGACACCGGTTGTGTTGCGAGTGAGCGCACCAGAACCGTTGGCCGTGTTGGAGTTGCCGGTGATGTTGCTATAGAGCGCTTCCCAACCGGCGGCCGTGTTGAAGCTGCCGGTCGTCGTGCTAAAGAGCGCTGCAAAACCAGTGGCCGTGTTGTTGCTGGCCGTATACAAGCCTCCGCCGCCTGTGAGGCTGTAGAGCGCTTGAGCACCGATGGCCGTATTGGTGAGGCCGGTGTTAGCGGTGGGCGTGAGGCTGAAGAGCGCATCATCACCCTCGGCCGTGTTGCCGTTGGGATAGCCGCCGTCCGGCGGTGGGAGAACCGCTTGCGCTCTTGGTAAAAGCGCAAAGCAGGCGAGCAGCAGTGGGATGAGAAGTGGCAGAATTGTTGTTTTCTTGGATTGAGTCAGCGGATTCATGGTTCTTCCTTTCTGTTTCCCCGCTACGTTGATTCTGCGAATCGCGGGTCCGGAAGAGGGCGAAGAACCTAGCGGGGGAAATTGTCCTCCGCCTGATTCAGATCCGTTTAACGGCCAGCTTGGAAAAATCGGGCCAGCTCGTCGAGACAAATCTCTAAAACAAAATCTGATATACACGCCGGCAAAGTATTGGAGGGACGACCGGCGCCTGCACTGAGTAACACCGAATGTGTCGTCGTCCAGTTACCCGAACGGGACGGAGCCCGTCCCTCTATTTTCCGACGCTCGCTGCGGCGAACGCCTGGGCCAAATCTTTACCAGTGGTTGTGTCAACCACCGAAATAAATGAACAGGCGTTTGAGACAAACGCCTGTTCAGCAATAACCATGCGAGTACCGGTGGTTGACAAAATGCCGTCAACCTTTTCCAGTATGGAACTTATGCGACATGTTTCCCGATTCATTCTATTGGCCGCTGGCGGTTCCCTTTTATTTCTCACCGGCTGTGAGACCGGACGGGTGGCTGGCGGAGGTCCATATCACGTGACGGCTTATCGGCCGCACGATCCGTCGGCCGTGCGCGTGAAGGTTTCACTTTCGAAACAAAATGTTTACGTGATGGAAGGCGATCGATGCTTGATGTCCGCCGCCATTTCGGTTGGCATCCCGGCCAAGCCAACGCCGAAGGGAAATTTCACGATTTACTCAAAGCAGGAACAAAAGCGTTCTGGGTCCTATGGATTTAGCGTGCAGGGCGATCGCGTTGTCCCCTCCACCGGGGGTGGACCGGGACGCTATGTCGGTTATCCGATGGGATATTGGTGCGAATTCGCACCAGCATATGGGTTTCATCAAGGCTTTGTGCATCCGTACCCAAGGACGCACGGCTGCATTCGATTGCATGGCGAAGCCGCGCCGAAATTTTTCGCACTTGTAAAAATTGGGACTCCGGTGAACATCGCCACTTCGCAGCCGGAAGATGCAACTCTTGCCTCGACAGTGCAGCGCGTGGATGACTCTAAAGCGCCCGATCCGAGTCCGAGCCTGATGATCACCTCGGCGGCTTTCGAGAAGCCGAGCGGGCCGCTTCTGCAGTAGCATATTCTTGCGGGCACTCCGCCCGTTTAATTGTGAGCACGAATCTTATTTCCAGCGGCACGACGGCACGCGAGAAGATTAACTTGCGCACACCCGACGTGATGGCGGCGGTGCAGGAACAAGTCGAGGCGCATTACCGCAGCGACATTGTCGATAAAGTGCGTCGCGCCGGTGGAATGATTTCTGTAGGAAATACAACGGTGCGGTTGGCCAAACAATTTGGCTTTTGTTACGGCGTCGAACGGGCGATCGATCTCGCCTATGCCGCCCGCAAGGTTTTCAAAGATCGCCGGCTCTTTATTGTCGGCGAGATCATCCACAACCCCGAGGTCAATCATCAAATCGCCTCGTTAGGTATAAAGAACCTTACCGGCAAGAACAAGCAGGCCGACATTTCCGATCTCGGACCGGAAGACGTCGTCATCGTGCCGGCGTTCGGAACGGAATTGTCGATCCAGCAGCAGATCAGGGAGCGCGGTTGCCAGATTGTCGATACCACTTGTGGCGACGTGATGAGCGTCTGGAAACGTGTCCGTAAGTATGCCAGCGAATCGGCTACTTCCATCATTCACGGGAAGGCCGAACACGAAGAAACCAAAGCAACCAGTTCGCGCGCACTGGGCGACGGCAAGGGACATTACCTCGTCGTCCTCACGCTTGCGGACACCGATTACGTTTGCGAATACATCCGCCACGGTGGCGACAAGGAGGCGTTCCTCGAAAAGTTTCATGGCGCGCATTCGCCTGGTTTCGATCCGGACGTGCATCTGCAAACTGTTGGCGTAGCGAATCAGACAACGATGCTGCGCGGCGAAACAGAGGAAGTGCAGCGGCGCATTCGACAAGCCATTGTCGATCGGGACGGGCCAGAACTCGCGGCGAAGAATTTCCGGTTCTTCGACACGATTTGCGGCGCGACGCAGGAACGGCAGGATGCGTTACGCGAGTTACTCAATGTTAAAATGGACCTTCTGCTCGTCGTCGGCGGCTACAATAGCTCGAACACTTCGCATCTTGCCGAGATGGGCGAAGAACAATTGCCAACTTATTTCGTGCTTAATGCCTCGCGCCTTCTTTCGCCCGACGAAATTAAACACTACGATTTGCACGAAAAACGTGAGGTGATCGCGCGAAACTGGCTGCCTGACAGTCACGCCGTCATCGGGATCACGGCTGGTGCGTCCTGTCCGAATAACTTGATCGAAGAAACTTTGATCCGCCTTTTTGAGCTGCGAGGGATCTCCCGCTACGAGCTCGACGCGGCCGCTTGATTTTGGGGAGCGCAGGCTGCCAGCCTGCAGCGTTCGGCAGTTTACCGAATGCATTCCGTCTGCGAATCCGGCGGTCACAGACCGCCGCTACAGTCAGGAGATGCGAAATAACTTTAGGTATGCGCGCAATTTGGAAAGGCAGCATCAGTTTCGGTCTGGTTAACATTCCTATTGCTCTTTATCCGGCCACACGACGGGAAGAGCTCAAGTTCCGTTTGCTTCGCGCCAAGGACCTGAGCCCCGTCAGCTACAAACGGGTTGCCGAAGCTGACGGCAAAGAAGTTCCATGGGACGAAATCGTTAAAGGTTACGAATACGAGAAGGGCAAATATGTTGTGTTGAAAGATGAGGATTTTCAGCGGGTCGATCTGGAAGCAACGCAGACGGTCGACATTCAGGATTTCGTGGATGAAGAAGAGATCGATCCCATGTTCTTCTACAAACCCTATTATTTGGAACCCCAAAAGGGTGGCGACAAAGCGTACGTGCTTTTACGCGATGCGCTCGAGGACAGCAAAAAGGTCGGGATCGCGAAAGTCGTAATCAAGACCCGTCAGTATCTGGCCGGCGTGAAACCGGAGGATAGCATCCTCGTGCTCGAACTCATGCATTTCGCCGAAGAACTGGCCGAGGCCGACAAGCTCCATGTTCCCAAAATAACCGAACCTGGAAAACGGGAGATAAACATGGCCAAGGCGCTCATCGACAGCATGAGCTCAAAATGGAATCCGAAAAAATATCGCGACGACTATCGCGAAGCGCTCATGGAAGTAATTGAAGAAAAGGTGGAAGCCGGCGGGAAAGAGATCGAAGAAAAACCGAAGAAAGCGCCCAAGCCAACCAAAGTAATCGATCTAGTTTCCGTCTTGCAGCAAAGCCTGGAGAAAACCGGCGGCGCGAAGAAGAAAACAGCAAGGAAACATCGCGCGAAACACGCGCACCACGCGAAAAAAGCAGCGTGACGTAGCGTAAGCGTCTCGCTTGCGCTTTTTGCCTCGCAAATGACGCAAGCCCCGGGCTTGCGTTTTGATTAGGTCGCAAGCGGGATGTTAACGCTACTCTGGGCGCGTGTGAATTTCTTGACAGACAAGATCGACATCATCAACCTCGCCGGATGAACTTTCTGAGTCGATTTACGGATCCAGTTTACTGCGTCATGCGGCTAATCGTGGGGCTGGTTTATGCTTGTCATGGCGGCCAAAAGCTTCTCGGTTTTCCCGGCGGTGGACACAGCGGCGCACAAGGCCTGATGCTCGTGGGCGGAATTGTTGAACTCGTCGGCGGTTTCTTGATCGCATTTGGTTTGTTTACACGTCTAGCTGCGTTCGTTTCCAGCGGTGAAATGGCTGTTGCCTATTTTATGATACACGCCGCGGGCAAGGCGCTCGCCCATGCCGCGGCCCCTATCGAGCAATTCTTCCCAATTCTGAACAAAGGAGAACTGGCCGTGGTTTTGTGCTGGATATTCTTGTTCATGGTTTTCTACGGCCCGGGACGTTGGAGCATCGATGCAATGTTGTTTCGCAGAAATGCGCCCGCAACGACTCCATCGACCGCTTAAGCTCGACTCATTGACTTCGGCCATGAACTTTCTGAATCGATTTACGGATCCGGTCTATTGTCTGATGCGCTTGATCTTTGGCTTGAATTTTGCCAGTCACGGCGGCCAGTTGGTGTTGGGCATGTTTGGCGGGATGCCCGGTTCCGATAAACCGCTCCTTCAGCTTTGTGGCTGGATTTGCCTTGTTGGCGGATTTCTGATTGCGTTTGGTCTGCTTACGCGTCTGGCCGCTTTTATATCGAGCGGCACCATGGCAGTGGCATACTTCATGGCCCACGCGCCGCATAGCTTTTTCCCCATCGCCAATCAAGGAGAACGCGCAGTATTTTACTCTTGGGTCTTCCTCTTTATTTTCTTTTACGGCCCAGGACGTTGGAGTATCGACGCCACGTTCTGTAGGAAATCAGGATCGCCAGCGCCGACCGCTTGAATACGATAAAGACAGTTGTCATTTCGAGCGAAGTCGAGAAATCTCTTACTGTGATGAAACGCATTCTTTTCGCGCTGGCGCTCATTCTCGTTTCGCAATCACTTCTCGCCGAGGTGATGAAAGATTTCGGCAAGGATCGTTTGAACAGCTCGCCGCGTCACGGCGAATGGGTCGATATCAAATCCGGCGACCGCACAATCAGAGCATTCGTCGTCTATCCAGAGCGCAAAGATAAAGCGCCGGTTGTCCTCGTCATTCACGAGATCTTTGGCCTGACGGATTGGGCGCGGAGCTTGTGTGACGAGTTGGCCGAGGCTGGTGTTATCGCGATCGCGCCTGACTTGCTCAGTGGACAAAAACTCGAAGATGTCGATGCCGCGCGCAAAGCGACCTACGCGCTACCGAAAGAGCAAGTGCAAGCCGACCTTGATGCCACTTCAAATTACGCGCTTACAAAAATTCCGGCCGCCAATGGGACGCTGGCGATTTGCGGTTTTTGCTGGGGCGGGGGATGGGCCTTCGATTACGCGAGCATGAATCCGAAATTGAAAGCCGCGTATTCGTTTTATGGAATTGCCCTCGATGACCCAGCGAAAATCGCAAAGATTCCATGCCCGGTTTACGGTTTTTACGCCGAAAACGACGCGCGCGTGGACGCGACCATTCCAAAAGCGGACGACCTAATGAAAGCTGCCGGCAAGAAATACGAGCCGGTGATTTACAAAGGCGCGGGCCACGGCTTTATGCGTTCGGGCGAGCCAAACAATCCCCAAGTCCGCGAAGGAGATCGCAAGGCGCGCGACGAGGCGTGGGCGCGGTGGAAGGCGTTGCTGAAACAACTTTGAAATTGGCAGGGACAGCGCGCTGCGCTGTCCGCGGACCATCTAAGATGTTACCTACTCGCAAACGCTTGCCACATGATGTGCCGCTTTGGGTTGATCCGAGCAAAGCGCATTATTTCGTTACCGTCGGCTGCGAGCAGCGCGGGAAAAATCAACTTGCACATCCCGAGGTCGCGGACGGCATCTTCGAAACCGTCAAACATAGAAACGCACAAGGAGTTTGGTATGCACATCTCGTAATGATCATGCCCGACCATGTGCATCTAATGCTGTCATTTCCAGAGACCGACAAGCGCACGCAAACAATCGTGAGCAAATGGAAAGAGTGGACTGCGAAAACTCTACAGATCAAGTGGCAGCGCGATTTCTTTGAGCATCGGCTTCGGAAGGAGGAAAACTTTCGTGAAAAAGCCGATTACGTCTTAGCGAATCCGGTTCGAGCGGGCCTTGTCGACCGAACAGAGGACTGGCGATATATTTTTACTGCAGAACCGTGGTAGGGACAGCGCGCTGCGCTGTCCGCGGACGCCGCAGCGCGGCGTCCCTACCGATTTACTTCACGCTCAACAGCTCATCGGCGAGCGCGCTTGCATCATAAACTTTGCGCAAAGCTTCGATGATCGCGGCGGAATCGACCGAGACGGCGCGCGCTTGTTTGTCGGTGAAAATGCAGTCGAGGACGAGCGATTGAATGTTGCCGTCGAAAATGATTCCCACGAATTCGCCGGCCTTGTTCACGACCGGACTGCCGCTGTTACCGCCGATAATGTCAGCATCGGAGACAAAATTGAAATGCGTCGATAGATTCAAGTTGGTCTTTTTGTCAATCCAACGCTGTGGCAGATCGAACGGCGGTCGGTTGTCGTGCTCGGATGAACGCTGATATAAACCGGCAAAGTCAGTGAACGCGGGAATCTGTTTTCCGTCTTCTTCATAGCCGCGCACCGTTCCATAGGAAAGCCGGAGTGTGAAAGTTGCATCGGGATAACTGCTCGTCCCTTCAACGGCGAAACGCGGCTTCGCAATTTCCGAGTACGCTTGCTTTTTGGTTTCTTCCTGCGCGTCGTTAATCTTTCGCGCTTCACGCGCAGGCGCGCCGATCATGCCTGCGAGATCGAGCATGGGATCGTGCGCCGCTTGCACCGCAGCCGCGCCTTTCGCATAAAGGTCTTTTCGAACCGCAACATCCTTCAATTTCGTGCCGGAGACTAGTTCCATAGCGCGCGTGTGCGGTGATTTTCCAGCGAGCACTTTCTGCACGAGTGGATCGGTTGCCCCAAATTGCGAAGCGAAATCAGTTAACGAATCGGTCAGGCGCAATATTTCGTAATCGTCGTAAATCGGCTCGGTGGAAAAAAGTTCGAGCTCGAGCGATTCACGAGCGCTGTCGCGAAATTCTGGGATCCGCTCGCCGTTGGGCTTGGCGCGTTCGTCCACTGCGCGAATGAGCAAGCGCGCGTATTTGAAAAGATTGCCGACCAATGCGCGCGGCTCCCGATAACTCGTCGTTTTTGGGCGCTCCATTTCGAGATAATTGTAGAGGGGGGCGTTCCTTGCGATGTCCGCTTGCGCCTTTTTGATTCGAGCGTACGCAGCACCTGTCGATCTTAGCTTAGGATCGCGCGCAATCGCGTCACGTAATTTTTGGTCGCGACCTTGCAGCTGAGACCGGACCTCCGGATCGAGCAGGCCGGCAAGATACCCATCATAGCGTTTCCGATTGTTTTGATCGCCGAAGAGGTCGTCGCGTGCTTTTCTTGCATTCTCGAATGAGCGCTCGCTGTAAGCTATTTCCAGCACTTCGCGCCGGTTAAACATGCGCAAGAGATAAGGTAGAAAACGATCACGCATGTCGGCCAGTTCATCCAAGCTAAGTTGCCGATCCGTTTTTCCCGGGCTGCCGCTCACGAACGTCAGCTCGCCGTCACTCGGCCCGCGCGAATTCCATTTCAAGAAATTATTGATCTTCGCTGGCTGCCCGTTCTCGTAAACACGAAAGATGCAGATATCGAGATCGAAGCGCGGGTACTCGAAATTGTCCGGGTCGCCGCCGTAAAAGGCCATCTGCTGTTCCGGCGCGAAAGCGATCCGCACATCATCGTAGCGTTTGTAACGATAAAGATGATAAGCGCCGCCTTGATAAAGCGTGATTACATCGGAACGCAGTCCAGTCTTCTCTTTGCTTTCTTTTTCGATGGCCGCTATCGCATTGCCGCGTGCCGCCGATGCTTGATCGGCATTCATGCCAGGCTTGACCGCGCCATTTACTCGCGCCGTAACATCTTCGGTCGAGACCAGGACGTTGAGCTCGAGATCGGCACACTTGATCTCCTCGGCGTTGGTCTTCGCGTAAAAGCCATTTTTCAAATAATTGTGCTGCTCGCTCGAGGCTTTTTGTAGCGCATCCGCGCCGACGTGATGATTAGTGATACAGAGCCCGGTCGCGGAAACGAATGAGCCGCTGCCGCCGGAGTTGAAACGGACACTCGCTTTTTGCAGATGCTCCAGCCACTGCGGGGTGGGCTCGAACTGATATTTTTCCTTTAGCTGTTTAAGCGGTGGCGCACTGAAGAGCCACATGCCTTCATCGGCTCTGGCCACTGTGGCGAGGCCGATTGCACAGACGATCGTGAAGACGAGTTTTCGCGCGTTCGAAAAAGCAGCAAGCATCAACCAGCATAAAACGCTGACGAGAGCGCGACAACTGCGAGACGATTTGTTATAGAGTGTGGCGATGTTTCAGACGAGGCGGCGAAGGATCGAGCGACTCGATTTCATTCTGGCGGGTGCGCAAAAGTCGGGGACAACGGCGCTGCACTATTTTCTCGAGAAACATCCGAACATCACGATGGGCGACCAGCAGGAAATCCATTTCTTCGATAACGAAGCGATGTTTGCCGGCACGGTCGATTATGAACAATTACACAAGCATTACCCGGCGGTTGCGCCATCAACCATTGCTGGTGACTGCACGCCAAGTTACATTTATTATGAGCCAGCGGCGGAACGAATTTGCCAATACAATCCGAAAATCAAATTGCTCGTTCTTTTGCGCAATCCCGTTGAGCGCGCCTTTGCGCATTGGAACATGCAAAGATTCAAGGGACGCGAGCCGTTGGATTTCTTCGATGCGGTGAGAGAAGAGAAAACGCGCATCGCCGGCGCGCCGCCGGCCGAAACGCGCCGTTTTGCTTACGTCGATCGGGGATTTTATGCCCGGCAACTCGAGCGTCTCTTCAAATTCTTCCCGCGCGAGCAAGTGAAGGTTGTTAAGTTCGAAGAGTTCAAAGACAAACAACGCGAAACGCTCGTTTCCATCTTTTCGTTTCTCCGTCTCGAGCCGCTGCGTTCGGTGCGCGGCAAAGACAGAAATGTTGTGCCATACGAACGCGTGATGAATTGGGAGGAGAGAATTTTTCTCTACAATCTTTTCGCGGATGACATCGCGAGGCTCGAGCGAATGCTCAGTTGGGACTGCTCCGATTGGAAACTGTAGGACGCTGCCAGCGTTCAATAGGAAGCCAACGGCTTCCCCTACAGAATGGCGATCTTGTCCGCCGACCGAGCTACCCCTCGACTTCTTTGAATCGTGGACGTCGAGTCGGATCCGAAGCGAGCAGTGCTTTCGACCGAAAGATGCGCGCGCCTTGCGATAGGAAAGAGTCGCGCAGTTCGTTTGTAAAAAATGAGGCGCCGTTAGGGCGCAGATTAAAATCCAGCAGGAGACGACCGTTCGGTTTGAGAAACCGTGTCCGGATATCGTTGATGAAAAAATTCCACTCGGCGGGAGTCCATTCGTTCCACTCTCCGTTTTCCGCGCGCGTTATTCGGTGAAAACAAACGCGATGCGCCGTGACGAGATCGAATTTGTCTCCGAGATCGGGCAGTGGAACTCGGGGGTGAATACGCGAGATAACCCGATGCACGTTCAACAACTCAGTTGTGCCGCGAAAGAGCGGTTCTTCATCGGTATCGAGGCCGACTGCCTCGTGACCGAAGAAACGACAGACGTAGAGGAAATATCCCGCACCGCATCCAAGATCGAGAATCCGGAGAGGCGGGGTCCGATCCAGCCAAAGATCCTGGGCGCGCTCGACGTTGATGCCGATCCAGTAGGCGGCGTCTTCATACGCGTTGATCTTTCGCGCATTGGGCCGGTATGGATAACATTCGCGTAGCCTGGCAAATTCTGCGCGGTCAAGCGTCGCCAGAATTCGCCGGGCGCTAACGGGATGCCTCCAACGGCAGAGATGCTCCCAAAAGCTTTCCGCCGCGTCGAAGGAAAAGAGCTTTTGGAACTTGCGCGAAAGGTGCACGCAGAAACGATGCAGCTAACTGGGCTACAGACAAGCTGGGCTTCAGTTTAGGGGCTGATATCAATGCGGATCAGACCAGTGGAACCTTCGTGAGTCGTAAAACCGCTTGCCCAGCCGTCGCCCGGATAAAAGTATTGTTCGTAACGCCAAAGCATTTCCAGGTTCGCGCCGGAACGCTTCTTCCAAAGTAGCCGGTAATAAAGGTGCCGTTTCCACGACGGCGAATGTCCGGTCATAAAATTGAAATCGAATGGGGTGGGCCAACTGAGAGCGCTTCGCTGGATTGCGATGAAAGCATCGTCGCCTGCGGACGGTGTGGCCGCTAAAGTCTCCCCAGCATTCTCCGGTGAGGTGCGCAACGGGCCGAAAGGAAAAACCTTGCCTCCGGCTGCCAAAGCAAACTGATCATCTTTTGTCGAGCCGATGCTAGGGGAAAGGCCAGCCGGAGTTCGGTTATTCAGACTCATCCCGAGATCGTTGATGCGAAGGACGCCGCCGGTCCCGCTTCCTTCGTACGCAAGCGAGTTGACCTTCACGGAACTCATCTCAATCGTCCCGAAGCGATCGAGGAACAATGAAATCTGACGTCCGCGGAAGATCCATAGTGCCGACAGCGCGATGACGAATACGGCGAGAATCGCAAACGTGATCAGAATTCTACGCACAAATCAAAGATGCCGCAGTCACCAGACGGCGGCCACAACAGAAATGGGTTATGCTTTCTTCTGTTGAATGTAATCGTTCACTTGTTCTTCGAGAATTTCGAGCGGTAGCGCGCCATTTTTTAGAACGACGTCATGGAACTCACGGTGATCAAACTTTTTGCCTAGTTCCTTCTCCGCTCTCGCGCGCAATTCCAGAATCTTTAGCATTCCAACTTTGTAAGCGCACGCCTGGCCCGGCATGACGATGTATCGCTCGATTTCCGATCTCACTTCCTTATCGCCCATACCAGTCTTATCGCGCATGTACGTGATGGCCTGCTCGCGCGTCCAACGTTTCGCATGAATGCCAGTGTCGACGACCAATCGCACCGCGCGGAAAAGTTCATCGCGCAGGCGGCCTAGGTCGCCAAACGGGTCGTGGTCATACCAGCCGACATGTTTCGCCAGCCATTCGCAGTAAAGCGCCCAGCCTTCGGCGTAGGCGGTAAACGGAATGATCTTTCGAAATTGCGGGAGGCCTTTGAGTTCCTGTGCCGTGGAAATTTGCCAATGATGCCCCGGCACGCCTTCGTGATACGCCAGAGTCGGCATACTCCACTTAGGCACCTCGTTCATGTCGCGCAGGTTCGCGAAAAAAATTCCGGGCCGCGTGCCATCCATCGCAGCAATCTCGTAATAGGCGCCCGGCGCGGTTGCTTCCTTAAACTCCGGTACGCGTCGCACTTCGATCTTCGCGTGCGGAGCGGTCAGAAATAATTGCTTCGACGAGCGCTCCATCGCCTCGTTGATCAGTTGTGTGTACCCGGCCAGCGCATCAGCGCGACCTTTGTCGTCGTTGGGAAAAAGAAAACGTGAATCTTTTCCGAGTTTGTCCATCGAAGCCCCTATCGGCTGGCCCGCGAATCCGGTTGCATCGAGAAGCGCGCGCATCTCGCCTTCGATCCGTGCTACTTCACGCAGACCAAGCTCGTGCACTTCCTCCGGCTTGAGCGTGGTCGTTGTGTTCTCGCGGAGGAGATAGGCGTAGTAAGCGTCGCCATCGGGCAATTTCCAAACGCCGTCATCAGTCGTCGTTTTACGCAAGATTTCCCGGAAATAATCGATCAACTTTTGATAGGCCGGGTAGATCTTTCCCGTCACCGCCGTTTCCACACGTCCTTGAAAATCGGCGCGCTCCTGCTCGGTCAACTTGTCGATCTTCGCTGCGCGGGTCTTGAATGACGTCGCGAGAATATTTTCCGAAGCAGGCTTGCCGATAAAATCGGTCATTTCCTTGAGCACTTCCTCGACAACGAAACGTGGCGGCAGGATTTGCTTTTCCTCGCGCACTTTGAGATTCTCGAGCAGCTGGTCGAATTTTTTCGGCAAAGCATCCAGGCGCATCAGGTAATACTCGCAATCTTTGCGGCTCAGCAGCCGATGCGTGTTTGCCATGAAAGAAGGGAATTGGTTCTGGACCCCGAAGAGCTGGTTTACCGGATAATTGTGCCATTGCCATTTTTCACCCTCGACTTGGCGCTCGACGAACCAATCGAGCACATGGGTGGAAAGACGCTGCGAAGGCGATTGCCTATTCAGCGGATACTGGCGCAATTGCGTCAGATCGCGCCGCCACCTGTCGAATTCATGCTGTTGATGCGCCGGCGATTCGTCATCTAGTTTCCCATTGTGATTGGTAATGCCAAACTGCTCGACTAACCCGAGCATGGAGAGTAACTCCGGATGATCGAACAGAACTTCGGCGAAGACCTTGTCGTAGAATAAATTCAGACTCCACGGACGAAACCAAATCAGATTGATAAGGAAGATGGCAGCCGCGATCACAAGGCCTGCGATAATCGCCCCGAGCCATTTTAAGACGCGCTTGAGCATTTTCTTACAGCAACGCGGAAACGCCCCCTATTGATGAGATGCAGCGATGCTTCCCGTTGGATTCACAATTCAGTTCGTAGTTCGAGAATCTTTGGCAGTTGAACATGCACTCACATCAGCGTGGGAATGTGGGGCCGGTCAATCAAAACTTTGCACGAGTATTTGCGAACCGAGAGCCTCCCACATCGACAAACCAGAGCCGCGTTGGCAGGCGCTCCTTGCCTTTCTAGCGGTGGGCGCAATTTATCTCGCGCTGCCACGCAATCTCATTATCGGCCCGATCTGGTTGTTGCCGACTTTGATTGTCGTTTTGCTCGTGCCAACGGTGGTGAGCCATCGCGTCGGAAAACGCTCCCTCAATCGCGCGCTCGGCATCATTATCAATGGAATCATCACACTGGCGCTGATCGGTTCGGTGATTCTGCTCGTGCGCGCGCTGCCTTCACATCGGGAAGCGCCAATGCAGCTCCTGCGCTCAGGCGGGCTACTCTGGCTGACGAACGTGATCGTCTTCGCGCTCTGGTATTGGCGGCTCGACGGCGGCGGGCCCACCTTGCGCCACGAGCAAAAAAAATTCGGCAGCACCAGCTTTCTTTTCCCGCAGATGCAGATCCCGCATGACGAGCGTGGCCAATTTGCATGTGTGCGCTGGCGGCCGCGCTTCATCGATTATTTGTTCGTCGCCTTCACCCAGAGTTCTACATTTGGCCCGACCGACGCGCCGCTGCTGGCGCGCTGGGCAAAAGTTCTCGCGATGATTCAGATCTTTATCTCGCTCAGTATCGTCGTGCTGCTGATCTCGCGCGCAATTGGCGTCCTGTAACTGGTCCGCCAAGGGCGCTATCTGCCGATAAGAATCAAAATGCCGGCCGCGAGCGCCAACACTCCCGTCACTAGCATAGGGATGGCGATGTGAACGAGCGCCGTGATTCCGACGAGAATGAGATAGATCGCAAGTAAGAGCATTCCCAGGTTTTTGGTGATAATCATGAGTCTTTCCTGAGGCAAACCCGTTGCTTTTGCACGCTTAAAAAAGCCTAAGCACAGGCGATTGCATCAACGATTCCGGCCGCCGCCTTGAATGCGTTACGCGAATTGCGCACGCATCTGCCCAAGCAATTTGGCCTTGCGATGTTGCGACCGCTGGCAGACTTGTTCGAAATGTTTAGGCTTGCCGCTGCGGGAAGCCCTGCGTAAAGGATGAAACCATGCATTCCTTTACCGGAATCGTTCCCTCGATAAAAGCCGAAATAGACGAAACAAAGTTTCGTCGAATTGTAGTTAGATAGAAGTGGCGTCCTGGACTTCCGCCGCAATTTGTGATTTCATCTCTCCCTAATTCACCGAGGAGGCTGTATGGCACGCAAGCACACACATCACGACGGCTCCTTTTTGCGAGCGCACTAGCAAGCGCCGTCGAGGATTCCTGTCCGAGACCCACGTTAAACGAGGTGTTCGCATTATTCATGGCGAGAAACACCTATTCGAAAAGCTCGGCCGCAATGACCCATGCCCTTGCGGTTCCACACGCAGATTCAAGAAATGCTGCATGCGGTCGGGGTTCTTTTGATGGCTCCGATCGAGACTACTTTTTTCCGCGAATAGTCAGTGATGTAGCCACGCGTCCATCTAACCAGGCGATGCAGCCAACCGCTAGCCGGCGTACTGCGTCGCTTTACTTTATGAAAACACGTCCCTTGCAATTCACGCTCACCCACGCCAGCGGTGGCTGATCTTGTTCTCGTTAGACGACATTCGCGTCATATGAAGATGAAAGCAGACCTGATATGCTTGGCGTTACTGAACGCATTCGGAATCCTTCAATTCCTGCCATTCCTCCGGCTGCCACAGCATTTAATGGATGCGTACGGTCCTTGGATCGTTGGCGGTTACTGCGTACTTATTTTTCTGCTCGATCCCATGATTCAGTCTTCCCGTCTCCATTCGCGGTCTGCGCGTTATTTTTGGTGGCTCGGCCGACTGCTGCTCGTTTTCTTACTTTCAGTGAGCCTTTGGATCATCGTGGGATTTATGGTTGCGTCCCATCGACCGAGGGTAGTGGGCCCTTGGAGCTTTCTTTACGACCTGTCCTGCGTTGCTCCTCGGACTTCCAGCATTTACGGCCGGTTTTATCGCACGTCAGTATTCCACCGATGTCGTCTAACTAGGCGATGCAGCCAACCGCTGGCCGTCGTACTGCCTCGTCGACTTATTGAACGGAAAGCCACCCCAGTTTCGAGCCGCATTGCCCTGAAACCCAGATCGGCTGCTGTTCGCTCCAGGTGCGCCAGCAGCGCCCCTCCCACGTCTGCTCTGCGAGCCGAACGAATGACGTACATGCGACGTACTTTCGGTTGCGCCGTTTGGAAGAGACCGCTCGACGCTTTACAAGTTCTCGGCGGCCGATGTGTTCTCCCCGATTCGTGATGGCACGAGAATCGCATCGCGCATACCGTGCAAAAACTTCTTGTCTGCCGGAGCTATAGTGGCTAAGGCGCCGCGCAATTTGACCCGATCCTGCTCGACAAAGAAATAGGGACACAGACGCACCCGACCTTTCATCGTTTTTAATTCTCCGGATTCGGGATCCCGATATCGATGATCGGCGAGCCGGCCCTTGTGAAACTTTTGCAGAATCGTAGGTGAACTTTCGAATGTCGCGAGCGCATGCTCAATCCTGCGTTGCCATTCCGAGTGCGGCAGATCGGCGCCAAGCGCGATGCCGCGACTGCCCCAACCAAGGGGCGAAAATCCGCTGACCTTCAAAAGAAGATCTCGATCTTTTTGGCTAAACCTGGCGGCTTCGCGCCAATCGTGGATTTCCAGCCGCGGAATGACAGCATGTTGCGGCAAGGGGGTCGGATCGAGCAGCCAGGAGTAAGGAATCACTTCTTGTAATTTGATGAAGTATTTGTCGCCCAGCTCGCGTCGCCAAAACTCTCGAAGGGGCTGCATCCAAAAAAGTGCGAACCACATTTTTTCTTCGAGATACGGTTTGATGGGCGGTGTGATCCTGATCCGGCCTTCCGCATTCGCACGCAACGTGTTTTCGATTTTTGGAATGTTCGGCAGATCAAACAGTTCAAAGAATCGATAAACAGTGCGGCCATCTCGGGGCTCGTAATTTTCCGCGGGAACAACGCGCCAACCGGCATCACGATGTCGATCTTTCAATCGAGCAGCGATCCATTCCATTTCCGGTCGATAAGTTGCCGCTTCCTGCGAAATCACGATGTCACCACCGTTTGGCAGCACGCTGCGAAATCCTTCGAGCATGCCGTCCGTGCCGCCGATGATTTCGTTGTCGAAGGCGGAATAAGTTTGATTGAGCCACGCCGTTAAGCCAATGCCACCGGGAACGGAATCGATCTCCGCGATGACGTAGCCATCTTCCGTAAGAATGAGATCCGGACGAATAACCGCCGGCAGATCGTCACGAATTTCTTTGCGCTGCGAGAATTCGATCAGCTCCGCCGGTTTGCCCGCATCGAGATAGCGCGCGACCCACGCCGGCTGTTTGCCCTTGATACTGAGCTGGTAGAGCTGGTTGCAAGCGCGTTGAAAAACAAAGAGGCGATGTCCAAGCTGTTCCAGATCGGCGACAAATTTCTTCTCGATCGGAAACGCGTCAGGCGAAATGAGCCAATCCTTTTCCGCGAAGAGCCCTTCTTTTGGAAAGGCGTCGCGAATCGCAGCAAGTCTATCGGATTGTGTGAGCATCGAGTTGCGCAGACTTTCAACTCTC